>Ga0268299_1000124_pt1 | contig 305398 bp, 280 predicted proteins | sample NOBtaG_FD_193484 | JGI IMG/M metagenome (GOLD analysis project Ga0268299, IMG submission 193484) | Activated sludge microbial communities from bioreactor in Nijmegen, Gelderland, Netherland - NOB reactor | ecosystem: Engineered > Bioreactor > Aerobic > Activated sludge | place: Netherlands... | reverse complement strand
GACGGCAACGACACCCTCACCTCGATCGAGAACGTCTTCGGCAGCGCCTTCAACGACACCCTCATCGGCGACGCCGGCAACAACATCCTCCACGGCGGCGACTCCGGCGACGACTCCCTCACCGGCGGCGCCGGCAACGACGTGCTCGACGGCGGCGCAGGCGACGACACGCTCGACGGCGGCGACGGCAACGACCTGCTGACCGGCGGCGCCGGCAACGACATCTTGCTGGGTGGTGCAGGCACCGACACCGCCACCTTTGCTCACGCGCTGTCGAACTACACCGTGACCTACAGCGCGGTCACGAGGCAGTTCGGCATCACCGACAAGACAGCCGGCCGCGACGGCACCGACCTCGTCGCAGACGTCGAGAACTTCAGCTTCGGCGACGGCACCCGGACTGCCGACCAGCTGAGGGCACTGGCCGCCGAAGCCACCGCGGTGTTCACGGTCTCGCCCGGCAGCAGCGCGGTCGCCGAAGGTGATGCCGGCACCAAGACACTGACGCTGACGGTGAACCTGTCGACCCCGCTGAGCGCAGCGGCCAGCGTGGCCTACGGGACGCGCAGCGGCTCCGCCACGGCCGGTGGCGACTACCTCGCCGCGCAAGGGGTGCTGCAGTTCGCGCCCGGCGAAACCAGCAAGACGGTCAGCCTGACGATCGTCGGCGACACCGCGGTCGAGAGCGACGAGACCTTCTTCGTCGACCTCGCCAACCCCACCGGCGCGGCGCTGGGCGGCACCGCCAGCGCATCGGTGACCATCGTCAACGACGACGTGGCGCCCCCTGCCCAGTTCAGCCTGGCACCCGGCAGCATCAGCGTCCCGGAAGGTCAGTCGGGCAGCACGCAGGTCACCTTCACGGCCACGCTGTCGGCGCCGCAGGCTGGCGCCACCCGCGTGTCCTACGCCACGTTCGATGGTTCGGCCCGCGCCGGCAGCGACTACCAGGGCAGCACCGGAGAGCTCGTCTTCGGGCCCGGAGAGACCAGCAAGACCTTCACCATCAGCGTGCTGGGCGATACCACGGCGGAAGGCGACGAGGGCTTCACCGTCGCGCTGAGCAGTCCGGTCGGCGCCGTGCTCGGCGCCAGCACCAGCGCCACCGTGACGATCCTGAATGACGACACCGCCGGGCTGACGCTGGTGGGCACCAGCGGCAACGACACGCTGACGGGTGGCGCCGGCAACGACACCCTCAGCGGCCTGGCCGGCCGCGACACCTTGACCGGCCTGGGGGGCAACGATCAGATCAACGGCGGCGACGGCATCGACACCGGCGTCTACTCCGGCGCGCGCGCCAGCTACACCTTGTCCAGCGGCACCTTCAGCTGGCAGGTCAGCGGGGGTGGCGACGGGACGGACACGCTGACCAGCGTCGAACGCCTGCGCTTCAGCGACGTCCAGGTGGCGCTGGACCTGGCGGGCAACGCCGGCCTGGTGGCCAAGACGCTGGGGGCCGTTTTTGGCGCCGCATCGGTGCGCGTGCCAGCCTACGTCGGCATCGGCCTGATGCTGGTCGACGGACCGGATGGGCTGAACGCCGCCGCCCTGACGCAGCTGGCGCTCGACGCCCGCCTCGGCGCCAACGCCAGCCACACGGCGGTGGTGACGCTGCTGTACGGCAACCTGACGGGCCAGGCGCCTGCCGCCGGCGACCTGGCGAGCTTCGTGGCCTTGCTGGACAGCGGCAGCTTCTCCCCGGCCAGCCTGGCCATGCTGGCTGCCGACTCGCTGATCAACCAGAACAACATCGACCTCACCGGCCTCGCGCTCACCGGCCTGGAGTTCGTCTAGGCGGGGTGCCCCGACCCGGGCCGCAGACACGCGCCCGACCGTTTGGGCTGGCGGGCATCTCGTCGAGATCGGGGGCCTGCCTCTCTCGGCCCTGCCCCGCGAACGGGTGTCGCGGGTGCACGCTGAACCGCATCGGGTGAGGCGGGCGGCCTTGTCGCTGGGCAGCTGTGGCACCATGCGCCATGGCCGAACAGACGACCCACCTGACGGTCTTGCTGCGGGCCTGGCAAGGCGGTGACCGCGACGCCTTCGGCAGGCTGATCCAGCATGTGCACGGCGAGTTGCGCCGCATGGCGCAGTCGCGGCTGCGGGGCGCCGAGACACCCTCGCTGGCCGCCGACGATCTGGTCAGCGAGGCGCTGCTCAAGCTGCTCGACGCGCCCACCGACTGGCAGAGCCGGGCGCACTTCTTCGCCACCGTGTCGCGAACGATGCGCTCCGTGGTGGTCGACCATGCCCGCGCGCGCCAGACCGACAAGCGCGGCGGCGACTGGCAGAACATCAGCTATTCGCTGTCCGACATCGGCGAGGAGTCGATGATCGCCGACCTGTTGACGCTGGACCGGCTGCTCGACCGCCTGTCCGCGTCGGACCCGCGTGCCAGCGAGATCCTGCAGCTGACCTACTTCGCCGGCCTGCAGCGCGAAGAGATCGCCACCGTGCTCGACCTCTCGTTGCGCACGGTCGACCGCGAACTGCGCTTTTCGCGGGCGTGGCTGTCCACTCAGCTGCAACGTGAACTCGAAGCCTGACCGCCAGGCGCCGTGACTTCAGAGCCGGGCTCGCACGAGCGGCACAAGGCGCTGTTCCTGGCGGTCTGCGAGCTGCCCGATGCGGCCGCCCAGGACGCGGCGCTTCGCGAGGCCGGTGCCAGTGACGCCGATCGCGCCGCGGTGATGGAGTTGCTGGGCAACCAGGGCGCCAGCACGCACTTCTCGGCACCGGTGGCGGCGGCGGCGGTGCGGCTGCTCGGCGGCGAACTCAAGTCGGGCGACCGGGTGGGCGCCTGGACGCTGCAAGGCGAGCTCGGCCGCGGCGGCATGGGCCGGGTCTTCCTCGCCGCGCGCAGCGACGGGCACTACGAACAGCAGGCTGCACTCAAGCTGCTGCTGGGCTGGTCGGGCCCGCAGGCGCTGGCGCAGCTTGCGCGCGAGCGGCAGATTCTGGCCAAGCTGCAGCACCCGCACATCTCGCGGCTGCTCGACGGCGGCACCACTCCCGGCGGCCAGCCCTATCTGGTGATGGAGTATGCCGCGGGCCAGGCCATCGACACCTGGTGCGCTGCGCGGCAGTTGGGCCTGGAGGGCCGCCTGTCGCTGATGCAGATGGTGTGCGAAGCCGTGGCCTACGCGCATCGCCAGCTGGTCATTCACTGCGACATCAAGCCCGGCAACGTGCTCATCGACGACCACGGGCACGCGATGCTGCTGGACTTCGGCATCGCCCGGCTCGAAGGCGGTGGCCCCGAGGACAACCCGGCCAGCCCGGCGATGACACCGGGCTTCGCCAGCCCCGAACAGAAGGCCGGCGAACCCCCGGGCATGGCCAGCGACATCTACAGCCTCGGCCGCCTGCTGGCCGAACTGCTGAAGCCGCTGCCCGACCCGCAGCCCCGCCGCCACGAACTGGATGCGATCGTCGCCCGCGCCACCCACCCGCAGCCCAGCCAGCGCTACGACAGCGTGGCGGCGCTGCAGAGCGATCTTCGCCGCCTGCTCGCGCACCAGCCGCTGGATGCCCTGCCCCACTCCCCCGCCTACCTGCTGCGCAAACTGCTGCGCCGCCGCTGGCCCTGGGCGCTGGCCGGCAGCGCCGCGGTGCTGCTGGCAGCGCTGTTCACGCTGCGTGTGGTGCACGAAAGAGACCTGGCGCTGGCCGCGCAAGCCCAGGCCCGCCTGGCGGCCGAACAAGCCGAACAGGCACGCGCCCTGGCCCGCCTGGCCGAGACGCAGGCGCGCAGCGGTGAAGCCCGCGCGCTGGCGGCCGAGGCCGAGGCGCTGCGCCAGCGCGACCTCGCGCGCGGCGCCCAGGCCCAGGCCGACCGCAACCGCGAGCGGGCGCAGCAGGAGAGCCGGCGCGCCGAGCTGGAGGCCGCCACCGCGCAGCAGACCGCGCGCATGGTGATGGCCTGGTTCACCGGCGCCGACCCCAAGGTCATCCCGGTGCCGACGGCGCCGGTCTCGATTCCCTATGACAAGGGCGCCGACCGCCTGAAGCAGGAACTGGCGCGCAACTCGGCGATGAGCGGCCGCCTGAACGTGGTGCTCGGCGACACGCTGGACCGCATCAGCCGGCTGGGCGAAGCGGCCCAGGCCTTCGAGCGCGCGGCCGAGATCTTCGCCTCCGAAGAGGTTGCGCTGCCGCTCGCCGAAGCCGATGCCTTGCGGCGCCAGGCGCTGGCCCTGTCCAACCATGGCCTGCCCGAACGCGCCGAAGCGCCGGCGCGGCGGGCGCTGGCGCTGACGCTCAAGCACAACCCGGGTGACCTGCAGGCGCTGGCCGATGTCGAGAACCGGCTGGCCATCGTGCTGACCGCGCTGCGGCGCGACGACGAGGCCTCGCGCTTGCTGGAACAGGCCTATGCCAGGCGCGTGAAGGGCCTGGGCAGCGACCACCCGAACACTGCGTCCACGCTGCACAACCTGGCGCGGCTGAATCAGCGCATGGGCCATCTGGCGCTGGCCGAAAGTCAGTTCCGCAGCTCGATCGCCGCCAAGCGGCGGCGGCTGACGGCGATCGACGACCGCACGCTCAACGGCCTGGAATCGCTGGGAGGGCTGCTGATCGAGATGCAGCGCCACAAGGACGCCGAGCAGACGCTGCGCGAAGTCGCGCAAGGCTGGACCACGGTCTTCGGTGCCAGCAACCGGCGCGCGCTGGTGGCGCGCAAGAGGCTGGCCCAGGCCCTGCTGGGTGCCGGCCGGCTCGACGCCGCACTGGCCGAGCTGCAGGCCACCGTGCGGCTGGAGGCGGCCGTCACCAACACGTCGGCGGGCGACCATGCCGCCAGCCATCAGATCGCGGCCAGCGCGCAGGCGGCGGCAGGCCGGCTGGCGCTCGCCGAACAGAGCTGGCGGGCGGCACTGGCACGTCGCGCCGCGGGCCCCGGCGATTCGCCCGCCGCCCGTGCCCCCGCGCAGCAGGGCTTGGCGCACACGCTGTGGCTCGCCGGGCGTGCCGACGAGGCGCAGGCGGCGCTGGCGCCGGTGCTGGTGTTGGTCGCGCCGCTGCCCCCCGACAGGGTCGAGCGCCTCCAGGCACAGCTGCTCGCCGGCGAGATTGCGCTCGCCCAAGGCAGGGCCGACGAGGCCGCCACGCTGCTGGCGAGCCTCGACCGCGACATGCCCGCCCAGCGGCCGGGGCTGCGCGCGCAACTGCTGGCCCTGCGCGGCCACGCCGCCCGGCAGGCCGGGCAGCCCGCCGACGCCGCCCGCTGGCTGGCTGCCGCCTGGCAAGCCGAGCTGGCGTGGCGCCAGCTGCCGCATCCCTCGCTGCTGCCGCTCGGCCTCGAGCTTCATGCCGCGTTGCTCGGCAGCGGGCAGGCAGCAGCCGCGCAGGCGCTGCGGCCCAAGCTCGAGGCCTGTGCCGCCGAACATGCACCGGAATCGCCGTGGCGGCAGCAGCTGGTGGCCCAGCTCGGCACGGCACCGCAGCCGGCCGACGCGCCGACCACCCAGGGGAAGTGACCGCGGCGCGACTGGCCGGGTGGCGGCCGCACGAACGGGGCACACCAATGGCCACAGCCAGGCCGGGATCGTCGGTGCCACCGGGAGGCCCCAGCGTGCTTGCGGGGTGCAGGCGCGCGGCGGCCCCGCGGCAGCCGGCGGCAGGCGACGCAGACGGCGTCAGATCATCTTGCGCCCGACCACACCCGCCACCTTGCGCAGCAGCCACTTCGGCGTGCTGCCGGCGGCCAGCACCGCAGCCTGGTTGACGGCGCCGGGGACGACGACCGCTTCTCCGCGCAGGCAGCCGCGCACGCCGGCCTCGGCGACCTCGGCGACGTCGCCGACGACAAAGCCCGGCAGCCGCGCCAGCTTCGGGTTGTGCGCCTTTGCGCCGCCGAGCATCGCCGTCGCGGTGATGCCCGGGCACAGTGCGGTGACGGTGACGCCGGTGCCGGCAAGTTCTTCGCCGAGCGCCTCGCTCAGCGACAGCAGGTAGGCCTTGCTCGCGGCGTAGGTCGCGAGCCCGGGCACCGGCTGGAAGGCGCCGATCGACGCCACGTTGAGCACCCGGCCCCAGCCGCGCCGCACCATCGCCGGCACGAAGGCGGCGAGCATCGCCGTCGGCACCGCGACGTTGAGCTCGACGATCGCCCGGTGCCGTGCCGCGGCGATGACGGTGAAGCCGCCCTGCTCGAGCGTGCCGGCGTTGTTGACGAGCAGATCGATGGTGCGCCGCTTGCGCGCCAGCGCCGCCGCGAGAGCAGCGACGGCCCCCGGTGCGGCGAGGTCGGTGGGAATCACCTCGACGGCGACGCCGCATGTTCCGCGCAACTCGGCGGCCAGGCCCTCCAGCTTGCCGGCGCTGCGCGCGACGAGCACGAGACGAAAGCCCTCGCGCGCCAGGCAACCTGCGATCGCCTCGCCGATGCCCGCCGACGCCCCGGTGACGAGCGCGGTGCGGCGCGGCCCGCGGCCGTCGGCAGCAGCTGGGGTGCGGGTCTTGCCGGGCATGGCCGCCATTGTGCGGCGTGTGATCGCAAGGCTGCGAGGGCGCGGCAGCGGTCCCGCTACGCCGTGCCGCGCCGCAGCCGCAGCCGCAGCCGCCGCAGCAGCGGCCACAACCAGATCAGCACCGCCAACATCCCCAGCGTGCCGGCGATCGGCCGCTGGAAGAAGACGAGCAGGTTGCCGTCGGCCTTCACCAGGCTCGAGAAGAAGTGCTCCTCGAGCATCGTGCCGAGCACGACGCCGAGGATCGTCGGCGCCACCGGGAAGCCGAAGCGCTCCATGAAAAACGCCGCCACGCCGGCCGCCAGCATCACCGCGATGCCGAAAGCGGTGTTGTTGATCGCGAAGCTGCCGACGATGCAGAAGAGCAGGATCAGCGGCATCAGCACCGCCGCCGGGATGCGGAGGATCTGCTTGGCCGCCTTGATCGCCAGCCACCCCAGCGGCAGCATCAGCGCCTGCGCGAGCACGAAGACGATGAACACCGCGTAGATGTTCTGCGGGTTGTCGACGAACAGCGTCGGCCCCGGGTTCATGTTCTTCAGGTACAGCACCCCGATCGCGATCGCGGTGATCGAGTCGCCCGGGATGCCGAACACCAGCGCCGGGATCCACGCACCGCCGAGCGCCGAGTTGTTGGCCGCACCCGATTCGATGATGCCCTCGACATGCCCGGTGCCGAACTTCTGCGGCTCCTTCGAGAAACGCTTGGACACCGCGTACGACATCCAGGCCGCGATGTCGGCGCCGGCACCGGGCAGCGCGCCGACCGCGGTGCCGAGCGCCGAGCCGCGAAACAGCTGCAGCGGGTACTTCTTCAGCAGCGCCCACATGCCGGCGAAGACGTTCCCGAACGGCTTCTCGGTGGCCAGCAGCGGCCGCTCGCGGCTGGCCGCGAAGCGCAGCACCTCGGAGACCGCGAACATGCCGATCATCAGCGGGATCAGCGAGATACCGCCGGCGAGCTCGGCATTGCCGAAGGTCCAGCGCGGCGCCGCGGCCGGGTTCTCGAGCCCGACGCAGGAGATCAGCAGCCCGAGCAGCAGCGAGACACCACCCTTCAGCGGGTCGCTGCCGGCAATGAACACCGCGCAGGTGAAGCCGAGCACCACCAGCCAGAAGTACTCGAAGCTCGAGAACTTCAGCGCCACCTCGGCGAGCGCCGGCGCGGCGACGATCAGCACCGCGACGCCGAAGATGCCACCGAGCGCCGAGAACACGAGCCCGGCGCCGAGCGCCAGCTCGGCCTGGCCCTTGCGCGTCAGCTGGTAGGCCTCGTCGGCGTAGGCCGCGCTCGCCGGCGTGCCGGGCATTCGCAGCAGCGCGCTCGGGATGTCGCCGGAGAAGATCGCCATCGCGGTGGCGGTGACGATCGCCGCCACCGCCGGCACTGGCGGCATGAAGAAGGTCACCGGCACCAGCAGCGCGGTGGCCATCGTCGCCGTCAGCCCGGGGATCGCACCGACGAAGAGCCCATACACCGCGGCCAGCAGGATGACAAGCAGCACCTCGGTCTGGAAGACGAGGCCGAAGGCGGCGGCGACGGCGTCCAACGCTGGCTTCAGTACAGCGGGCGCAGCAGGCCCCAGGGCAGCGGCACGCGCAGCAGCTTGTAGAAGGCCAGGTGCACGACGAGCGTGCCCGCCAGTGCCCACGGCAGCGCCGCTCGACACGGCACCGCGAGCGCGCGGAAGGTGGCCAGCAGCACCACCGGCGCCACGAGCAGGAAGCCGATGCGCTCCGCGGCCAGCAGGTACATGCCGACCGAACCCACCACCACCAGCGGCGGCAGCAGCCTGCCCGGCGCGCCGGGCGGATTCGGCAGGGCGGCCGCGGCGCGCGCGCGCAGCCCGCGCCGCGCGAGCGCGATGCCACACACCAGCAGCCCGATGCCGACCAGCGTCGGTAGGAAGCCGGCGCCGACCTTCTGCCCCGGCACCACCGGGAACGAGCGCGCCGACCACAGCACCAGCGCAGCCAGCAGCGCGAGCGCGACGCCGATCACCCGATCGGCGCGCGCGGTGCGGTCGGTGCCCGGCACCGGCGGAGAGCTCTGCAGGCCGGCCGGGCTACTTGACGAGCCCGACCGCTGTCATCACCGCCTTCATGTCGCCGTCGGCCTTGGCCATGAAGCGCGCGAACTCGGCGCCCGTGCCCCAGGTGGTGCCGAAGCCGCGCGCCGCCATGAAGTCCTTGTACTCCTTGCTGTCGTAGGCCTTCTTCACCGAGGCCTCGAGCCGCGCCGCGACCGCGGCCGGGATGCCTTTCGGGGCCGCGATGCCGCGCCACGCGCCGGTGGTCCAGTCGGAGCCGGTGGCCTCCTTCAGCGTCGGCACGTTCGGGAACAGCGACGCGCGCTGCGACGACATCACCGCCAGCGAGCGGACCTTGCCCGCCTCGATCAGCGCGCGCGCCTCGGGCAGCGAGCAGGGAACGAACTCGACACCGCCGGCCACCAGGTCCTGAAGCCCGGGCGCAGCGCCGTTGCTCGGCACCCAGGGGGCGGCGGCGGGGTCGACCTTGGCGTCGCGCAGCCAGCCGGCCAGCGCCAGATGCCAGATGCCACCCTGGCCGGTGCCCGAGGCCTTGAACTTGCCGGGGTTGGCCTTGATCGCGGCGAGCACGTCGGCCATCGACTTGTACGGTGCGTCGGCACGAACCTGGAAGCCGGCGGGGTCGTTGTTGACGAGCGCGATCGGCGTGTAGCTGGCCGGGTTCAACTCGGTCAGCTTCTGGTGATGCATCATCGTGATCTCGACGGTGATCATCCCGATCGTGAAGCCGTCGGCGGGCGCGGTGGCGATCGCCGAGTGCCCGACCACCCCCGAGCCGCCGGTGCGGTTGACGACGTTGACCGGCTGGCCGAGGTCTTTCTCCATCAGGCTGGCGATCATCCGCGCCACCGCGTCGGTGCCGCCGCCGGCGCCCCAGGGCACGATCAGCGTCAGCGGGCGGTCGGGGTAGTTCTGGGCCGCGGCGCCCAGGGGCGCGACGGCGAGCCAGAGAGTGCCGAGAACGGCGGCAAGGCGCGAGCACAGCGTCGACAAGGCGAGCCTCCAATCGTCATATGATATGAACGAGTCCCCAATGTGACAGCGCCGCCGCGCCCGGGCAATTGGGGAAAGCCTGAAACGGCGTTCCGGAACCCACGCGTGTTTTCGATTCGCCGCGCGGCAGCGCGATACTCCGCGCCATGGCCATCCACCCCCGCGAGGCGCTGTTCGACCCCGACGAACGTGCGGTGCCGGCGCTGCCGGTGTGCGACCACTACAGCGGCGTCGAGGTGCGCATGCGCAAAAGCCTCGAACTGCAGGCCGAGCTGGGCCCGGTGTTCGACGTCACGCTCGACAACGAGGACGGGGCACCGGTCGGCGGCGAGGTCGAACACGCGCACCTGATCGTCGAGCTGCTGGAGAGCGCGGCCAACCGCTTCGGCCGCGTCGGCGTGCGCGTGCTGCCGCCGTCGAACCCGAAATTCGAGGAGGTGGTGGCGATCGTCCTGCGCGCGCGGCGCAGGCCTGCCTACCTGATGCTGCCCAAGCCACGCGACGCCGCCGAGTTCGCGCGCGGCGCGCTCTTCGTCGACGACGCCGGCGGCGCCCAGGTGCCGCTGCACGCGCTGGTCGAGACCCACGGTGCGCTGCGCGACGTGTTCACGATTGCCGCCCACCCGCGGGTCGAGTCGTTGTCATTCGGGTTGATGGACTTCGTCTCCGCGCACCGCGGTGCGGTGCCGGTGTCGGCGATGGGCGTGCAGGGTCAGTTCGACCACCCGCTGATCGTTCGCGCCAAGCTCGAGATCGCCGCCGCCTGCCACGCCGAGGGCAAGGTGCCTTCGCACAGCGTGGTCACCGAGTTCAAACACGCCGCCGCGCTGCAGGCCGCGGCCGAGGCCGCATGCCGGCGCTTCGGCTACACGCGGATGTGGAGCATCCACCCGGCGCAGATCCAGCCGATCGTCGACGCCTTTTCGCCCACCGTGGCCGAGGTCGACCAGGCGGTCGAGGTGCTGACGGCTGCCGAGGCCGCCGACTGGGCGCCGGTGCGCCACCACGACGCGCTGCACGACCGCGCCAGCTACCGTTACTTCTGGCAACTGCTCGAGCGTGCGCACCGAACGTCGCCGGCTGGCGCGCCGGCGCTGCCGGCCGAAGTGCGCGCGGCGTGGTTCATGCCTTGACGCGCGGCGGCACGCGCACAATCACCGCCGACCCCCTCGCAGGAGCGCGCCGATGACCCCACCCGCCCGCGGCGCTGCTGCGCTCGTGCTGCTGATGCTCGTCGCCGGCACCGCCGCGGCCCAGCCCGTGCCGGCGCCCAAGGGACCCCGCCGCGGCCCACCGCCACCGCCCCCGCGGGCCGAGCAGCCGCTTCCGCCGGCGCCCGGCGAGCAGATCGCCGCCGCTGCGATGACGCACTTCGGCGACTACGAGTGCGAGTTCAAGCAGACGATCAACGTCGACATCAACCGCAAGTTCGACGGCTATGTCGACGTGCGGTTCGAGAAGAACCTCTGGACGATGAAGCCGGTGCTGTCGCACACCGGCGCGCTCCGGCTCGAGGACGTGCGCGGCCGCATGCTGATGCTGCAGATCGCCAACAAGTCGATGCTGATGGACACCCAGATCGGCCGCCGCATCGTCGACAACTGCGTGCACGAGAAGCAACGCCTGGCGGCCCAGGCGCCGCCGTCGGAATCGCTCGGCATCGACCCCGAGAAAGCGGCTGCCGCAGCGGCGGCAGAACGGGCGGCGTCGGCCGCTGCCGCGGCAGCGTCGGCGGCTTCCGCGGCCCGCTGAAGCACCCCCAGGGCCGCGCCGGCCCGGCCCGCCCCCCGCGGGGGTTCAAGTTGTCCGGCAGCGCCGGAACTGCTCGTGAGGCCAGGGTCTTGCTTGATCCGGGGGTCGTCGGTATGTAGACTTCGTGCATACCTAATCAATCGGATTCAGTTGATCCCTCAGCCCCGCAGGAGCCCCGCACCATGGAAGCCACGGTAGCCGAGCGCGGCCAGATCACGCTGCCCAAGGCGGTGCGCGACGCCCTCGGGCTGACCAAGGGCACCAAGCTCAAGGTCGAGCTCGAAGGCGGCCGCATCGTGCTGCGCAAGGATGTGCAGGACGCGCTCGCCCGTGCGCGCGGGCGAATCAAGCTGCCCCCGGGCGTGACCACCGACGACATCATGCGCGAGCTGCGCGGGCGCGCCCCCGGCGACCCCTACCCGGCGCCGGAAGACGAGCGGTGATCGCGGTCGACACCTCGGTGCTGGTTGACTACATCGGCGACGGCCCGGCGGCGGCGGCCGCCGAGGAGGCGCTGCGTCTGGCGCTCGTCGCCGGCCCGGTGGTTGCCTGCGAGGTCGTCGTCACCGAGGTCGTCGCCGGCCTCGGCCACAGCGACATCGTGATGGAGACGCTCGACGAGGTCGGCATCGGCTTCCTGCCGCTCGAGCTGCGCTCCGCGGTGCGTGCCGGCGAGATGCAGCGCCGCTACAAGGAGCGGCTGCGCCGCGGCGGCGAGGCCGTGCGCCGCACGGTGCCCGACTTCCTGATCGGCGCGCATGCGCTGCTGCAATGCCAGGGGCTGATCACGCGCGACGCCGGCTTCTTCCGCGACTACTTCAAGGGCCTGAAGGTCATCGAACCGAAGGCCTGACCGTCATCCCGACATTTCTCGAGGACTTCTGAGATGCTGCAAGCCTACCGTCAACATGCCGCCGAACGCGCCGCGCTCGGCATCCCGCCGCTGCCGCTCGACGCCAAGCAGACGGCCGAGCTGATCGAGCTGATCAAGTCCCCGCCGGCCGGCGAGGAGGCCTTTCTCGTCGAGCTGCTCACCTACCGCGTGCCGCCGGGCGTCGACGACGCCGCCAAGGTGAAGGCCAGCTTCCTCGCCGCGGTGGCGCATGGCGACCTCGCGGTCGGGTTGATCTCGCGCGTGAAGGCCACCGAGCTGCTCGGCACGATGGTCGGCGGCTACAACGTCAAGCCGCTGATCGAACTGCTCGACGACGAGGCGGTGGCCGCCGCCGCGGCCGCCGGGCTGAAGAAGACGCTGCTGATGTTCGACTACTTCCACGACCTGGCCGAGAAGGCCAAGTCCGGCAACGCGCATGCGAAGGAAGTCATGAAGAGCTGGGCCGACGCCGAGTGGTTCACGTCGCGCCCCGAAGTGCCGAAGACGATCACCGTCACCGTCTTCAAGGTGCCGGGCGAGACCAACACCGACGACCTCTCGCCCGCCCCCGACGCCTGGAGCCGCCCCGACATCCCGCTGCACTACCTGGCGATGCTGAAGAACAGCCGCCCCGGCGCCGCCTTCAAGCCCGAGGAGGAGAGCAAGCGCGGCCCGATCGCCTTCATCGAGAAACTGAAGAAGAAGGGCCACCTCGTCGCCTATGTCGGCGACGTCGTCGGCACCGGCTCCAGCCGCAAGAGCGCCACCAACAGCGTCATCTGGGCCACCGGGCAGGACATCCCGTTCGTTCCCAACAAGCGTTTCGGCGGCGTCACGCTCGGCGGCAAGATCGCGCCGATCTTCTTCAACACGCAGGAAGACTCCGGCGCGCTGCCGATCGAGGTCGACGTGAGTGCGCTCGAGATGGGCGACGTGATCGACATCCACCCCTACGACGGCCGCATCACGAAGGCCGGCGCCACGGTGGCGAACTTCCAGCTCAAGAGCGAGGTTCTTCTCGACGAGGTGCGCGCCGGCGGCCGCATCAACCTGATCATCGGCCGCAGCCTCACCGCGAAGGCGCGCGAGTTCCTCGGCCTGGCGGCCAGCACCACCTTCCGGCTGCCGCAGGCCCCGGCCGCCAGCACGAAGGGCTTCACGCTGGCGCAGAAGATGGTGGGCCGTGCCTGCGGCCTGCCGGAGGGCCAGGGCGTTCGCCCGGGCACCTACTGCGAGCCGCACATGACGAGCGTCGGCAGCCAGGACACCACCGGCCCGATGACGCGCGACGAGCTGAAGGACCTGGCCTGCCTGGGCTTTTCAGCCGACCTCGTGATGCAGAGCTTCTGCCACACCGCCGCCTACCCGAAGCCGGTGGACGTGAAGACCCACCGCGAGCTGCCGGCCTTCATCAGCAACCGCGGCGGCATCAGCCTGCGGCCCGGTGACGGCGTCATCCACAGCTGGCTCAACCGCATGCTGCTGCCCGACACCGTCGGCACCGGCGGCGACAGCCACACGCGCTTCCCGATCGGCATCAGCTTCCCCGCCGGCTCCGGCCTGGTCGCCTTCGGCGCCGCCACCGGCGTGATGCCGCTCGACATGCCCGAGAGCGTGCTCGTTCGCTTCAAGGGGAAGATGCAGCCCGGCATCACGCTGCGCGACCTGGTGCACGCGATCCCGCTCTACGCCATCAAGGCCGGGCTGCTGACGGTGGCCAAGCAGGGCAAGAAGAACGTCTTCTCGGGCCGCATCCTCGAGATCGAGGGCCTGCCCGACCTCAAGGTCGAGCAGGCCTTCGAGCTCTCCGACGCCAGCGCCGAGCGCAGCGCCGCCGGCTGCACGGTGCGGCTGAACAAGGCGCCGATCGTCGAGTACCTCAACAGCAACATCGTGCTGCTGAAGAACATGATCGCCCAGGGCTACGCCGACAAGCGCAGCCTCGAGCGCCGCATCCAGAAGATGCAGCAGTGGCTGGCCAAGCCGACGCTGCTGCAGGCCGACGCCGACGCCGAGTACGCGGCGGTGATCGAGATCGACTTGAACGAGATCAAGGAGCCGATCCTCTGCTGCCCGAACGACCCCGACGACGCGAAGTTCCTCTCCGAGGTGCAGGGCGCGAAGATCGACGAGGCCTTCATCGGCAGCTGCATGACCAACATCGGCCACTTCCGCGCCGCGAGCAAGCTGCTCGAAGGCAAGCGCGACATCCCGGTCAAGCTGTGGGTGGCGCCGCCGACCAAGATGGACCAGAGCGAGCTGACGAAGGAAGGCCACTACGCCAACTTCGGCAGCGCCGGCGCGCGCACCGAAATGCCCGGCTGCAGCCTGTGCATGGGCAACCAGGCGCAGGTGCGCGAAGGTGCGACGGTGGTCTCGACGAGCACGCGCAACTTCCCCAACCGGCTCGGCAAGAACACCAACGTCTACCTGGCGTCGGCCGAGCTGGCCGCCATCGCCAGCAAGCTCGGCCGGCTGCCGACGGTGGCCGAGTACCACGCCGACATGGGCGTCATCAACGCCGACGGCGCGAAGGTCTACCGCTACATGAACTTCGACCAGATCGACGAGTACGCCGAGGTGGCGAAGGAAGTGGCCGTCTGAGCCCGGTTGCCGGGCTACCTTTCGACGGCCGGGGGTTCGCCGCTCCCGGGCCGTCGCGCCGCTCTGCGGGAGACCCCCTGTTATCGGACACCACGCCAGGGCTTAAGCTGGCCGCAGCTGCGGCGTGCTTCTCCCGGGCCCGCCGCCCGTCTGCAGCCCAAGGAGAGACCCCATGGACAAGTTCAGGAGACTGCTTGCCGGCGCCGCCGGCACGCTGGTGATCGCCGGTGCCGCGTTCGCGCAGGCCACCCCCAACCCGGCCTGGCCGAAGACGCTGACGCTCGGCACCGCGTCGGTCGGTGGCACCTACTTCGTCTACGGGCAGGTGTGGGCGAGCCTGGTCAACGAGAAGCTCGGCACCAACATCGGCACCCAGCAGACGCAGGGGCCCAACCAGAACATCATCCTCACCGACGCCCGCCAGATCGACTTCGGCATGACGACGATGGGTGTCGCGCTGCAGGCCTGGAACGGCACCGGCGAGTGGACCAAGGGCAAGAAGTACTCGAACATCCGCGCGATGTTCCCGATGTACGACACCCCCTTCCACTTCATCGCGATGAAGAAGGCGGGCATCAACTCGGTGGCGCAGCTGGCCGGCAAGAAGGTCGGCGTCGGCCCGCGCGCCGGCACCTGCGGCACCTACTTCCCGCTGATGTTCAAGGCCATCGGCATCGAGCCGACGGTGCGCAACGGCCAGGCCTCCGACATGGCGGCCAACCTGCAGGACGGGCTGATCGACGCCTTCCCGTTCTGCGCCGGGGTGCCGATCGCCGCCTACTCCGAACTGGAGACCACCAACCCGGTGACCTTCTTCACCTTCACCGACGACGAGCTGAAGAAGATCAAGGCCGCGCTGCCCGAGCTGTCCGACTCGGTGATCCCGAAGGGCACCTACAAGCAGCAAACGGCCGATCACAAGACCGTCGGCCTGTACAACTTCGCGATCGCCCACAAGGACGTTCCGGACGACCTCGTCTACGCCGTCGTCAAGGCGGTGCTCGAGAACAACCCGCAGATGGTCAAGGGGCACGCGGCGGCGGTGGAGACGCTGACGGCCAACTGGAACCGCAACACCTTCCTGCCCTTCCACCCGGGTGCTGTGCGCTACCTGAAGGAAAAGGGCTACGACGTTCCCGCCCAGCTCGTCGGCAGCAAGTGAGCACGACGCGGGCGGAGCCGGACGGAACCGCCCACGCCGACGGTGTGGCCGCCGCAGCGGCCACACCGCCCAGCATGGCCGAAGCGGCGGCCTCCGCGGTCGAGGAAGCTTTCGCCGGCACCAAGCGCACGCTGCAAGGTTGGCCGGCGCGGCTGCTGACGCTGATGTGCGTCGGCTTCACGCTGTTCCACCTCTTCGTCCTCAACGTCTACTCGCTCGAGCCGCTGATGTTCCGCGCCATCCACGTCGGGTGGGGCGGTGCGATCGGCTTCATGATCTACGCCGCCACGCGCGCCGCCGCGCGGCGCGGCGTGTCGTGGTACGACTGGTTGCTCGCGGCGGCGTCGCTCGCGTGCGCCACCTACATCACGGTGGAGGTCGACGGGCTGCTGTTCCGCGCCGGCGCGCAGTGGACACCGGGTGATGTCGCCACCGGCATCGTCGGCACCTTGCTGTTGCTCGAGTTCACGCGCCGCACGTCGGGGCTGGCGCTGCCGATCATCGCCGCGGCGTTCATCGCCTATGCCTTCGCCGGCCCCTGGATGCCCGGGGTGCTGCGGCACAACGGCTTCGGCCCCGAGCGCTTCTTCACCTACATCTACAGCGAGTACGGCATCTTCGGCATCACGACGCAGGTGTCGTCCTCGTACATCATTCTTTTCGTCTGCTTCGGCGCGTTCCTGCAGGTGTCGAAGGTGGGCGACTACATCAACGACCTCTGCAACGCACTCTTCGGCTGGGCCCGCGGCGGGCCGGCCAAGGCGGCGGTGGCGTCGGGGGTGCTGTTCGGCTCGATCTCGGGTTCGTCGGTGGCCAACGTCGTCGCGTCGGGCATGGTGACGATCCCGATGATGCGCAAGGTGGGCTACGACCGGCCGACCGCGGCGGCGATCGAGGCCACCTCGTCCACCGGCGGGCAGATCACGCCGCCGGTGCTGGGTGCGGGCGCCTTCCTGATGGCCGAGATCACCGGCATCCCGTACACGCAGATTGCGCTCGCGGCGGTGGTGCCGGCGCTGCTGTTCTACGTCGCCTGCTGGGTGCATGTCGACTACCACGCGGTGCGGCTGGGCCTGCGCGGGCTGACGCGCGCCGAGCTGCCGCCGCTGGCGCCGATGCTGCGCATGGTCTACCTCTTCTCGCCGATCGTCGTGCTCGTGTGGGCGCTGATGGCGGGTTATTCGCCGTTCCGCGCCGGAGGGCTCGGGATCGTGACGGCGCTGCTCGCGGGCTGGCTATCGACACGCTTCCGCGACATCCGCTTCGTCGAGCAGAGTGCCGGCGAAGCGGCGGCCGGCCCGGTGACGTTGGCGGTTGTCGGCGAGCTGCTGCTGCGGGCACTGGCGCTGGCCGCCTCCGGTGCGGTGCTCTTCTATGCCGTCGCGCTCGGCTTCGGCTGGGTCGAACGCACAGCCGGAGCGTGGGCGGCCTGGGGCTATGCCTTCGCGCTCGTCATCGTGCCCTGCCTGCTGTTCGGCTGGCGGCGCGCCGTCGCCGGGCTCGACCTCGCGGCGCGCGACACCGTGCAGCTGGTGGCGGTGTGCGCCTGCGCCGGGATCATCGTCGGCGTGGTCGCGCTCACCGGCATCGGCGGCCGCTTCTCGGAGCTGATCCTCGGCATCGCGGGGCAGAACCAGCTGCTCGCGATGGCCTTCGCTGCCGTCGTTGCGCTGGTGCTCGGCATGGGCATGCCCACCACCGCGGCCTACGCGATCGCCGCGGCGGTGATCGCGCCCGGGCTCGCCAAGATCGGCGTGCCGGTGCTGGTGGCGCACATGTTCGTCTTCTACTTCGCGGTGCTGTCGGCGATCACGCCGCCGGTGGCGCTGGCCTCGTTCGCCGCCGCCGGCATGGCGCAGGCCGACCCCTGGAAGACCTCGTGGATCGCACTGAAGATGGGGCTCGCGACCTTCATCGTGCCCTTCATGTTCTATTTCAGCCCGGTGCTGCTGATGCAGGGCACCTGGGGGCCGATCGTGCAGGCCGCGGTGTCGGCGTCGGTCGGGGTCTGGTTCCTCGCCTCCGCCACCGAAGGCTGGCTCGGCCGCGCGGCGCTCGCCTGGCCGGCGCGGCTGGCGGTCGGTGTCGCCGCGCTGTGCCTGATCACCCCGGGCACCGTTACCGACCTCGTCGGGCTGGCGGTTGGCGTGCCACTTTATGTGTGGCAGCGCTGGCGGCGCGGAACCTGAGATCCCGCACCCGGGCGGTGCATGCGCCTCCGCCCCCGCACCTCGAGTCGCCCGGCAGCACCGGACCGAGAGCGCGTGAAGCCGTGAATCGTGCCCGCCCGGCGGCGCCGCGCCGAGCCGGCGGCGACGCGGTGCGCTATCGTGTCCGTCGGGTCCTCCGCCGCACCCGCCCCGCAACCCCCACCGCGTGACCTCGACGACACCCGCCGAAGCCCAGTCCGCCTTCGACCGCGCGCTGCGCGCCGAACGCCTGCGCCTGCACGCGCAGGTGCTGCCGCTGGCGCTGCTCGGCAGCACGGTGCTGGCACTGGTGGTGGCGGTCACCTTGTGGGGCCGCATCAGCGCCTCGCTGGTGCTCGGCTGGGTTCTCTGCGTGGCGGTCGCGATCGTGATGCGCGCCCTGGTGCACCTGGCGCAGCCACCCGCCGATGCCGGCGACGAAGCCGCCTCGCGGTCGCTGCGTCGGCACCGGGCGGCCTACGCGGTGCACGGCCTGGCCTGGATGCTCGGCGGCCTGCTGATGTGGGCACCGGGAGCCGGCGGCCTGGCCGACCTGATCGCCTTCGCCGCGGCCGCCGTCGTAGGCGGTGCGTTGATCTCGGGCGCGTTCGACATCGTCGCCGTGGCCTGGTTCGCGGCACCCGCTGCGGCGCCACTGTTGGTGCACCAGCTGCAGCGTCACGGCGGCGCGCCCACCGCCGGCGACCTGATCGCGGCGCTGTTCGTCGTCACCGTCACGGTGGCGGCGGTGCGCAACCAACGTGGCACGCGCCGCGCGGTGGCGGCCCAGCTTGCCGCGGCGCAGCGCGCCGAGGAGTCCCGCCGCACTGCCGAGCTGCTGGCCGACAAACACCGGCTGCTGGAGCAGCTGCTTCGCACTGCACGCCAGGGTTTCTGGTTCGTCGACGCTGCAGGCATCACGACCGACCTCAACCCCGAGATGTGCGAAATGCTCGGCCGCTCGCGCGAGATGGTCGTCGGCCGCTCCATCGGCGAGTTTCTCGCTCCCCAGGCACTCGCCGCCTGGCAGGCGCAGTGCGAGGCCGCGATCCGCAGCGGCCCGACCGAGGTGCTGCCCGGCTGCGAGATCGAGATCGTCCGCAGCGACGACAGCGTCGTCACCGGCTGGGTCACCGCGGCGACGCTGAACGACGCCAGCGGCCGCCACACCGGCAGCGTCGGCATCTGGGCCGACATCAGCGCGCGGCGCGCCGACGAGGCCAAGCTGCGCACCTACGAGGTGGTGGCGAACTCGATCTCCGACCTCGTCAGCGTGGTCGACGAGAAAGGCGTCTACCGCCTCGTCAACGACGCCTGGTGCCGCGCCTCCGGGATGAGCCGCGAGCAGGTGGTCGGCGCCACGCTCGACGCGGTGCCGGTGCCCGGCGCCGCTGACGAGCGCCGGCGCGCGCTGCGCGAGTGCCTCGAGCGGCACGAGGTGCGGCAGGTGCGATCGGCGCTCGACCTGCCCGGCTTCGTTCGACGCTACGTCGAGACCACCTTCTTCCCCTACGCCGATGCGATCGCCGGCATGCGCTGCGCGGTGCTGGTGTCGCGCGACATCACCGAGCCCGAGCGCGCGCGCGCCGCGCTCGCCGAGACCGCGGCCTACCTCGACCGCACGCTCAACGCCACCGGCGAGGCGATCTTCGCCTCCGACGCCACCGACACGAACCAGCTGGTGCGCTTCTGCAACGAGCAGATGCTGCGCATGTTCGGCATCCCGCTCGAGATGGCCGGCAAGATCAGCCACGCGGTGCTGGCGAAATACCTCCGGCCGCTGCTCGTCGACCCCGACGGACAGGCTCGGCTGGTCGCCGAGGTGGTCGCGAAGAACGCCTACCACGAGAGCCAGGTGCGGCTGAAGGACGGCCGCGTGCTGTTCCAGCGCTGCATCCCGTCGAAGGCGGGCGAGAAGCCGCTGCGCGTGTGGAGCTTCCGCGACATCACCGCCGAGCTGAGGGCACTCGAGGCGGCGCAAGCCCGCGACGCCGAGCAGCGTGCGCTGCTCGAGGCCTTCCCCGGCTTCATCGCGCGGCTCGACGACCAGCTCCGCTACACCTTCGCCAACGACCGCATGCTGGCGCTGATGGGGCTGCCGCGCGAGGCGGTGATCGGCCGCACGGTGCTCGAGCTGCCCGGCTTGACGCACCCCGAGGCGGCACACGAGTGCCATCTGCGCGCGCTGGCCGGCGAGGTGGTCGTGATCGAGCGCCACTACCCGGCGCGCCCCCACCGCCCGGCCACCGACATGCAGATCATCTATGCGCCGGGGGCCGACCATGCCGGCGGCAAGCGTGTCGTCTACGCCTTCGCCAACGACATCACGCCGCTGAAGCGCACCGAAGCGGCCCTGCTCGCCGCGAAGGAGGAGGCCGAGCGCGCCAACCGCGCGAAGTCGCAGTTCCTGTCGCAGATGTCGCACGAGCTGCGAACGCCGCTGAACGCGATCCTCGGCTTCGGGCAGCTGCTCGAGGCCGCCCGCGAGCCTGGGTTGCCGCCGAAGCTGCGCCCCTACACCGCCGAGATCCTGCGCGGCGCACGCCACCTGCTCGAGCTGATCAACGAGGTGCTCGACCTCGGCAGCATCGAGGCCGGGCGGCTGCAGATGAGGCCCGAGCCGGTCGACCTGTGCGAGCTGTGCGACGAATGCCTGAGCCTGGTGCGGCCGCTCGCGGCCGAGCGCGAGGTGCAGCTGCCGCCGCCCTGCGCGCTGGTCGATCTGTGCCAGGTGCTCGCCGACCGCACGCGGCTCAAGCAGGTGCTGCTGAACCTGCTGGCCAACGCGATCAAGTACAACCGGCGCGGCGGCCATGTCGCAGTGGCCGCGCGCATGGCCGGCGAGCGCGTGCGCTTCGAGGTGCAGGACAGCGGCCCGGGCCTCGACCCGGAGCAGCAGCGCCGGCTGTTCGAGCCCTTCGAGCGGCTCGGCGCCGACCGCGGCGATGTCGAAGGCACCGGGATCGGCCTCGCATTGAGCCGCGGGCTGATGGAGGCGATGAACGGCGAGATCGGCGTCGTCAGCGAGCGTGGCAAGGGCAGCACCTTCTGGCTCGAACTGCCCCGGGCAGTGACCGACGACGAGTCGCTCCCCGGGCCGACCGATTCGCAGCCGACAACGCCGGCCCCGGCCGAGGCACCGCGGACGGTGCTCTACATCGAGGACAACCAGATCAACGCGACGCTGATGCAGGCGATGCTCGAGCGCCTGCCCGGGGTGGCGGTCAAGCTGGCCTCCGACGGGCAGCAGGGGCTCGAGCAGATCGCTCGCGACCCGCCGGCGCTGGTGCTCAGCGACATCCAGCTGCCAGGCATCGACGGCATCGAGGTGCTGCGCCGGCTGCGCGCCAACCCGGCGACCCGCGCGATCCCGGTCGTCGCGGTCAGCGCCAACGCGATGCCGGCCGACATCGCGGCCGGGCTCGCGGCGGGATTCGACGACTACCTCGCGAAGCCGATCGACCTGAAGACGCTGCACCAGACGGTGGCGCGGCTGCTGCGCAAAGGGCCGGCCGGCGGCTGACGCGGCAGGGCGGCACCCGCCGTGCCAGTGACCGGGCGGCTTGGCCCGGCAGCGGCGTTCAGCCGCCGCAGCAGGAAGGCTTCGGCGCCGCTGCGGCCGGGGCCGCGGGCACCGCGGGCTGGACGCCGCCGCAGCACGACGCGACCGCGGCGGCCGCAGGCAGCGCCTCGCTGACAGCATGGCCGCCACCCGCGGCCTCGGACGCACCGCGCCGGTGGGCCACCACCGCCGCCAACACCGAGAGCGCAATCTCCTCCGGTGTGCTGGCCGCCATCGGGTAACCCGCCGGGGCGACGATGGCCTGCACCGCGGCGGCGTCCGACCCCGCCTCGACGAGCGAGCGCTTGATCACCGCCGCCTTGGTGGCGCTGGCCACGAACGACACCTGGCGCGCCTGCAGCGCGAGCGCGAGCCGCAGCCCCTGGATGTCGCGCCGGCCCTGCGTCGCGACCACCACCCAGGTGCCAGGCGCGATCTGCGGCGCGGCCGCCGCCACTTCGTCGCTGGCGACGACACGCACGCCGTCGGCCGCCGGACCATCGTGACCCTGCACGACCCACGTGATCGCAAAGCCGACCCGCGGCGCCAGTTGAACCAGGCTGGCCGCCACCGGCGAGCCACCCACCACCACCAGCTGCGCCTGCGGCAGCACCGGGTCGACGAACAACTCGAGCGTGCCGCCGGAGTGGCAGGCCATGCCGAACTCGAGCACGTCGCCGAGATCACGCTCCTCTTCTGCCTGCGCCGGCGTGATCCGGATCACCCGCGCGCGGCCGTCGGCGAGCGCCTGGCGAACGGTGCGCACCACCGCCGGCTGCGCACAGCCACCGCCGATCCAGCCCTGCATGCGCCCGTCGGCGGTGACCACCGCCTTGTCGCCCGGGCGCGCCGAAGCCGGCGCCAGCGCGCGGATCACGCTCACCAGCGCAAACGGCGTCGCACCCTGCTGCAGGCGGTGGGCGGCGGCAATCGCGATCTCGGCGGTGCTCATGGTCGATCCTCCAACGGTGGATGGCCGCGACGGTCAGTCGGTCTTGCGGCCGAAGAGGCCAGCGAACCAGCGCTTGATCACCAGCCACATCAGCCCGAATGCGTTCAGCTCGCGCGCCGGAGCCGGCGGCGGCGCCGCGGCGGCGGCCGGCGCCAGCGCCGCCACGGCGGCGCGGAAGCTGTCGGCAAACTGCGCCAGCATCGCGTCGGCCACCGGCATGATCAGCCGGCCGCCGAACTGCGCCAGCTTGCCGCTGACGGTGATCGTCGCCACGCCCACCAGCACCGAGCTGGCGGCGTCGGCACCGGGCTCGACATGCGCCGCGAGGTTCATCGATGCCGACGAGCCGGCCTTGTCGGCGCCCTTGCCGAGCATCTCCATGCGGCGCTGCGCGAGGTCGAGCGCCTTGACTTCGACTTCTCCGGCGAAGGACATCACCGCCGGGCCGATCTTGCTGCGCATGGTGCCCTTGTAGTGGGTGTCGTCCACCTGCTCGGTGATCTCGGCGCCGGGCATGCAGCCCGCGACGGCGCGGATGTCCTTCAGCACCGCCCAGGTCCGGTCGGCGGGGGCAGGGATGTCGAAGCGTTTGTCGAGCTGGACTTGCATGATCGGCGCAGGGTCGGAGGAAGCGGCTGGGAAGGCTACACCCTCTCCCCGGCAAAGGCCTCGGGCCAGCGCAGCACATGGCCGGTGGCGGCGGTGAAGCGCTGCAGGTCTTCGGGCGTGTCGATGTCGAAGCGGTAGCGGCGGTTGTCGGTGTCGAACCACTGCACACGCTGCGGGTTGGCGTCGCGCCAGCGGCGGCAGGCCGCATCGGCGGCTCCGGCGAGCCACTCGTCGCGCAGTGCGGCGTCGAAGATCACCGGGTTGCCGGGCACCGCCGCGCCGCCTTCGCCGGCCACGCGCGGCACCACCATCGCGGTGCCGGGCGCGCGCTTCTTGAAGGCACCGATCAGCGCGACGATGTCGTCGGCGTCGATCATCGGCTGGTCGGCCAGCGCGACGATCACCGCGTCGAGCCGCGGCGACAGCGCCTGCAGCCCGATGCGCACCGACGAGGCCTGGCCGGCGTCGGGGTCGGGGTTGCGCACGAGCGTGATCGGGAAGGCCTGCACCGCGGCCTCGACCGCATCGGCATGGTGGCCAAGCACCACCGCCACCTCGTCGACGCCGGCACCCGACAGCGCCACCAGCTGGCGCATCACCAGCGGCACGCCGCCCAGCTCGAGCAGCGGCTTCGGCCGCGAGCCGAGCCGCGAACCCGCCCCCGCGGCAAGCAGCACCGCACCCACCGTCATGCGGCTGTAGAGGCCGCCGCCGCCCTTGAGCAGGCATCCCATCGGTCAATCTCCCTTCGTCATCGCAAGGCCGCCAGCAGCCGCGGCAGCACCGCCGCGATGCCGGCCAGGTCGGCCCCCGGCGCCAGCAGGTCCAGCTGCGGCAGCGCCGCCTGCAACCCCTGGCTCACCGGCGAAAAGCCCGGCCGCCCGGCAAGCGGATTCAGCCAGACGATACGCCGGGCGCGCCGGCGGAGCGAGGCCAGCTCAGCCGCCAAGTGCGCCGGCTCGCCGGTGTCGTAGCCGTCGCTCATCACCACCACCGCCGTGTGCCGGTGTACCAGGCGCGGCGCATGTTCGCGGTTGAACTGCGCCAGGCTCTCGCCGATGCGCGTGCCGCCGGCCCAGCCCTGCGCAATCAACTGCAGCCGCTGCTGCGCACGCCAGGGGTCGGCGTCGTGCAGCGCCTGCGTGACCGCGGTGCAGCGGGTGTGGAAGATGAAGCTGTGCACGTCGCGCAGCTCGCCGGCGAGCGCACGCGCCAGCCGCAGGTAGAAGAAGCTGTACAGCACCATCGAGCGGCTGACGTCGATCAGCAGCACGATGCGCGGCCGCACGGTGCGGCGCTGGCGCCAGGCCAGCCGCACCGGCGTGCCGCCGCTCGCCACGCTCCGGCGGATGGTGCCGCGCAGGTCGAGCCGGCGCCCCCGCAGTGCGGCGCGTTCGCGGCGCAGCTGCAGCCAGCGCAGCTGCCGGGCCAGGCGGCGCATCAGCGCCTCGATGTCGAGCAGGTGCTCTCGGTCGGCGAGGTTGCGGAAGTCGGCCGAAGCCAGCGCTTCCTGGCGGCTCGCCACGTCGCGCGGGCTGATGCCGTCGTCGTCGTCGGGTCGGTCGTCGCCGGCGGCAGGCGACGCGTGGCCGCTGGCCAGACCGGTCTCGGCGCTGTCGCGGCGCACCGGCCGCTGCCAGCGGTTGGCGGGCAGAAACCAGGCGTCGAACAGGTCGTCGAACCGCCGCCACTCGTTGCCACGGCCGCACAGCAGCGCCTTCAGGCCCCAGCGCAGCAGCGGTGCGTCGAGCAGGCCCAGGTGCTCCGCGGTGCGCAGCACCGACACCGCATCGCCACCCCCGACCGCGAAGCCGTTGGCGTGCAGGAAACACGGAAAGCCGGCGACGCGGTCGATGGTGAGCGCACTCAGCCCGTCACCCGCCGCGGGGGTTTCAGCGACGGGATGCATCAATCCTCCCCGCCGAGGCCGGGGCGATACCCGGGCTGGGGAACACCGGCAGGCGGCTGCTGGCGGCGCATTGCATCGGCGCGTCGCGACAGGGGGCACCCGGCAGCGGCTCATGAGGGAGCGGCCGGCGCTGCGCGCCGGCTGCCCTCCGATGCTCGGGCCGAGGTCGCGCCGCATAACTCGCTGCGCTCACTGCGTTCGCTGCGCTCGGACAGATGCGGCGAGTCGGTTCACGAAGCGCGCGCGGCGCGCGCGCCGACCTCGGCCCTTCGCTTCTCGGCGCTCCCCAAATCGCCGCCGCCGGGTGCCCCCTGTCGCGAGGCCCGGCCGCGGCGGCCTGCGTGCCCGCCACCGACCGTGCCGCAAAGGGGCGTGCGGGCAGGCTGCAGCGCCCCTTGGAGGCGCCGAGAAGCGCAGGGCTCGTGGCCGCGCGCGCAGCGCGCCTCGTCGACATGCTCGTCGCATCTGTCCGAGCGCAGCGAACGCAGTGAGCGCAGCGAGTTATGCGACGGGCCACGAGACCGAGCATCGCAGGGCAGTCGGCGCGCAGCGACGACCGCCGGATCGGGGCGATGCAGCCTGCCCGCACGCCCCTTTGCCGCTCCGATGCCGGAGCGAAGTGGCGAGCGACGAGCGTCCGCCATTCGCCGTCTCCCGCCACGCGAACCCGGCCAGGCATGTCAGCACGCGGCGGCCAGCCGCGCCACCATTTCGCGCGGAAAAGCCAGCCGGTCCTCGCGGGTCTTGATCAGCGCCGAGAGCGTCGCCAGGATGCGCTCGGCGCCGTCGACGTCGATCGTCGAGATGCCCAGGCGCAGCAACGCCGCCGCCCAGTCGAGCGTCTCGGCGATGCCCGGCTTCTTCTGCAGCTCCATGCGCCGCACGCCCTGCACGAAGGCGACGATCTGCCTCGCCAGCGACTCGGGCACCTCGGGGGCGCGCAGCCGCACGATCGCCAGTTCCTTCGCGTGGTCGGGGTAGTCGATGTACTGGTACAGGCAGCGCCGGCGCAGCGCGTCGGAGAGTTCGCGCATGCCGTTGGAGGTGACCACCACCAGCGGCCGGCTCGCGGCGTGGATGGTGCCGAGCTCGGGGATCGACATCTGGAAGTCGGCCAGCAGCTCGAGCAGGTAGGCCTCGAAGGCCATGTCGGCGCGGTCGATCTCGTCGATCAGCAGCACCACCGGCACCGCACTGCGCAGCGCGGCGAGCAGCGGGCGCTCGAGCAGGTAGCGCTCGGAGAAGATGTCCTCCTCCTTCTCCGCCACCGCGCGCGCGTCCTGCTCCATCAGCTTGATGGCGAGCAGCTGGCGCTGGTAGTTCCACTCGTACATCGCGGCATGCGCGTCCAGCCCCTCGTGGCATTGCAGCCGGATCAGCTTCGTGCCGCGCACCGCGGCCAGCACCTTGGCGACCTCGGTCTTGCCGACCCCGGCGTCGCCTTCCAGCAGCAGCGGGCGGCCCAGCTCGAGCATCAGCAGCAGCGCCGCCACCAGCTCCGGCTCGGCGACGTAGCCGGCACCGGCCAGCTGCTGCTGCAGCGCGGCGAGCTCGACCCGACGCTCGCCGGTCACGACCACGTCCTCGTCAACGTGCGGTCAGCCCGAGCGCCTTGCACTGCTGCCAGACGCGGTAGGCGCTGTGCGGCATGTCCATGTGCGTCACGCCGAGGTGGGCGAAGGCGTCGATGACGGCGTTGCTGAAGCAGGGGATGCCGCCGACATGCGGGCTCTCGGCGACACCCTTGGCGCCGATCGGGTGGTGCGGGCTCGGCGTCACCGTGTGGTCGGTCTCCCACTTCGGCGTCTCGGCCGAGGTGGGCAGGAAGTAGTCCATCAGGCTGTTGCCGAGGTGGTTGCCCTGCTCGTCGAAAGGCAGCTGCTGCCCCATCGCGACGGCGTAGGCCTCGGTCAGCCCGCCGTGGATCTGGCCCTCGATGATCATCGGGTTGATGCGCGTGCCGCAGTCGTCGAGCGCGTAGAAGCGGCGCACCTTCACCTCGCCGGTGTAGCGGTCGACGTCGACCACGCACAGGTACACGCCGAAGGGGTAGGTCAGGTTCGGCGGGTCGTAGTAGGCCACCGCATTCAGGCCCTGCTCCATGCCGGGCGGCAGGTTGCCGGTGTGGCTGACGAGGCAGATCTCCTTCATCGTCTTGAACTGGCTCGGGTCGCCTTTGAGCTTGAAGCGGTCGATCTCCCATTCGAGGTCGGCCTCGGCCACCTCGAGCAGGTGGGCGGCGATTTTCTTCGCCTTGTCCTTGATCTTGCGCGCCGCCACCGCCGTCGCCGCACCCGAGACCGGCGTCGAGCGCGACCCCCAGGTGCCGGCACCGTACGGCGCCTTGTCGGTGTCACCCTCCTCGACCACGATGTCGCTCGCCGGCAACCCGAGTTCGGTGGCGATGATCTGTGCGTAGGTGGTGTAGTGGCCCTGGCCCTGCGTCATCGTGCCCAGCCGCGCGATCACGCCGCCGGTGGGGTGGACGCGGATCTCGCAGCTGTCGAAGAGGCCGATGCCGAGGATGTCGCAGACCTTGGTCGGCCCGGCGCCGACGATCTCGGTGAAGGTGGCGATGCCGATGCCCATCAACGTCGGGCTCTTCGGGTCGGCGCGCCGGGCCGCCTGCTCCTTGCGCAGGCCTTCGTAGTCCGCCGCCTTCAGCACCTTTTCCAGCGCCGGGTGGTAGTTGCCGCTGTCGAGCGTCCAGCCGAAGGCGGTGGTGTACGGGAACTGTTCGGCCTTGACGAAGTTGCGGCGGCGGATCTCGGCCTTGTCGACGCCGATCTTCTGCGCCAGCACGTCCATCATGCGTTCGATCAGGTACACCGCCTCGGTGACCCGCAGGCTGCAGCGGTAGGCCACACCACCCGGCGCCTTGTTGGTGAACACCGCGTCGACACGGCAATAGGCGTTGGGAATGGCGTACGAGCCCGAGCAGATCGAGAACAGGCCGGCCGGCAGCTTGCTCGCCGAGACATGCGAGTTGAACGCGCCATGGTCGGCGAGCGCGGTGAACCGCAGGCCCTTGATGCGGCCGTCGGCGTCGGCGGCCAGTTCGCCGATGCCGTGGTAGTCCCGCGCAAAGCCGGTGGTGGAGAGGTTGTCGATGCGCGATTCGATCCACTTCACCGGCACGCCGGTGACGATCGACGCCACCGTGGCGACGACGTAGCCCGGGTACACCGGCACCTTGTTGCCGAAGCCGCCGCCGATGTCGCCGCCGACGACGCGGATCTTGCTTTCAGCGATTCCCGACAGCATCGCCAGCACCGTGCGCAGCAGGTGCGGGATCTGCGTCGTCACGTACAGCGTCAGGTTGCCGGTGGCCTTGTTGAAGGAGGCGACGCAGCCGCAGGTCTCGAGCGGGCAGGGGTGCACGCGCGGGTTCAGGATCTCCTCGCGCACCGTCACCGCGGCGCCGGCGAAGGCGGCGTCGGCGGCGGCCTTGTCGCCGGCCTCCCAGGTGAAGATGTGGTTGGGGTGCGTGCGCGGGCCGTGGCCGACCTCGGTCTTGTCCTTGATGTCCTCGCGGATGATCGGTGCGTCGGGCAGCATCGCCTTCTTCGGGTCGACCAGCGCCGGCAGCTCCTCGTAGTCGACCTCCACCGCGGCGACGCCGTCGGCGGCGGCGTAGCGGTCGGTGGCGAGCACCATCGCCACCTCCTGCAGCTGGAAGCACACCTTCTCGTCGGCCAGCACCGCCTGCACGTCGCCGCCCACGGTCGGCATCCAGTGCAGCTTCACCGGCTTCAGGTCGTCGGCGGTGAGCACGGCCACCACGCCGGGCACCGCCAGCGCCTTGCTCTTGTCGATGCCCTTGATGCGGGCATGCGCATAGGGGCTGCGCACGATGCCGCCGAAGAGCATGCCGGGCAGCTTGATGTCGTCGATGTACTGCCCCTGGCCGCGGATGAAGCGCGCGTCCTCCTTGCGCAGCAGCGAGGTGCCCAGGCCCTGCAGGGCCGCTTCGCGCTTCTGGATCTCGGACATTTCGCCCATGGCGTGTCTCCCTGAGGGTTTCAGGCCGCGGCGGCGGCGAGCTTGCCCGCCGCCGACTGCACCGCCTTGACGATGTTCTGGTAGCCGGTGCAGCGGCACAGGTTGCCCGCGAGGCCGGCGCGGATCTCGTCCTCGCTCGGGTTCGGGTTCTCCTGCAGCAGCCGCCAGGCGCGGGTGATCATGCCCGGCGTGCAGTAGCCGCACTGCAGGCCATGCTCCTCGTGGAAGGCCTGCTGGATGGCGTGCAGCACGCCGCCCTGCTCCAGGCCTTCGACGGTGACCACCGCCGCACCGTCGCACTGCACGGTGAGCAGCGTGCAGCTCTTCACCGAGCGGCCGTCGAGGTCCACCGTGCAGGCGCCGCAGTGGCTGGTCTCGCAGCCGATGTGCGGGCCGGTGTGGTCGAGCCGCTCGCGCAGCGTGTGGATGAGCAGTTCACGCGGCTCGACGCGGGCCTGCACGGCCTTGCCGTTGAGCGTGAAGCGGACATCGTGGGGGGTACTCATCGCGACAGCCTCCTTCAACCTTGCGCGCGCGCGGCGGCCTTGGCGAGCGCGCGGCGCACCATCTCGCCGGCCATCGCGGTCTTGTATTCGACGTCGCCGCGCAGGTCGGCGGCTGGGTTGCACGCGGCCATCGCCGCCCGCGCGGCGGCGTCGACCTGCGCCGGGGCCAGCGGCTTGCCGAGCAGCAGCGTCTCGGCCACTTTCACGCGCAGCGCCGTCGGCGCGGCGTTGGTCAGCGCGATGCGCACATGGCTCACCGCGCCGGCGGCATCCAGCCGCAGCACCACCGCAGCGGCGGCAGTGGCCCAGTCGCCGGTCTTCCTCTTCAGCTTTTCGTAGGCCCAGCCGGTCTTCGCCGGGAAGGCCGGCACGCGGATCTGCGTCAGGATCTCGTCGTCGGCCATCGCCGTCTGGTACATGCCGACGAAAAAGCCGTCGGCGCTCAGGTCGCGCGAGCCCTTCGGGCCTTGCACGACGAAGCTGGCGTCGAGCGCGAGCGCGATCGCCGGGTGGTCGTTGGCCGGGTCGCCATGCGCGATGTCGCCGCCGATGGTGCCGCGGTTGCGCACCTGCGGGTCGGCGATCTGCCGCGCCGCCTCGGGCAGCAGCGGTGCCCTGGCCTGCAGCAGCGGCGACGCGATGAGGTCGTTCTCGATCGTCATCGCGCCGATGACGAGCGTGTGGCCCTCCTCGCGGATGCCGCGCAGCGCATCGATGCGGCTGAGGTCGATCAGATGCGCCGGCTCGGCGAAGCGCATCTTCATCATCGGCAGCAGGCTGTGGCCGCCGGCGAGCAGCTTGGCGTCGGCGCCGAGCGAGCCGAGCAGTGCCAGCGCCTCGGGCAGCGTGCGCGGCGCGTGGTAGTCGAAACGGGGCGGGATCATCGCGGCGTCTCCTCCGGTCTGTCCGTGGGTGCGGTTCAGGTTCGGGGGCGACACTAGGGTTCGGTGCGCGAAACCCACCGCCGCGCGCACGAAGTCCCAGCCTGCGTGCACGAAACCCGCCGCCGCTTGCATGAAGTGCAACGCCAGAGGTGCCCGCTAGGGGGAACCCGGAGGCCGTCGCACCCGGTGCCGGTGCCCGCGGCGGTCAGGCGCCGGCGGCGTACACCGGCAGCAGCAGCAGACGCTCGGCACCGCCGACGCGCACCTGCAGTTCCCAGTACGTCACCGGCAGCTGCGACAGCTGCGTCGTCGGCGCGTCGGCGGGAAGTTCGGCCTCCACGCGCCAACGGCCCGCGCCCTGCGGCGATGGCTGCAGTGCCTCGCGGTAGAAGCAGTGCGAATCGATGTTCGGCGCCGCGCTGCCGCGCCGGAGCAGCCGCACCCGTTCGGTGATGCCACGCAGCGCCACTTCCGGCGTTGCGTGGCTGCCCACCAACCGCAACTCGCCCGCCAGCCGACCGCCCGGAGCCATCGGCAGGCTCGACAGCACCAGCCGAGCCCGCGGCCCGCCGGGGCGGCTGCGGCGCCACAGCGCCACCAAGCCGCCGACGGCCAGCAGGTCGAGCAGGCCGAGCACGGCCCAGGCCAGCATCCGTGGCCCGCCCGGCGGCGCCAGCACCAGCGCGCCGTTCAACAGCGCGAGCAGCGCGACCAGCATCACCAGGCCCAGCGCATCGACCGCCGCCGCACCCGGCTGGCGGTCGTCGATGACACCGTCGGCTGGCCAGGGGTGGTCGCGCTGCCAGGCGGTGTGGCCGCGTGCGGCCGCCGCGCGCCGTTGCCACTCGGCCCAGCCGCGAAGTGCGATCAGTGAGCCACCGGCCATCGCGGCGGCGCCGAACAGCGCCAGCAGCCAGCGCGGGCCGGCACCGAGCCCCGGGGGACGCCAGGCACCGAGCCCGACGGCGAGCATCACGGCGCCGACCAGAACCGCGCCACCGGCCACAACCACCAGGGTCGTGTCGGCCCGGTAGGGCACACGGGTGCGAACCCCCACCGGCTGCGGGGGGTCGAGCCAGCCCATCGTGATTGCGTCTCGGTGCGGGGGCGGGATCTGGGCGTGTTCGCCGGGCGGGGCGCCGCGCCTTCAGCGGGCGGCGTCGGCCTCGGCGATGCCCAGACGCTCGAGCAGCCGCGGCAGGCTGCTGCGCGCCACCGGCAGCAGCGCGCTCTCTCCGCGCAGCTTCAGCGCCACCTTGCCTTCGTCGCGCACGATCTGCTCGGCAAACTCGAGGTTGGCCAGGTAGCTGCGGTGGATGCGAAGGAAGGTCTCGCCGTCCAGCCGCTCGGCGAGGTCGCTGATGTTGAGGTTGCAGAAGCTCGCGCCCTCGGCGGTGCTGACCCAGGAGTAGTGGCCCTCGGCGCGGATGTGCCGCACCTCGGCGGCGTTGACGAGCACGGTGCGGTTCTGCGACACGGTGGGGATCTTGAGCAGCTGGCGCTTGGCCGGCTGCGGCGTGCGGCTGGCCACCGGTTCGCCAGTGACCATCTCGGTGATGTCGTAAAAGATCAGCGTATAGCCGACCGTGGTGTCCTGGTTGTCCGACAGCTTGGTCACCTTGATCAGCAGCACCCGCTCCGGGATGTTGATGATCATCGCCATCGGCGGCGGGTTGGCCACCGGGCACTCGGTCTGGTCGAGCAGGAACTTCACCTTCGGCTGCGAGCGCTCCGGGTGGAACGACAGCACCATCTTCTCGAACGGCTGCTTGTCGTCGACCGGCAGCACGCGGCGCGCGAAGGTGTTCATCGCCACCACCTTCAGCTCGCGGTCGAGCTGCACCACGCCGACGTCGGAACGTTCCAGCAGGTACAGCGGGCTGCGGGCGGGGGTGCGCGGGTCCATCGGCGGCGGTGTCTCCGGAGCTGTGGATTGAAGCACTCTTCGGCCGCCTTCGCAGCGCGGCTATCCCGCCCCCGCTGCGCGGCGCGCGCCGGCGCCGGACAGCGCCGCCGCAGCCTTGCCATACTCGCGGCCGAGATGTTGCCGGCCGCGCGCCGCAGGAGCCCCGATGCCCTTCCGCAAGACCCTCGCGCTGCTGGCCGGCTGGCTGGCGGCCACGATGCTGGCGCCGCTGCACGCCGCGACGCTGCAGCTGCGCCTGCTCGAAACGACCGACCTGCACGTCAACCTCCTGAACTACGACTACTACCAGGACAAGCCCACCGACGAATACGGCCTGGCGAAGACCGCGACGCTGATCAAGGCCGCACGCGCCGAAGTGAAGAACAGCCTCTTCTTCGACAACGGCGACCTGCTGCAGGGCAGCCCGCTCGGCGACTACATGGCCAAGGTGAAGCCCTTGCAGCCGGGGCAGGTGCACGCGGCTTACAAGGTGCTGGCCGCGCTCGGGATCGACGCCGCCAACGTCGGCAACCACGAGTTCAACTACGGCCTGCCGTTCCTGCGCACCGCGCATGCGAGCGCACCGTTCCCGATCGTCAACGCCAACGTTTTCGTCGACGATGGCGACGGCAATCCCGCCAACGACAAGCACGCCTTCACGCCCTACGTCATCCTCGAGCGCAGCTTCACCGACGAGGCCGGCGGCACCCACCCGCTGAAGGTCGGAGTGATCGGCTTTGTGCCGCCGCAGATCATGCAGTGGGACCGTGCCCACCTGCTGGGCAAGCTGACGGTGCGCGACATCGTCGAGACGGCACGCCGCTACGTGCCCGAGATGAAGGCCAAGGGTGCCGACGTCGTGATCGCGATCCCGCATTCCGGCTTCGAGCGCGGCGAGACGATCTTCTTCGCCGAGAACACGGTGGCGCGCATCGCCGAGGTTCCGGGCGTCGACGCCATCCTCTTCGGCCATTCACATGGCGAGTTCCCGGGCCGCTTCTTCGCCAGCCACGCCAAGGTGGACCTCGCGAAAGGCACCATCAATGGCGTGCCGGCGGTGATGCCCGGCGCCTGGGGCAGCCACCTCGGCGTCGTCGACCTCGTGCTCGACAACGCCGGCGGCCGCTGGAGGGTGGTCGACGGTCGCTCGCACCTGCGCCCGATCTGGGACCGGCAGGCGCGCAAGCCGCTGGTCGACGCCGACCCTTCGATCGCGGCGCTGATCCGCGACGAGCACGAAGGCACGCTGGCCTACGTGCGCGCCGAGCTGGCGCAGACCGCGGTGCCGATCCAGAGCTACTTCGCGATGGTCGCCGACGACCCCTCGGTGCAGATCGTCTCGCAGGCCCAGCTGGCCTACGCGAAGCGGGCGCTGGCCGGCACCGAGCACGAGAAGTTGCCGATGCTCTCCGCCGCCGCGCCCTTCAAGACCGGCGGCCGCATGGGGTGGAGCTACTACACCGACATCCCGGTGGGCCCGGTGGCGGTGCGCAACGTCGCCGACCTCTACATCTACCCCAACACGCTGAAGGCGGTCCGCATCACCGGCAAGGGGGTGCGCGAGTGGCTCGAGATGTCGGCGCTGGTCTTCCGCCGCATCGACCCCGCCGGGCCGCCCGAGCAGGAGCTGATCGACACCGGCGTTCCCGGCTACAACTTCGACACGCTGGACGGCGTGACCTACCGCATCGACGTCAGCCAGCCGGCGCGCTACGACCGCAACGGCAAGCTCGTCGCTCCCGACGCAAGGCGAATCGTCGACCTGCAACACCAGGGCCGCCCGGTGCGCGACGACGAGCTGTTCATCGTCGTCACCAACAACTACCGCGCCTCCGGCGGCGGCAACTTCCCCGGCCTGGACGGCAAGAGCATCGTGCTCGACGCCCCCGACGAGAACCGCGAAGCGCTGGTGCAGTTCCTGGCCGCCGAGAAGCGCGTCAATCCGGCCGCCGACGGCAACTGGCACATCCAGCCGGTGCCGGGGGTGAAGCTGCGCTTCACGTCGGGCGCGGGTGCGATCGCGCACCTGGCCCGTTATCCGCAGATCAGGCTCGTGAAGGACAACGGGGATGGGTCGGCGGTGTTCGAGTTGGGGCAGTGAGGTCACCATGAAGGTTGCCGTCGGTATCGCGATCTTCCTCGGACAGTTCGCCACACTTCCGCATCATGCGCTGGCGGCCTCGACCTACGAGGCCGTTGAGTGGTCTCAGTTGATCAGGTTTGACACGAGTTCATCCACGCTTTCCGAGGTTCAGCGAATCGCTCTGGTAGAGCTAGTGAAACACCAAGACCGGGTCTGTGCCTCGCCAGCAAACCGCTCTACCTTCGTTAAAGTGATCGGTCAAGTTGAAGGGAGAGGCAAGTCGACACGTATCGCATTCGATCGAATTGCCGAGGTGTCGCCTCAGTTGACTGAACTGGGGATAGAACCATCACGAATGATTTCAGTCCACGACAGCCCTGGAGCGCCAAATTCCAGAATGCTGTCGGCCGGCGAAATTCTGGTTGAGTTCAGTTGCGCCCCTCGTGCTCAACATCAGTAGCTCGTCCGCCCAGGGTCCGGAGTTGGAGGCCGGGTCTCAATGCCGGAGCCGACCGCATCGACGCTGCGGGCTGCGAGCACGCACTTCGGGGTCGAAGGAAGGGGGCAGGTCTTGGTCAGGTCTTTTCTGCTGAAGTCCCGCACAGCTTCCCCGCGCTTGGACGATAGGAGCATCGTGCTCGACGCCCCCGACGGGAACCGCGAGGCGCTGGTGCAGTTCCTGGCCGCCGAGAAGCGCGTCAACCCCAGCGCCGACGGCAACTGGCACATCCAGCCGGTGCCGGGCGTCAAGCAGCGCTTCTACGTCGGGTGCGGGTGCGATCGCGCACCTGGCGCGTTACCCGCAGATCAAACTCATGAAGGACAGCGGGGATGGGTCGGCGGTGTTCGAGTTGGGGCGGTAGGGTATGGCGCAGACGATCGACAGGGAGAGCGTCGAAACCTCGTTCCGAGGGCTCCTGTCGGAGACGGGCTGGTTCCTGGATCCCTCGGGATGCTTGTTTCGAGGCGAACGACCAGTGGCGCGCGACTTCCGGTGGTTGCCACTGCCGTGGTTTCAGGAGGTCGGCGAGTGGTGCTACGGCGCCATTGCAGACCACTCCAAGTCCAGGTCGGAAACGACCGTCTGGTATCCCTTTCTCGATGACGTGGTTCAAGAGGTGTTTCAGTTTTCGTGGCCCGAGCGCGTCGCCAGCCTCGTCGAGCTTCGCCGTCAGTTCGGGCTGACGATGTCCAGCGCGATCTTCGATTCGACTGCGACCTGGGTCATCGCGGTCGATCGCGACGAATCGTGCTTCTTTGGCGCGTCGAGTGCCCTGTCCGACTCTTCAGCCCGCTGGCTGTGCCGGCGCGCACTGGAACGGACCATTGGCCAGTCCCTGCAATCGCAGCAGGGGGCTCTGAAGCCGAGAGGACAAGGGCTGTCGGTGCCCTGTTTCAACAGCGCGGCTTGTAGCGCCGTTCGCGGGTGCCGCTGCGCAGGCACGTCGAGAGACCGTTCCGACGGTGCCCGGTTGATGCATTGATGTTTTGATGCGCAGATGCACATGCGCTACAGTCACCTCCTCGATTGCCACAGACCACCGGCCTCCACCCTCCGCGATGCGCACCACGCTCGACATCGACGATGACCTCCTCGCCGCCGCGAAGGAGCTGTCCCGCCTTCAGGGCCGCTCGGCCGGGCAGGTGGTCTCTTCGCTGTTGCGCCAGGCGCTGACCGGCGGCAGCCCGCCAGGCCCGGCGCCGGCCCGTGCACGGCCGCCGAAGGGCGTGGCCGGGTTCAAGCCCTTCGCTTCCCGGGGCACGCCGGTCACCAACGACACCATCGACAGGTTGCGCGACGCCGAAGGCGTGTGATGCGGGCGCTGCTGGACGTCAACGTCCTCATCGCCCTGCTCGACGGAGCCCATGTGCGGCACGCCGACGCCGCCGCGTGGCTGGCCTCGCAGGCAAGGCATGGCTGGGCTTCCTGTCCGCTCACCCAGAACGGCTGCATCCGCATCATGTCGCAGCCGGCCTATCCCGGCCCGATCGCCTGCGGCCAGGTGGCGGCGCGGCTGGCGGAGGCGACCCGCCACCCGTCGCACGCCTTCTGGCCCGACGACATCAGCCTGGTCGAGGATGGCCGGCTCGACTGGAGCCAGGTGCTCGGGCACCGGCAGGTCACCGACGTCTACCTGCTGGCCCTTGCGGTCCGCCACGGGGGCCGCTTCGTCACCTTCGACGGCCGCGTGTCGCTGGCGGCGGTGCCGGGAGCCGGCAGGCGCCACCTGCACGTGCTGTAGCCCCCATCCCAGGCCTTCGCCCTAACGCTCCAGCCAGGCCACCATCTCCTCGAACGGCGCCTCCGCGTCGGCCATCTCGACATGCGCGACGCCGGGCAGCAGACGGTTGTCGGCTCCCGACATCGTCGCGGTGCGGGTGGGGAAGACGATGTTGTCGCAGTCGCTGTGGAAGCAGGTGACCTGCTGCGCCCACTCGGCTTGCTCGCGCTCGCGCAAGGCGTTCAGCCAGCGGCTGTCGCGCCGCATCTGGCGGGCGTTGGTGACGAAGCCCAGTCGGGCCAGCGCGGTGCCGTGGTGCGGCGTGGCGATGGTGATGAGGCGGTGCAGCCGCCGGTGGTTGCGGCCTTCCACGCGCCAGCGGCGCACCGCCAGCCCGCCCATGCTGTGCGCCACCACCACCGGTGCCAGCCCGGTGGCCGCTTCCAGCCGCGCGACCGCGGCCTCGATCGTGCCGGCGTAGCGGTCGATCGAGCCGAACACCGGCTCCAGACTGACGGCGACAAAGGGCACGCCGCGCTCGCCCAGCCGGCGCAACCAGGGGTTCCACAGCCCGCGGTTGCAGACGAAACCATGCACCAACACGACGCCGCGCCGCGCCGCTGCGGCGGGCACGGGAAGGTGGTCCGGAAACCGGCGGTGCGCGAAGGGCTGCCGCCACAGGAACACCCGCGGCGCCGCCAGCGATTCGGCCCACCAGGCCCGCAGCGTGGCGGCAATGCCGGCCACCGGGTCGCCCGCAGCCCGGCTGGCGGCGCGCGAAAGCAGGAACTCGAGCCCGAGCACGACGGCATGGCTGAAGACGGCCACGCCTGCCACGGCGGCAGCCATCCCCGCGTGCCCCTGCGCCGCCAGCCAGAGGCCGGCCGCCAGCACCCCCAGCCAAGCCAGGGCAATGCAGCGCTGAATGACGGCGATCATCGGCGCGATTGTTGCCGGTGCGCCGGGCACGACATGCCAGCCCGCGCGGGAGGCAGGGGTCCGCGAGGCCGCTGGCCCGATCTCGGACGATCGAAGCGGCCGCCCTATTCCCTTCGCCCGCTCGTCGCTTTCCCCGATGCCACAGGTCCCGCCCCGCGGCAGCCTCGCGCTCGCCCATCCCTCAGGAGAACAACGATGCCCCTTTCCGCGCCCTTCCCCGCTCCCTTCCCCGCGCCCTTCCCCGCAACCTTGCGCGCCGCGGCGCTTGTCGCCGCCTTCGTCCTCGCCGGCTGCGCCAGCATGCCCGCTCCCGACGCCATGGCCGTGCTTCGCCAGGCCGAGCAGGCCACCGGCGCCGCGGTGCTGAAGACCATCACCTTCACCGGCGCCGGCACCGGCCATGTCTTCGGGCAGGCCTACGTGCCCGGGCTCGCGTGGCCGGGGCTCAACTACTCGGTGCTGACGCGCGCGGTGGACTACGACAACGCGGCGATGCGCGAAGACTTCGCGCGCAGCCGCAGCGAGCCCACCGGCGGCGGCGCGACGCCGCTGATGGGGCAGGGCGAGGCGCGTGTCACCGCCTTCGTCCGCGGCGAACACGCCTGGAACCAGGCCGGCAACGCCGCCGCCCCGGCACCGGTGGCGCTGCCCGGCCGTGTGCACGACCTTTGGACGACGCCACATGGCGCGATCAAGGCCGCGCTGCGCCACGCGCCGCGGGCCGAGCCGCGCAGCGAAGGCGGCGTGAACTACGCGGTGGTGTCGTTCACCGCCCCCGGCCAGCTGCGGGCGCAGGTGTGGATCGACCCCGCCGGCCTGGTGGCGCGGATCGATTCGACGATGCCGCATCCGGTGGCCGGCGACACCCGCACGACCACCTGGTACGAAGGCTGGCGCGATGTCGGCGGCGGCGTCAAGTTCCCGCAGCGCATGCGGCAGAACCAGGGCGGCTACCCGGTGCTCGACATCGCCTTCCGCGACGTGAAGCCGAACGCGCCGGTCGACATCCAGACGCCGGACAACGTGCGCAACTTCGCCGAGCGCGTCGCCAGCACGCAGGTCGCCGAAGGCGTCTGGTACCTGGCCGGCGGCTCGCACCACAGCGTGCTGATCGAGATGAAGGACCACCTGGTGGTGGTCGAGGCCCCGCTCTACGACGGCCGCAGCGCCGCGGCCTTCGCCGAAGCCAAGCGCCTGGTGCCGGGCAAGCCGATCCGCTTCGTGATCAACTCGCACCACCACTTCGACCACGCCGGCGGGCTGCGTGCGGCGGTGGCCGAGGGCGCCACGCTGGTAACCAGCGCCGCCGCAAAGCCGTACTTCGAGCGTACCTTCGCCAACCCGAACTCGGTCGCGCCCGACCTGATGGCGCGCTCGGGCCGCACGCCGTCGATCATCGGCGTCGCCGGCAGGCATGTGCTGAGCGACGGCAGCCGCAGCATCGAGGTGCACGAGATCCAGGGCAGCGTGCACGCGCAGGGCTTCCAGATGGTGTGGCTGCCGAAGGAGCGGCTGCTCGTGCAGGCCGACGCCTACACGCCGGCCCCGCCGAACAGCCCGCCACCGCCGGTGCCCAACGGCAACAACGTCGTGCTGGTGCAGAACATCGAGCGGCTGGGGTTCAACGTCGACCGCATCCTGCCGCTGCACGGGCGTGTCGTTCCGATGAGCGAACTGCTGGCGGCGATCGGCCGGCGGTAGGCCAGCGCGAGTGCCTGCGCCTGCGCCTGCACCGGTGCGGCGCGGCCGCGCGCCTGCGAGCCGCGCCCTGCACCCTCCCCTGCCCCGAGCCTGCCTCCCGCCTGCCCCCCGACTGCCCCGCGCGGCACGCTATCGTGCGGCATGCCCACCGCCGCCGAGCCCCTCCGCATCGCCGCCTGGAGCGGCCCGCGCAACATCTCCACCGCGATGATGCGCGCCTGGGAGAACCGCGACGACTGCGCCGTCGTCGACGAGCCGCTTTACGCGCATTACCTGCATGTCACGCAGCTCGACCACCCGGCGCGAGACGAGGTCATCGCCACCGGCTGCACCGACTGGCGCGCCGTCGTCGACGCGCTCACCACCGGCCCGGTGCCGGGGGGGCGCGCCGTTTGGTACCAGAAGCACATGAGCCACCACCTGCTGCCGGGAATGGACACCGGCTGGGTGCACGCTCTGAGCAACGTCTTCCTGATCCGCGACCCGGCGCTCGTCGCGGCCTCCTACGTCAAGTCGCGCGCCAATGTCTCCGCCGCCGACCTCGGCCTCGTGCAGCAGGCCGGGCTCTTCGACGAGGTGGCCCAGCGGCTCGGCCACGCCCCGCCGGTGATCGACGCCGAGCGATTCCTGCGCGACCCGCGGGCGCAGCTGCGCGCGCTGTGCGCGACGCTCGGCATCGGCTTCAGCGAGCGCATGCTGCACTGGCCTGCCGGGCCGCGTGCGAGCGACGGCGTCTGGGCGCCGTACTGGTACGACGCGGTCTGGCGATCCACCGGCTTCGAGCCCTGGCGCGAGCGCCAGGTGGCGCTGGAAGGCGATGCCGCGCGAGCCGCTGAGGCCTGTCGAGCGGCCTACGAGCGGCTGCTGGCTTACGCGTCCGTTGCCTCCGCCGCGCCCGGCGCGTCCGGCGCGTCTGCCGCCGCCGGCGCGGCGTAGGCCACCGGCGGCGTCGCCGAGCCGCTCGCCGATGCGCCGGTCTCTTGTCCTGCCGCAGCCCCCGAGCAGCCAGCGCTGCACGCGCCTTCGTTAGCGCGGATCGGCGGCGTCGTCGCCCTGCGTCACCTCCGCGGGCAGCGGCAGGCGGCGGGAGCACCCGGCCAGGGCCTGCGCGGGCGCGGCGCGGCAGCGCCCGCGGGCGCTGGCGGCGGTGGAGGGTGCACGGAGGTCTGGGCTGAAAAGCCTGGGGCCAGGCGCGTCCTCGCGTCGTTGCGCAAGGTCAAGCACGCTGGCGTGCCGGCGCCGCGCGCCAGGCTCGCGGAGCCGGGCCGCGGGACAGTCCGCACGTTCGCTGCCGCCGGCCGCATCGGCCGGGCTCGAGTCGGGTGCCGCGCGGCCGATATCCGGGCGGACGCCAAGTGTCGAGGGCTGCCGGCCGAGCCGCCGGCGCATTCGGTGCGCGCGTCTTCCGCAACCAACCGGCGGCCCGTCCCGCCGCAGCCATCATGCGCAACTGGATCGTGGGTTTGGCGGCGTGCCTCGCCGCGGTGCTGCCAGCGGCCGCCGGTGTCGGCGCCTGGACCGCGCTGCCGAGCCCGAGCGCCAACGGCAGCGCGTTGATCTACTCGATCGCCGGCCACCCGACGAATCCTTCGCTGCGCTACGCCGGCACGCAGGCCGGCATGTATGTCTCATACGACGGTGGCCAGAGCTGGCTGGCCCGCAACAGCGGCATCGCGCCCACGCCGGCGGGCTATCTCAGCATCAACGACCTCGCGGTCACCGCGAGCACGATCTACATCGCACCGCACTTCCTGCAGAAGAGCCTCGACGGCGGCAGCTCGTGGCAACGCACCGGCTGGGTCAGCGAGAACCCGCAGGCGCTGGTGCTCGCCGTCGACCCGGGCAACCCGGCGGTGGTCTACGCCGGGTCCAACCAGGGCGTCTACAAGTCCAGCGACAGCGCCGCGACGTGGAAGTACCTGGCCGGCAACTCGCCGGTCTACGCGCTCGCCATCGACCCGCAGAACCCGGCGGTTCTCTTCCGCTCGGTGGCCTCCGGCATCTACCGCACCACCGACGCCGGCCTGAGCTGGACCCAGGTGAGCAGCAAGCTGACGAGCGTGAAGACGATCGTCGTCGACCCGCGGAACTCGATGACCGTCTTCGCCGGCACCAGCGGCTCGGGGGTCTACAAGAGCAGCGACGGCGGCAACACCTGGACGGCGTTCAACCGCTGCCTGCCGCAAGGCCGCTGTGCACCGCTGTCGCTGGACAGCTCCTGGGTGCGCAGCATCGTCTTCGACCCCGGCAACCCGGCGATCGTCTACCTCGGCGCGGGCGAAGGGCTCTACAAGTCGGTCAACGGCGGCGCCTCCTGGACGCAGGCCAACAACGGCCCGATCGGCATCACGGCGATGATGCTCGACCCCACCCGCGCCGACACCGTGATCGGCGCCTACAGCGGCAAGCTCTACAGCTACACCTTCCCGGCGCTGAGCGACGCCGAGCGCATCTTCAACTGGGCCGAGGCCACCTACCCGCAGTTCTTCGCGCCGTCGGGCGCGCCGACGCAGTCGGTGGCGGGCTACCTGGCGCGCTACTACAGCACCACCGGCAACTATCTCGGCAGCCTGGACGGCAGCGTCTACGTCTACGGCGCGGTCTTCGGCGGGCTCGCCCTCGTCGGCACCACCGACGTCTTGCTGCCGCTGGCCATCGCCGCCGGGTACTGAGTAACCGTCTTCTCTGTCAAGCGAAGTGGAGCTGAGTCCAACGCCAAAGGCTCACCAGGCCCGAATGCGTCAAAGCGCATTCGATGCCTGGCCAGAGCGTCCATGGGCATTGCGCCGGCGTCAAGGGTTCGCTTCGCCGGGTGCTCGCCCGTTCGGTGCTCGTGCGCACCAGCGCGCTCCTGCTGGTCGCGGGCTGATGCGCACTGCGCTCCGCGTGCGGCCTGCGCGCCCGCCCTTGACACCGACGTAATGCCCAACAGCCAACCGCCGCCTGCGATCAGGCGCGCGACCCGGCGCGTTTGTAGTCGGCGCTCCAGTGTGTCCTGGTCCTGACCATCGCGTTGAGCGTGCTCAGCAGCTTACGCATGCAGGCCACCAGGGCCACCTTTGGCAGCTTGCCTGCCGCAACGAGCCGCTCGTAGAAGAGCTTGATGCTCGGATTGCGGCGACTGGCCGTGAGCGCGGCCATGTACAGGACGCGGCGTATCTCGAAGCGACCGCCCTGGATGCGTCTTCGGCCCTTGCTACTGCCGGAGTCGTTGGCCATCGGCGCAACACCCACCAGCGCGGCGATCTCGCGCCGGTTGAGCCGGCCCAGCTCCGGCAACTCGGCAATGAGCGTGGCGCTGGCCACAGGACCGATGCCGCTGGCCGATTGCAGCAGCTCATCGAGTTCGCCGAAGTGCTCACGCACGTGGGCGACCATCTGGGCCTCGATGTCGTCGAGCTGCGCCTTGACGGCCGCCACGATGGCCTCGATGCTCGGATGCAGCCCACGGGGCGTGATCTGCAATCGCTGGCGCTCGCTGTGCAGCATCGTCAGCAATTGGCGACGGCGCGTCACCAGCGCCGCCAGCCACTGCTGGTGCTCGTCGGCCAGCGGGCGCAGGAATCGAGCCAGATCGTCGCGCCGCAACAGCACCGCGGCCAGCTCGGCCAGCATCCGTGCATCCACCGCATCGGTCTTGGCCAGCCGCCCCATGGACTTGGCGAAGTCGCGCGCCTGACGCGGGTTGACCACCGCCACGGCCAAGCCGGCCCCTTGCAGCGCGCAGACCAGCGCCGTCTCGTAGCCGCCGGTGGCCTCCATCACCACCAGCGCCACGCCCAGGGGCTCGAGTGCGGCGATCAGCGCCGAGTGTCCCTCGGCCTCGTTGTCGAACCGCCGAGCGTCAAGCGTGGCGCCCAGCACCGCGGCATCGACGTGCGCCTTGGCGACATCGAGGCCCACCACCACTGAGGATGCAGACATGGTCTTCGGATCCCTTGCTTGTGCATGCGCGCCCGCCGGCGCGCGTAACCGTTCGGGCTTGAAGAAGACCAGCACGGCCGCCGTGCGTTCTGTACTCAGAAACGGGCTCGAACACCCCAGCGCCTACGAAACTGCACGGGCCGGTCTGGCCGCCTCATCGGCGCTCAGACTCTACCGAGCTGGTCAGGCCTGAGAACATACAAGCGCCCCCAGGGCCGGGCCCGCCCGACCCGCCCCCCGCGGGGGTTCGAGTTGCCCGGCGGAGCCGGATCAACTCGAGAGCCCGCGGCACGCAGCCTGCACAGGCCTACGCCTCGGGCGCGATCGACCCCGCGTAGTCGACCAGCGCCTCGAGGATCGCCTGGCCGCGCTCGTCGGCGGCTTCGGCCAGTTCGTCGATGCGCTGCAGGAACTGCGCCACCGTCGTCGCGCCACCCGCACCTTGATGCAGCCGCGCGCGCCGGTGCTGCAGCCAGCGCACGCGCTCGGCCTCGTCGAGCGACTCGGGGAAGTTGCGCGCCCGGTAGCGGAACAGCACCTCGTCGAGCCGGCCGTCGTCGAAGGCCGGGCGGCGGCGCGCCAGTTCGTCGGGCGGCAGGCTGCGCAGCTGCTGCAGGCGGCGGCGGTCGGCATCCGACACGAAGCCGCCGTAGAGGTCTTCGTCGACGTCCACCGGCTCGGCCGGCGCCGGCCGCGCGAAGACCTCGCGCCAGAGGCCGTCGAAGTGCCCCTGCAGCGCAGCGGCGCGCTCGGCGTGCCGCTGCGCGGCGGCGAGGTCGACCCCCCAGCGCTCGGCGGCGCTGCCCAGCACCGCCAGCTTGCCGATCACCACCGGCGAGCGGTTGAGGTGGATGGTCTTGATCGGCAGCCGCGACTGGCCTTCGGGCAGCTCGTCCTGTGCGGTGAACAGGCGCTGTCGCACCATGTCGGACGTCAGCCCCTCCAGCTCGGCAGGGTCGTGCGCCAGGTCCCAGACGATCAGCTCGTTGCGGTTCACCGGGTGTGGCGCCAGCGGCCACACCACCGCCAGGCAACCATGCTCCACCGGGTAGCGGCCCGAGAGATGAACGAACGGCCGGCCGACGCCGATCTCCTCGGCCACCGCCTTCTTGTCGCGCAGCCGCAGGCAGAAGTTCCACAGCCGCGGCTGCCGCTGCATCACCCGCCGCGCCAGCGCCAGCGTCGCCCGCACGTCGGAGAGCGCGTCGTGCGCGCTGTCGTGCGCGAGGTGGTTGGCCTCGCTCAAGTCCTCGAGCCGGAACGACGGCCGGCCGTCTTCGTGCCGCGGCCACTCGATGCCGTCGGGCCGCAGCGCCCAGGCGCAGCGAACGACGTCGAGCAGGTCCCAGCGGCTGCAGCCGTTCTGCCATTCGCGCGCGTAGGGGTCGATCAGCGATCGCCAGAACAGGAAGCGCGTCACCTCGTCGTCGAAGCGGATGCTGTTGTAGCCGCAGCCGATGGTGCCGGGCAGCGCCAGTTCGTGCTCGATCGCCGCCGCGAAGGCATGCTCGGGCAGCCCCTTCTCCAGCGCCTGCTGCGGCAGGATGCCGGTGAGCAGGCAGCTCTCAGGGTCGGGCAGCATGTCGTCGGCCGGCCGGCAATGCCACATCACCGGCGGCGCGATCTCGTTCAGGTGCATGTCGGTGCGCACGCCGGCAAACTGCACCGGCCGGTCGCGACGCGGCACGCGGCCGAAGGTCTCGTAGTCGTGCCAGAAGAAGGTGGTGCCCATCAATGGTGCCCCAGCTGTCCGTTCAGATGCGCGGGCACTTGGATGCAATCCAGCCCAGGGATACGCAGACCAGCAGACACCTCGAGCGACGTTGTCTTGGGCTTCACCCCGCTATGCAGCGAGGTGTTCACGTGCAGGAACCGTGCGTTCGATGTCGCGGAGGGTTGGCAGCGTCTTCAAGTCGTAGTTGGCCTGCATGACCAACCAGGACGTCGCGTCACCGCCAAAGTGCCTGGCCAGGCGTGCCGCGGTATCGGCGGTAACCGCCCGCCGCTCCTTGACGATTTCGTGAATTCGAGTCGCCGGCACACCGAGCGTCACGGCGAGTGCGTTCACGCTCAGACCGAGCGGGGCTAGGTAGTCTTCGCGCAGTACCTCGCCGGGATGAACGGGACGCATACGATTGACAGGCCGCGCCATACACAGACTCCTTCAGTGGTAGTCGACGATCTCAACGTCCACAGGCCCAACATCGGTCCACACGAAGCAAATGCGCCACTGGTCATTGATGCGAACGCAGTGCTGACCCTTCCGGTCTTCCTTCAGTGCTTCCAGGTGGTTTCCCGGCGGTGCCTTCAGGAAGGCCAGAGTCTGAGCGGCATCCAGCTGAGCGAGCTTGCGCTCGGCAACCTTGGCCAGAGCTCTGAATCGCCGAGGACTTCGGCCCTCGAAAAGTGCCAGCGTGTCTTTGCACTTGAACGACTGGATCACACACAAATCGTATTACGTTTCGCGTAATATCACAAGCTGCAGGACAGGCTCGAAGATGGTGTCCGCGCCGACTTTTGCTCAGCGGCCCGGCTGTCCTTGCCAGCCACCGCGTGGTCTTCGCGGCTTGGTGCGCTCAGCATGCGGCGCGCCAGCGCCCGCGTGGCGCGCACGTCGCAGAGCGCGTCGTGCGCGCCTTCGTGCGAATGATGGTTGGCCGAGGTCAGATCCTCGAGGCGGAGCGACGGCCGGCCGTCTTCGTGCCGCGGCCACTCGATGCCCTCGGGCGGAAGCGCGTCACCTCGTCGTCGAAGCGGATGCTGTTGTAGCCGCAGCCGATGGTGCCGGGCAGCGCCAGCTCGTGCTTGATCGCGGCCGCGATGGCATGCTCGGGCAGCCCCTTCTGCAGCGCCTGCTGCGGCAGGATGCCGGTGAGCAGGCAGCTCTCGGGGTCGGGCAGCATGTCGTCGGCCGGCCGGCAATACCACATCACCGGCGGCGCGACCCCGTTCAGGTGCATGTCGGTGCGCACGCCGGCAAACTGCACCGGCCGGTCGCGCCGCGGCACGCGGCCGAAGGTCTCGTGGTCGTGCCAGAAGAAGGTGGTGCCGGCCGTGCGCCGACGATAGCGCGCAGCACCGGGCTTGCGACCCACTTGGGTAGACTCGGCAGCCGCCGTCGGCACCTGTCCGTCTGGCGGATCGCGCAAACCCGAAGCTGCCCGGCGCAGGGTGCCTCCCGGATCTCGAGTCTCTTGACCACCTCCAGAATCGTCACGATCGGCGCCGAATGCCTCAGCGGCTTCGGCTCGATCGGTCCATACCCCTACCCGATCGGCTCATCGTCGATGGCGCAGGGCCCTGGTGTGCCCCTTCCGACCCTGCGGCACCACCCCTCCCCTCATCGAACCTCGCCTCCGACCCGATGACTTCCACGCCACCCTCCACCGGCCTGGCACATCGCGTGCTCGATGCCGCGCGCCGGCTTCTGCAGCCCGATCAGTCCGCAACGCCTGCTCCCGCGCTGCCGCTGCCTCCCATTCCGCTGCGCCGCTCGGTAGGTACCGAGGACCCGAGGTACTTCGAGAACGAGTCGGGCGGCCTGGTCTTCGGCGAAGCGGTACCGGCCGCAAACTACCGTTCGGTGCTCGACTTCGGCTGCGGCTGCGGCCGCATCGCGCGGCAGATGCTGCAGCAGAGGTCCGATGTCCCGAAGCGCTACCTCGGCGTCGATCTCTACAAGCCCTCGATCGAGTGGTGCGCGGCCAACCTGACGCCGCTGAACCCGGGCTTCGTGTTCGTCCACCACGACTTCTTCAACGCCGGCCTCAACCCCGGTGGCTCGAAGCAGCCGCTGCCGCTGGGCACCAACGATCGCTTTTCACTCGTCAACGCACACTCGGTGTTCACGCACATCATCGAGGACCACGTGCGCTTCTACTTCGACCAGGTGGCAGCGGCGGTGGACGACGGCGGCGTGGCGCGGATCTCGTGGTTCCTGTTCGAGAAGGCGCTCTTCCCGATGATGCAGGAGAGCCAGAACGCGCTCTACATCAACTCCAACGACCCCACCAACGCGGTCATCTACGACATCGACTTCGTGCGTGCGCTCTACCGCCAGGCAGGCCTTCGCATCGAGCGCATCGAGCCGCCTGCGGTGCGCGGCCACCAGTGGCTGATCTACGCACGGTGCGGCGGGGAGGGCGAAGAACCCGAGTTCCCGCGCGACACCGCACCGCTCGGCATCGTGCGGCCGCCGGAGACGCTTTAGCGCGCCAACCATCCGCGGCGCACCCGCCGGCGTATCCTGCGCCACCGGCTGCAAGCCGCACGAAGAGAGGTCCGAGATGGCCGAGAGGAAGTGGCGCAAGCGCAAGCTGGGCGAGCGCACGCTTGCCCCCGAGACGCTGATGATGGGCTTCGGCTACGACCCGATGCTCTCCGAGGGCTCGCTGAAGCCGCCGCAGTTCCAGACCTCGACCTTCGTCTTCCGCTCGGCCGAGGACGGCAAGCGCTTCTTCGCGACGATGCAGGGCCGGCGCAAGCTCGGCCCCGACGAGGAGCCGGGGCTCGTCTACTCGCGCTTCAACAACCCCAACCTCGAGGTGCTCGAAGACCGCCTCGCGCTGTGGGACGAGGCCGAGGCGAGCCTGGCCTTCGCCTCCGGCATGGCGGCCATTTCCACCTGCCTGTGGGCCTGGCTGCGGCCGGGCGACGTGGTGTTGCAGAGCCAGCCGATCTACGGCGGCACCGAGACGCTGATCGACTCCATCCTGCCCGAGTTCGGCGTGCGCCAGGCCGGCTTCGAGGTCGAGGGCGGCGTGGCGGCGATGCGCGCGGCGGCCGACCGTGCGCGCGGCCTCGGGCGCGTCGCGGCGATCTACCTCGAGACGCCCGCCAACCCGACCAACGGGCTGGTCGACATCGCCGAGGCGCGGCGGATCTCCGAATCGCTCGCCGGCAGCGACGGCCGGCGGCCGCCGGTGATCGTCGACAACACGATGCTCGGGCCGATCTACTGCACGCCGCTGGCGCAGGGGGCCGACCTCGTCGTCACCTCGCTCACCAAGTACGTCGGTGGCCACTCCGACCTGATCGCCGGCGGCGCCAGCGGCGCGCGCGCGATGCTGGCGCCGGTGCGGCGAATGCGCTCGACGCTGGGCACGATGTGCGACCCGCACACCGCCTGGCTGCTGCTGCGCTCGCTGGAGACGATGAAGCTGCGAATGACCGCCGCCGCCGCCGGCGCCAAGCGCGTCGCCGAGTTCCTGCGCTCGCACCCGAAGGTCGCCAACGTCTGGTTCCTCGACTTCCTGCCTGCCGACCACCCGGACCGGCCGCTTCACGAGCGCCAGAACAAGAGCGCGGGGTCGACCTTCTCGTTCGAGGTCAAGGGCGGCGAGCCGGCTGCTTTTGCGCTGCTCGATCGGCTCGAGGTGATCAAGCTCGCGGTCAGCCTCGGCGGCACCGAGACGCTGGTGTCGCACCCGGCGTCGACCACGCACTCGGCGATGCCGCCGGAGCAGCTGAACCGCTTCTCGATCACGCCGGCGCTGATCCGCATCTCGATCGGCATCGAGGACCCGGAGGATCTGGTGGCCGACCTGTCGCAGGCGCTGGCGGCGGTGTAGCGGGCGCGCAAGACTGCGAGGCGGGCTTGCGCAAGGAGCTCGCGTCACGCAGCAAGCCGGGGCGCGATCACCTTCAGAGCAGCGGGGGTGCGAAGTGGCGTGTTGCCGCGTGTGCGCCTCCGGCGCCGGGATGTGGGCCCTTCTGACGCAACGTGGGTGCACGACGCGCGCAACGCCGCGCTGTGCCTGCAGCATGGGGTCACCGAGCTGTGGAGCGCCGACCGCGACTTCTCGCGCTTCCCTTCGCTTCGCACGCGCAACCCGCTGGTCGGCAATTGAGCGCTCCGAGGCCGGGCTGCGCCCAACCCGCCCCCCGCGGGGATTTCGGGTGATCGGCCAAGCAGGGACGACGAGACGCTATCGGCCGCGGCGAGACAGTCTCAAGCCAAGCAGCCCAATGCCAAGCAGCGAGATCAGCGCCGGCTCGGGGATGGGCACGTCACCCTGCCATGCCAGGCCGTTGATTTGCTGAACGCCGTTGGCACCGACCAGGGTCGCGGCACCGGTTGCCACGTCGACGCGGTACAGCGAGTGGCTCGAGCTGCCATCGTTGGCAAACAGGATCCCGGCCTCCTCGTCGTAGTCGAGCCCGATGTTGCCGGCGTCGATGCCCATGGCGCCGATCAGCGTGGCCAGGCCGGTGACGACATCGACGCTGTAGAGCCCGTTGTTGCCACCGGTGGCGTAGAGCACTCCGTTCGTGTCGTCGTACGCCATGCCGCGGCCCTGGATGCCGGTGCCGGTGCCGATGGTCGTGACCACACCCGCGGGCGTGACGGACTTCAGCTTGTTGTTGTCATTGATGTCGATCGTGTAGAGGACGCCGGCCGCCTCGTTGCCGGCCAGGCCGTGCCAGTTGATCGAGCCATCCTGGTTGTTGATGCCGGTGAAGACGCCGGTCGCGATGTCGATCCGGCCGAAGAGGTTGTTGCCCTGGAAGATGTCGGTGGCGTAGAGGACGCCGCCCAGGAACGACAGCCCGGTGAGGCTGACGCCGCCGACTGTGGAAACGAAGCTGGCGGCGCCGGTGGCGGAGTCGACTCGGTAGAGATTGCCGTTGTCACTCAGGCCATAGAGTGCACCGGCATGCACGTTCACCGCGACCAAGAGTGCCGCGGCACCCGCCAGGCCCTTGCTCGCAACCTTCATGAGGGATCTGGACTTCGAAACCGATTGACTGCGCGACACGTTGACCTCCATCAATTCGCAGGACTCGAATGCACGACGAGACATTCAGGTGCCGCAATGCAAATTTCGCGCCAAACGCGACTTGTCTGCCCGATTCAAGGACATGCAGGCTCGGCACCGATCATCGGCAGCGCGGCTGTAAACCCGTTCGACGCCTCGGCCGGGCGCTCGCGAAAAGGGCTGCCCCGGTGGGTGTCAGGCCGGGTCTTGCCGGTCTTCACCGCCAAGCAGCGGAACGCCGCCGTCGGACTTGGCTCCCAGCAGCCCGGTCTTGCTGTAGATGCCGAGCTTCGCGCGGGTGTCGGCGATGTCCAGGTCGCGCATCGTCAGCTGGCCGATGCGGTCGGCGGGCGTGAAGGCGCCCTCGCCCTTCTCCATCGTCAGCCGCTCCGGGTGGTAGGTGAGGTTGGGGCTGACGGTGTCGAGGATCGAGTAGTCGTTGCCGCGGCGCAGCTCGAGCGTGACGTCGCCGGTGACGGCGCGCGCCACCCAGCGCTGCGCGGTCTCGCGCAGCATCAGCGCCTGGGGGTCGAACCAGCGGCCCTGGTAGAGCAGCTTGCCCAGGCGGCGGCCGTTGGTGCGGTACTGCTCGATCGTGTCCTCGTTGTGGATGCCGGTGACCAGCCGCTCGTAGGCGATGTGCAGCAGCGCCATGCCGGGGGCCTCGTAGATGCCGCGGCTCTTGGCCTCGATGATGCGGTTCTCGATCTGGTCGCACATGCCCAGGCCGTGGCGGCCGCCGATGCGGTTGGCCTCTTCGAAGAGCTCGACGGGGCTCGCGAAACCGCGCCCGTTGAGCTCCACCGGCCTCCCTTCGTCGAAGCGCACCGTCACCTCCTCGGCCTTCACCGCCACGTCGTCGCGCCAGAAGGCCACGCCCATGATCGGGTTGACGATGGCGATGCCCTTGTTCAGGAACTCCAGGTCCTTGGCCTCGTGCGTCGCACCGAGCATGTTGCTGTCGGTGCTGTAGGCCTTCTCGACGCTCATCTTGTAGTCGAAGCCGTTGGCGATGAGGTACTCGCTCATCTCCTTGCGGCCGCCGAGCTCGTCGATGAAGCGCTGGTCGAGCCAGGGCTTGTAGATCTTCAGCGACGGGTTGGCGAGCAGCCCGTAGCGGTAGAAGCGCTCGATGTCGTTGCCCTTGTAGGTGCTGCCGTCGCCCCAGATGTGGACGCCGTCCTCGCGCATCGCCACCACCAGCGCGGTGCCGGTGACAGCACGGCCGAGCGGCGTGGTGTTGAAGTAGGTGGCGCCGCCGGTGCTGATGTGGAAGGCCGCGCACTGGATGGCGGCGATGCCCTCGGCCACCAGCTGCGCGCGGCAGTCGACCAAGCGTGCGATGTCGGCGCCGTAAGCGCGGGCCTTGCGCGGAATCTCGTCGTAGTCGCTCTCGTCGGGCTGGCCGAGGTGGGCGGTGTAGGCGCAGGGGATCGCGCCCTTGGCGCGCATCCAGTGCACCGCGGCGCTGGTGTCGAGCCCGCCGCTGAAGGCGATGCCGACGCGCTGGCCGGTGGGGAGCGATTGCAGAATGTTGGCGGGCATGGCGCGGCGTACGGTAGCGGGCTGAAGGCGCCGATTGTCGCAAGCCGGCGACCGGGGCGATGTCAACCCGGTCGCCAACGACGTGCAGTGCGCTTCAGCCTGGCGCCGAGCGCGGTGCCGCCGGCCGCTCGATGACCCAACGCATCACCACCAGGTGGAAGTTCAGCGGGAAACAGTCGGGCACGCAGCCGACCTCGTCGAGCCGCATCCCTCTGACGGACGGAGCCTTCGATCCTCCCTTCATGCTGCCGCCTGCGCGCCATCGCCGCGTGCGGCGGAATCGGCGCGCGCGAAGGCCACCTCGCCGCAACGGTGCTCGCCGAAGGCGGCACCGTCCTCGCGCAGCCGTTCGATCTCGGCTGCGGAGAGGCCGGCGCGCAGCAGCGCGTCGATGCGCGCCAGCGAGCGCACCTGGTTGGGCTCGAACCGCTGCCCGGCCACTTCCGCCAGGCGGGCTTCTGCATAACCCCACAACAGAGCGGCTGAGCGCAGCCGCCCCTCCAGCGCCGCCAGCAGCGCCAGCTGCACACCCCACACCGCCTGCAGGCTCCAGGCCCGTGCCGACGGCCAGCCGCGCGTCGCCACCTCGCGCGCCGCCGCGGCGTCGTCGCAGGCCAGGTGCGCCTCGGTCAGCGCAAGCTGCGTCACGGCCAGCCAGCGCATCTGCCGCGAGCCGGCCCAGCGCGCCTCGAGCTCGCGCCCGATTTGCACCGCCTCGGCGCCGTCGCCGCGCGCGAGCGCGAAGTGCACGAGGTTGATCTGCGCGGTGTCGCGTTCGACCGACGATCCTGCCCGCAGCGCCTGCTCGTGCCAGCGCCGCAGGCAACGCCCGACGCGGTCGAGGTCGCCCTCGTGGTAGGCCCAGATGCACTCGGCGCTGGCGGCGTTGATCTGCGCCGGCGCCGGCCAGTCGGGCTGCACCAGCACCAGCATCTCGTCGAGCGCTGCACGGCGCTCGGGCGCCGGCAGCCCGCTCGGCAGCTGCGCCAGGATGCCGAGCAGACGCGCCAGGCTGCGCCGCTCGCCCAGCTGGCGTGCGAGCGCAATCGCTTCTTCTGCCAGCGCCAGCGCGCGGTCGGTGCGGCGCACCGAGTAGGTGACGACGGCCGCGAGCAGGCAGCCCAGCCGGTGCTGCGGCGTCGCCGCCGCCGTTCGGCGCGCCAGCGCTGCCTCGAGCACGGTTTCGACCTCCTCGCGCCGCGAGTAGGTCAGCGCATTGGCCAGCGAGCGGCCCATCTCGACCACCATCGCATCGTCGTGCTGCATCGCCCAGGTGAACGCGGCGCGGCCGTTGTCGAGCTCGGCCTCGAGCTCGTCGCGCATCGTGTCGTAGGGGATTTGCCCGCCGGCGCCGTCCTCGAACAGACGGTCGAGCCGGTCGCAGACGGCGCGTGCGTGCCGCGCCTCGATCGCCGCGCGCTCGCCGCTGGCCTGCAGCTGCTCGCGCGCCAGCGCCGCAGGTGATTCGAGCAGCCGGTAGCGCGGCGGCTCGCCGTCGAGCACCACCGCCAGCGAGCGCTGCACCAGCGAGTCGAGCGCCGCCAGCGCGGCCCAGACATCGATCGCTTCGGCGGCCGACGCAACGGCATCGCCGCCAGCGTCGGTGACCACCGGCTGCGCCAGCGCAAACGGGAAGCTGCCGGCGAAGACGCCCAAGCGGCGGAACACGCGCTGCTCGCGCGCCGAGAGCAGCGAATGGCTCCACAGCAGCGCGGCGCGCAGGCTGCGCTGGCGGTCGGGCACCCGCCCGCTGTCGGCGAGCAGCCGCAGCCGCTCGCCGAGCGACGCGGCAACCCCGCGGATGCCGAGCAGCGGCACCCGCGCCGCCGCGAGTTCGATCGCCAGCGGGTTGCCGTCGAGCCGGCGCACGGTGGTGCCGATGGCGTCGATGTCGCCCGCGTTGGCGGCGCGTGCCGACGATGCGCCGGGGGGTTGCGACCGGTCGATGAACAGGGCCACCGCGGCGCAGCGCAGGGCCGCCTCGGGCGTGCAGCCTTCGTCTGGCGTGCCGAGCGGGCCGAGCGGGAGCAGCCGTTCGGCGGCCAGCTTCAGCGGCACCTGGCTGGTGACCAGCACCGTCAGTCCGGGTGCGGCCGCCAGCAGCGTGGCCACCACCCGGGCGGCTTCGTCGGCGTGCACCTCGGCGTTGTCCAGCACCAGCAGCAGCGACAGCGGCGCCACCGCAGCCGCCAGCGCGGCCAGCGGGTCGCTGCCGCGCAGCTCGGCGCCGAGGCCGACCGCGATCGTGCCCACCACCGCACCGGCGGCAGTCAGCGGCGCCAGGTCGGCCCAGCAAGTGCCATGAGGCCACCCACCCTCTCGCTGCTGCTGCACCGCGTGGCGGGCGAGCAGGGTCTTGCCGATGCCGCCGGCGCCGGTGATGGTCACCAACGGTCCGGCGACCAGCAGCCGTTGCAGATCGGCCAGCTCGGCCTCGCGGCCGACCAGTGGCACCAGCCACCGCGACGGCGGGCCGCGTCGCGCCGCCGCTGCCGGCGCCGAGGCTGCGGCACGCGCTGACCCAGTGGCCGGCGCAACCGCCGGGGGGTCACCGTCGAGCGGCTGCGTGAAGCGGTAACCACGCCCGGGGATGGTGGCGATGGCATCGGCGCCGATCAGCTTGCGCAGCGCCCAGACATGGACTTCGAGGTTGTTCTCCTCGACCACCACCCCCGGCCAGACGAGCGCCAGCAGCTCCGCCTTGGCCACCTGGCGGTCGCGCCGCTCGACGAGCGCGCAGAGCAGGTCGAAGGCGCGCGCGCCGACTTTGACCGCCGCGCCATCGGCCAGCAACTGCCGCCGCTGCGGGCGCAGCTCGAAGCGGCCGAAACGGTAGGCGTCGCGCGCCGGTCCCAAATGTCCCCCCTCGTTCGAAGGCCGCAAGGATAGGAGCTTAAGAACGATTAAGTTGATCCCTAGGCAGGCCCCTGGCCAGATCGCCGCCAGCCACTTCGATGGGAGCGCGACGATGCCAACCGACCTGTTCTCCGACCCTGCGGGCCACGCCGACACCCACGACGCGACGCCGTTGCGGCCGCGACACGCTCAGCGCCGCCACCGCTGGCTGGCGGCCGCGATCGCGCTGGCGGTATCGGCCGGCAGCGCCGCCGCGGCACAAGTGCGGATCAGCATCGCCGTCGGCGAATCCGGCCGGCCGCCGGTGCTGATCGGTTCGGTCGGCGATGGCGCCGTCTTCAGCGACGGCACGCGCCACACCGGAGCGGCCGCGTTCGGCAACGGCAGCGCGGCCTTCGACATCACGCCGCAGCTCGGGCTGCTGTCGCTGCACGGGCAGTCGGCGCTGACCACACTTGCGGAGTGGGGTGGGCTGCTGCGCGAGACCAGTGCCGGCGGGCAACTCGAGATCAGCGACAGCTTCCGCATCGAGGGCCCGATCGCCGGCACGGTGGCCGGCGTCTTCGTCGCGCGGGTCAGCGCACAGCTGCTGCCGGCGTTCGACTTCGAGCAGGAATTCTTCGCCGCGCGCAACCAGGCGACAGCGACGACGAACTCGCGCACGCAACTGCTGCTGTCGCAGCGCACGCCGGGCGGCGTGATCGGCGAGAACCGGTTGCACGATCAGGTCGGCAGCTGGCTCGGCCCCGGCGCCCCATGCGCCTGCACGATCGGCACCGATCTCGAAGTCGAGTTCGTGATTCCGCTGCTGATCAGCGACGACTCCCGCGAGTTCTCCTTCAACCTCAACACCTTCATCCACGGCACTCGCGGCGGCGGCTTCGCGTATGGTGGCGCCGCCGCCGCGCCGGACGAAGGCGAGGGCTTGCTGGGGGCGTTGGCGGCCAGCGACCCGGCATCGACGCTGTCGTTCGAGCTGCGCCTGCCTCCCGGCCTGAGCTTCAGCTCGGGCGGCGCCAACTTCATGCACCTCGTGCCGCTCGACCCGCCGGGCGCGATACCCGAGCCCGCACTGCCGGGGCTGCTGTTCGCGGCCGGCGTCGCCGCTGCGTGGTCGCGCCGGCGCGGTCAGGCCGGCACACCGAGCGCGATGAAATGCAGCACCCATTCGCGCGACATGTCCACGCCGACCAGCGCGGCCGCTTCGTCGTCGTAGAAGGCGCCGACGCCGCACACGCCGACGCCACGCGCCACCGCCTCGAGGTAGGCGCGCTCGCCGGCAAGGCCGGCCTCGATGAACGCGTGGCGCCATCCGCGCGCTGGGCCGGCGGGGTCGCTGGCGATCGCCAGTTGGTCGGCGCTGATCACCAGCACGGCAGCAGCATCGCCGATGACGTCCTGGTCCAGCGCTGCGGCGCGCGACGCCGCGCGCAGGTCCAGCCCTTGGCGGCGCGGCAGCAGCGCATGCGACGAGGGGTCGTAGCGCCAGGCCCCCGGAGGCACGCCGGCGACGGCATGGACGACGACGTCGAGCCGGAGCGCCGGCGACAGCACCGGCGGTGCGGCGCCGAGCACGGCGTGCAGCAATGCGGCCAGCGTGTCGGCGGTCAGCGGCTGCGCAGCGAAGCGCCGCAGCGACCGCCGTGCCGCGATGCGCGCTGCGACCGGCATCGTTGCCGGCCCCGGACTCGGCAACCGCAGCGCACCCAGTGGCAGCGGCGCGGCCGGCGCCACCACCACCCGGAGCGAGGTTGCGAGGTGCATCGCGCCGGTGACACCGAGCGTCAGCGCCGCCTCGTCCGGTGGGGGTGGAGGTTGCCAGCGCACCGCCGGCGTGGCCTCGGGGACGGGTTGTGCCCGCAGCGCCGCCACCGCGAGCACGCCCTCGGCCGCTTCGTCGAGCCGCAGCAGCGTCGCGACTCGTGCCTCGTCGAAACGCGGCAGCAGCGCAGCGTGCCAACCGTGGGCGGCCGCGATCTGGCGCAGGTTCTCGAGCGCATGGCCGAGGTCGGCCAGCAGGTAGCGGTAGCTGCGGTCGCGGTACTTGTGGCCGGTGCGGCGGAAGACTGCGCCCGCCACCAGCCATGCAAAGGCACCCGGCGCGTCGGCGTCGCCGAGCGCCTGGCGCATCGCATCGGCCACCGCACCGTCGCGCAGACGGTGCAGCGCGTGGGTGCGTGCGTCGTGGTGCCAGAGCCCGGCGGGCAGCCCGGGCAGCGCCGCCGGCAGCACGAGGTACAGCTCGGTCGAGAAGAGCGCGCCGGAAGACGGCGCCGCGCGCAGCGCGAGCGTGCCTCGCCACGCGGTGACGCCGGCGGTGTGCCACAGCAGCGAGGCCAGCGCGCCGAGTCCTGGCCGCTCGGCGGCGGCGGCCGCGGGCGCTGGCAGCGCCAGCCTTGGCCCGCCGGTGTCGGGCTTGAACGGCGGCGGCGCGTCGCCCCAGTCGACCGACGGTGCACGCATCAGCACGCCACGGCGCGACACCGCCGACCAGGCATGCAGGCGTTCCACCGCCGCCATCGACCCGGGGCCGGCCACGCCGCCGGCCGCCACCCCGCCCGCCCCCGGCCATTGCAGCCGCAACTCGCTGCGCCCGTGGCGCAATCCGATCGCAAACGCCGCCGCGCCGGCCAGCACCGCGCCCAGCGCCACGAGCCATTGCCGCCGCCCCGGCGGTGCCGCCGCCTTGTCTGCGCCGCCGCGCATCAGCGTGCGCCACAGCACGCGCAGGTTGAAGCCGAGGTGGACAAGCACCAGCAGCACCGTCGCATAACCGAAAAGGTAGTGCCAGTCGAAGACCGGCAGCTGCTGCTGCGCCACCCAGAAGATGCCGAGCCCGGCGGTGGTGCCGACATAGGCCAGCAGCAGCAGCGCGAAGGCCGCGTTCAGCCGCGGCCGCGACGGCCAGCGCCCGGCCAGCGCGCAGCCCGCGAGCCACAGCGCCACCGCCAGCAGCGGCAGCAAAACCCACACCAGCTTGGGCATGCGGCCGGCGCCTCCTCGTCGTTGCACCGGGGGGCCGATTGTCGTCGTCGCGGGCGGCGGCCGGCCCGGCATCGGCGCCGGCCCTACCATCGCCGGGTGAATCCGACCCCGAATGCCCCGGCCCTGGTGCACCGGCTCGCCAACGGCGTGCGCGTGCTGGTGATGCCGATGCCGCACCTGCACACCGCCACCGCCAGCGTCTTCATCCGAAGCGGCAGCCAGCACGAGCCCCGCACCGCAAGCGGCATCGGCCATGTCGTCGAGCACATGGTCTTCAAGGGCACCGCCACCCGCGACGCGCGCCGCATCAACCTCGACGCCGAGCTGCTCGGCGCCGAGGTCAACGCCCACACCGACAAGGACCACACCGCGTTCCACATGCGCGGGCTACCGCAGCATGTGCTGCCCTTCGTCCGCATGCTGGGCGACATCGTGCTCGCGCCCTCGTTCCCGGCCGACGAGCTGGAGCGCGAGCGCGAGGTGCTGCTGCACGAGTACACCGAAGACGAGGACGACCCGCTGTCCAGCGCCTTCAAGCTCTTCGACAAGACCTGCTGGGGCGTGCACCCGGTGGCGCAGCCGGTGATCGGGCAGCGCCGTCACATCGAGCGCTTCACGCGCGAAGACCTCGCGCGCTGGGTCGGCGAGCGTTACCGCGCCGAGCGCACGGTGGTCGGCGTTGCCGGCCCGGTGGACCCCGACGCGGTGCTGCGCGAGGCGGAGAGCGTGTTCGGCGGCATGGCGCGCGGCACCCCGGACGAGCTGCCGCCACCGCAGTGGCAGGGCGGCGTGCAGGCGCGGCGGCTCGACGGCAGCGCGCAGGCACACCTGGTGCTGGGGTTCCCGATCGCGCCGCTCGCCGACGACGACGCCGCCGGGCCGATGGCGGCGGCGCTCTTCGGCGAGGGCATGAGCTCGCCGCTGCTGGCCGAGCTGCGCGAGCGCCGGGCACTCGCCTACTACGCCGCCTGCTCGGCCGACGTGTTCGACCTCTCCGGGCAGTTCGTGGTCGAGGTCTCGACGTCGCCCGAGCAGCTGTCACCGGCGTTGCAGCAGCTCTCGGTGCTGCTGCAGCGTCAGGCGGAGCGGATCGACGCCAACGACCTCGAACGCGCGCGCCACCAGATGGCGGTGCGGCGGCTGCGCGCGCTCGAGCGGCCGTTGCGCCGGCTGGAGGACGCCGCGCTCGAGCTGTTCACGATCGGCCGCGTTCGCAGCCACGACGAAAGTGTCGCGCGCCTGATGGCGGTGGACGCGGCAGCGCTCGGCGAGCAGTTCGCGGCGATGATCGGCCGCGGCGCCTCGCTGGCGCTGGCCGGCAAGCTGCCGCGGGCGGCCAGCGAGCGGGCGCGCGAAGCGGCCGGCGCGCTGCTTCGCGCCTGATGCACCCGGAGGCCGGGCCGGTGGCCCGACCCGCCTCCTGAGGGGCCTCTCGAGCCGCCGGGCGGAGGCGGAGCGACTCGGTCGCGCGCCCGTCCCGCGGACGACGCGGCTGCTGCGGCTACTTGTAGACGTGCTTGTTGCCGTTGGCCTTGTAGCGCGCGATCGCGTCCTTCAGTTGCTTGTGCTCGGCGCAGGGCAGCAAGCAGGCCTTGTCGAGCGCGGCCAGCCGCTCTTCGGCCTTCGGCAGGTTGCCCGTCATCAGGTACAGCTCGCCCGAGTACTCGAGCGCACCGCGGTGCTTGGGGTTGATTCGCAGCGCGGCGTCGTAGTACCGCTCGGCGGCGGCATAGTCGGGCGTGCGCGCCTTGCGGTGGCTGTAGCCCATCAGGTTGTTCCAGTCGGCGTTGCCGCTGTCGTTGACCTTTTTTAGCTCGTCGATCGCGGCCACCCACTTGTTCTCGGCGATCAGCGCGCGTGCGGGGGCGAGCTTGTCGGTGTCGCCGGCCTTCGCCGGCTCGTCGGCAGCGCTGGCCAGCGGGGTGGCGGCGGCGATCAGCAAGGCAGCGACGATCTGCAGCAGCTTCGGGGCGGTGCGGTGGCTCATGGGGTTCTCCTCGGGGGGGTGCTTCGTGGCGGGTGGGGCGGTCTTCGGACGACGCCTTCGTCGTCGCGGCCAGACCTACGACGGCGACGGCGCCGGTGGATTCGCCACCCGGCGGCTGGGCGGGCGTGAAAATTCCCGTTCACCAGAGCTTGACGCAGTGGCCGCTGAGCAGGTAGCCCTCGGCCGGCGCGGCGCCGGCGGCGGCCGGCGCCGGCTCGAAGCTGACGGCCAGCCGGTCGACGGTGAAGAAGAGCTTCTCGGAGGTGTCGGCCAGCGCCACCGCGCCGCTGCCGGTGGCCGGCAGCGTGCCCACGGGAAAGGGCGGCTTGCCGTCCTTCGGCAGCGCCCACAGCTGGGCCACCTTGCCCGGCGGCACCGCCAGCGGCTGCAGCAGCTTCACGGTGAGCGTGCGCCCGTGCCGGCGCGAACTGGCCAGCACCGTCGGCCGCCCGGTGGCGTCGGTCAGCAGCCCGACGTAGCTGGCGGGGAGCTGCTCGCGGTAGGTCTCGTGGCCGAGCCAATCCGGCTGCTGGCGCAGCACCACCACCGCCAGCAGCACACCGGCGAGCGCACCGCCGAGCGCCGGGGTGCCGAAGAGCGTGGTGCCGAGCGTTCGCCACCAGGGCTCCCGCGCCGCGGCCGCCCTGGCCGCCGCCGCGTGGGCACCCCCGAACAGCCGCTGTTGCAGCGCCGCCCACACCGCCGGGCTCGGCGCCACGCGGGGAACGCCTTCGGCCAGCACCGCCAGCCGCTGCTGCCACACCGCCACCGCGAGCTGTGCGGCGCGCTGCTCCCGCACCAGGCGCTCGAACCGCCGCCGCGCCCCGCCGGCAAGGGTGCCGGTGGCGTACTCGCGCGCCAGCGCGTCGAGCCGCTCGGGCAGCAGGTAGTTCATGCTGCACGCCCACCGGCGGCCGGGCCGATGCCGGCCGCCTCGAGGCAGCCGCGCAGCCGGTCCACCCCGCGGCGAACCCAGGTCTTGACGCTGCCGAGCGGCGCGCCCAGCGCCTCGGCAATCTCGGCGTGCACGAGGCCACGGTAGTAGGCGAGCGCAATCGCCTGCCGCTGCTGCCCGGCCAGCTGCGACATGCAGCGGTCGACCTGGGCCTTGGTCAGGCTGTCGTCGAGCTGGCGCTCGGGCGGCAGCGCGGCGTCGTCGGCGACGTTCATCGCCTCGTCGTCGAGCTCGACGCTCGCCTCGCGCAGCGCGCGGCCGCTGCGCAGGCGGTCGATCGCCTTGTTGCGGACGATGTTGATCAGCCAGGTCATCGGCGACGCGATCTGCGGGTTGTAGCCCTGAGCGCCGTACCAGACGTTCATGAAGGCCTCCTGCAGCACCTCCTCGGCCCACTCGCGCCGATGCAGCACACCGATCGCCAGCCCGAGCAGATGGTCGGCGGTGGCGCGGTACAGCCGCTCGAAGGCCTCGCGGTCCTGCAGCACGACGCGGGCGATCCAGCGGGCGAGGTCTTCTTGCGTCGTCATTCGCGGTCGGCGGGTTGGCGGAAGGCCGTGAATCTAACGGTTGTGCCGCGTTCACGACAGGGGGCCGCGGTCCCGGGGGACGCCGCGCGGACGCCGCTTTCCCAACCGGCGGCGTCGGCCCCGGGGTTGGCCCCCTTGCCGGCAGCCGTCCGCGCCGGCCGGGTGTCCTGTCCCGGAAATACATGCCATTGCGACGGACCGCAACGGGGATGAGCGCAAGGCGCGGAGCCGGGCAGATACCGGGTGGTATCTGCCCGGCTTCGCAACGCCGCGATCGCCCCGTTTCGGCCCGCCCCGCTGGGGTTCGACCAGATCGCGCCCTCGCAGGCTTGCCGGGCGGGGCCGATACCGTGTGGTATCGGCCCCGCCCGGCGCACCCGCGATCATCGCGATCTGGTCGAATCTCAATGGCATGTATTTCCGGGACAGGACACTAGACTGCCGCCATGACAAGCCACGCCCCGCTGCTCTTCAGGAACGCCCGCGTCTTCGACGGCACTTCGGCCGACTGCGCCGACGGCATCGACGTGCTGGTCGCCGACGGCCGTATCCAGGAGGTCTCGGCGGGACCGGTCGCCGCCCCCGCCGGCGCGCTGACGGTCGACGCCGGCGGCCGCACGCTGATGCCCGGGCTGATCGACGCCCACATCCATGCCTTCGCGAGCGACGTCGCGGTGCAGAAGATCGAGGCGCTGGGCGAGGCTTACCGCACCGCGCACGCGGTGCGCATGCTGCAGCACGCGCTGTCGTGCGGCTTCACCACCGTGCGCGACATCGGCGGCGGCAACCACTCCTTGTGGCGCGCGCTCACCGACGGCCTCGTGCGTGGGCCGCGCTACCTGTACGCCGGGCGCATCCTGTCGATGACCGGCGGCCACGGCGACATGCGGCAGATCGAGGAGCGCCCGCGCTACGCCAGCGCCTGCGGCTGCGGCGACGGGCCACTCGCCAACACCTTCGCGGTGCTGGCCGACGGTGTGCCCGAGTGCATCAAGGCCGCGCGCGAGGAACTGCGCCAGGGCGCGCATTGCATCAAGATCATGGGCTCCGGCGGGGTCGCGTCGCCGACCGACCCGATCTGGATGAACCAGTACCGCGAGGACGAGATCCGCGCCATCGTCGAGGAGTGCGTTCAAAGACGAAGTTATGTCGCCTCGCACTGCCACCCGGCGAGCGCGGTGCGCCGCAGCGTCGAGTACGGCGTTCGCAGCATCGAGCACGGCACGCTGATCGACGACGACACCGCGCGCTTCGCAGCCGAGCACGGCGCCTTCATCGTGCCGACGCTGGTGGTGATCTTCAGCATGGTCGAGCTCGGCCGCCAGCTCGGCTTCCCGCCGCAGAGCCAGCAGAAGGTGGAGTTGATCGCCAGGCAGGCGGTGGCCGGGCTCGATTCGATGCGCCGCGCCGGCGTCAAGGTGGTCTACGGTTCGGACCTGCTCGGCAGCACCTACGTTCGTCAGGCCCGCGAGTTCACGCTGCGCGCCGAAGTCTTCACGCCGGTGGAGCTGCTGCGCCAGGCCACTTCCACCGCCGCCGAGCTGCTGATGATGCAAGGCGAGATCGGCTGCATCGCCCCCGGCGCGAACGCCGACCTGCTGCTGGTGGACGGCGACCCGACGCGCGACATCTCGCTGCTGGCAGCCGAGGACGGCCGCCACCTGCGCACCATCGTTCGCGGCGGCGAACTGGTCAAGCACACCGCCTGAGGCCGGGCGGGCCGGGCCTTCGCGTCCGCCTGCCTGCGCTGCGATGCCTCGAGAAGCGAGCCCTGCCGGCTGCGGCCGGCGATGCCCGCTTGCCATGTCACCGAGAAGTGACTAGACTCCTTTGTCACTCATCGGTGACACAGGACTCTCATGGACCGTCGACTCTTCATCCGCATCGCCGGCGGCGGCATCGTCGCCGCCGCCACCGCCTCCACGGCCGGCTGCGCCGCCGGCGAGCTGCCGCCCGAAGCCGTGGCGCCCTGGCGGGGGCCGGGCAGCGAAGCCGACCTGCGCCGCTGGGTGCTGTCGTACGCGATCCTTGCGCCGCACTCGCACAACCTGCAGTCGTGGCTGGTCGACCTCGCGACACCGGGCGAGATGCTGCTGCGCTGCGACCTCGAGCGGCAGCTGCCCGAGACCGACCCCTTCTCGCGGCAGATCGTGATGAGCCATGGCACCTTCGTCGAGCTGCTCGACCTGGCGGCACGCCAGCGCGGCCAGCGCGCCGAGATCACGCTCTTCCCCGAGGGCGAGTTCGGTCCCGACAGGCTCGACACGCGGCCGCTGGCGCGCATCCGCCTCACCCCCGACGGCAGCGTCAGGCCCGACCCGCTGTTCGCGCAGATCCTCGCCCGCCGCACCAACCGCAGTGCCTACGACCCGGCGCGGCCGGTGCCTGCCGCCGCCTGGCAGGCGATGGCCGACGCCGCCGCCGGCCACCCGGGGCTGCGCTTCGGCTTCGTCGGCGCCGAAGACGCCCCCGCGCTGGCGCGCCACCGCGGCATCGCGTCCGAGGCCTGGCGCATCGAGCTGACGACCGCACGCACGATGCTCGAATCGCTGAAGCTGATGCGTGTCGGCGCCGCCGAGGTGGCGCGCCACCGCGACGGGCTGACGATGATGGAGCCGCTGCTGGTGTGGGGCGACCGGCTCGGCTTCTTCGACCGCAGCCAGGCGCCGGCACCCGACAGCTACGCCGTCCGCGGCCAGCTGCGCGACTTCGACGCGAAGATGGTGTCGACCCCGGGCTTCCTGTGGCTGGTGAGCGATGGCAACCGCCGCGCGACCCAGCTCGCCGCCGGCCGCGCCTATGCGCGCATCCAGCTCGCCGCCACGGCGCACGGGGTCGCGATGCAGCCGCTGCAGCAGGCGCTGCAGGAGTACCCGGAGCAGGCCGGCCCCTACCGCGACATCCACCGCCTGCTCGGCGCCGGCGACGGGGCCACGGTGCAGATGTGGGCCCGCGTCGGCTTCGCACCGCCGGTGCCGCCGGCGCCGCGGCGAGGCGTCGATGCCCACCTCGTGCGCGCATGACACGCCCACGCCGCCCAGTGGCCGGCGGCGCGGCGAACCCCGACCCCCGCACCCGCGACCGCACGCTCACCGAGGAGCGCATCCTCGCCGCCGTGGGCGCGGTGCTGGCGCGCGACGGCTTCGGCGCCATCGGCATCAACACCATCGCACGCGAGGCCGGGGTCGACAAGGTGCTGATCTACCGCTACTTCGGCGGCCTGCCCGAGCTGCTGCGCGCCTGGGGCGCGAGCGGCCGCTTCTGGCCCGGCGCCGAGGAGCTCCTCGGCAGCGACACCGCCGCGGTGCAGTCCCTGCCGGCGGCCGAACGCTGGGCCTTGTTCTTCGACCGCTTCATCGACGCGCTGCGCGCGCGGCCGCTGACGCTCGAGATCCTGGCCGCCGAAGTGGTGGAGCGCAACGAGCTCACCGCCGTCCTCGAGGCCGAGCGCGAGCAATGGGGCGCCGAGGTCGAGGCGCTGTTCGGCGGCGACGTGTTGCACCGCCGGCCGCACCTGCGCGGCCTGACGCTGCTGCTGGTGGCGGGTGTGCAGTACCTGCTGGTGCGTGCCCGCAAGATCCGCGTCTTCGGCGGGCTGGACTTGACCAGCGACGCCGACTGGGCGGCGATCAAGGCTTCGCTGCGAGCCGCCGCGCTGCAGCTCTTCGCCGAGCCGCCGCCCGCCCCGGCAGCCACCCGCAGCCCCGCCGCGCGCCGCCGTTGAGCGCACCCCGACGCGGCGTCATCCCCAGGCACCGGGCGTCGGCGCCGCGTGGTCGGGCCAGCGCTCGGCGCACCAGCGCGCGACCGCGTCGCGCTCCGCGTCGCTGTAGTGCAGGCCGAGCTTGGTGCGGCGCCACAGCACGTCGTCCGCGTTGCGCGCCCATTCGGCATCGTGCAGGTGCACGAGCTCCGCCTCGAACAAGCCTGGCGCCACCTCGGCACCGAGCTCCCCCCGGTCGAGCACCCGGCCGGCGCGGGACCCGTACTGGCGTGCCAGCCGCTGCACCAGCGCCGCCGGCCGATGCCCATGCCGTGCCAGCAGCGCCTGCACGAAGAGGTCGAACGAGGCGTCGGGCCGCGAAGTGCCCCCGTGCGCGTCGGCAAGGTCACCGCCGGGCAACGGTGCGTGGTCGGTCCACCCGCTTCGTGGCAGCCCCAGCGGCGCGGCCAGCATTGCCACCGCCTCCTCGGCCAGCCGGCGGTAGGTGGTGATCTTGCCGCCCCAGACGTTGAGCAGCGGCGCGTCGCCGGCCTCGAACTCCAGGGCATAGTCGCGCGTCACGGCGGAGGGGTCGCCGCTGTCGTCGTCGAGCAAGGGACGAACCCCGCTGTAGGCGCGGACGACATCCGCCGGCGCCACCGGGCGCTCGAAGTAGCGGCTGGCCTGGGCACACAGGTAGGCCACCTCGTCGGCCGAGGCGCGAACGTCGCCGGGCGCGCCGGGGTGTTCGACGTCGGTGGTGCCGATCAGCGAGAAGCAGCCCTCGTACGGGATCACGAAGATGATCCGCTGGTCGGGGTTCTGGAAGAGGTAGGCGAGGTCGTGGGCGAAGAGCCGCGGCACGATGACATGGCTGCCCTTCACGAGTCGCAGCGTTCGCGGCGCCGCGGCACTCGCCTGCTCGGCGAGGAACTGGGCAGCCCAGGGGCCGGTGGCGTTCACCACCGCCCGTGCCGGCAGCGTGAAGGTCCGCCCGTCGGCTGACTGCAGCGTCGCATGCCAGCCCGCGCCGGCCCGGCGAACAGCGCGGCAGCCAGAGCGCGTCAGCACGGTGGCCCCACGCTCGGCGGCGTCGAGCGCGTTCAGCAGCACCAGCCGTGAGTCGTCGACCCATCCGTCGGAGTAGACGAAGCCGCGCGTGAAGCCGGTCTTCAGCGGCGCCCCGGCGTCGTGCACGCGCAAGTCGACGGTGGCCGACGGCGGCAGCAGCTCGCGCCGCGCCAGGTGGTCGTAGAGGAAGAGCCCGGTGCGGATCATCCACACCGGGCGCATCGCCGGATCGTGCGGCATCACGAAGCGCAGCGGCCGGACGATGTGCGGCGCGTTGCGCAGCAGCACCTCGCGTTCGGCGAGCGCCTTGCGAACGAGGCCGAACTCGTAGTGCTCGAGATAACGCAGGCCGCCGTGGATCAGCTTGGTCGACGCCGACGAGGTGTGCTGGCCGAGGTCGTCGCGCTCGACCAGCACCACCTTCGCACCACGGCCGGCGAGGTCGCGGGCGATTCCGGCACCGTTGATGCCGCCACCGACCACCAGCACGTCGCACGCCGGCACCGCGGCCGGTGCACGCTCAGGCATAGCGGAAGACGAGCACCGCGACGACGAGCGCGACCGCGCTCGCACCCCACAGCGGCGTGCCGAAGAAGGCCAGCCACAGCAGGTGGATGTAGCCGGCCGACAGCAGCGAGATGAAGAGCCGGTCGCCGCGCGTGGTGGTCAGCCCGAGCGCGCCGCGCCGCGGCCCGCCGCCCGGTGAGCGCCACTCCCACAACCCCATCGCCACCAGCAGCAGCAAGATGACGCCGAAGAAGAGCGCGGTCTGCCAGGTCCACGCCATCCAGCCGAGGCCCGATTCGACGGTGGGTTGCATGTCGTCGCCTTGCGCTCAGAAGCTGTGAACGAGCCCAGCGTGCCCGCGCCGGGGTGGCCAAGGGCCGTGCGCAAGGCTCGGTGCGCAGCCCGGGCTGGCCGCCCGGGCAAGCAGCGCAACACCGCGCACGGCCCTTGGGTACCCCGGCCCAAAGGGTGGGCCCCCACAAAGCGCCCACTCGGTGCTGCAAATGCTCGCCGTGCTGGCGGGCACGGCTGTGCTTTGCGCCTTGATTGGGCGCTTTGTGGGGGCCCACGCGGGCAGGCTGGGCTCGTTCACAGCTTCTCAGACCCGCCCGAGGGCAAAACCCTTGGCGATGTAGTTGCGCACGAACCAGATCACCACCGCGCCCGGGATGATCGTCAGCGCACCGGCCGCCGCCAGCAGCCCGAGCTCGTAGCCCGAGGTGCTGGCGGTGCGTGTCATCGTCGCCGCGATCGGCTTCGCGTCGACCGAGGTCAGCGTCTTCGCGAGCAGCAGCTCGACCCAGCTGAACATGAAGCAGAAGAAGGCCGCGACGCCGATGCCGGCGGCGATCGTCGGCATGAAGATCTTCGTGAAGAAGCGCCAGAAGGGATAACCGTCGACAAAGGCGGTCTCGTCGAGCTCGCGCGGCACGCCGGACATGAAACCCTCGAGGATCCACACCGCCAGCGGGATGTTGAACAGGCAGTGCGCCAGCGCCACCGCGATGTGGGTGTCGAAGAGCCCGATCGACGAATAGAGCTGGAAGAACGGCAGCGCGAACACCGCCGGCGGCGCCATGCGGTTGGTCAGCAGCCAGAAGAAGAGATGCTTGTCGCCGAGGAAGCGGTAGCGCGAGAAGGCATACGCCGCCGGCAGCGCCACGGTGACCGAGATCACCGTGTTCATCACCACGTAGGCCAGCGAGTTGACGTAGCCCATGTACCAGGTGCGGTCGGTCAGGATCTTGGCGTAGTTGTCGAGCGTGAACACCCGCGGCCACAGCGTGAAGCCGCCGAGGATCTCGTTGGTGTTCTTGAACGACATGTTCAGCAGCCAGTAGATCGGCAGCAGCAGGAAGACGATGTAGATCGTCGGCACGAGCCAGGTGAGGCGCTTCATTTGCGGGCTCCGGCGGTCGACGGGACCACGAGATCGACGCGGGCCGGCATGCGCGCATCGCGCCAGGTGGTACCCGGCAGCGGCGCCCGATGGGGCAGCCGGCGCTGCGCGCCGGCTGCCCTGCGGTGCTCGGCACAGGGTCGCGCCGTATAACTCGCTCCGTTCACTTTGTTCACTGCGCTCGAACAGATCCGGCGAGTCGGATCACGAAGCGCACGCTGCGCGCGCGCCGACCCTGTGCCTGCGCTCCTCGGCGCCTCATAGGTTGCCGCCGCCGGGTACCGCCTGCCGCGAGTCCCACCGCTCGCTGCCCCTTCGTAAGGCGCCACCACCGTTGCCCAGCCGCTGTGGGGTGGCCGGCCGGCGGCCCGTTGGCGCAGCCGAGCATCGCAGCAGCGGGGCCGGCGCGCGAAGCGCGCATCGTGATCTGACTCGCGGCCGTCTGTTCGAGCGCAGTGAACGAAGTGAACGAAGCGAGTTGGGTCGCGCGGCCCCGCTGCGAGAAGCGCAGGGAACCCGAGCGCAGCGAGGGCCAGCCTCCGGGCCGGCGGCCGGCTACCCCGCAGCGGCTGCGCTCCGACGCCTGCACGGCGCCGCGCCACAGAAGGGCCCGAAGCGAGCGTCACTTCATCGCTCCTCGCCTCTCGTCATGACCGTGTAGAACAGCCAAGACAACAGCAGGATGATCAGGAAGTAGATCAGCGACATCGCGGCCGCCGGGCCGAGGTCGAACTGGCCGAGCGCGATCTTCACGAGGTCGATCGACAGCAGCGTCGTCGCGTTGCCGGGACCGCCGCCGGTGAGCACCACCGCCTCGGTGTAGATCATGAAGCTGTCCATGAAGCGCAGCAGCACCGCGATCAGCAGCACGTGCTTGAGCTTGGGCAGCTGGATGTGGCGGAAGATCGCCCACGCGCTGGCACCGTCGATTCGCGCCGCCTGGTAGTACGCCTCGGGGATGGCCGACAGCCCGGCGTAGGCCAGCAGCACCACCAGCGAGGTCCAGTGCCAGACGTCCATCGCCACCAGCGTGATCCACGCCGAGACCGGCTGGCGCGTGTAGTTGAAATTGAAGCCGAGGTCGTTGAGCACCTTGCCCATCAGCCCGATGTCGGGCAGCGCGAAGATGTTCCACATCGCGCCGACGACGTTGTACGGAATCAGCAGCGGCATCGCCATCAGCACCAGGCAGATCGAGAGGCCGATGCCCTTGCGCGGCATCGCGAGCGCGATCGCCACGCCGAGAGGCACCTGGATCGCGAGCACGATGGCGGTGAACAGGATCTGCCGCGTCAGCGCCTCGCGGAAGCGGGGCGACTGCATCACCTGCTCGAACCAGCGCACGCCCTCGAAGAAGAACTGGTTGTTGCCGAAGGTCTCCTGCACCGAGTAGTTGACCACCGCCATCAGCGGGATCACCGCGTTGAAGGCCACCAGCAGCACCACCGGCAGCACCAGCCACCAGGCTTTCTGGTTCGGGGTGCGCGTGCTCACCAGGCATCCCTCCCCAACTGGATTCCGTGGGGGCTCATTTCACTGCCCACCCATCGGCGTAGACGCGGGTGTACGCGGGGTCGAACACGACATGCCCCTCACGCTCGGGGATCGGCTCGCCTTCGGCGACCAGCAACTTGACAAGCTCGGCACCGTCGCCGCGGACGCGGGTGTCGACGATGCGGTGGCGGCCGACGTCGCTGACGCGGGTGACGTCGACCGCGATGCCCTCGGCCGCGAAGCGGACGAACTCCGGCCGCACGCCGAGTTCGAGCCGGCGTCCCCGGGCGGACGCCAGGCCCTGCGACGCGGTGGCGACGGCAACGCCTGCATAACGTGCCACGCCCGCGTCATCCACCTCGCACGGCAGCAGGTTCATTCCCGGCGAGCCGATGAAGTGGCCGACGAAGGTGTGCGCCGGGCGCTCGAACAGCTCCACCGGCGTTCCCGCCTGCACCACCTGGCCGCCTTCCATCACCACCACCTGGTCGGCGAAGGTCAGCGCCTCGGTCTGGTCGTGGGTGACGTAGATCATCGTGCGGCCGAGCCGCTGGTGCAGCTCCTTGAGCTTGCTGCGCAGCCGCCACTTCAGGTGCGGGTCGATCACCGTCAGCGGCTCGTCGAAGAGGATCGCGGCGACGTCGGCGCGAACGAGGCCGCGGCCGAGCGAGATCTTCTGCTTGCCGTCGGCGGTGAGGCCGGCGGCACGCTGGCCGAGCTGCGGCGTCAGGTCGAGCATCGCGGCGATCTCGGCGACCCGCTGCCTCACCTCGGGTTCGGGCAGGCCGCGGTTTCGCAGCGGGAACGCGAGGTTGTCGAACACGGTCATCGTGTCGTAGACGACCGGGAACTGGAACACCTGCGCGATGTTGCGCTCGCCGGGTGCGAGCGCGGTGACGTCTCGGTCGCCGAAGAGGATGCGGCCGCGGGTCGGCTGCAGCAGCCCGGAGACCAGGTTCAGCAGCGTCGTCTTGCCGCAGCCCGAGGGGCCGAGCAGCGCAAAGGCGCCGCCATCGGCCCACTCGAGGTCGAGCCCGCGCAGCGCCCAGTCGGCGGCCTCGTCGTCGCGGGGCCGCGGCAGGTAGCTGTGGCACAGCGCCTCGAGCCGGATGCGGGCCATCGGGTCAGGCCTCGATGCGCCGGCCGTCGGCGCCGAAGTACAGGCAGCTCGCGACGTCGAGCACGAAGCGCGCCTCGTCGCCGATGGCATGGCTCTGCACACCATGCGCCAGCGAGACCCAGGTCGAGCCGGCAAGCGTGAAGTGCACGACGCTCTCGCTGCCGCTGATCTCGCAGATCAACACGCGGCCGCCGACGGGAACGCCCGCGGCCTCCTTCGCCGCACCCGGGCGCGCGGGGCGCACGTGGTGCGGGCGCAGCGCGACCGTCACCTCGCCGTCGGGCCGCGCACGCAGCGCCGGCGGCGCCGGCCAGCGCACGCCGTCGCCGAGAACGACCTCGGCGCCCTGCTTTCGGGCGGTGGCGACGTTGATCGGCGGGTCGGAGAACACGCGCGCGCTCGTCAGGTCCGTCGGCTCGCGGTAGACATCGAGGCAGGGGCCGAACTGGGTGACCCGCCCTTCGTGCAACGTCGCGACATGGCCGCCGAGCAGCAGCGCCTCGGCCGGCTCGGTGGTGGCATAGACCACCGTGCAGCCCTGGCTCGCAAACAGGGGAGGCAGCTCGTCGCGCAGCGCCTCACGGAGCTTGTAGTCGAGGTTGGCGAGCGGCTCGTCGAGCAGCACCAGCTCGGCGTCCTTGACGAGCGCGCGTGCGAGCGCGGTGCGCTGCTGCTGGCCACCCGAGAGTTCGGCCGGCCTGCGGTCGAGCAGCGGCGACAGCCGCAGCAGCTCGGCGACCCGGCCGACACGCTCGCGCACCTCGGCCGCCGCGGTGCCGACAACACGCAGCGGCGACGCGATGTTGTCGAACACCGTCAGGTTCGGGTAGTTGATGAACTGCTGATAGACCATCGACACGCGGCGCTTCTGCACCGCGACGCCGGTGACGTCGCGGCCGCCGAACCACACCTGCCCGCCGGTCGGCTTCACGAGTCCGGCCATCAGCCGCATCAGCGTCGTCTTGCCGGCCAGCGTCTCGCCGAGCAGCGTGTTGAAGCCGCGCGGCGCGAGTGCGAGCGTCGTCGGGTGGATATGCACGTCGGCGCCGACCTGCAGAGCGGCATCTTTCAGTTCGAGCGTCACGGCGGGCAGCGTACTGCAGCGGGCAAAAAGAGCACGGCGGGCGGCGGCGGCGGGGAGACAAGACCGCGCATCCGCAAGGGGGCGATGTTGGACCGCCCCCCCGCCCGCCGTGCAGCAACGGCGACGAAACGAGCTACTTCGCCGCTGCCCAGCGCTTGACGATCTCCTCGTAGGGCATCGTCACCCCCTTGGGCTTCTCGTTCGCGAGCTTGGCCTTCGGACCGTCGGGCTTGCCCAGCCAGTCCTCGGGTTTGCCCGGCTTGTTGAGCCGCGGTCCACAGCCGCCATAGGTCTTGGCCTTCTCGTCGGCCTCCTGCATGCGCGCCATCACCTGGTCCATCTCGGCGGCCAGGCGATCCATCGCCTGCTGCGGCGTGAAGGCGCCGGAATTGACGTCGCCGATCTGCTGCCACCACAGCTGCGCGAGCTTCGGGTAGTCGGGCACGTTGACGCCGGTGGGTGTCCACATCACGCGGTCGGGCGAGCGGTAGAACTCGACCAGCCCGCCGAGGTTGGCGGCGCGGTCGGTGAAGCTCTTGTGGCGCACCGTGCTGTCGCGGATGAAGGTCAGCCCGACATGGCTCTTCTTCGTGTCGACCGTCTTGCTGACGACGAACTGCGCATACAGCCACGCGGCCTTGCGGCGGTTCAGCGGCGTGCTCTTGAACAGCGTCCACGAGCCGGCGTCCTGGTAGCCGAGCTTCATGCCGTCGATCCAGTAGGCACCCTTGGGCGACGGGGCCATGCGCCACAGCGGCTTGCCGGCGTCGTCGACGGTGTTGTTGCCGTCCTTCTTCGGCGCCACCATCGACGCGGTGAACGCGGTGTACCAGAACACCTGCTGCGCGACGTTGCCCTGCGCCAGCGCCGGCAGCGACTGGTAGAAGTCGTAGTCGGCGGCGCCCGGCGGCGCGTACTTGCGCAGCCACTCGTCCCACTTGGCGATGGCATAAACCGAGGCCGGCCCGTTGGTCTCGCCGCCACGCGTGACGCTGGCCCCCTTCGGGTTGCACGAGCCGGCCTCCATGCGGATGCCCCACTCGTCGATCGGGCGGCCGTTGGGCAGGCCCTTGCTGCTGGCGCCGGCCATCGACAGCCAGGCGTCGGTCATTCGCCAGCCGAGGTCCGGGGCACGCTTGCCGTAGTCCATGTGGCCGTAGATGCGCTTGCCGTCGATCTCCTTGATGTGCACGCTGAAGAACTCGGCGATGTCCTCGTAGGCGCTCCAGTTCACCGGCACGCCGAGGTCGTAGCCGTAGCGTTCCTTGAACTTGGCCTTCAGGTCGGCGCGGTCGAACCAGTCCTTGCGGAACCAGTACAGGTTGGCGAACTGCTGGTCGGGCAGCTGCCAGATCTTGCCGTCGGGGCCGGTGGTGAAGCTGATGCCGATGAAGTCCTTCACGTCCAGCGTCGGCAGCGTGACGTCCTTGCCTTCGCCGGCCATCCAGTCCGACAGGTTCACCGCCGACTGCAGCCGCGAGTGCGTGCCGATGAGGTCGCTGTCGTTGATGTAGGCGTCGTAGAGGTTGCGGTTGGTCTGCATCTGCGTCTGCACCGCCTGCACGACCTCACCTTCGCCGAGCAGCTGGTGGTTGACCTTGATGCCGGTGATCTCCTCGAACGCCTTGGCCAGCACCTTGGCTTCGTACTCGTGCGTCGGGATGGTCTCCGACAGCACGTTGATCTCGAGGCCCTTGAAGGGCTTGGCGGCGTTGATGAACCACTCCAGTTCCTTCAGCTGGTCGGCCTTGTTCAGCACCGACGGCTGGAACTCGCGGTCGATCCAGCGCTTGGCGGCGTTGACGTCGGCCCACGCCGCGCCGCAGACCAGCAACGTGGCCGCAAGCGCCACCGCGGTCGGCAGCGGTCTGGTCATCCTCATCGTCGATCTCCTCGTTTTGGCGGCCACGCCCCCCGTGACCTGGCGCGCACTCTAAACGCGCAGAAACGAATGTCAATGCGATCACAAGCGAAAACGAAGATATACAAAAGGAAAACCCTGATGGCGGTTTCCCGAACCCGACGGCAATCTGACGGCTGGCGTCACCCGGGTGACACCGACAACAACCCCCGCAGCAGGCAGTACCCGAGATGAGCACGCTCGTCCCCAACCCGAGGCAGGCGGCGCTGCTCGACGCCGTGCGCGAACAGGGATCGATGTCGGTCGAGGCGCTGGCGTCGCAGTTCGGCGTCACGCTGCAGACGGTGCGGCGCGACGTGCGGCAGCTCGCCGAGGCCGGGCTGCTCGCACGTTTCCATGGCGGCGCCCGCGTGCCGGCGTCGACCACCGAGAACATCGCCTACCGCGCGCGGCAGCAGCTCCACGACGACGCCAAGCGCCGCATCGCGCGTGAGGTCGCACGCGCGGTACCCAACGGCTGCTCGCTGATCATCAACATTGGCACCACCACCGAGGCGATCGCGCGCGAGCTGATGCACCACGAGGGGCTGCGCGTCATCACCAACAACCTCAACGTCGCGGCCATCCTGTCGGACAACCCGCGCTGCGAGGTCATCGTCGCAGGCGGCCTGGTGCGCGCGCGCGATCGCGGCATCGTCGGCGAGGCGACGGTCGACTTCATCCAACAGTTCCGCGTCGACATCGGGTTGATCGGCATCTCGGCGATCGAATCCGACGGCACGCTTCGCGACTTCGACTACCGTGAAGTGAAGGTCGCGCGCGCGATCGTCGGGCACTCGCGCGAGGTCTGGCTGGCCGCCGACCACAGCAAGTTCAACCGCCCGGCGATGGTCGAGCTCGGCCGGCTCGACCAGATCGACATGCTGTTCACCGACCAGCCGCCGCCGCCGCCCTTCCCGGCGCTGCTGACCGAGGCGGGCGTGAGTCTCGTCACCTGCGGCGACGGCTGACCGGCCGCAGTCGGGCGCCGGTTACGGCAGGCAGTGGGCGAGCCTGCGCTTGGCGATTTCGGTGGCTGCGAGATAACCCACCACCACGGCGATCAACGCGGCCAGCATCGGCGCCGGCAGCGGCTGCAGCCCGAGCAGCGTCGCCACCGGACCCAGGTACGGCAGCAGCAGCGCGGCGAGCGCCACCAGCCCGGTCAGCACCAGCAGCCAGCCGCCCGGCCGGCTGCGCCAGGCTGCGCGGTGCGTGCGCAGGGACATCACCACCGCCAGCTCGGTAAGCAGCGAGACGACGAACCAGCCGCTGTGGAACAGCGACTCTCCGGCGTTGAAGACGGCGATCAGCAGCCAGAAGGTCAGCAGGTCGAAGGCCGAGCTGACGAGCCCGAAGACGACCATGAAGCGCCGCACCGCGGCGAGGTCCCAGTGGCGGGCGGTGCGCAGCCGTTCGGGGTCGACACGGTCGCCGCCGAGCGCGAGCGCCGGCAGGTCGGAGAGCAGGTTGTTGAGCAGGATCTGCGTCGCCGTCAGCGGCAGGAAGGGCAGCAGCGGCGTCGCCAGCGCCATGCTCACCATGTTGCCGAAGTTGGCGCTGGAGGTGATCTGGATGTACTTCAGCGTGTTCGCGAAGGTGCGCCGCCCCTCTTCGACGCCGCGGCGCAGCACGTCGAGGTCGGCTGTCAGCTGCACGACATCGGCGCTCTCCCGCGCGACGTCGACGGCGCCGTCGACCGAGACGCCGACGTCGGCCGCGTGCAGCGCCGGTGCGTCGTTGATGCCGTCGCCCAGAAAGGCCACGACATGCCCGGTGCGCTGCAGCGCGCGCACGATGCGCTCCTTCTGCGCCGGGTCGACCTCGGCGAACAGGTCGGTCTGCCGCGCCAGGTGCCACAGCGACTCGTCGCGCATCGCCACCAACTGCTCGCCGGTGAGCAGCCGCTTCGCGTCGAGCCCGACCGCCGCGCCGAGGTGGGCCGCGACGTAGCGGTTGTCGCCGGTGACGAGCTTGACGCGGATGCCTCGCGCGGCCAGCGCGTGCAGCGTCTTGGCGGCGTCGGCTTTCGGCGGGTCGGCAAAGCAGAGGAAGCCCTCGAACACGAGCCCCTGCTCGTCGGCTGCGGTGTAGTCGGTGCGCACCGGCGGCTGCGCCACGGCGAGCGCAAGCACGCGCACCCCCTGCTCGCCCTGCGCGCGCACGAAGGCCTCGAGCCGGGCGCGCCAGGTGTCGTCGAGCGCGTGCTCGGCACCCTCGGCCCGCACCGACGTGCACACCGCGAGCACCTGGGCAAAGGCGCCCTTGGTCACCAGCAGGTGCCGATCGGCATCGCCGGGCGCGGCGACGACGATCGTCAGCCGCTTGCGGACGAAGTCGTACGGGATCTCGTCGACCTTGGTCCAGCCATCGGTGCTGAGCCCGACGGCACGGCCGGCGGCGACGATCGCCTCGTCGAGCGGATTCTCGATCCCGGTCTCGAAGGCAGCGTTCAGGAAGGCCCACTGCTGCACCCGAGCGCTGGTGCGGCCCTCCGCGTCGAGCGCGCCGGCCAGCGCCATCGTGCCGGTGGTCAACGTGCCGGTCTTGTCGGTGCACAGCACATCGACGCTGCCGAGGTCCTCGATCGCATCGAGCCGCCGGACCATCACGCCGGCGGCGGCGAGCCGGCGCGCGCCGCGCGCGAGCGAGACGCTGACGATCGCCGGCAGCAGTTCCGGCGAGAGGCCGACCGCGAGCGCCATCGCGAACAGCAGCGAGTCGATCAGCGGCCGGCCGAGCGCCTGGTTGGCCACCAGCACCAGTACCACCACCGCCACCATCACGCGCAGCAGCAGCTCGCCGAAGCGGCGCAGCCCGCGCGCGAACGCGGTCTCCGGCGGCGGCGTCGCCAGCCGCGCGGCGACGTCGGCGAGCACCGTGCCCGCGCCGGTGGCCGCCACCATCACGCGGGCGGTGCCGCTGCGCACCGAGCTGCCGAGGAAGACGCAGTGCCGCCGCTCGCCGATCGGCGCATCGGCGGCAGCGCGGCCAGGCCGCTTCTCGACCGGGAAGCTCTCGCCGGTGAGGGCCGACTCGATGACCAGGAAGTCGCGCGCCTCGAGCACGACGCCGTCGGCCGGCACCAGGTGGCCGGCAGCGAGCTCGATCACGTCGCCACGCACCAGCTCGCTGCTCGGCACCGTCACGCGCTCGCCGCCACGCCAGGCGCGCGAGGTCAACGCCAGCCGCGAGCGCAGCTGCGCCAGCGCTGACGATGCGCGCAACTCCTGGACGAAGCCGAGCACCGCGCTCGCGGCGACGATGACGAGGATGGTCGCGGCGTCGACCCAGTCGCGCAGAAACAACGACAGCAGCGCCGCGACGACCAGGATCAGCACCAGCGGGCTCGACACTTGTCGCCAGGCGAGCGCCGCCACCGAGTCGACGCCGGCGGGTGCGGCAGCGACCCGGTTCGGTCCGTCACGGCGCAGCCGGGCCGCCGCCGCCTCGGCCGGCAGACCCTGCGGTGTGCTCGCCAGCCGCGCCTGCAGCTCGGCGGCCGACAAGCTCCACCAGGGGGGCTCCGCGGGGTGGGTCAGGGGTTTCGCTTCGGCGGCCATCGTCGGCGACGGACTTTCGACGCCAGCAGGGCCGGCGGCCCAGGATAGCGTGCGCGCGTTCGGTCCCGGCGCACCGCCGAACCTACACTCTCACCGGGCCCGCCGGCGACGGAGGCCACGGGGAGCATCGATGACCACCGGCGCAGCGCTGCACGCCGCGAGGGCCTGGCCGGCCCTGCTGGTGCTGGCCTTTGCGGCACCCGCCGCCGCCGACCCCGGCTACTACGTCGTGACCCCGTACGACAACGAAGGTCTGGTGATCGTCGACCTGCGCTACTGGAGCACGCACCCGAAACACGGCGCTCCGGCCGTGTGGCCCGAGTTCGGCATCGGCTACGGCGTCACCAGCCGCTGGACGACCGAACTGTTCTGGAGCGGCATCGGCCCCACGCTCTCCGAGGTCGGGCCGAGCACATTGAACTGGCAGAACCAGTGGCTGCTGACCCAGGGTGAGCTGCCGCTCGACATCGCCTTGCACCTGCAGTGGGTGCGCGACCTCACCGGGGCGCGCCGACACCTGCTCGAGTGGGGGCCGCTGCTGCAGACCGACTTCGGCCGCACGCAGGTCAACCTCAACCTCGTGTTCGAGCGTGGCCAAGGCCACGCGCGCGGTCAGCCCACGGCACTGAAGTACCAGTGGCAGCTGCGCCACCGCTGGCAGCCGGGGCTGCACTTCGGCGCGCAGGGCTTCGGTGAAGTCGGGCCCTGGGACGACTGGCTGCCCTCGTCGCGCCAGTCGCACCGCGCCGGGCCGGCCGTGTTCTTCACCCTCCGCGGCGGCGGAGATCGTGCGCTGAAGCTGCAGGCGGCGTGGCTCGTCGGGCGCACCTACGGACGCTCCGGCTCCATGTTCACGATGCGCACGCATGTCGAGTTCTGACCTGGCTGGCGCCGGCCCGGCCTCAGGCAGCCGATGGCCCGGATCCCCCTCACCCCGGCGGGGCGGCTGCCCCACCCCATCGACATCGGGCAGCGGCAGACGTAACTTGCGCGCGTGACCCGCGCCGCCGGAGCGAACGGCATCGGTGGCGCCCAAACCGGAGAGCCCGATGAGCCCCGAAGCCGCACTGCCCACCTTCCGCATCGAACCCGGCACCTCGATCGCGCAGGCTCAGCCTCTAGCCGCACCCTCGGTGACGGCGGCGTCGCCGGCGCTGCAGGCGGTGACCGATCTCACGCAGGTGAAGGCCGCCGGCATCTCGCCGCAGGCCACGCTGGCGCAGGCCGAGCAGGCGATGATCCACCTCGGCGTTCGCATGCTCTTCGTCGTCTCGCGCTGGCCCGACATCGACGGCCTCGTCACCACCACCGACCTCCAGGGCGACCGCACGCTGCGGCTGGTCCACGAACGGGGCGTGCAGCACGGCGAGCTGACGGTGGCCGACGTGATGGCCGACCTGGCCTCGCTCGACGCCGTGGACTTCGACGCACTGCGCAGCGCCAAGGTGGGCAACCTCGTCGCGACGCTGAAGCGCCACGGGCGCAACCACCTGCTGGTGGTTCAGTCGGCCACCGTGGCAACACCCCGCCGGGTGCGCGGCATCGTCTCGCGGGCGCAAGTCGAGCGCCAGCTCGGCACGCCGATCGAGCTGACCGAGATCGCCGAGAGCTTCGCCGAGATCGAGCGGGCGTTGGTGTAGGGCCCCCACGCTCCCTCCCGGTCGCTGCCCCCCGGGGGGGCTTCGGCAGCGGACCGGCGGAGCCGGATCCGCGCCGACGGCTGGGTGGATGCAGCGCTGACCTGCGCGCCCGGTCGCTGCCCCGGGGGGCTTCGGCAGCGGACCGGCAGAGCCGGATCCGCGCCGACGGCTTGGTGGGTGCAGCGCTGCAGCGGACCGGTGGCGCCGGATCCGCGGTGATCCTCGGTCGATCAGTGCCGCCAGCGGCGACGCAAGCTCAGCAGGCCAATCGCGAGCAGCAGCACCGCCAGCGCCGGCGGCTCTGCCACCGGGTTGACCTGCGGCGCGCGCTCGAACTGCAGGCCGCTGTCGTCGAGTTCGTAGCGCACGCCCGGGGTCTGCAGATCGAGGTAGAGGTGCGCGCTGTTCCCGGCAGCGACGCTGGCGATATTGGTCAGTGGGCCCTGGTGAGAAGCCGACGCGAGAACGCCGAGGTCGAGCTGGCCGCGCAGCGCGTACTCGGTGCCGATACGGCCGGTGAGCAGGTAGGTCTCGTGGCGCTGGCAGGTGTCGTAGAAGTCTTCGCACATGAAGCGGCCGGCCCCCTGGGGCAGCCCGAGGCCGGGCATCGAGAACTGCGCCAGCAGGTAGTTGCTGCCGCCCTCGTCGGAGAGCAGCACCCCGACGCCGTCGACCACCAGCGTGAACTGCAGTTGCACCGGGGTGCCGTCGGGCAGGGTGTCGGACAGCAGCCTCATGTGCGTGAACCACTCGGCGTGCACACCGCCGTAGGCGGACGCGCGGATGCCGTCGGGCTCCCCGACCGACGCCAGCGCCTCGCCCGCGATGCCGAGGTCGCCGAGCCGTGCGTGGCCGCTCAGCGCGAGCTGTGCAGCGGCCATCGGCGCGCCGGCCACCAGCAACTGCGACCGGCCGACGCCGGCGGCGGTGGCCGCCACCCAGCCGGTGCTGCCCATGTGCTCGGTGTGGCGCTCGCCCACCTGCCTGCCGTCGATGCCGTAGCCGACGGCGATGACGTCCGAGGTGACGTTTCCGAGCACACGAAGCTCGGCAGCGTGGCCACCGGCCACGGCGGCGAGCAGCAGGCCCGGCAGCAGCGCAAGGCATCGGCGGAGTCTGGGCATGGAGCCTCCCGGCACGCAAGGACGACGGCCGATGGTCGACCGCGGCCGCGCCCGGCGCCACCCACGGATGACCCACAATCGTCCGGCGCACCTGCCCGGTGCGCCGCCCGCGATGCCCCGCTTCGAGCCCGCCACCGATGCCGCGCGACGACTGCTGCTCGCGCACCTCGAGGCCCGCGACTACCGGCCCTGTGTCGAAGCCGCGGCGCAGCTCCGCGTGCCGGCCGCCGCGGTCGGCGACGAGGCGCTGTACAGCCTGGCGGCGGCCGCGGTCGCCGAGACCTTCGGGCTGCTGGACCACGAGCGCGCGGCCGCTGCACGCGCCGCGCTGCAGCGCGCGCTGGCCGGTGGCGCCGATGCCGCGCTCGCCGCCGCGTCGCCCGACGCCGTGCTCGCCTGGTGCGCCGCGGCCGGCGAGTGGTGCGAGCGTGAAGGCCTCGACCATGAGTTCTCGCGGCTGCAGCCGTGGGCGGCGCGCGCCGACGCCGCCGCCACCCCCGCCTGGCGGGTCGGCTGGCGCATCGCATCGGCCTGGCACCACGAGTCGTTCGGCCGCACCGCCGACGTCGCCCGGCTGCTGCACGAGGCCGCCGGCCTGGCCGACACCGACACCCGGTGGTCGCCGGTCGTCGCATTGCACCTGGCCCGGCTGGCGCTCGCGCGCAGCGATACGGCGCGCGCGCAGGTCGAGGCCGAACGATCGCTCGCCGGCAGCGGCGAAGCCGAGGCACCGCTGCGCCACGCCGACGCCGCCGACGTCGACGCGCGCGTCGCGCTGACGCGCGGCGACGCCCACCGCGCGCTGCACAGCGCGCGGCGCTGCGGCGGCCTGGCGACTGCCGCGCTCGCGCCGCCGGCCTACGGAGTGACCTTTCGCCTCAACGAGGCCTATGCCCTGGTCGGCCTCGGCGCGCACGCCGATGGTGCCGCGCTGATGCGCACGCTGGCGCAGATCGGCCAGCCGCGGCACCTGCAGGATCGGCTCGACCTGCTGGCCTGCCTGCTCGAGCTGCACGGCGAGCTGGCCGCCGGGCGGCGGCCGTCCCGAGAGGCGCTGCACTCGGCGATGCGCCGGCTGCGCGAGCTGCAGTGGCCCGGCGTGCTGGCGCTGCTGCCGCAAGTGCCGTCGCGGCTGTGGGCCGAGGCGATCGAGGCCGGCATCGAGACCGACTGGGTGCTGGCGTCGATCCGCAGCCGCGACTTGCCGCCGCCGGCGACCTGCTGGCCCCACGGCTGGCCCTGGGCGGTGCGGCTGAAGGTGCTCGGCGCCTTCGAGTGCGAGGCCATCGACGGCACGGTCAGCTCCGGCACCAAGGCGGCGAGCCGGCCGCTGGAGCTGCTGCGCCGGCTGGCCTTGCGGGGTGGCTTCGACGGCCTGTCCACCGAGCCTCTGGCCGAGCAGATGTGGCCCGGCGAGGCGCGCGAAGGCCGCGGCAAGGCGCTCGAAGTCACGCTGGCGCGGCTTCGCAAGCTGCTCGGCACCGCCGACGCGGTGCTGCTGCACGACCACCGGCTGCGGCTGAACCCACGGCGCGTCTGGCTCGACCGCGTCGCCTTCGAGCAGGCGCTGGCGACGCTGGCGTCACCGTCTGGCCCGGCCGACGGCGAACGCCAGTCGATGTGGCAGGAGACGCTGGCGCTGTGGCGCGGGCCAGCGCTCGAAGGCGAGCCGGCGATCGAGGGGCTTCAGGCCGCCCGCGACCGGCTTCGTGCCCGTCTCGCGGCGGCGCTGCTCGCCGACGCCGGGTTGCCCGGCCACCGTGCACGCTGCCTGCAGGCGGTGGCGGCCGATGCCGCCGTCGCGACCTGGCTCGGCCCGGCCGCCGGCTGAAGCGGTGAACGAACAGGCGTCAGGGCCCCGCGCGGACGAAGCGCGCGACGATCGCCGCGTGGCGCCGCGGCCAGTCGGCAATCGCCGAAACCTCTCCGGCGAAGACCTCGCGCAGAAAGGCGAGCGAGAGCGCGCGCGTCGCCGCCTTCACCTGCGGGTTCAATTCGGCGCCACCGGTGCCGCGGCGGTCGGTGAACATGCTGTGCGAGCCGCCGGCGAACACCGCCAGCGTCTTGCGCGCGCTGCCGGTGGCCTCGAAGACCGCGATGCGGTCGTCGGCACCCGAGTAGTAGCCGGGGATGCGGATGACGTCGTCGGTGGCGGTGACGTGCAGCGTCGGCACCGTGACGCCGGAGAGGATCGTCGCCGGGTCGCCTTCGCCGTAGAACGGCGGCGCCGAGATCACGATCGCAGCCCGGATTCGCGGGTCGCGCAGCTCGAGCGGCCGGCCGTCGCGGTGCACCTTGGCGCCGGCCGCCAGCAAGGTTGTGTTGGCGCCGTAGGAGTGGCCCGCGGCGACGATGCGGGAGGCGTCGACGGCGCGGCCGAGCTCGCTGCCGAGCAGCTGGTCGAGCGCGAAGCGCAGGTCGCCGACACGCGCGAGCGCCTCGGCCTCGGTGGCCGCGTCCTGCAGCCGCGAGAAGATGGCAAGCAGGTTGCCGGTCCACAGCCGGCGGTCGCTGCCGACATGCTGCAGGTGCAGGCTGGCGTAACCCTGGCTGGCCCAGTAACGGCCGAGATAGCTGTACCCGGCGCGCGATCCGCCGATGCCGTGCGAGAACACCACCAGCGGCACCGGCGCCGCGGCGGCGCCGGCTGCCCGCGGCAGGTACAGCCGCACCGGCACCGGGCGCCCGCGTGCGGCATCCAGCCAATCGAGGTCGTGCACCGTGTAGCGATCGGCGGGCACCTCGGCCGCGATATCGGGCAAGACCGCGGGCGCTTCGGCAGCCGGCGAGGCCAATGCGGCCAAGGCCAGCAAACCCGCCAGCGCCATCGCCAGGCGGCGAAGCAAGGTCCTCATCGCGAGCCCTCCGCGGCCGCCTCGGGCGCGGCCACCGCCGGCGGGTGCCGCCGCAGCCGCCTGGCCTGGCGGGCGGCCCACTGCACGACGTCGTCGACATAGGTGAAGACCACCGGCACGACGAGCAGGCTCAGGAAGGTCGAGGTGATGAGCCCGCCGATGACGACGATCGCCATCGGCGCACGGAAGCTCGGGTCGGTGCCGAAACCGACCGCGATCGGCAGCATGCCGGCGCCCATCGCCAGCGTGGTCATGATGATCGGCCGTGCGCGCTTGCGGCAGGCATCGAGCAGCGCGTCCCAGCGGTTCATCGCGTGCTCCCGGCGGGCCATGATGGCGTACTCGACGAGCAGGATCGAGTTCTTGGTGGCGATGCCGAGCAGCATGATGGTCCCGATCATCGCCGGCATCGTCAGGTCGGTGCGCGTGACGAAGAGCGCCAGCACCGCGCCCGGGATCGACAGCAGCAGCGCGGCGAGGATCGTCACCGGCTGCACCCAGGCGTGGAACAGCAGCACCAGCACGATGTAGATGCACAGCACGCCCGTGCCCATCGCGAGGCCGAAGCTCTCGAACAGCTCGCCCATCGTCTCGGCGTCGCCGACCGCGGCCATGCGGATGCCCGGCGGCAGCTGCGCCAGGCTCGGCAGCGCCTCGGCCAGTTCTTTCACCTTGCCGAGCGGCTGGCCGTTGAGCTCGATCTCGAAGTTGACGTTGCGCAGCCGGTCGTAGCGGTCGATCTGCGCCGGCCCGCTGTCGATCTGCAGGCTGGCGACGTTGCCAAGCGCCACCGGCCCGCGCGCGCCGGGAATCGCCAGCTTCTCGATCAGCGCCAGGTCCTGCCGCGCCGCGTCGGGCAGCCGCACCACCACCGGCACCTGACGCTGCGCGAGGTTGAGCTTCGCGAGCCCCTGGTCGTAGTCGCCGGCGGTGGCCACCCGCAGCGTGTCGGCGATCGCTGCCGACGTCACGCCGAGGTCGGCGGCGCGCGCGTTGTCGGGCCGCACGACGAGCTCCGGCCGCTGCAGCGCCGAGCTCGACGTGACCTGGCCGATGCCGGGGATGGTGCGCAGCTCCTTTTCGACCACCGCGGCGTGTTCGGCGAGTGCTTCGCCGTCCTCGCCGGCGAGCACGAGGATGTACTTCTCGGACGAGCCGCCGAAGCCGACGTTGAGCCGCGCACCGGGCACCACCTCGATCGCACGGCGCAACTCGCCCTCGATCATCTGCTTGGTGACGCCCGGTCGCTCGCCGCGCGGCGTGAGGTTGATCGTCAGCGTCGCCTTGCGCGCCTCGGCGGCGCCGGCCACCATGAACGGGTCGGCACCGGCCTTGCCGCCGCCGACCGCGGTGTACACCATCTTCACGTGCGGGTGCTGCTGAACGATTTCGCGCGTCTGCTCGGCCACCGCCAGCGTCTGGCGGAAGGTGCTGCCCGGCGGCAGCGAGATGTAGACCTGCGTCTGGCTCAAGTCGTCGGGCGGGATGAAGCCGCCGGCGATCTGCCCGCTGACCAGTGGCGCGCAGGATCCCACCGTGAAGGCCACCGTCGCCAGCACCGTCCACAGCCGGTGCTTCAGGCACCAGGCGACGAGCTTGGTGTACCACGGCATCCACGAAGGTTCGGCATGCGGCTTCTTCGGCGGCTTCAGCAGGTAGGCGGCCATCATCGGCGTCAGCATGCGTGCGACGACGAGCGAGAAGAAGACCGCGATCGCCGCCGTCCAGCCGAACTGCACGAAGAACTTGCCGGCGATGCCGCTCATGAACGCCGTCGGCAGGAAGACCGCGATCAACGTGAAGGTGGTGGCGATCACCGCCAGCCCGATCTCGTCGGCGGCCTCCATCGCCGCCTGCAGCGGCGGCTTGCCGGCAGCCAGGTGGCGCATGATGTTCTCGATCTCGACGATCGCGTCGTCGACCAGGATGCCCACCACCAGCGACAGCGACAGCAGCGTCACGACGTTGACGGTGAAGCCCATCCAGTACATCGCCGCGAAGGTCGGGATGATCGACAGCGGCAGCGCGACCGCGGAGACGAAGGTCGCCCGCCAGGAGCGCAGGAAGAACCAGACGACGATCACCGCGAGGATCGCGCCCTCGACCATCAGTGCCATCGAGCCTTCGTAGTTTTCGACCACCGGGTCGACGAAGTTGAAGGCCTCGGTGACGGTGACGTCGGGGTGTGCGGCCTTCAGCTTGTCGAGCGCCTTGCGCACGCCGTCGGCGACCCCGACCTCGCTCGCGCCGCGCGAGCGCGAGACCTCGAAGGCGACCACCGGCTTGCCGTTCAGCAGCGCCGCCGAGCGCTGCTCGGCGGTGGTGTCGGCCACCGTGGCCACCTGATCGAGCCGGATGCGGCGGCCGTCGCTGAGCGTGACCTCCATCGCCGCCAGTGCCTCGGCCGAGGCCACGGTGGCGATCGTCCGCACCGACTGCTCGGCGCCGCCGAGGTCGGCGCGCCCGCCCGACGACTCCTGCTGGATCTCGCGCAGGCGGCGCGAGATGTCGGCGACGGTGGCGTTCAGCCCCAGCAGCCGCAGCGGGTCGACCTCGACCCGCACCTCGCGCTGCACGCCGCCGACGCGGCCGATGGCGCCGACCCCGGGCACCGCCAGCAGCGCCTTCGTGACCTGGTTGTCGACGAACCACGACAGCGCCTCGTCGTCCATGCGCGCCGACGCCACCGTGTAGGTGAGCACCGGCATCGCGGCGAAGTCCATCTTCGTGATCACCGGGTCGCGCAGGTCGGCCGGCAGGTCGGAGCGGATTCGCGACACCGCGTCGCGCACATCGTCCATCGCCTCCTGCGTCGGCTTCTCGAGGCGGAACTCGGCGGTGATGGTCGCGGTGCCGTCCTGGATCTTCGCGTAGACATGCTTGAGGCCCTGCACGGCGGCGATCGAGTTCTCGATCTTGCGCGCCACCTCGGTCTCCATCTGCGCCGGTGCCGCGCCGGGCAGCGACGCGGTGACGATGACCATCGGCAGGTCGATGTCCGGGAACTGCTGGATCTTCATCCGCTGGAAGGCGACGAGCCCGACCAGCGTCAGCATCACGAAGAGCAGGATCGACGGGATCGGCTTGCGGATCGACCAGGCGGAGACGTTCATCGCGCTTGCTCCCGGCCGGTCACTTCGGCGCCACCGGTGCCGCGGCGCCGGCGGTCTTCGCGACCGGCGCGGCGACCACGCGAACGCTGTCGCCGTCGGAGAGGAAGCCGCCGCCGGCGGCGACCACGCGCGCGGTGGTGTCGAGCCCACCGGTGATCTCGACACGGTCGCCGGCGCGGCGGCCGACGGTCACCTTGGTCTGCACCACCTTCGAGTCGGCGCCGACACGCAGCACGTAGCTGAATCCATCGCGCAGCAGCACCGCGGTCTGCGGCAGCGTCAGCGCACGGCCGGCGCCGGTCTCGAACTCGCCGCGCGCGAACATGCCGGCGCGGGCCACACCGCCGGGCGGCAGGTCGACGTAGACGATGCCGTTTCGCGTCTGCGGGTCGACCGTCGGCGCCACCATGCGAACGCTGCCCTTCAGCGGCGTGCCGCCGACCGGCGTCACCGTCGCCGGCTGGCCCTTGCGCAGCTGCGCGAGGTCGGCGGCGGCGACCTCGGCGCGCCACTCGAGCCGGCCGCCGCGGATCAGACGGAAGAGCTCCTGCCCCGCCGGCAGCACCGCGCCGACGGTGGCACTGCGCGACGAGATCACGCCGTGGTCGGGCGCCACCACCTGCGCCTGCGCCAGCCGCAGCTGCTGCATCTGCAGCGCCGCGCGCTGCGCCTCGAGGCGCGACTGGGCGGTGCGCTCGGCGGTGAGGTACTGCGCGATCTGCTGGGCGCTCAGCGCCCCGGTGGTCTGAAGATCCCGCGCACGCTGGGCATTGGCGGCGGCCTCGGCGAGGGTGGCCTCGGCCTCGGCGACCGCTGCGCGCGCGTGCGCCAGCTCGGCCTGCACCGTCTCGGAGGCGAAGGTCGCCAGCACCTGGCCCTTGGTGACGACATCACCGACGTTCACCCGCACCTCGGCCAGCCGCAGCCCGTGGGCCTCGGTGCCGACGCTGGCTTCCTGCCAGGCGGCGATGTTTCCGTTGGCGGCGATCTTCAGCGCCATCGTCACCGTCTCGGGCTGCGTCACGGTGACCGTCAACGCCGGCCGCACCGCGGACGAGGCCGCCGCGGCGGGCGGCTTCTGCGCGCCGGCGTGCAGCGCAAGCGACAGCGCGGCGACGGCCACCGCCACGGGGGCGGCAAAGAGCACGAGACGGGCGATGGGAGACGGTCGGGCCTTCATGGCGGCATCGGGGTGGGCAGGGGTTGTCGGGCCGAACGGCGTTGCGTCGGCGCTCATCGTGTCGCGAGCGAGGTGGGGGCGTCGGCGGTGGACCAGCCCCCGCTGACCATGGCGTCGGCGGTGGACCAGCCCCCGCCGAGGGCGCGGTAGAGCGCGACCCAAGCCGCCACGCGTTCACGCTGCAGCTCGATCAGCGCGCCTTGCGCGGCCACCGCAGTGCGCCGCGCGTCCTCCAGTTCGAACAGGCTGGCCAACCCACCGCGGTGGCGGGACTCGGTGGCGCGGTACGAACGTTCGAAGCCTTCGGCGGCGACGACCGCGTCCTCGTTGCGCTCGGCGGTGCTTTGCAGCGCCACCAGCGCCAGTTCCACCTCGCGCACCGCGCCGCGCAGCGCCGCCGCGTAGGCCACGCGGGCGGCCTCGTGGCGCGTGCGCGCCGCGGCGGCGTCGGCACGCCGAACGCCGGCGTCGAACACCGGCAGCGTGACGGTCAGCGGGCCCAGGCTCCAGACGGTGCCGTCGGTGCGAAGGCCACCGCCTTCGAAGCGGGCGTGGCCGATCTGCCCGGCGAGCGTGATGCGGGGCCAGCGGCGGGCGTCGGCCTCGGCGGTGTCGGCGGCGCTGGCCGCGACCTCGAGCGCCGCAGCGTGCACGTCAGGCCGCTGCGCGATGGCGGCAGCCGGCACCGCCGGAACGGCGATCGCCGCCGGGCGCGGCAGCACCGCGGCGCCGCGCGCAAGCTCGGCACGCAACGCCGGCTCGTCGGCCGCCGTCAACGCGACCAGCGACTTCACGAGCCCTTCGCACGAGGCGCGCTGCTGCGACAGCGTGACGCTGCCCTGCGCCGCGCTGGCGCGTGCGAGCGCGGCGTTGGCGGGCGCGGTGAAGCCGGCGCGGGCCGAGAGCTCGGTCAGACGCGCGGTCTCGGCGCGCGACGCGGCATCGAGCCGGGACTGAACCAGCTGCGCTTCGCAGGCACGCAGCGCGACATAGCTGGCGGCCACCTCGGCCGCCACCGAAACGCGCGCCTCGTGCCACGCCGCCTCGGCACCTTCCAGCCGGGCCTGCGCCGCCTGGGCGGCGGCTCGCCGGCCGCCAAACAGATCGACTTCCCACAGCGCCTGCGCGCCCAGCGCGGCGCTGCTGCCGAGCGGCGATACCAGGTCGCTGCGGCCGCGCTGCCCCTGCGCCGAGGCCTGCACCGCGGGCAAGAGCGCGGCGCCGGCGGCGGTGCGGGCGGCACGCGCACCTTCGATCCGCGCTCGCGCCGCGGCCACCGTCGGTGCCGCCTGTTGGGCGTCGGCAATCAGCCGCGGCAGCAGCGGGTCGTCGAACTGCTGCCACCAGCGCTGCAGTTGCGCGAGCTGCCCTTCGTGCGGCAGCGGAGCCTGCCACGCGGCCGCAGGGGCGGGCAACGCCGCCGGTGGTGCCGTGGCGGTGGCGCAGCCGCCGAGCAGCGCCACCACCGCGGAGAGCAACGCCGCCCGGCCGAGCAGCGCGCTTTCGAGCCGATCCGGTGCTGCCGGGCCACGGGATTCCCCACGAGGGGCGGGCCGGGCCGGCCATGCTCCGCGGGCGCTCACGCGCGCCCCCCGGCCGCGCGGCGCCGGCGTTCGGCGTCGACCATCGCCTCGCCGTAGTCGACCAGCCGCTCGACCCAGCGCTCCCAGGCGCGCGCGCCGCGGCCGAGCTGCGGTGCGAGCGCCTGGTTGACATCGGTCGAGACATGCAGATAGACACCCAGGCCCGCCAGGCACAGCGCGAGCCGGCGCACCTCGGCGTCGGCCCGTGGCAGGCCGAGGTGGCGGCACAGCACCCGCACCAGCGCCTCGTGCGCCGGGCGGATGCCCTCCTCGATCTCCTGCTGCCACAGCCCGGTGGGTTCGAGGATCTCGCGCGCGTGCAGCTTCATGCACATCGCCGCCGTCTCGCCTTGCTTCAGCGGCTCGACGAAGCCGGTGTAGAAGCCGTGCAAGGCCTCGCGCAGCGTCAGCGCCGGGCCGGCGTAGCGCGCGATCTCGTCGTCGGGGCTGCCCGCGGTCTCGGCGAACACGGCGCGGTAGAGGCCCTGCTTGTCGCCGAAGTAGTAGCTGATTGCGGCGAGGTTGACGCCGGCGGCCTCGGCGATCTCGCGCGTGGACGTCTTGGCGAAGCCGCGGTGCGCGAACAGCGGCAGCGCGGCGTGCATCAGCCGCTGGCGCGCCTGTTCGCCGGCGGCGCGGGCCGGGCGCGGGCGGGGGGAACCGGAAGGTCGGGCGGGCATGGCGCGCGATGTTAGCGGACTTAATCAAACGTTTGATTAAGTTCGGGTGCGGCGCAGGGGCATTCGGTCACCAAGCCAGCGGCGACGGCAGCCCGGCGTCAGCCGGCCGCCGCCTGCGCCGCGACGACCTCGGCACGAACGACCTCGGTCAGCTCGGCCTTCAGCGCCGCGAACGGCGGCGTGGTCTTCATCGCATAGTGCCGCGGGTGCGGCAGCGGCACCTGGCGGTCGAGCACGATTCGGCCCGGGCGTGCGCTCATCACGACGACGCGGCTGCCGACGAAGACCGCCTCGTCGATGTCGTGGGTGACGAAGAGGACGGTAGGGTAAACGGCCCCCACGCTCCCTCCGGTCGCTGCCCCCCGGGGGGGCTGCGGCTGGCTTGGGAGCGGCCCGGCGCCGACCGCGCCGGCCCCCACGCTCCCTCCGGTCGCTGCCCCCCGGGGGGGCTGCGGCCGGCTTGGGAGCGGCCCGGCGCCGGCCGCGCTCGGCCCTTCCCAGATGCCGAGCAGCAGCTCCTGCATCAGCTCGCGCGTCTGGTGGTCGAGCGCGCCGAAGGGTTCGTCCATCAGCAGCATGCGCGGGCTGTTGGCGAGCGCCCTGGCGAGCGCGGTGCGCTGCTGCATGCCGCCCGAGAGCTGCTTCGGGTAGTGGCGCTCGAAACCCTTCAGCCCGACCTTGGCGACGAAGTCGCGCGCCACCTCGAGCTGGCGCTCGCGCGGCCAGCCTCGCTCGCGCAGGCCGAAGCAGACGTTGTCGAGCACCGTCAGCCACGGGAAGAGCGTGTAGCTCTGGAACACCATGCCGCGGTCGGCGCCGGGGCTTTCGATGCGCACGCCGTCGAGCCGCACCTCGCCGGCAGTGGGGTGGTCGAGCCCGGCGACGATGCGCAGCAACGTGCTCTTGCCGCATCCGCTGGGACCGAGGATGGTGACGAAGTCGTTCTCGGCGACGTCGAGGTCGGTGGCCTGCAGCGCGAGCGTCGAGCCGCCGCCGGACGCCGCGAACCGCCTTTCGACGCCGCGGATGCGCAGCAGCGGCTCGGCGGTCATTGGTCACCCCGCAGTTCGCGAACCATGGCCACCCGCCACTCGAGCCCGCGCTCGCGGTCGGCCTCCAGCTCGGCCGCCAGCAGCGGCGGCAGCGGCGCCGGCGGGCAGCGCACGAAGCCGAGCTTTTCGTACATCGGCGCGTTGAACGGCAGGTGCTCGAAGGTGACGAGCGCCATGCGCTCGCGGCCGCGCGCGAGGGCCGCCATCGCGACGAGCTGGACGAGCGCCGAGCCGAGCCCCCGGCGGCCGTGCGCCGGGTGCACGTCGAGCTCGTACAGCATCACGGTGCCGTCGATCAGCGTGCCGGCGAGCGCAAAGCCGACCGGCGTGCTCGGCGACTCGTCAGGCACCGCCACCCACAGCCAGCCAGCGCTGCAGGCATCGTCGTAGGTGGCCAGCGGCAGCGGCGTCGCCGCCATCTCGCCGGGCAGCAGCCCGGGCGGGAACAGCGTGGCCGCGGCCAGCTCCACCGCCGGCAGCCAGACCGTGTCGTCACCGGTGGCGGCGCGCAGCGAGTAGCCGGGCACCGCCTTCATCGGCCGAGCTGCGCCCATGGAAACAACGCGCGGTTGGCGGCCTTGAACGCGAGATCGCTGACGAGGCCGATGACGCCGATGACGATGATGCCGAAGATGATCTGGTCGGTGGCCAGCAGCGCCTGGCTGTCGGTGATCATGTGGCCGATGCCGCTCGACGCGCCGATCAGCTCGGCGACGATGACGTAGGTCCAGGCCCAGCCGAGCACCATGCGCAGCGTTTCGGCGATCTCGGGCGCGGCGCCGGGAAGCAGCACACGGCGGATCAGGTTGGTGTCGCTCACACCCAGCGTGTAGGCCGCCTCGACGAGGTCGCGCCGGGTGTTGCCCACCGTCACCGCGATCATCAGCACCAGCTGGAAGAAGCTGCCGATGAAGATCACCGCCAGCTTCTGCGCCTCGCCGATGCCGGCCCAAAGGATCAGCAGCGGGATGAAGGCGCTCGCCGGCAGGTAGCGCGCGAAGCTGACGAAGGGCTCGAAGAAGGCCTCGATGGGCTTGTACGCTCCCATCGCGATGCCGAGCGGCAGCGCCAGCAGCGCCGCGATCACGAAGCCGCCGACGACGCGCCACACCGTCATGCCGATGTCGTGCGCGAAGCCCATCTGCGTGAGCAGCGTCCAGCCGCTCTTCACCATCGTCAGCGGGTCGGCGAGGAAGGTCTTGCTGACGAAGCCGCCGAGCGTCGCCACCGCCCACGCGGCGACGAAGACGACGAAGAAGGCGATGCCGAGGGCGATGCGCGCACCCTGGGCCACGGGGGTCAACGGGCGCATCGGGTGGCTCTCGGCATGGTCGAGGCGAGTGTAGGGGGAGCCGTCGTCGCGCTTCTTTGCACATGCGCCTGCGCAAGCATACGATCGCCGCCGTCATCGACCTGCGAACGGCCCTGCTGCCCGCCGCCCCGGCGCCCGGCTCCGATGTTCGAGCCGGCACGCATCGCGCCCACGGACTCCAAGACCCGCCCTTCGGCCGTGACTCCGCCGCCGGGCCGGAGGCGCCTGCGTGGCGGACCCGTGGCTTCGCCTCCGGGAGAGTGACATGCCCACCTACATCGGCTTGCTGAGCTTCACCGAACAAGGCATCAAGAACGTCAAGGACACGACGCGTCGCGCCGCCGAGGCCAAGGAGGTGGCCTCGCGCTTCGGGGTCACGATGAAGGAGATCTACTGGACGCTGGGCGCGTACGACATCGTCTGCGTGCTCGAGGCCAAGGACGAGACCTCGCTGACCGCGTTCGAGCTCGCGACCGCGCGCCAGGGCAACGTGCGCACGCAGTCGCTTCGGGCAATGAACGCCTCCGAGATGGAGGCGGTGTTGGCCAAGCTGCCCTGAGCCGTGCAAGGGAGCCGGCCTTGGCCGGCCGGCTCTCGTCTCGCCCGAGGCGGGCGGCGGCAGCGGCAGCGCGCGCGGGGTGTCGACAGCCTCTCTGTCAGGTAGGAACGCTTCGAGCGCGGCCCGGGGGTGTCCCAAAGGTAGGACAATCGCACCGCGATCCCTCCATGGCCGCCTTCGACAAGACCGATCCCCGACATCAGCCCGCCTACTCGCTGGCGGAGGCTGCCCGCTACCTGAAGCTGCCCCAAGCCACCTTGCGCGCTTGGACAGTCGGTCGCGACTACCCGGTGGCTGAAGGCCAGGGCCGCTTCAAAGCGCTGATCAAGCCGGCACGCGCCAGGCCGCCGCTGCTGTCGTTCTACAACCTCATCGAGGCGCATGTGCTGCGTGCGCTGCGCACCGAGCACGGCGTGTCGATCAAGGCGTTGCGCAATTCGATCGCCTATGCGGAGCGAACGCTGCGGATCGACCGCCTGTTGCTCAGCGAAGACCTGCGCACCCATGGCGGCAAGGTGCTGCTGGACCACTATGGCCACCTGATCGAACTCTCGGCATCGGGTCAGATCGCCATTCGCAAGGCGCTCGAGGATCACCTCGCCCGCGTCGAGTGGGATGCCTGGAAGTTCCCGGTGCGGCTGTATCCGTACCCTACGGCCGCCCTCGACGGCCGCCGCCCGATCGCCATCGATGCGAACATCGCCTTCGGTCGGCCAGTACTGGTGGCGCGCGGCGTCTCGACGCACGCCATCGCCGAGCGGCTGGATGCCGGCGAGACGGTGGCCGACTTGGCGGCCGACTATGACCTCGCGCCGGCGGACATCGAGCAGGCCGCACTGTACGAACGTGCGGCTTGAGGCCGCTGCGGCGCGACGCGTTCGTGAGCCGCGTCTACTTCACCGATCGCGACCTCGGCAAGCAGTTTCCGGCGCGGCTCCGCGCGGCAGGGTTGCACGTGGAGTGGTTCTTCGATCACTTCGGCGATGCAACACCCGATGCCGAGTGGTTGAGCAAAGCTGGCGAGAGAGGCTGGATCGTCGTCACCCACGACGAGCGCATCCGCTACAAGGCCAACGAGCTGGCGGCGGTTGTGCAGCACCGCGTCGCGATGCTGCTGGTGGTGGGCCACGCCCCCTATCCGAAGCTGGCGGAACACTTCGTGCGCACGATGGCACGCATTGAGGCGTTCGTCGCCTCGCATCGCCCGCCGTACATCGCCAAGGTCTTCCGGCCGTCGCCCAAGGAATTGGCACGTCGCGCCGACGCGCCAGGGACGGTGAGTCTGTGGTACCCCCCGGCCCGCTGACGCACCGCGACGCGGACCACGATGTGCTGGATGCAGACGACGCGTCGCGCAAGCGCCTCCTCAGCCCTCACCCCAGAACCAGCGGTCGCGACCGCCCCGCTTCGCCGCATACAGCGCCGCGTCGGCGCGCGCCAGGGCACGCGACAGCGGCTCGTCGGCGCCGACGGCGGCGAGTCCGGCGCTGACCCGAAGCGGCAACAGCACACCGTTGCCCGCCTGCAGCGGCCGCTCGCGCACCGCCTGCAGCAGCCGGTCGGCGGCGGCGCCGGCGGCTTCGGCATCCGCGGTGTGCAGCATTACCAGGAACTCCTCGCCGCCGAAGCGGAACACCGGTTCCTCGGCACGCGCCTGGGCACGCAGGATGGCCGCCAGGTGGCGCAGCGCTTCGTCGCCAACGGCGTGGCCATGGACATCGTTGACCGCCTTGAAGTGGTCGACGTCGACCATCACCAGCACCATCAGCTGCCCGATTCGCTGCGTCAGCGCCTTGAAGCGCGCGCACTCCTCCTCGAGGCCGTAGCGAAGCGGCAGGCCGGTCAGCGGGTCGTGCCTCGCGCTGTGCGCCAGCATCTCGGTCTAGATGTGCGCCAGCTCGGCCACCAACGCCGACTGCGTGGCCTCGAAGCGGTCGAGATCGTGCGCCTGGCCGCGGCGCTGTGCCATCAGGTCGGTGCACAGCGCGCGCACGGCGTCGTGCATCGCCTCGTGCTGCGCGAGCGAGCGCGCGACCGCTCCGGCGTCGATCTTCTCGAGCGTGCCGCGGTACTGCGCGAACCAGCGTCCAAAACGGCAGCGAACGTGAGCATCCGCCGCCAGCACGTCGTCGCCCGGCGTGGTGCCCAGAACCGCGCAGCGCAGCACGCGCCGCGTCCAGCCCAGGTGGGCTTCGATCGCGGCGTCCAGCTCGGCGACGACGCTGGTCGTGCGCGGATCGAAGACGGTCATCGGCGCCGCGCCGCCACCTACTTCAGGAAACGTGTGTCGGCCAGCTTCGAGAGATCAGGCACCGCCTTGATGATGCCGGCCTCGAGCAGAAGCTCGGCCGCCTCCTTGCTGAACGCCGCGTGCTCGCCGGCGAAGAACTTCTGGTTGGCGTCGCGGTCCTGCCAGCGCAGGTAGGCCTGGCTCTTCTCGAACTGCTCGCCGTTCTGCTTGACGTCGGCGCCCATGATCTCGAAGCTCTTCTTCGGCTCGGCCTTGATCATCGCCACGGCGTCGAAGTAACCATCGGCGAGCGCCTTCGCGGCCTTCGGGTTGTCGGCCAGGAACTTCGGCGTGCAGCCGAAGGTGTCCATCACCATCGGGTACTCGAGCGTGGTCGCGATGATCTTCCCGGCCTCGGGTTTGGCGCGCACCGCACCGAGGTAGGGCTCGTAGGTCATCGCGGCGTCGATGCCGGCGGTGTTGGCGATCATCGCGTTGGCCGCGGCCTGCGGCTCGAGGTTGACCACCTTGACGTCCTTCACCGAGAGGCCGTTCTTCTTCAGCATCCACGCCAGCGTGAAGTACGGCGCCGTGCCCGGCGCGCTGGCGGCCACCGTCTTGCCCTTCAGGTCGGCGATCTTCGTGATGCCGGGCTTGACCACCATGCCGTCGGCACCGTAGCTCTTGTCGAGCTGGAAGATCTGCGTCGTCGCGACGCCGTTGGCGTTCCACACCACCCAGGTCTCGACGGTCGTGGCGGCGCACTGGATGTCGCCGGAGGCGATCGCCAGGTGGCGGTCCTTCTGCGGGATCTTCCTGATCGTCACGTCGAGGCCGTGCTTCTTGAAGAGGCCGGCTTCCTTGGCCAGCGTCAGCGGCGCGAAGCCGGTCCAGCCCGAGATGCCGATTGCGACCTTGGTCTCCTGCGCCTGTGCGGCGGCGGTGAACGACAGCGCGGCAACAGCCGAGACGGTGACGAGGGTCTTCTTCATGGGTTGTCTCTCCTGGCAGGGTCGAAGGGGAAGCGGGTCAGGTCGGAATCCACAGCACCGGCAGCTGCGGCAACGACCGCAGCACGCGGGCCAGCGCGCCGCCGCGCACGAGCGCGGTGGCGCGCTCGATGTCGGGTGCGATGAAGCGGTCGTGCGCCATCGCAGGGCATTGTGATCGCAGTTCGGCGAGTGCCATCTCCAGCGGCGCCGAGGTCGTGAGCGGGCGCAGGAACTCGATGCCCTGCGCCGCCGCCAGCCACTCGATGCCGAGGATGTGCGCGACGTTGGCGATCATCGGCTGCAGCCGCCGCGCCGCGAACGTGGCCATCGAGACATGGTCTTCCTGGTTGGCGCTGGTCGGCAGGCTGTCGACGCTGGCCGGGTGCGCGAGCGACTTGTTCTCGCTCGCCAGCGCGGCAGCGGTGACATGCGCGATCATGAAGCCGCTGTGGAGCCCGGCGTCGGCGGTGAGAAAGGGCGGCAGCCTCGAGACGTTGGCGTCGATCAGCATCGCGATGCGGCGCTCGGCGATGGCGCCCACCTCGGCGATCGCGGTGGCCATCGCGTCGCAGGCCAGCGCCACCGGCTCGGCGTGGAAGTTGCCCCCCGAGACCATCCGCCCGATGCCGTCGTCGCCGTCGGCGGCGAAGACCAAGGGGTTGTCGGTGACCGCGTTGGCCTCGCGCAGCAGCACCAGCGCGGCGTGACGGAGCTGGTCGAGGCAGGCGCCCACCACCTGCGGCTGGCAGCGCAGGCAGTAGGGGTCCTGCACGCGGTCGTCGCCGTCGAGGTGGCTCTTGCGGATCGCGCTGCCTTCGAGCAGCCGGCGGTAGTAGCGCGCGACGTCGATCTGCCCCGGCTGGCCGCGCAGCGCGTGGATTCGCGGGTCGAAGGGCCCATCGCTGCCGCGTGCCGCGTCGACGGTGAGCGCGCCGATCACCAGCGCCGCCTCGAGCACCGGCTCGAACGAGAGCAGCGCGTGCAGAGCGAGCGCGGTCGAGACCTGGGTGCCGTTGATCAGCGCCAGCCCCTCCTTCGCCTGCAGCACCAGCGGCGCGATGCCGTGCTCGCGCAACACCGCTGCGGCCGGCCGCCGACGGATGCCGGTCCGGGTCTCCCGGGCCGGCACGCCCCCCCCGGGGGGGACGACGCCATCGGCATCGAGGGGGTCGATGAATTCGCCCTCGCCCATCAGCGCCAGCGTCAGGTGCGCCAGCGGCGCGAGGTCACCCGACGCGCCCACCGAGCCCTGGCTGGGTACGCGCGGAACGAGGCCGGCGTTGAGCACGTCGAGCAGCGTCTGCACCACCTGCGGCCTCACGCCGGAGAAGCCACGCGCCAGGCTTGCCGCCTTGGTGGCCAGCACCAGGCGCACCACCGCGGGCGCCAGCGGCTCGCCGACGCCGACGCTGTGCGAGCGGATCAGGTTGAGCTGCAGCGTCGCCAGGTCGGCGGCGCCGATTCGCGTGCTGGCGAGCTTGCCGAAGCCGGTGTTGACGCCGTACACCGCGGCGTCGCCGGCAGCCGCGGCCTGCACCAGCGCGGCGCTGGCCTCGATGCCGGCGAGCGCGGCAGCGTCGAGTTCGAGCGGCACACCGCCGGTGTGCACCGCCTGCAGTTCGTCGAGCGAGAGGATGCCCGGGCGGATCAGCATGAGCGACCCCTTCGTGGCCGGGACATCAACGGCCCACCATCGGCAGCATCAAACCCTGCTCCTTCGCGCAGGCGATCGCTTCCTCGTAGCCGGCGTCGGCATGGCGCATCACGCCGCTGGCGGGGTCGTTCCACAGCACACGCTCGATGCGCTTCGCGGCCGCCTCGGTGCCGTCGCAGACGATCACCACGCCGGCATGCTGGCTGTAGCCGATGCCGACGCCGCCGCCATGGTGCAGGCTCACCCAGGTGGCGCCGCCGGCGGTGTTGAGCAGCGCGTTGAGAAGCGGCCAGTCGCTGACCGCGTCGCTGCCGTCGCGCATCGCCTCGGTCTCGCGGTTGGGGCTGGCGACCGAGCCGCTGTCGAGGTGGTCGCGGCCGATCACGATCGGCGCCTTCAGCTCGCCGTTCTTCACCATCTGGTTGAAGGCCAGCCCGGCGAGGTGGCGTTCGCCGAGGCCGAGCCAGCAGATGCGCGAAGGCAGCCCCTGGAACGCGATTCGCTCGCCGGCCATGTCGAGCCAACGGTGCAAGTGGGCATCGCCCGGGAACAGCTGCTTGAGCCGTGCATCGGTGCGGTGGATGTCTTCCGGGTCGCCCGACAGCGCCACCCAGCGGAACGGGCCCTTGCCGCGGCAGAACAGCGGCCGGATGTAGGCGGGCACGAAGCCGGGGAAGTCGAAGGCGTTGCGCACGCCGGCGTCGAGGGCCACCTGGCGGATGTTGTTGCCGTAGTCGACCACCGGCACGCCCATCGCCTTGAAGGCGAGCATCGCCTGCACATGCACCGCACAACCCTTGACCGCGGCACCGCGCAGCGTGGCGTGCTGAGCCGGGTCGGCTTGGGCGGCACGCCAACGCTCGACGCTCCAGCCCGGCGGCAGGTAGCCGTTGACCAGGTCGTGCGCACTGGTTTGGTCGGTTACGAGGTCTGGGCGCAGGCCGCCCCGCTCCGCGCGCTTCACCATCTCCGGCAGCACCTCGGCCGCGTTGCCGAGCAGGCCCACCGAGACCGCGCGCTTCTCGGCGGTGTACTTCGCGATGCGCGCGAGCGCGTCGTCGAGGTCGGTGGCCTGTTCGTCGAGGTAGCGGCTGCGCAGCCGGAAGTCGATGCGGCTCTGCTGGCACTCCACCACCAGGCACGAGGCACCCGCGAACACTGCCGCCAGCGGCTGCGCACCACCCATGCCGCCGAGGCCGGCGGTGAGGATCCAGCGCCCGGCGAGGGTGCCCCCAAAGTGCTGCTTGCCGGCCTCGGCGAAGGTCTCGTAGGTGCCCTGCACGATGCCCTGGCTGCCGATGTAGATCCAGCTGCCGGCCGTCATCTGGCCGAACATCATCAGCCCCTTGCGGTCGAGCTCGTCGAAGTGCTCGACGGTGGCCCATTTCGGCACCAGGTTGGAGTTGGCGATCAGCACCCGCGGCGCGTCGGCATGGGTGCGGAAGACGCCGACCGGCTTGCCGCTCTGCACCAGCAGGCTCTCGTCGGCCTGCAGCGACTTCAGGCTGTCGAGGATGGCGTCGTAGCAGTCCCAGTTGCGCGCCGCCTTGCCGATGCCGCCGTAGACGACGAGCGCGTCCGGGTTCTCGGCGACCTCGCGGTCGAGGTTGTTCTGGATCATCCGGAAGGCGGCCTCGATCTGCCAGTTGGCGCACGAAAGCTGGCTGCCGCGCGGCGCACGCACCGGGCGAGGCTGGGAGACGCGGTGCAGGGGCGAGAGGTCGGTCATGGCGGGCACCTCGGAAGGGTGGGAGTTTGAAGGGCGGCGGATCGGGCCTCGGCGGCCTGGGTGGGGCGCGATCGTACTTGTCTAGACAAGTCTATGCAAGTACCATCGGCCGCCATGTCATCCGCCGTCGCCGCCGAAGCCCTGGCGCCCTATGCCCGCGTCAAGCAGTTCCTGAAGCAGGGGCTGGCCGACGGGCGCTGGGCACCGGGCGCGCTGATGCCGTCCGAGGCCGATCTGGTGGCCGAGTTCGGCGTCAGCCGCATGACGGTGAACCGCGCGCTGCGCGAGCTGCAGGCCGAAGGCATGGTCGAGCGCAGCCAGGGCGTCGGCACCTTTGCGGCACGGCTGCACCGCGTCGCGTCGACGTTGACGATCCGCGACCTGCACGACGAGATCGAGTCGCGCGGCCACCGCCACCACGCCGAGGTGCAGCTGCAGCGCGCCGAGCGCGCCGGCGCGGCGCTCGCGTCGCAGTTCGGGCTGGCCGCCGGCACCCGCGTCTTCCACACGCTGATCGTGCACTTCGAGAACGGCGTTGCGCTGCAGTGCGAAGACCGCTACGTCAACCCGGCCTGCGCGCCGCACTACCTGGAAGCCGACTTCACCCGCACGACGCCGACGCAGGTGCTGTTCGAGACCACCGCGCTGTGGCGCGCGCAGTACACCATCGAGGCCACCGCCGCCACCGCGCAGGAGGCGCGGCTGCTCGGCATCGGCGAGCGCGACGCCTGCCTCGTCGTCACCCGCCGCACCTTCACGCGAGATGCCGCGATCACGCTGGCGCGGCTCGTCCACCCGGGTTCTCGTTACCTGCTGCAGGGGGAGTTCCAGCCGTGACGCTGCACCGCGTCGCGCTGCACGACCTGCCGCGCCGGCCCTGGCGCAACGGCGGTGGCAGCACGCGCGAGCTGCTGGCCTGGCCGGCCGCGGCGCCGCACTGGCGCTTGCGCGTCAGCGTCGCCGAGATCGACCGCGACGGGCCGTTCTCGCCCTTCCCCGGCGTCGAGCGCCGCTTCGCGGTGCTGCGCGGCGAGGGCGTGCGGCTCGACCTGCCCGGCGGCTGGGTGACAGTAACCCCGGCCGACGACGCCGTGGCCTTCGACGGCGAGGATGCACCCGCATGTGAACTGCTCGAAGGACCGACGCTCGACCTCAACCTGATGGTGCAGCGCGGCGCCGGCGAGGCCCGGCTGTGGCGCGCCGCCGGCGGCGAGACGATCGACACCCCCACCCGCTGGCGCGGCCTCTTCGCAGGGGCTCCGCTGCGGCTGGTGGTCGGCGACGTCACCGAGCCGGTGGCCGCCGACACGCTGGTGTGGAGCGACGACGCCAGCTCGCCACCCTGGCAGCTGCGGCAGGCCGGCCGCACGCCGGCCTGGTGGATGACGCTCACCGATTGAACGCCGCCGCCAGGGCAAGCTCCAAACCGGCCATGCACCTCTTCCGACACGCCCGCATCGCGACCATGACGCGCCACCCGCCCTGGGGCTGGATCGAGGACGGCGCGCTGCTGGCCGATGGCGAAACGCTGCGCTTCGTCGGCCACGACGACGACCTGCCCGCGGGGCTGAAGCCCGATCGCGAGACCGACCTGCAAGGCGCGCTGGTGACCCCGGGGCTGGTGGACTGTCATACCCACCTCGTCTACGGCGGCGACCGTGCCGCCGAGTTCGAGCTGCGCCTGCGCGGTGCCACCTACGAGGAGATCGCGCGCGCCGGCGGCGGCATCCGCTCGACGCTGGCGGCCACACGACATGCCGGCGAAGACCAGCTCTTCGCCGCCGCCGCCCGACGCGTGCGCTGGCTGATGGCCGAAGGTGTGACGACGATCGAGGTCAAGTCGGGCTACGGGCTGGCCGAGGTGCACGAGTCGCGCTGCCTCGACGTCGCGCGGCGGCTCGGCCGCGAGCTGCCGCTGGCCGTGCGCACGACCTCGCTCGGCCTGCACGCGCTGCCGCCGGAGTACGAGAACGCGCCCGACGACTACGTGCACGCGGTGGTGTCATGGCTGCCTCGGCAGAAGGAGGCGGGCCTCGTCGATGCCGTCGACGCCTTCTGCGACCACATCGCCTTTTCGCCCGAGCAGACCGAAAAGGTCTTCGCCGCCGCACATCGGCTCGCGCTGCCGGTGAAGCTGCACGCCGAGCAGCTGTCGAACCAGGGCGGCGCCGAACTGGCGGCACGCTTCGGCGCGCTGTCGTGCGACCACCTCGAGCATGTCGACGCCGAGGGCATCGCCGCGATGGCGCGTGCCGGCACGGTGGCGGTTCTGCTGCCCGGCGCGTACTACTTCCTGCGCGAGACCAGGCTGCCGCCGGTTCAGGGCCTGCGCGACGCCGGTGTGCCGATCGCGATCGCCACCGACCACAACCCGGGCTCGTCGCCGACGTTGTCGCTGCTGCTGATGATCAACATGGCCTGCACACTCTTCCGGCTGACGCCGGAGGAAGCCTGGCAAGGTGTCACCGTCAACGGCGCGCGTGCGCTCGGGCTCGCCGACCGCGGCACGCTCGAGCCCGGCAAGCGCGCCGACTTCGCAGTCTGGGACGCCGAACACCCGCGCGAGATGGCCTACCGGTTCGGCACCAACCCCTGCCGTCGCACCATCTTCGGCGGCGTCGAACGACCACCCTCAATGCCATGAACGAAGCCGTCTGCAGCCTGCATCGCGGCAGCGCACCGCTGGTCGTCAGCGTGCCGCACTGCGGCACCGAGATCCCTGCCGATCAAAGCCACCGCTATGTCGAGCGTGCCTTCGGCGTCGAGGACACCGACTGGTTCCTCGAGCGGCTGTACGGCTTCGTCACCGCGCTCGGCGCGAGCCTGCTGGTGCCGCGGTACAGCCGTTACCTGGTGGACCTGAACCGGCCGAGCGACAACCGCCCGATGTACTCCGGCGCCAACAACACCGAGCTGGTGCCGACGCGCTTCTTCACCGGCGATGCGCTCTACCGTGAGGGCCAGGTGCCCGACGAAGCCGAGGTACAGCGCCGCGTCGCCGCCTACTGGAAGCCGTACCACGACACGCTGGCCGCCGAACTGGCGCGGGTGAAGTCGGCACATGGCCACGCCGTGCTCTTCGACGCCCACAGCATCAAGAGTGAACTGCCCTGGCTCTTCGAGGGCACGCTGCCGCACGTCAACCTCGGCACCGCGGGCGGCACCAGCTGCGCCGCGACGCTCGAGCGCAGCGTCGTCGCGGTCTTCGAGTTGCAGGACCGCTACACGCATGTGCTGAACGGCCGCTTCAAAGGCGGCCACATCACGCGCGCGTATGGCCGCCCATCCGACGGCGTGCATGCGGTGCAGCTCGAGATGAGCTGGCGTGCGTACATGGACGAGTCACCGCCCTGGCGCTGGCATGACGGGCGCGCCGCCGCGGTGACGCCGCTGCTGCGCCAGATGGTCCAGACGATGGTCGACTGGCGGCCCACACCGTGACCCCCCTCGAAGCGCCTCCGGCGCCTCCGGACCAGAAGCTGCTCTGGGCCCCGCACGCCTGGGTGGGCGGCCGCTGGCGCGAGCGGGTGCTGCTCGCGGTGGGCGACGACGGGCGCTGGTATTCGGTGCAGCCCGACACCGCCGCGCCGCCCGGGGCCGAGGTCCTGAACGCAGCGCTGCTGCCGTCCTTGGTCGACGCCCACAGCCACGCCTTCCAGCGCGCCTTCGCCGGCTTCGCCGAGAGCCGCAGCGGCGAGCACGACGACTTCTGGTCGTGGCGCGACCGCATGTACCGCATCGCGCTGCGCATCACGCCGGCGCAGCTGCGCGCGGTGGCGGCGCACCTCTACGCCGAGCTGCTCGCCGGCGGCTACACACAGGTGTGTGAGTTTCACTACCTGCACCATGCCGAGGACGGCCGCCCCTACGCCGACCCGGCGGCGATGGCCTGGGCGCTGGCCGACGCCGCCGCCGACGCCGGCATCGGCCTGACGCTGCTGCCGGCGGTGTACGAACGTGCCGGGTTCTCCCAGGCAGGGCTTCGCGCCGACCAGCGGCGCTTTCGCGCCGGCGCCGCCGAAGCGCTCGCGCTGCAGCAGGCTGTCGTGCAATCGAGGCGGCCACTGGTCGACGCCGGCGTCGCGCTGCACTCGCTGCGCGCAGTGCGAACGGAGTCGCTGCACGAGGTGGCGCGCCGCTGCACCGGCCCGATCCACATCCACGCCGCCGAGCAGACGGCCGAAGTCGACGACAGCCTTGCCGCCACCGGCTGCCGGCCGATCGAGTGGCTGGCGCGGCATGGCGGGCTCGACGAACGCTGGCAGCTCGTCCATGCCACACACACGAAGCCGGACGAGATTGCCGCGGTGGCCCGGAGTGGCGCAGCTGTGGTGTTATGCCCCGGCACCGAGGCCAACCTCGGCGACGGCCTCGCCGACCTGCCGGGCTGGCTCGCGGCCGGAGTGCCGCTGTCGCTGGGCTCCGACAGCCAGGTCACGCGCGCCTGGCCGGAGGAGCTGCGCTGGCTGGAGTACGGGCAGCGCCTCGTGCTGCGCCGCCGCAACGTTGCCGCAGACCCGGCTTCGCAGCCCGACACCGCAGCGCGGCTCTTCGACCGCATGCTCGCCGGTGGAGCCGCCGCCGCCGGCCAAGCCTGCTGGGGGCTGCAGCCGGGTGCCCGCGCCGACGCGTTGCTGGTCGACCTCGACGACCCGGCGCTGCAGGGCATGCCGCCGGCACGGCTGCTCGACGCGATTGTCTTCGCGGCACCGGCGACGCCGTTTTCGCGGGCGATGGTCGCCGGCCGCTGGGCGGCGCCGGACCGTGCGCGCCTCGCCTCGCGACATCGCGAGGCGATGACCGCACTCGTCGGTGGTTGAGCCCGGTCAGGCACACCCTACGGGCAAACCCCGAAGAAGCTGCCGCGCGCACCACAAGTTAGGGACGGCGTGGCGATTGACCCACCTGCGTGGGGCTCGGATACTGGCCCGCACGATGGATGTCTACCTGAAGCTGCCCGGCCATGCCGGCACCGTGGCCCGCCCGGGCTACAAGGGGTGGCTGAAGGTCGACGAACTGCGCTTCGAACGCCCGCTGCTCGAGAAGGAGCCCGCCGGCTTCACGGTGCTCCGTGTTCAGGATGCGCTGTCGTGGGTGCTCAAGCGCCGGATGGCGAACAGGCGCGCTTTCTCGCGCATCCGGATCCACCATGTCGAAGGCAACGACGTGCTCGCGCGGCTGCGTTTCGACGGCGTTCGTGTCACCGAGGTTGCCGTCGACGGTGCGGCCTTCGATGCGAAGGAGCGGGTCGGCTTCACCGCCGATCGCTGGCAGGCCGAATAGGCGCGCCGCGGCGGTTGCCGCTATCGCCGCCCCGACGTGCGCTCGCGCTCGCGTTCACGCTGGCGCATCACGTCGACCATGCCGTTGAAGGCACGCGCCAGCAGACCGATCTCGTCGCGGCGCTTCATCTCCACCTCGGCACGGTCAAAGTCGAGCGCGCGCAACGCGTGGGCACCGGCGGCCAGCCGTTCGACGGCCTTGACGATGCCGCGTGCGAAGCGCAGCGCGAACAGCGCGAAGACCAGCGCCCCGAGTGCCACCGCCGGCCACAGCTGTGCCCACAGCGTGTCGATGCGCTTGTCGACACCTCCGCGCGGCGCGGTCAGGGCCACCTGCCAGCGTGCACCGGGCACCGGTGCCCAGGCCGCATCCTGCTCGCCGCCGCCGGCGCCAGGGCTTCGGAACCGCAGCTGGCCGGGCTGGTGGGCACCGCTCATCGCCGCGGCAAGCGCCGGGTCGTCGAGCCGCCGGTCACGGGCGTCGGCGCGTGGGTGCACGAGCACGGTGCCGGCGGCATCGACAAGCATCGCCTGCAGCGGCGCCTCGCCGCGCAGCGCCTCGGCGAGCGCCTGCGCGATGGCACCTTCGGCCAGCTGCAGCACGACCGCGCCGACGACACCTCCGCCGCCGTTGTTCACCGGCTCGGTGACAAAAGCACCGCCGCCGGCAAGCGGCGCGACCACGGCGCGCCCGGCCGCCAGTGCGCGGGCCTGCGCCGGGAGTGCGGCCGAGAGCGCCGCGTCGGGGGCGGGGCCGTGGCTCAGGCGCACCAGGCCGGCGGGATCGGCCAGCGCCACCAGCTGCAGCGCCGGCTGCGCGCGCTGCAGGGCCGCCAGCCGCGGCCGCAGCGCCGCGGCGGTGGCGTCGTCGGGCTGGGCGGCCCAGCGCACGACGTCGGGATCGCCGGCGATTCCGCGTGCCAGCCGCAGCTGGCCGTCGATCAGCTGCCCGACGCGGCCCGCGGCCGCCTGCGAAAGCGCCTGCAGCTGCTGCAACTGCACCGACTGCATCTCCTCGCGCAGGCCGCTGAGCTGGAAGGCACCCCAGATCAGCGCCGGCATCAGCGCGCTGGCCAGCAGCGCAAGCGCCGCGGCCTTGACGCGCAGCGGCCAGGCCGGAGGCACGAACAGCCGGCGAACAAAGCGGCGCAGCTTCTCGCCGCGTGATCGCTCCGGTTGCGCGGCCGCGGCGAAGGTCGAGGCCTGGCGGCCGCCTTTGACGCCGAGCGCGGACAGATGCTCGGCCAGCCAGCGGTCGCGCCACTGATCGACGCTGCGGGGCCGCGCCGCCGGGTCCATCTGCAGCGCCCAGTCGATGGCAGCCAGCAGCGGTGGCGCGAAGCGGCCGCGCCCGACCTCGACCGCCGGCGTCAGCGGCGCGCCGCCGGCTCGCGCCTCGGCATCCGGCGGCTTGCGGCCGGCCACCACCCAGTAGAGCGTGGCACCGAGCGCGTAAAGGTCGGTCCAGGCGCCCTGCTCGCCGACGCCGTACTGCTCGATCGGCGCGTAGCCCGGCGTCACCACCACCGCGTCCTGGTCGGCCAGCGCCACCGTCTGGCCGGCGGAGCCGAAGTCGAGCAGCACGAAACGCCCGTCCTCGCTTCGCACCTGGATGTTGTCGGGCTTGATGTCGCGGTGCAGGTAGCCTGCCGCATGAACGACTGCCAGGCCGTCGAGCAACGGCTGCAGCCGCTCGACCAGCCGGCGCTCGCCATGTTCGCCCTGCGCCAGCCACCACTTCTTCAGCGAGCGGCCGCGTTCGTACTCGAGCACCATGTACGCGGTGTCGTGGGCCTCGAAGAAGCGCGCGACGCGGACGATGTTCGGGTGGCGGAAGCTCGCCAGCGTTCGCGCTTCGACGAGGAAGTTCTCCAGGCCCTGGCGGTAGCGGTCGCGGTGCTGCGACGCGTTGGGCAGCACCGAGCGGTCGCTGGCGCGGAACGCGATCTCCTCGGGCAGGTACTCCTTGATCGCGACCTTGGCGTCGAGGTTGATGTCGGTCGCGAGGTAGGTGATGCCGAATCCGCCCTGCCCAAGCACCCTTTCGATGCGGTACTCGTGCAGCATCAGCCCTTTGGGGAGCGCGAGCGACTGGCGCGGCAGCGGCTTCGGCGCGGCGCCGGGCGAAAGTGTTCGGTCCGCGTCGCGCGCGCGCTGCAGCGTCGGGCGGATGACGGTGGCGTCGGGGTCGGTCTCGATGTCGACCCTGGGCACGGCGGCGGTCATCACCTGCGTCGCCATGAAGGTCGTCGCCGGGCGCACGACGGTGGTGTCACGCTCCTCGTCCGGTGAGGCGTCGACGGCGTTGGGGCTGTTGGCAGACACGGCGGGCGGGGCTGTCGCGGGGGCATTCTCGCAAAGCCCTGCCGCCAGCGACACCCCACGAGCCGAGGCGTGCCCTGCCCGCCGGGCGTGAAACCTGCCGCACGCGCGGCCGTCACGGGCTGCGTGGGCGCGAGACTCAGCCGCGCTGCGAGCGCTCGCGCTGGCGCAGCACGTCGACCATCACGTTGAAGGTGCGGGCCAGCTGGCCGAGCTCGTCGCGGCTCTTCACCTGCACGCGCGCGCGATCGAAGTCGCCGGCCTTCAGCGCGTTGGCGCCGTCGGTCAGCGCACGCACCGGCCTCACGATGCCGCGCGAGACATGCAGCGCCAGCAGCGTGAACAGCGCTCCGACGAGGCCGACGCTCCACAGCAGGTGCTCGCGCAGCCTTGCGATCGGCGCCTCGAACGAGGCCCGCGTCTCGGTGACGCCCACCACCCAGTGATGGCCCGGCACCGGCGCGAAGCCGGCGATCTCGTCGACGCCGCTGATGCTCGAGCGGTACGCGACATGGCCGGTGCGCTGAGCACCGAGCATCGCCTGCGCGAGCTGGGGCTCGTTCAGCGACTCGATGCGGTCGCGGCGGAAGCGCTGGTCGGCCTTGATTCGCGCCTGCGCGTCGGGTGCCAGCGGCGCCAGGCTGCGGTAGAGCAGGTTCTCGCGCGGGTGGTGAACGAGCACACCGTCGGCGTCGATCAGAAACGGCGTCAGCACCGACTCGTGCCGCACCTCGTCGAGGATGGCAGCAAAGGAGCTCGCCCGGATGCGCAGCACCACCGCGCCGATGACACTGCCGTCACCGGCCTTCACCGGCTCGGAGAAGAACACGCCGGCGGCGCCGGCGGCGGCGCCGACGACCACGCCGGTGACGAACGGGCGCCCGGCCATCGCCTCGCGGAAGTACTCGCGGAAGCCGAAGTTGCGGCCGACGAGGTCGGGATCGCTGGAGATGCGGGTGGCGCCGGCGGCGTCCATCAGCATCACCAGGTGCACGTCGCGGTTGGCGCGCGCGAGGCCGACCATTCGCTCACGCAGCGTCTCGCGCAGCGTGGCGTCGTCGGGGTTCGTGAGCCCGCGCGCGAAGGCCGCGTCGCTGCCGAGTGCACGCGCAAGGTTGGCGCTGTCGCCGAGCAGCTGCGCCAGCCGGCCGGCGGTGTTGCGCGCCATCAGCTCGGCCAGGTGCAGCTGGCCGGACTGCAGCGCGCTCTGCGCTCCCTGCAGGTTGTAGCTGGCGGTGAGCAGCATCGGCACCAGCGCGGTGGCCAGCATCGCCAGCGTCAGCTTGGCCGCCAGCGGCCAGGACGACGGCGACAAGACACGCGAGAGCAGCGCCCTCGCGCGCGCCGCGATCCGCGACGCGGCGCCGGCGGGGACGTCGACGAGCGTCGCCTCGCCATGCTGCAGAGCCTCCTGCAGGCCGAGGCTGCCGAGGTGGTCGGCAAAGAGCCTGCGGCGCCACTGTTCGAGGCTGGCCGGGCGCGACCGCGGGTCCATCTGCAGCGCCCAGTCGATCGCCTCGAGGAACTTGCGGCCGAAGCGGCCGGCGCCCGCCTGCACCGCGGGCGTCATCGGTGCGCCGGCAGCCCGGGCCTCGGCATCCGGCGGCTTGCTGCCTGCCACCGCCCAGTACAGCGTGGCACCGAGCGCGTAGATGTCGCTCCACGCGCCCTGGTCGCCGCGGCCGTACTGCTCGATCGGTGCGTAGCCCGGGGTCACCACCACCGCGTCCTGGTCAGCCAGCGCCACCGTCTGACCCGACGAGCCGAAGTCCAGCAGCACGAAGCGGCCGTCGTCCTCGCGCACCTGGATGTTGTCGGGCTTGATGTCGCGGTGCAGGTAGCCGGCGGCATGAACCACCGCCAGGCCGTCGAGCAGCGGCTGCAGCCGCTCGACGAGGGCGCGCTCACCCTCGTCGGCATGCGCCGGCCACCATTGCTTCAGCGGCTGGCCGCGTTCGTACTCGAGCACCATGTAGGCGGTGCGATGCGCCTCGAAGAAGCGCGCGACGCGAACGATGTTCGGGTGGCGGAAAGTGGCCAGCGTTCGCGCCTCGGCGAGGAAGTTGTCGAGCCCCTGGCGGTAGCGGTCGCGATGCTGCGACGCGTTGGGCGACACCGAGCGGTCGCCGGCACGGAAGGCGATCTCCTCGGGCAGGTACTCCTTGATCGCGACCTTGGCGTCGAGGTTGACGTCGACCGCCAGGTAGGTGATGCCGAAGCCGCCCTGGCCGAGAACCCTTTCGATGCGGTACTCGAGCAGCGGGAAGCCCGACGGCAGCGCCAGCGGCGCGCGGCGCGGCATCGGTGCCGATTCGCGCACGACGGTGCGCGTGGTGTCGCCGGCGCCGCCCGGCGGCGTGATCAGCCGGATGACGGTGGCGTCGGGGTCGAAGTCGGCGGCGGCGGACGAAGGTCCGCGCGGCCGCACGATCGTGGTGGCGTCGGCATCGGCGCCGGTGGCGGCCCGCGACTCCGGTGTCGCCGAACGTGCATGGGCCCGCACGATCGTCGCTTCGCCGTCGGCGAAGGGAGTTGCGGCGGCGGCACGAGGCGGCACGACGGTGGCGCCGGCGCCGGCCGTCGCGGGGGCCAGGCCTCTCGCAGGCCTGGGGGCGCGTACGACAGTGGCGTCCGGGTCGTCCATGCGGTGTCTCTACAGGTTGAGCTTCTTGGCCGCCAGGTCCTTCATGATCTCTTCCGAGCCACCGCCGATCATCATCACCTTGACCTCACGGTACAGCCGCTCGCTGCGGGTGCCGCGCATGTAGCCCATGCCCCCGAGGATCTGCACCGCCTGGTCGGCGCAGAACTGCATCGCCTGCGTGGCCACCACCTTGGCCATGCAGATGCGCGCGACGAGGTCATCGGCATCTCCGAGCCGGTTCTGAAGCCGCCACGCCAGGTCGTAGACCAGCGCGCGTGCCGATTCCACGCGGGCGGCCATGTCCACCAGCTTGTGGCGAACCACCTGTCGCTGCGCGAGCGGCGCGCCGAAGGTCTGGCGGCTGCGTGCCCAGTCCAGCGCCTCGGTGGTGCAGACCTCGGCGTAGGCGCAGGCCATCGTCGCCATCATCAGCCGCTCGGCGTTGAAGTTGGTCATGATCGCCCTGAAGCCCGCACCCTCGGCACCGACGAGGTTGGCCGCCGGCACGCGGCAGCCGCTGAAGCGCAGGTGCGCGGTGTCGCTGGCCCACCAGCCCATCTTCGCCAGCGCCGTGCGTTCGAGCCCCGGGGTGTCGCCGGGCACCACCAGCAGCGAGATGCCGCCCGGGCCCTTGTTCGCGGGCTCGGTGCGCACCGCGACGGTGAGAAAGTCGGCGCGGCAGCCGCTGGTGATGAAGGTCTTCTCACCGTCGACGAGATAGTGGTCGCCGTCGCGAACCGCGGTCGTCCGCAGCGCCGCGACATCCGACCCGCCGCCCGGCTCGGTGATCGCGAGCGCGGCGATCTTCTCGCCGCGCAGCACCGGCGGCACCACGCGCTGCTGCAGCTCGGCGCTGCCGTGGGCGACGATCGGCGGCAGCGCGATGCCGTGCGAGCCGAGCGAGGCCTGCACACCACCACAACCGGCGCGAGCCACCTCCTCGGCGGCGGCGATCGAGAAGAAGAGGTCGGCCGGTGTGCCGCCGAGGTGTTCCGGGTAGCCGACGCCGAGCAGCCCGACCGCCGCCGCCCGCACGTAGAGCTCGCGCGGGAAGCTGGCCGCTTCGTCCCAGGCGGCGACAAAAGGTGCGATCTCGTGCGAGACGAAGTCGCGGATCCCGGCGCGGAAGGCCTCGTGCTCGGGGCCGAAGTACTCGGGGCGGGGGGGCAGGTTGAACATCGGCGCGAGGTCGTGGTGGCGAGAGAGCGAGTGTCCACGCTGCGGCGCTTCGACCGACCGCCTCGCCGCAAGGCCGGTCGACCCCTGCCCGACCGGGCCTCGCCCGGCACGTCCATGCGCGCGACACGGCTACGATGGGCAGTGCAAGCTGCCCGTCGCGGGAGACCGTCGCCACCCGAACCCTCAGGAGCCCCCATGGCCGACACCCACCCCTTCGCCCACACGCTTCGCCGCTTCGCCACCGCCTCGGGCCGCGGCGGCAAGCTCTATTCGCTGCCCGCCTTGGCGGAGTCCCACCCCGGTGTCGCGCGGCTGCCGCACAGCCTGCGCCTGGTGCTCGAGAGCGTGTTGCGCAACTGCGACGACAAACGGGTCACCGCCGACCACGTGCGCCAGCTCGCCGGCTGGCGTGCCGACGCGCCGCGCAGCGACGAGATCCCGTTCGTCGTCGCGCGCGTCGTGCTGCAGGACTTCACCGGCGTGCCGCTGCTGGCCGACCTGGCAGCGATGCGCAACGCCGCCGAGCGGCTCGGCAGGGACCCCGGACGCATCGAGCCGCTGGTGCCGGTGGACCTGGTGGTCGACCACAGCGTGATGGTCGACCACTGGGGCAGCAAGAAGGCGCTCGACCTCAACATGAAGCTCGAGTTCAAGCGCAACGAGGAGCGCTACCGCTTCATGAAGTGGGGCATGAACGCCTTCTCGACCTTCGGCGTCGTGCCGCCCGGCTTCGGCATCGTGCACCAGGTCAACCTCGAACACCTGGCGCGCGGAATCCACACCGGTCGCGATGGCATCGCCTACCCCGACACGCTGGTCGGCACCGACAGCCACACGACGATGATCAACGGCATCGGCGTCGTCGGCTGGGGCGTCGGCGGCATCGAGGCCGAAGCCGGCATGCTCGGGCAGCCGGTGTACTTCCTGACCCCCGACGTGGTCGGTTTCGAGCTCGTCGGCCGGCTGCGCGAGGGCGTCACCGCCACCGACCTCGTGCTGACCGTCACCGAGCGGCTGCGCAAGATCGGCGTGGTCGGCAAGTTCGTCGAGTTCTGCGGCGAAGGCACGCGCTCGCTGTCGGTGCCCGACCGCGCGACGATCGCCAACATGGCGCCCGAGTACGGCGCGACGATGGGCTTCTTCCCGGTCGACGAGAAGACCATCGACTACTTCCGCGGCACCGGCCGCAGCAGACGCGAGATCGAGGCCTTCGAGGCCTACTTCCGCGCCCAGGGGCTGTTCGGCGTTCCCGACGCCGGAAGCATCGACTTCAGCCAGCGGGTCACGCTCGACCTCGGCACCGTCGCGCCGAGCCTGGCCGGGCCGAAGCGCCCGCAAGACCGCATCGAGATCGGCGACGTCGCGTCGCGCTTCTCCCGGCTGTTCTCGGCCCCGGTGGCCGACAACGGCTTCGGGCAGAAGGCCGAGCGGCTGGCCGAACCCGTGACGACAGGCGACGGCCTGCCGCTCGCCCACGGCGACGTGCTGATCGCCGCCATCACCAGCTGCACCAACACCAGCAACCCGGGCGTGCTGCTCGCCGCCGGGCTGCTGGCGAAGAAGGCGGTGGAGGCCGGGCTGAAGGTGCCGCCGCATGTCAAGACCTCGCTCGCGCCGGGTTCGCGAATCGTCACCCGCTACCTCGAGAAGGCCGGGCTTCTGCCCTACCTCGAGAAGCTCGGCTTCAACGTCGCCGCCTACGGCTGCACGACCTGCATCGGCAACGCCGGCGACCTCGCGCCCGCCATCAACGAGGCCATCACCGGCCACGATCTGGTCTGCGCCGCGGTGCTCTCGGGAAACCGCAACTTCGAGGCCCGCATCCACCCCAACCTGAAGGCCAACTTCCTCGCCAGCCCACCGCTCGTCGTCGCCTACGCGATCGCCGGCACCGTGCGGCGCGACCTGATGTCCGAGCCACTCGGCCGCGGCAAGGGCGGCCGCGAGGTCTGGCTGGGCGACATCTGGCCGGGCAGCGACGAGGTGCACGCGCTGATGAAGCACGCGATGGACGGCAAGGCCTTCCGCGACAACTACGAGCAGGTGAAGGAGAAACCCGGCAGGCTGTGGCAGCGGATCGACGGCGCATCGGGCACCGTCTACCCCTGGCCCGAGAGCAGCTACATCGCCGAGCCGCCGTTCTTCGACGGCTTCGTCCTCGAGCCGCCGCCGCTCAGGCCGGGGGTGGCCGGCGCGCGCGTGATCGGGCTCTTCGGCGACAGCATCACCACCGACCACATCTCGCCCGCCGGCAGCTTCAAGGCATCGTCGCCGGCCGGGCAGTGGCTGGCGGCGCGGGGCGTGCTGCCGGCCGATTTCAACAGTTATGGATCGCGCCGCGGCCACCACGAAGTGATGATTCGCGGCACCTTCGCCAACGTTCGCATCAAGAACCTGATGCTGCCGCCGCGCGACGACGGCTCGCGCGAGGAAGGCGGCTGGACGCTGTGGCATCCCTCGCCGGCCGATCGCGCCGCCGGCGGCGCGCCGGAAAAGCTGTCGATCTACGACGCCGCGATGCGCTACCGCGCCGCCGGCGTGCCGACGGTGATCTTCGCCGGCGAGGAGTACGGCACCGGTTCGAGCCGCGACTGGGCGGCCAAGGGCACACAGCTGCTCGGCATCCGCGCGGTGGTGGCGAGGAGCTTCGAGCGCATCCACCGCAGCAACCTGATCGGCATGGGCGTGCTGCCGCTGCAGTTCCGCGGCAGCGACTCGTGGCAGGGCCTGGGCCTGCGCGGCGACGAGACGGTCGACGTCGTTCTCGACGCCGAGATCCGCCCGCTGTCGCAGGCGCGGCTCGTGATCGCCGGCGCCGACGGCGGCCGCCGCGAGGTGGCGGTGACGCTGCGCATCGACACCGCGATCGAGGTCGAGTACTACCGTCACGGTGGCATCCTGCCGTACGTGCTGCGGCAGTTGCTGGCGTGACGAATCGCGCCAGCGGCCTCACCGCTCGATCCGGCTCCGCCGGGCCACCCGATCCCCCGCGGGCGGCGGGCCGGGCTGGTCCCGCCCCGGGGGTGCTCAGTCTCCGAACGTGACCCAGAAGCTCACCGAGGCGGGGTCGATCTCCTTGACCAGCCGCCGCTCGCAGAAGCCGCCGAGGCAGTCGTCTTCGGGCTGGTAGAGCAGGTTGTAGCGCCCGGCTGCCGCGTTGCCTTCGAAGCGGAAGCGCACCACCGCCGCCCCCAGGTCGCGCGGCAGGTCCGCGAGGTGGATCTCGAACAGCGGCGGCGTCTGCGCGTAGCGGCCGCTGTGCGGGCGCCGCGCCTTCACGCCCTGCAGCATGCGGGCCGACTGCAGGTAGAAGCCCTCGGCGTAGACCTCGCCGTCGCGGACGCTGAAGAAGTTGCCACCCCAGACGAGCGGCTTGCTCGCCGACGGCCGCACGCACTCGACGCGCGTGAACGGCCCGTCGACGATGCGCGAGACGGCGGTGATCGTCGTGTAGCTGAACGAGGCACAGACCTCGCGCAGCGTCGGGAACTGCTCCAGCGGCTGCACCGGGACATCGCCGAGCGCGATGCGCCCGTTGGTCGGCAGGTCGGGGTCGATCGTGATGCGGCCCTCGAGCGTCTCGCCGCCCCGGGTGACGACGATCGTCGAATCGCCCGGGTAGAGGAAGAACAGCGACATCGTGCCGTCGGCGCTGGTGCGGCCCGCTTCGGCGCTGTACTCGCTGCCGCCGGCGCGCGAGACGATGCGCACCTCGGCATCACCGATCGGGGCGCCGCCGGGATCGACGACGCGCAGGCCGGCCCAGTAACGCCAGCCCAGGCGCTGCAGGTTGATGCGAAAGCGCGCACGGCCGTCGGCGTCGAGCCGCTCCTCGATGTGGCGGCGCAGCGTGTCGACATCGGTGGCGCCGCGCGCGATGATCGTAAACACGTCGCGGTAGGTCAGGCCGACCACCGGCACGTCGACGGTCTGGCCGGGCCTGTCCAGGCTCGCGATCGCCGTCGTCGGCCGCACCAGCGAGGCCAGCATGCCGGCAACGAAGCCCTCGTGTGCGGGCGCGTCGACGCCGGACTTGCGTCCACGCATGTAGATCGACGGCGCCTCGAACAGGTCGTAGTTGCCGCCCTTGCCCTGCAGGAAGAACTCGATGAAGAACGCCAGGTCCTCGTTGATCGCGCCGCGGCCGACGACGTCGAGCACGCCGTGCTTCTCGGCGTACTTCTGGCTCTCGAGCCGCTCGTAGACGTCGTCGCCGACGGTCATGTGCGTCAGGTGGTGCGACAACTCGTGCGCCAGCGCGAACAGGTCCAGCTCAACGGCGATGCGTGGGCTGTAGCGCCGGAATGGCAGGTACGAGAATCCCTTGTACCAGCTGCCGTCCTCGCTCCAGCTCAACGGTCGGCGCGCCGCGTTGGCGCGGAAGGTGTCGGCCAGTGGCGTCGGCAGCTCCGCCACGTAGCGGTCGATGTAGGCCGCGGCCTGCAGCCCGCGCGCGACGCGGCGGTCGACGTCGGTGCTGTTCTTGTCGAGCTTGGAGATCCAGTAGTCACGCGCCACCGGGGCCGGCGCTGCCGCCGTCGCGCCGACACGCAGCGCACGGGCGCCGCCCGCGGCTGCACGCGCGCCCAGCTCGAAGGCGACGCGGCCACCCGGCAGCACGCGCAGCGGCACCGGCACCCAGCGTGGGCCGGCGCCGCGGCCGTCGTCGATCGCCGCCGGGCCGAGCTCGCTCCAGGCATGGACGCTCGGCCAGGCAGCACTGCCGTCGACGGCGCCTTCGACCACCAGTTCCACCGGCTGCGCGCCGTCGTACTCGATTCGCCAGGCGCCGCCCTGCGACACCGGCGCCTTCGGGGTGCCGCTGAGCCGCGTGATGCGGAGCGTGCCGGCGGCCCCTTCCGGGAACAGAAAGCGCGTGCCGCTGACGGCGTCGCCGAGCTCGCCGCCGGCGCCCACCGCCGCCGGCAGCGTGTGCGTCTCGGCGGCGACAAAACCCTGCGCGTCGCCGAGCGCGGCGCCACCGCCGCAGCCGGCCAGCACCGCCACCGACGCGGCCGACGCCGCCACCATCGAAATCCGTGCAGCCGCACGTGCCCATCTGCGCCAGCCGGCGCTCCACGCTGGAGTCGACATCGACGAACCCGTCAATCCTGACCGGGTGACAGGGCGGAACCCGTTTCCACCTCCATGCCGCGCGGCCTGCTTGCGCAAGTCTTCCCGCCGCGCCGCGGCCCCGGGTTGACAGGCGTCAATCGATGCCGGTCATTGGAGCAGCTTCTCCACGTCGTCGATCACCGCGTTCATCTTCGCGACCAGCGCGCGGTACGGCGCCGGCGTGGCGAGGTCGAGCCCGGCACGCACCAGCAGCTCGTGCGGCGGCACCGATCCGCCGGCGCGCAGCACGTTCAGGTAGTTCTCGGCCGCGCCGGGCTTGCCGGCGGCGATCTCGGCGCCGAAGTGCTGCGCCGCCACCGTGCTGGTGGCGTAGGCGTAGACGTAGAACGGGCGGTGGAAGTGCGGGACATAGGCCCACTCGCTGCAGTACAGCGGGTCGATCTTCATCACCCCCTGCTCGGCGCCGTGGTACTTGCGAAGCAGGCCGCAGTACATCTCGGTGAACTTCTTGCCCGACAGCGCCTCGCCGCGCGCGAGCGCGTCGTGCGCCTGCAGCTCGAACTCGGCGAACATCGTCTGGCGGAAGAACGACGCGCGCAGCCGCTCGAGCACCTCGGTCAGCACATGGATGCGCTCGTCGCGCTCGCGGGCGCGCGCCAGCAGGTGGTCGGTGAGCAGCACCTCGTTGGTGGTGGACGCGATCTCGGCCAGGAACAGCGGATAGCCGGCGCTCTCGAAGGGCTGCGTGCGCTGCGCCAGAACGGTGTGCATGCCGTGGCCCCACTCGTGCGCGAAGGTCACCAGGCTCTCGAAGGTGTCGGTGTGGTTCAGGAAGATGTACGGCGTGAGCCCGTAGACGCCGGTGGCGTAAGCACCGCTGCCCTTGCCCGGCGCAGGGCGCACGTGCATTGTTCGCGCCGCGAGCGCGAGCGAAAGCCCCCGCTGGTACTCGTCGCCGAGCGGCTTCGTCGCCGCCAGCGTCACCGCGGCCGATTCCTCGGGCGGCCAGCGCTTCGTGCTCTTCACGAGGTCGGGGTAGACGTCGTAGTAGTGGAGGTCGGGCAGGCCGAGCATCTTCTGGCGCAGCCGGAAGTAGCGGTGCAGCGTCGGCAACGCCGCGTTGACTTCGGCGACCAGCGTGCGCAGCACCGGCTCTGGCACCTCCACCTGCCCGAGCGACGCCGCCACCGCGCTCGGGTGCTTGCGCAGCCGCGCATTGATCACCCCCTGCTGCACCCGCTGGGCGAGCAGCGCGCCGAGCGTGTTCTCGAACTGCCCGTAGGTCTTCCAGAAGAGGTCGAAGGCCTGCTTGCGCAGCGCACGGTCGGGGTGGGCCCGCAGCTGCACGTAGCCGGTGTCGGAGACCCGTACCGCCTTGCCGTCGACCGTGAGCTCCGGCCACACGACGTCGGCATTGACGAGCAGTTCGCGTGTGTTCGAGAACGAGCCGAGCACGGGCGCGAACGACGCCAGCGCGGTCTCGGTGTCCGGCGACAGTGTGTGGGGCGCGAGTCGCTGCGCCTGGCGCAGCCGCACCCGATGCCGCGCGAGCGCCGGCTCGGCGGCGCGGAAGGCGGCCAGCTTGTCGGCACCGAGTTGCTGGATCTCGGTGTCGAGCCAGGCGATCGAAGCGCTGTACTGGCCGCCGAGCGCGAACATCAGACCCGAGCGCTCCTGGTTGCGCCGGTTGCCGTTGTCGGTGCTGAGCTGCGTGCTCGCATAGACCCACAAGCGGTACAGCCGCTGCGTCAGCGCCGAGATGCGGTCGAGCCCTTCGCGCATCGCCGCCGCGTCGCGGCCCAGCGTTCCGCGAAGCTCGCGCAACTTCGGCACCTCGGCCATCACCGCCAGGCGTTCGGCGTCCCAGGCGGCGTCGGTCGGGAAGATCCGGGTCAGGTCCCACACCGTCGGCGTGGCTTCGCCGGCGGTTGCGGCGGCGGGTTGCGCGCCGGCGGTGGCGCCGGACAGCGCTCCGGCCAGCGCGAACAGCAGTGCGCCGGCTCGGGCGGGCAGCGGGGGGTGCGACATGGTGCGGGCGGCCGGCGGCCGCAGGAGCCGAAAGCCGGCGATTGTGATGCCCGGCAGCCGCGACGCCGGCATCGCGGCGCGTTCACCCCCGCGGCCGGTCGCCTTCGCTCAGGGCCACGAAGCGCTGCCCGGCCAGACGTGGCGGCACCGCGGCGAAGAAACGCAGCTCGGCGCTCTTTCGCTCGTGCCGCATCGCGGCGTTGCCCGAGGTGCGGTGCAGCAGCGTGCCGTCGAAGACCAGCGCGTCACCCGGCTCCAGGGGCCCCGCGGCGACGATGCGGCCGCCGAAGGCCGCCCGCACCGCGTCATCGGTCAGCTCTGGCGGCGAAAGCAGTCGCGCCGGCGACGGCGCCACCCACTCGAGCGCCGGCGCCCGGTCGGCGCCGCAAGGGGTCAGCGCGATCCAGCAGGTCAGCATCTCGAGCAGCCCGCCGTCGGCCTGCGGCGCGAGCGAGAAGTCGTGACCGAGCGCACCGTCCTGATGCCAGCTGTGCGGGGGAACCCGCGGCGGCCCCGCACCCGGCGGGTGCTGGTGGCGCAGGAAACACTGGTCGAGGTTGACGAGTGCCGCCGGGCCGAGCCGCGCGAGCACCACCTCGGTGAGCAAGGTGCCATGGAGCCGCGGCAGCAGCACCCGGGGATCGAAGGCTAACGCCGATTGTGAACATACATCGGGAGACAGCAGCGCGTGCAGCACCCCCACCGGCTCGGGCATGATCGCGGCCATCGCTGCGATTGTCCCGCGGCCGCCGATGTGCCGTTCGAATGGAATTCGTCCCCGCCCACGATCCCCCGGCCGATGCCACTGCCAGCGCATGGTGCCTGGTCTTCGCCGATGGGAAGCTGCTGCTGCCCGATGGCAGCACCGAGACCTTCGTGCCGCTGGCCGAGCCGACCCCTTTCGCGGCTCGGGAGCGGTCGCGCCACTACCTGGGCCGGCTGGGCGGGCTCGACGCCTGGGCGCTGGCGGTGGCCGAACCGCCCACCGGCTGGCACGCGGTGCCGCTGCGTGCCGCGATGATGCAGTTCCCGGAGCCGCTGATGGCGCTCGCCAGTCGCGCCGCCCAGGTGATCGAGTGGGACCGCAGCCACCGCTACTGCGGCGTCTGCGGCACGCCCACCGAGCGTGTCGGCGGCGAGCGGTCGCGCCGCTGCCCGGCCTGCGGCCACTCGTCGTACCCGCGCATCAGCCCGGCGATGATGGCGCTCGTCTGGCGGCCGGGTGAGGTGCTGCTGGCGCGCTCGCCGCACTACACCCCCGGGATGTACAGCGCGCTCGCCGGCTTCGTCGAGGCCGGGGAGTCGATCGAACATTGCCTGCACCGCGAGGTGGCCGAGGAGGTCGGCCTGCAGGTGAAGAACCTGCGCTACTACGGCAGCCAGAGCTGGCCCTTCCCGCACAGCCTGATGATCGCCTACAGCGCCGAGTGGGCCGGCGGCGAGATCGTCCCGCAAGCGAGCGAGATCGAGGACGCCCGCTGGTTCCCGATCGACGCGCTGCCGAAGGTGCCGCCGCGCTTTTCGATCTCGGGCCACCTGATCCGCGACACCGTCGAGCGCCTGCGCGGCGGTCTCTGACCCGAGCGCCGCCGGAGCGGGCGGGCGCCGGCCGTCTCCCGTCCGGCCGGGAGCGGCGTCAGCCGCCTGCGAGCCGGAACGCCGCCACCGCCTGCACCAGCTGGGCGGCCTGCGCCTTCAGACTCTCGGCCGCGGCGGCGCTCTCTTCGACCAGTGCCGCGTTCTGCTGCGTCGCCCGGTCCATCTGCGACACCGCCTGCCCGACCTGCGACACACCGGCGCTCTGCTCGGCCGCGGCACCGGCGATCTCGGAGATGAGATCGGTGACACGGCGGATCGAGTCGACGATCTCCTGCATCGTGCGGCCGGCGCGGTCGACCTGGTCGGTGCCTTCCTGCACACGCTCGACGTTGGCAGCGATCAGCGACTTGATCTCGCGGGCCGCCTCGCCGGCGCGCTGTGCCAGGCTGCGCACCTCGCCGGCCACCACCGCAAAGCCGCGTCCCTGCTCGCCGGCACGCGCCGCCTCGACCGCGGCGTTGAGCGCCAGGATGTTGGTCTGGAAGGCGATGCCGTCGATAGTGCCGGTGATCTCCGAGATGCGGTCCGACGCCTGCTGGATGCCGCGCATCGTGCTCACCACCTGGCCGACCGCCTCGCCGCCCTGCTGCGCCACCGCCGACGCGCCGCGCGCCAGCTGGTCGGCCGCCTGGGCATGCTCGTGCGTCTGGCGCACGGTGCCGCCCAGCTCCTCCATCGACGCCGCGGTCTGCTCGAGCGCGCTCGCCTGCTGCTCGGTGCGAGACGACAGGTCCTGGTTGCCATGCGCGATCTGCGTGCTCGCGGTGGCCACCGCGTCGGCACCGCCGCGCACGCTGCCCACGACCGTGGCGAGCGACTCGCGCATGCGCTGCATCGCCGCCATCACGCTCGTCGTGTCGCCCCTGCGCAGCGGCATCGCCGACGCCAGGTCGCCCTCGGCGACACGGGCCGCCGCGTCGCGCAGCTCGTGCGGCTCGGCACCGAGCTGGCGGCGCATCCAGCGGCCGGTGGCCACCGCGATGGTGAGCGCGGCACCGAAGAGCAGCAGCACCCCCGCCGCGCCGCCCCACAGCACCGCCCGTGCCGATGTGGCCCGTTGCGCGAGCATGGTGTCGAGCCGGTCGAGCACCAGCGCCAGGCTGGCGTACATGCCGTCGATGACACGCGTGACCTCGGTGTAGTACTCGGCGCTGGCCAGCGTCAGCGTCTCCGGCCGGATGACATGGCGCTGTGCGTATTCGATGCCCGAGCGGCCCAGCTCGTCGAGCTTGCGGACGGTGCCGTCGATCGCCGCGCCGGTCTCGGCGTTGGCCGCCACCGAACGTTCGAAGGCGGCGCGCATGCGCCCGAAGTGCCCAACGAGGTTGCCCTCCAGCGACTGCAGCCGCGCGCGGTCGCCGGGCGAGGGCGTGCCGCCGGCCGCCAGCAGGTTGGCACCGCGGGCGCGCAGCTGGCCCATGTACTCGATCATTCGCGGAGCCTCCTGGAGACCGCCGACCACCATGAACAGGCTGTCGGCGCTCGGGTCGAGAGCCAGCTCCCAGTGCGCCAGGACCTCGTCCAACGCCTCCAGCATCACCGCGATCAGCGCGCCGTGGGCAGCCGACGAGCGTGGGCCATCGACGCGCTTGTGGTTCACGTCGTCGGCGAGCGCGAGCCACTTCGCGCGCACCTCCTGCCAGGCCTTGCCGAGGCGCGAACCGCGCGCGCCGTCGGCGTCGAGCGCGAGGTCGAAGGCGGCGATCCCGGCCTGCACCTCGTCGTGCTTGGCGCGCCGCGCGTCGGCCATCTTCTCGTCGCCGCCGAGCCAGACCGCGGCCATGCCGCGGTGCTGCTGCACCTTCTGCACGGTGCCCAGCAGCACCCGCGCCGGTCCGACGCCTGCCGACTCGCGCGCAGCGACCCTCGCGTCTTCCCACGCGCGCACCGACACCAAGCCCGCCGGCAGCGCGATCGCCGCCGCGCACAGCGCCACCAGCGCGGCGAACCGCCGGCCGACCGTCATTCTCTCCATTGCTCTCACTCGCTTCTCCTCGACGCCGGCGCCCCAGGACGCTCGACGGATGTATGCCTGTGTGCGGAACTCTGACGGCAGCGGCGAGCCGGCGGTCCCCGGATCAGCCTCGTTCGGATCGGGCAGTTTCCGGGAGCACGTGGGGGGTTCTTGATCGCGGTCAAGCCCGGGGCGCCGCGGCCGCGAGACCCTTGCCCGCAACCGCAAACGAGGTGAAAGACGATGGACAGGCCGTGCTCCCGCCGCCGCTGGCTGACCGCATCGGGCGCGATGCTCGCGCTGTGGGCTGCCGGGCCGGCCTTCGGCACCCGGCCGCCGCGCATCGAGGTCTGGAAGAGCCCCACCTGCGGCTGTTGCGGCGACTGGATCGCGCAGATGAAGGCGGCCGGCTTCGAGATCGTCGTTCACGACGAGGGCAACACCGCGGCACGCGCGCGGCTGGGCGTCGCCGAGAAATTCGGCTCGTGCCACACCGCCATGGTCGGTGGTTATGCGCTCGAAGGCCATGTGCCGGCGCGCGAGGTGAAGAAGCTGCTCGCGCAGCGGCCGGCGGCGATCGGCCTTGCCGTGCCCGGCATGCCGATCGGCTCACCCGGCATGGACGGGCCGGCCTACGGCGGCCGCCGCGACCCCTACGACGTGATGCTGCTGACGCGCGACGGCGGCGCGCGCGTCTTCCAGTCGTACCGGTAGCGCGGCCCCTGCGGCGATCGGGCCGCGTCGGCGCGCGGGCGGCGCAGCGGCGCCGCGCCGCCGTCCCGCTATGCCACCGCGGCCTCGCTGGCCGCGCCGCGCAGCATGCCGCGGATGCCACGCACCGCCTGACGGATCCGCGACTCGTTCTCGATCAGCGCGAAGCGCACATGGCCATCGCCGTGGTCGCCGAAGCCGATGCCCGGCGACACCGACACCTTCGCATCGGCGAGCAGCCGCTTCGCGAACTCGAGCGAACCGTGGTCGCGCCAGCGCTCGGGAATCGGCGCCCAGACGTACATCGACGCTTTCGGCTTCTCGACCGGCCAGCCGGCCTCGTGCAGCCCCTTGACGAGCACGTCGCGCCGGCGCTGGTAGGTGGCAGCGATGTCGCGAACACATTGCTGGTCGCCCTCCAGCGCGGCGATCGCTGCCACCTGCACCGGCGTGAAGCTGCCGTAGTCGTGGTAGCTCTTGATTCGCGCCAGCGCCGCGACGAGGTCGGCGTTGCCGACCATGAAGCCGACCCGCCAGCCGGCCATGTTGTAGCTCTTGCTGAGCGTGAAGAACTCGACCGCGACCTCTTTCGCGCCCTTGACCTGCAGGATGCTCGGTGCCTTCCAGCCGTCGAACACGATGTCGGCATAGGCGAGGTCGTGAACGACCAGGATCTCGTGCTTGCGTGCGAGCGCGACCACCCGCTCGAAGAAGTCGAGCTCGACGCACTGCGCGGTGGGATTGCTCGGGAAGCCGAGCACGATCATCTTCGGCTTCGGGTAGCTGCCGCGGATCGCACGCTCGAGCTCGGCGAAGAAGTCGACGCCGGGGATCAGCGGCACGCTGCGGATGTCGGCGCCGGCGATCACTGCGCCGTAGATGTGGATCGGGTAGCTGGGGTCGGGCACGAGCACGGTGTCGCCGCGGTCGAGCGCTGCCAGCATCAGGTGCGCCAGCCCCTCCTTGCTGCCGATGGTGACGATGGCTTCGCGCTCAGGGTCGACGCCGACGCCGTAGCGGCCCTCGTACCAGTGCGCGATGGCGCGCCGCAGCCGCGGGATGCCCTTGCTTGCCGAATAGCCATGGGTGTCGGGCCGCTGCGCCACCTCGGCGAGCTTGGCGACGATGTGCGCCGGCGTCGCCCCGTCGGGGTTGCCCATGCTCATGTCGATGATGTCCTCGCCGCGGCGGCGCGCGGCCATCCGCAGTTCGGCGGTGATGTTGAAGACGTAGGGGGGCAGGCGGTCGATGCGCGCGAAGCGGCGCTGCTGCCCGGAAGCGGCGGTCATCAGGAGTCCTTCGACGTGAGCGCCCGGAACCGTCCGAGCGACGCCGGCAGCGAGGCCGCTGCCTGGCCGCGATGGTAGCGTGGCGGCACCCGCCACTGCCCTGCCGGAGCCGCACGCGATGACCGACCCCAATCCCCCGGCCGAACCCGGTGCCGTCTCGTCGAGCACGACCGGCCCGGTGCTGACGATTACGCTGCACCGCCCGGCGGTCCGCAACGCCGTCGACGGCCCGACCGCGGTCGCGCTGCGGCAAGCCTTCGAGGCCTTCGAGGCCGACGACACACTCGCGGTCGCGGTGCTCACCGGCGGCGGCGGGCATTTCTGCGCCGGCGCCGACCTCGCGGCGCTCGGCGACCCGGCACGCCGCAACACGCTCACCGCCGATGGCAGCGGCCCGGGGCCGATGGGACCGACGCGGATCGACTTCACGAAGCCGGTGATCGCTGCGGTCGAAGGTTATGCCGTCGCCGGCGGGCTCGAGCTGGCGCTGATGTGCGACCTGCGCGTCGCCGCCAGGAGTGCGGTGTTCGGCGTCTTCTGCCGCCGCTGGGGCGTTCCGCTGATCGACGGCGGCACCGTGCGTCTGCCACGGCTCGTCGGCATGGGGCGGGCGCTCGACATGATCCTCACCGGCCGCGCGGTAACGGCCGACGAGGCGCTGGCGATCGGGCTCGCGAACCGCGTCGTCGACGACGGCATGGCGCTCGCCGAGGCGCAGGCGCTGGCGGCGCAGATCGCGTCGTTCCCGCAGCGCTGCCTGCGCAGCGACCGGCGGTCGGCCTTCGAGCAGTGGCCGCTGCCGATGGCCGACGCGCTGCGCGCCGAGGGCGCGCGTGGCTACCGCGCGGCGATCGACGAGGGGTTGGCCGGCGCGGCGCGATTCGCCGCCGGCGCCGGGCGGAGCGGCCGGCCGGCCTGAGGCGCGCGCGACGACCCTACGGCGCGCGAGCCGTGGCCCCCAGTTCCGCAGCCAACTCCGCAAGCGGCACGGCTTCGACGCCGTCGCGCAGCGCCAAGCGCTCGCCGCCCGGGTGGGCGACGAAGCGGCGCTGGGGCTCGAGATCGGCGCAAGCCTCGTGGAAGCCGCGAGCCGCCGTCGGCGCGCTGCTTCGCTTGACCTCCACCGCCCAGGTGCGCCCTCGCGGCAGCAGCAGCAGAAGGTCGACCTCGGCCCCTGCGCTGGTGCGGTAGTAGTGCGCCTGGGTGCCGGACGGCGCCGCGGCAAGCAGGTTCTCGATCACGAATCCCTCCCAGCTGGCGCCGAGCACCGGGTGACTGAGGAGGTCGTCCAGCGTCTCGATGCCGAGGAGGGCATGCACCAGACCGCTGTCGCGCACGTACAGCCGAGGCGATTTGACGAGCCGCTTGCCGACGTTGGCGTGCCACGGAGGCAGGCGCCGCAGCAGGAAGAGATCGACCAGCAGGTCGAGGTACCTGTTGACGGTGCGCGTGTCGAGCCCGAGGCTGCGCGCGAGGTCGGCCGCGTTATGCGGGCCGCCTTGGCGATGGGCCAGCATCACCCACAGCCTGCGCAGCGATTCGGCCGGCAGGCGCGGACCGAACTGCGGGATCTCACGCTCCACGTAGGTGCGCAGGAAGTCCTCGCGCCAGCGCAGGCTGCTGGCGTCGGCGGGTGCGAGCAGGCTCTCGGGGAAGCCACCGCGCAGCCACAGGCGGTCCTGCGGGACCCCGGCCGTCTCCAGCACCGCCAGCGGCGCCAGTTCGACGAAACGCACGCGTCCGGCGAGCGACTCCCCCGACTGCCGCAGCAGCCCGAGCGCCGCCGAGCCCAGCAGCAGGTAGCGGCCGCTGCGCAGCCCCCTGCGCCGCGCGCGGTCGATCAAGCCGCGCAACACCGGGAACAGGTCCGGGACGCGGTGCACCTCGTCCAGGATGACGAGGCGGTCGAGTTGCGACTCCAGGTAGGCCTCGACGTCGTCGAGGCGCGCGCGATCGCGCGGCGATTCCAGGTCCAGGTAGACGGCGCGGCGCGCGAGCGCCACCTCCTGTGCCAGCGTCGTCTTGCCGACTTGCCGGGCACCGAGCAGGCAAACTGCCGGCGCCTCGTCGAGCGCGGCGAGCAACTCGGTCAAGACGCGGCGTTGGAACATCATTGCAAAATGTACATCATGATGCTGATCTTGCAATGACTTGGAGCGCCCATCCATGACCAAACCGAAACGTCCGATCACCGTCGACGACCTCTGGCGCCTGCAGCGCATCGGCGCGGTGGCACTCTCGCCCGACGGCCGCCGCGCCGTGTGCAACGTCACGCGCCCTTCGATGGACGACAGCCGCGGCCGCACGCAGCTGTGGCTGCTGGACACCACGGGCAAGGCGCCGCCGCGGCAGCTCACCACCTGCGGCAACAAGGACGGCCAGGCCGCGTGGTCACCGCGCGGCGACCGCATCGCCTTCCTGGCCACGCGCGAGCAGCAGGGGGTGAAGGACGAGACACGCCAGCTCTACCTGATCCGCCCCGACGGCGGCGAGGCCGAACGTGCGACCCGCTTTGCGCCCGGCATCGAGGCCTTCCGCTGGTTGCCCGACGGCCGCGGCGTCGTCTTCGCTGCCTGGGTCTGGCCCGATGCCCGCGGCGCCCAGGGGCAGCAGAAGCGCCACCAGGCGTTCACGAAGCGCAAGGAGAGCGGCTACGCCACCGGCGAGGCCGACTACCGCCGCTGGGACCACCTGCACCCGATGGGCCGCGTGCTGCACCTGTGGCACCTGCAGCTGGCGAGCGGCCGCCTGACCGACCTCTTCGAAGGCACCCGGTACGAGCTGCCGCGCGAAGACCTCGTCCCCGAGCCCTTCGACGCCAGCCCCGACGGCCGCCACGTCGCCTTCGCCTTCGACCCCGCGGCAGTCAGGATGCCGGGCAACCCCTGCGCCATCGGCGAGGTCGAGCTCGCGACGCGCCGCGTGCGTGTGCTCGCGCAGGACGCCGGCTGGGATTTCGGCGCGCCGCGTTACCACCCGCGTGGGCAGCAGCTGGCCATGCTGGCCGCTCACAAGGGCCACAAGCACACGATGCCCTACCGGCCGGCGCTGGTGATGCGCGGCGCACGCCCCGCGTGGCGCGCGCTCGGCCTCGGCTGGGACCACGAGGCCACGTCGCCGCCGCGCTGGTCGGCCGACGGCCGCACGCTGAGGCTGACTGCCGAGTCACGCGGCCGCTGCCACCTCTGGCGTGTGCAGCCGGAGCAGGATCACTTCGAGATCGACACCGAGGGCGGCTGGGTGCAGGCCTTCGACGCTGCCAGTACCGGAAACGACGAGGTCGTGGTGACGGTGGCCGACGGCCACAGCCACCCGGCGCGCGTGCTCGCGCGGTGCGGCGCCGGCGCGCGACGGCGCATCGAGCGCTTCAACGACCGCGAACTCGCGCACGTCGCGCTCGGCCGTGTCGAGGAGAAGACCATCACCGGCGCGCTCGGCGAGCCGGTGCAGATGTGGCTGACCTACCCGCCGCACTTCGATGCGAAGAAGAAGCACCCGCTGCTGCAGGTCATCCACGGTGGGCCCTACACCGCCAGCGGCGACAGCTTCTCGTACCGCTGGAACGCGCACCTGCTGGCCGCGCGCGGCCATGTCGTCGCGCAAGTCAACTACCACGGCTCGAGCGGCTTCGGCTTCGCGTTCAAGGACAGCATCATGGGCCGGCTGGCCGAGCTCGAGCTGCAGGACGTCGAGGCCGGCAGCGACTGGCTGCTCGCCCAGCCCTGGGCGGACCCGGCACGCCTCTTCGCCGCCGGCGGCAGCTACGGTGGCTTCATGGTGGCGTGGATGAACGGCCATGTCGCCCCCGGGCGCTACCGGGCCTATGTCTGCCACGCCGGCGTCTTCGACCGCGTCGCCACCTTCGCCGCCGATTCGTACCTCGAACGCCCGAAGGATCTCGGCGCCTTCTACTGGGACGACATGGCGCGCGTGCTGGCGCAGAGCCCGCACGCCTTCGCCGCCCGCATGGCGACGCCGACGCTCGTCACCCATGGCGCGCTCGACTACCGCGTGCCCGACGCCAACGGCCTGGCCTACTACCACACGCTGAAGGCGCGCGGTGTCGACGCGCGGCTCTTGTGGTTCCCCGACGAGAACCACTGGGTGCTGAAGCCGCGCAACTCGCGCCTGTGGTACACCGAGTTTCACGACTGGCTGGCGCGGCACGACAGCCGGCCGCCGATGCGCCGGCGCACCCCGCCGCGGCGTTGAGCGTGCAGCGGGGCAGCCGCCGCGACAGCCGCAAGCCGCGGCGTTGCGGCGCCGACTGCACCGGCTTGGCCGGGTGACATGCCGGACTTCGCGGACCGTGCAGATTCCGCAAGCGTCGTCGCGCCACGCACCGCACACCCGAAGCGCGGGGGACCGCGCCTGCGGCGCCTCCCGTAACGTGCGGCCAACACATCGGAACGCCTCCCCGCGGGACGGCGGAAGTCACCATGCATCTCACCATCCTGCGCCGCGCCGCGCTCGGCCTGGCGCTGGCCGGCAGCGCTTTGTCTGCCACCGCCGGCATCGTCACCTTCACCGGCTGGACCTGGGGCAACGGCAACGCCGTCGAGGTCACGAATCCGGCCTACAACGGCCTCGCCGGTGGCTTCGACGTCACGCTCGCGGGCTTCGGCCCCGGCCTCGACGGCGCGGTGCAGGCCTACTGCATCGAACTCACCGAGCAGTTCGGATTCGGCGTGGCCTACGGCGACTACACGCTGGTCAGCGGCTCGAGCGTCTTCCCGGCCGCCAAGCTGCAGGCGCTGACGCAGCTCTTCGGCTACGCGGTGAGCAGCAACCTGTTCGCCAACGCGGCGGCGGGCGCGAAGGACGACCAGTCGACCGCGCTGCAGCTCGCGGTGTGGAACATCGTCTACGACGACGACGACACGCTCTCGGCTGGCGGATTTGGCGAGACCACCGCCTACAAGAGCGGCAGCGCGGCCTTCGTCGGCGGCAACGCGCTGCTGGCCCATGCCGCGGCCTGGGCGCCGGCCGGCGGCGTCGAGCTGTATGTGCTGCGCTCGGTGGGCCGCCCCGGCCACCAGGACCAGCTGATCTGGCGCGTCAACTCGGTACCGGAGCCGGCGGGCCTGATCCTGGCCGCCCTGGCGCTCGGTGCGGCCGGGCTGGTGCGGCGGCGCCGGCGCGACTGATCGGCCTGCGGCCCGTGGCCGCGCAGGCGCCCGTCAGGCCTCGAGCCGGCGCCCCTGGACGGTCGCCGCCGGCAGCGCGAAGTGCCCGCCGCCCAGGTGGTGCAGTGTGTGGCTGGCAGCGTTGTGCTCGTCGAAGTGCCAGCGGCCGCGAACGAACACCTCCGGGTCGGCCAACGCCGACACCACCTCGCAGAAGAAGGTGTCGTAGCGCAGCTCGGCCTCCGGTTCGGGCAGCCGACGGCACTCCAGCCATGCCACGCAGCCGGCCACCAGCGGCAGGCCGAGCACCGGGCCGCCGAAGCTGGCGATGCGGTAGCGATCGAACTTGTCGCCGTCCCGGCCGCTGGTGCTGCCGACGGTGTACGCCAGGTCGGCCTGCGCGCGGCAGGGCAGGTTCAGCGCCAGCACGCCGCTGGCGAGCACCAGATCGCGCGTGAAGGTGCTCTTGTCGACCACCACCGCGATGCGCGGCGGCGTGAACTCCACCGGCATCGACCAGGCCGCCGCCATCACGTTCCGGCGGGTGCCGTGGCGCGTGCTGACGAGCACCGTCGGCCCGTGGTTCACGAGCCGGCACGCGTGGGCGAGGTCGACCGGCGCGATCGCCATCGGCGGCAGTCAGTAGTGGATGACACGCGGCGCGCCGCCGCCGGCGGCGATGACGTCGCCGTTGATCGCGCGCGACTTCGGCGAGCAAAGAAAGACGACCACGTTCGCCACCTCGGCGGCGTCGACCAGGTGGTGGATCGAGTTGCCCTGCGCCACCTGCTGCTCGACCGCCTGCACCGTGGTGCCGGCCGCCGCCGCACGCGCGGCGAGCATCGGCGTGGTGCGCTCGGTGCGTGTCGTTCCCGGGTGCACGCAGTTGACGTTGATGCCGGCGGGCCCGAGTTCGTCGGCCATGTTCTTGGCCAGCGCCGCCACCGCGATGTTGCGGATGCTGCCGACGGTGTTGCCGGTCTGCCGCGCCGCCAACCCGCTGATGTGCACGATGCGCCCCCAGCCGGCGGCGCGCATGCCCGGCACGACTTCGCGCGCGCAGCGGATGTAGCCCATCACCTTGGTGTCGAGCTCGCGGTGGAAGAAGGCCGATTCGATCTCGCCGAGCTTCGGCGGTGCGGCATAACCGGCTGGCTCGGCGGCGGCGTTGACGAGGATCTGGATCGGCCCGCCGAGCGCGGCCTGCGCCTCGGCGGCCGCACGCTTCACCGCAGCGTCGTCGGTGGTGTCGGCGACGACGCCGACCACCTTGCGCCCGCTGGCGGCCGCCAGCTCGGCCGCCGCGGCCTCCAGCCGCGCCGGGTCGCGCGCCAGCAGCGCGACGTCGCAGCCCTCGGCGGCCAGCGCCGCGGCCACCGCCTTGCCGATGCCGCGGCTGCCGCCGGTGACGAGCGCGCGCTTGCCGGTCAGTTCGAGATCCATCGTCGTCCTGCTCGTTAGGCTTCAGTGGCCCGGGCCGCGGGCGCGAGGCTTCATGTCAGCGTTTGGGCTCGGCCACCTGTCGCGGCAGCCAGATCGCGGTGTGCGCCACCTGCGCGGCGACCTTCTCGCCGTCGATCGTGACCAGGATGTCCAGCTCGACGAAGCGGTGGCCCTTGTGTTCGTGGTTGCGAACCACCCGCGCCTCGGCGCCGACGGCCGCACCCCAGGGGATCGCGGCGTGGTTCTGCACCGTGCTGCCGACGTGGATCCACGGCCCCAGCCGCACGTTCTGCACCAGCACCGCATTGGCCACGCGCAGCAGCGTCGCCGGGTGGGTGAGTCGCTCGCGGCGGTAGATCGGGTCGGTCTCGCGCAGGTCATCGAGCCACTGCAGCGCATCGGCATCGTCGATCGTGATCGGCCGGATCGCGAGCCACAGGCCCTCGGCGAGCGAGTGCTCGCTCGCTGGCGGGCGCTCGTCGGCCGACGGCGGCGGCGGTGCCCGTTCGCCGGGCAGCGTCGGGGCGGCGATGACCGTGTCCGGCAACGATGCGCGCCCGCTGGCGCAGCGCCGGCCCCCGCTCTCGATCTCGATCACCAGCTCGTCGCCCTCGCTGCGCGCGCTCGCCACCGCCTCGCAGCCGTCGTACACCGGGTCGAGGAATCGGCAGTCGCCGCGGCCGGCTTCGAGCCAGCGGCGGCCCCAGCGTGCCACCGGCAGGTGCGCCATGTAGCCCCAGACCGCGACGCCGGGAACCAGGCCGCCGGCGAAACCGAAGCGCGCAGCGACGGCGTCGTCGTGGATCTTGTTCTCGGAACTGGCGGCGATGTTGAACGCGCTGACGCGGTGGGGCGCGAGGTCCGGGGTCACGGGCGGCCTTCGGGCGGGCTGGACTTGCGGCCGATTCTGCCGCGGGTGCGAGAACTCCCGTCGGGAGGGGCCGGTATCAAGGTCGGAAGGCGGCTCGTGCGCCTTGAACTGGCCGGTGTCGCACCCACTTCTCAGGTCTGCGCCGTTTCGGCCGATCACCACAGTCATGGCTCCCGACACCACGATCCGCATCCCGCAACGCCTGAAGGCGCTGGCGGCCACGGCTGTGCTGCTCGAGCGGCTCGACCGCACGCCCCGGTCGGCCAGCGCCGGGCAGTACCGCGCGCTGGTGCGCCAGCTCGACGGGCTGCTCGACGAAGCCGACGAGATCGAAGGCGACCCGGGCGCGCTGCACCAGCTGCTGGAGTACCTGCCGTCGCTGGCCGAGGTGCACGAGAACCGCCACTACGCGGCGGCCGGGCTGTGCCGCGCGCCGCTGGAAGCCGCCGCGGAGTCGGAACTGGCCGCGCGCGAGTTGCTGCAGAGGGTTCGCGCCCGCCGCTGAACGCGCGCTGGCTTCTCTTAAGGTGATCCGGCTTGGCCGGTCACCTAAAACCCCCGGGGGGCGGGTTGGGCGAGCCCGGCCCTGGGAGCGCTCAGAAGCTGTGAACGAACCGCCGCAGCACCGCCAGCGCCGCGTCGGGCTCGTCGCGCCAGGCACCGTGGCCGGCATGGGCGAAGACCTCGAAGCGCACCCACTGCTGCGGCAGCGCGGCGACGATCTCCTCGGCGTCCTCGATCGGCGTCACCGGGTCGAGCGCACCGGCCATCACCAGCACCGGGCACTGGGCCCGCGCCAGGCCGGGCAGCAGGTCCATCGTTCGCTGCTCGCCGGCAGCCGACGTGAACAGGATCTCGAGGTTCTCGATCGTGCGGCGCTTGGCGTCGGGGTCGGCCGGCGGCGTCGGGTTGTACCAGCGGCGGCAGACACGCTCGTACTCGGCCCAGGTGGCCGGGTTCGGGTGTGTCCAGAAGGCCTCGGCCACCGCACGCACCTCGGGGCCGCCGAGCCGCTCGAACATCGCCAGCTTGCGCGCCAGCCCCATGTGGTGCGAGGTGCTCGAGAGCACCACCTTGCCCGGATGCGCCGGGTGGCGCGCCAGGTAGCGCTGCGCGACGAAGCCGCCGAAGCTCTGCCCCAGCACCACCGGCTTCACGATGCCGAGCACGCCGCACAGCCGCACGATGTCGTCGGCGAAGGTGTCGAGCGTCCACTGCCCGGGCGGGCAGCGGTCGCTGCGGCCGTGGCCGCGGTGGTCGACGTAGACAATCTGCGCCACCTCGGCCAGCCGCGAGAAGAGCGGCTTGAACGACGAATGGTCGAAGCCCGGCCCGCCGTGCAGCAGCAAGAGCGTCGGCTTCTCGCGCAGCCGCCGACCGTCGGGCACCCAGCCCGGGCCTTCGATGTCGACGAAGAGACGGACCCCGGGCTCGACTTCGATCCTCATCGCGCGGCCCTGCTCACGGGCCCGTCGGCCGGATCGCGGGCGGCCGCCCGCCGAGGTGCATGCCGCTGTCGAGCAGCAGCAGCTCGCCGGTGACGGTCGAAGCCCCGTCGGCCAGCCACAGCACCGCCTCGGCGACGTCCTCGGCGCCGCAGGCCCGCTGCAGCGGCGCGCCGGCCTCGTACTGCGACTTGATGTTCTCGTACGCCTGCTCGCCGAGCCCGGCGGTGAACCAGCGGGTGGTGATCAGCCCCGGACAGACCGCGTTGACGCGCACCTCGGGCGCCAGCGTGCGCGCCAGGTACAGCGTGAGCGAGTTGACCGCGCCCTTGCTCGCGATGTAGGGCACCGACGAGCCGATGCCCAGCGCACCGGCGATCGACGAGACGTTGACGATGCTGCCCCCGCCGGCGCCGCGCGCCTTCAGGTGCGGCACCGCCGCGCGCACCATCTGGAAGGTGCCGCGCACGTTGACGGCGAAGATGCGCTCGAAGGTGGCGGCGTCGAGCACGTCCCAGTTGCCGGTGCCGCCGAAGCTGGTGACGCCGGCGTTGTTGACGAGCACGTCGAGCCGCCCCCAGCGCGCCACCGCCTGCGCCACCATCGCGCGGCAGCCGGCGTCGTCGGCGATGTCGGCCTGCACGAGCAGCGCATCGGCGCCGGCGGCGCGGCAGGCGGCCTCGGTCTCGCGCGCCTCGGCTGCGCTCTTGCTGTAGTTGACGAGCACGTCGTAGCCGCCCTTCGCGAGCGCCAGCGCAGTGGCGGCGCCGACGCCGGTGGCCGAGCCGGTGACGATGGCGGCCTTGCGGGAGATGGTCATGCGGGGCTTTCGGGTCAGAGGCTCTCGGTCCACTCGATCTGCGCGCCGAGCGAGACCAGGTTCTCGACGAAGCGCGGGTGCGCGCGGCGGATCGGTGTCGCGTTGCGGATCGTCGAGTGGCCGGGGATGCTGGCGGCGAGCATCAACAGCGCGATGGCGACGCGGATGATGTAGGGGCTGTCCACCGCCGCCGGAACGAGCGGCTTGCCGCCGAAGGTGATGACGCGGTGCGGGTCGCACATCACCGCGTGGGCGCCGAACTTCGACAGCTCCGAGGTCCAGCCCATCGCGCCGTCGTAGACCTTGTTCCAGTACATCATGCTGCCTTCGGCCTTGACGCCGAGCGCGACGAAGATCGGCAGCAGGTCCACCGGCAGGTAGGGCCAGGGCGCCGCCTCGACCTTCTGCAGGATGTTGCGCGTGAACGGCTCGCGCACACGCAGCGGGCCGTCGGGCACGGTGCGCGACCAGCCGCCTTCGTGCACCACCTGCACGCCGAACTTGGCGAAGGTGCGGTCGATGAGCGGGAACTGCTCGGGGGTGGAGTTCCGCACCTCGACGCTGCCGCCGGTGATGGCGCCGAGCGCGAGGAAGGTGACGATTTCGTGGAAGTCTTCGGCGAAGGTGAACTCGCCGCCGCCGAGCCTGTCGACGCCGTGCACCGCCAGCCGCGAGGTGCCGATGCCGTCGATGCGCGCGCCGAGCAGGGTCATGAACTGGCAGAACTCCTGCACATGCGGCTCGCTGGCGGCGTTCATCAGCAGGCTGCTGCCATTGGCCAGCGCGGCGCAGAGCACGTAGTTCTCGGTGGTGGTGACGCTGGCGTAGTCGAGCCAGTGCTGCGCCGCGACGAGCGGCCGCTCGGCGCGCATCAGCAGCCCGTCGGGCCGGCGTTCGACGCGGGCGCCAAAGCTCTGCATCACCTCGACATGCGGGTCGATCTCGCGCATGCCCAGGCTGCAGCCCTTCACGTCGTCCTCGATGCGCGCGACGCCGAAGCGCGCCAGCAGCCCGGGCACGAGCATGATCGACGAGCGCATCTCCTCGGGCAGCCGGTGCACCGCCTCGTCGAACCGCGTGTGCTCGTGGTGCACGTCGAGCACACGCTGCTCGAAGTCGACCTCGACCTTGCTGCCGAGCGTGCGGAAGATCTCGACGATCTTCTTCACGTCGGTGATCTCGGGGATGCCGCGCAGCCGCACCGGCTCGCGCGTCAGCAGCGTCGCGCACAGGATCGGGAGCACGGCGTTCTTGTTCGCCGAAGGGACGAGCCGGCCGCGCAACGGGGCGCCGCCGTGGACGATGAGGTCGGACATGGATCGGGAGAGCGGCCGAGTGGGGAGCGGGGGCGATTATTCGCCAGCATCCACCTCTCCATCGCGGGGCCACCCAAAAGCACGAAGCCCCTGCGCCGAAGGCTGCAGGGGCTCCCAGTCGCGACCGGCGCATGCCGGCCGGGAAGAAGCGGGTTCAGCCCTTGCGGCGGGCGCCGGCGGCCGCACCCAGCAGGCCGAGGCCCACCAGCAGCAGCGATGCGGGCTCGGGAACGTTGCCGTCGTCGGCGACGACGCGGAACGAGTTGTTGACGGTCCAGCCGGTCTGGTTGAGCGGGCTCGTCCCGACTGCACCGTTGCTCCATTCGACCGTCACGCTGGCGTTGCGCAGGCTGGTGCCGACGTTGTCGATGGTTCCTTGATCGATCACGAGCGGGGCCAGCGAGGCGATCAGTTCGATGTCAAGCCCGCCGAAGTTGAAGCTGTCGCCGTCGGCAATGTTCAGCCCCGACCAAGTGACGGTCTGGAACCAGTTTGCATTGGAGAGGAAGTCAGAGGCGGTGCCGGTACCTTCGGTCTCCCAGGTCGCAACGCCGACTTCGGGCGTTCCCAGCGTGTAGATGATGCGGACGATGCTGTGGCCTTCGCCCTGCGAGTTGGTGACGGAACCGGCCTGCAGGAAGCTTCCGCCGCTCAGCGCAACGCTCGCGATGGGGGCGGCCTGGGCGACGGAGAGGGCAGCGCCAAACAGCAAGGCGGCGGCGGTGGTCGAACGGAACATCAGGACTCCTCGGGTCGAAACAGACTGATGGCTATCCACGCGAGAACCGTGCCACTGCTGGTTTTCCCCTTGGGGACAACAACTTGCAGGACGTCCTCGGGACCCACGGACCCCTCCTGTAAAGGAACGCGACAGACTCGGACTCCGCCTGCGGCTTGCGGTCACACCAAGTCAGCGAGTGCCACTTCGGAACCAGCCCAGCCCCGCCGTCGTTCCGCCGGGCACCGCGCCGCGTGCCGGCCGGTACTCGCAGCCGACCCAGCCTTCCCACTGCCCGGCCGCCGACAGTTCGTCGATGACGGCGAAGAGGTACGGGTGGTTCAGCTCGCCGATGTCGGGCTCGTGCCGCTCGGGCACGCCGGCGATCTGGATGTGGCCGACACGGCCGCTCGGCAGGTACTGCCGCAGCTTCATCGACACGTCGCCTTCGACGATCTGGCAGTGGTAGAGGTCCATCTGCACCTTCAGGTGCGCGCTGCCGATGGCCTGCACGATGCGGTGCGCCTCGTCCTGGCGGTTCAGGAAGTAGCGCGGGATGTCGCGGGTGTTGATCGGCTCGATCAGCAGCTCGCGGCCGGCGGCTGCGGCCTGCCCGGCGGCCCAGGCGAGGTTGGCTTCGTAGGTGGCCTGCAGCCGCGCGCGGTCGGCGTCGGCGGGCGCCAGGCCGGCCATGACGTGGATGCGCGGGCAGCGCAGCACCTCGGCGTAGTCCAGCGCCTGCAGCAGCGCGCCGCGGAATTCGGCTTCGCGGCCGGGCAGGCAGGCCATGCCGCGTTCGCCGGCATCCCAGTCGCCCGGCGGGCCGTTGAACAGCACCTGCTGCAGGCCCTGGTCGGCCAGCCGCTGCGCCAGCTCGGCCGCCGGGTGGGCGTAGGGGAACAGGTACTCGACGGCCTTGAAGCCGTCGGCCGCAGCGGCGGCAAAGCGGTCGAGGAAACCATGCTCGTTGTAGAGCATCGACAGGTTGGCGGCAAAGCGGGGCATCGGGTCCTCGGGTCTTGCTCGGGTCTCGGGTCGGCGGCGCTACCAGCGGGCGCCGAAGTGCCGGCGCAGCTCGTCGATCTGCTCGCCGCCGAGCGGCGCAGGGCGTGTCAGCAGCCACAGCCGCGCCGTCTCTTCCAGCTCTTCGAGCACGGCACTCGCTTCGGCCGGGCTGGCGTGCCAGACGACCGGGCCGAGCCGCTCGAGCATCACCGCGCGCATCGGCTTGCCGGCCCCGCGCATCGCGGCGATGCGCGCGGCGACGAGTTCGGCCACCGCCGGGTCGCCGGGGCGGTGGTAGGGCACGAGCGGCACATGGCCGACCTTCATCACGAAGTAAGGCGTGATCGGCGGCACGATGTCGTCGGCGCTCCACACGCCGGCCAGCGTCAGCGCAACCAGATGTGTGGAGTGGGTGTGGATGACGGAGTGCGCGTCGACGTCGGCGGCGTAGATGCGCCGGTGCAGCGCGAGCGTCTTCGACGCGCGGTCGCCGCCGGTCTGCACGCCGTCGGCACCGACACAGGCCAGCCGCGCCGGGTCGAGCGTGCCCAGGCAGGCGTCGGTGGGGGTGATGAGGAAACCCTCGCCGCCGGGCAGCCGCACGCTGATGTTGCCGGCGCTGGCGTGCACGTAACCGCGCCGGTAGAGCGATGCGCCGACGCGGCAGACCTCGTCGCGCAATGCCGCCGTCATGTCCGCCCCTTGCAGCCCTGCGGGCCGGTCCCCGCGCGGGGGAGCGAGCCCGACCGGGGGACCCGGATCGGGCTCATCGGGCTTGCTCCTCCGTCATCGCAAAGGCCTTGGTGAAGAAGTCGGTGGTGCCGAAGTTGCCCGACTTCAGCGCCAGGTGCAGCACCTCGCCGCCGCTGGCCGGGCAGCGCACCGCGGTCCACGGCACGCCGGGGTCGATCTGCGGGCCGATCGCCAGCCTCTCGACGCCGAGCGTCTGCACGACGGCGCCCGAGGTCTCGCCGCCGGCCACCACCAATTGGCGCACGCCGGCACGCACGAGGCCGAGCGCGACTGCCGACAGGGCCTGCTCGACGAGCTGCCCGGCCTGGGCCGCGCCGAGCTGCGCCTGCACCGCCTGCACCGCCGCCGGCTCGGCGGTGGCGTAGACGAGCACCGGCGCGCCGGCGGCCAGCCGCGGCACCGCCCAGTCGAGTGCCTCGCGCGCCAGGTCGCGGCCGGCGGCCAGCGCCAGCGGGTCGACCGCAAAGGCCTCGCCGCCGCCGGCGCGGAACTGGCGCACCTGCGCGTTGGTGGCTGCCGAGCAGCTGCCCGAGACCACCGCGCGATGTCCGCCGGCGGCGGGCAGCGCATCGGCAGCCGTGCCCTCGCCGAGCAGCCCGCGTGCGCGCCAGTTCTGCGGCAGCCCGATGGCGATGCCCGAGCCGGCGACGACGAGCGGCATGCCGGCCAGCGCGCGGCCGATCTCGAACAGCTGCGCGTTGTCGACCGCGTCGACGATGGCCACGCCCGCGCCTTCGGCCTGCAGCGCCGCGAAGCGCTCGCCGATCGCCGCCGCGCCGCGCGCGACAGAGTCGTAGGCCACCAGCCCGACGCGGCGCCGCGTCTGCGCCTGCATCACGCGCACCAGGTTGGCGTCGGTCATCGGCGTCAGCGGGTGGTGGCGCATGCCGCTGTCGCTGAGCAGCACCTCGCCGACAAAGAGGTGGCCTTTGAACACCGTGCGCTGGTTCTCCGGGAAAGCCGGGCAGGCGATCGTGAAGCCCTGTGCGGGGCCTTGCAGCGCGTCGAGCAGCGCGTCGGTGACGGGGCCGATGTTGCCTTGCGGCGTCGAGTCGAAGGTCGAGCAGACCTTGAAGTAGACCTGCTCCGCGCCCTGCTGCTGCAACCAGCCCAGCGCGGCGAGCGACATCGCCACCGCGTCGGCGGCGGCGATGGTGCGCGACTTCAGCGCCACCACCACCGCGTCGGCGTCCACCGGCGCCGCACCGTCGGCGGGCACGCCGATCGTCTGCACGGTGCGCATGCCGCCGCGCACGAGGTTGTTCGCGAGGTCGGTGGCGCCGGTGAAGTCGTCGGCAATGCAGCCGAGCAGCAAGCCCATCGTCCGGATCCCTTTCAGGGCTTCTTCGCCGGCGGCAGCGTGATGCCGGGGAAGATCTTGATCACCGCAGCGTCGTCCTCCTGCGCGTGGCCGCTGCTCGACGCCTGCATGAACATCTGGTGCGCGGTGGCCGCCAGCGGCAGCGGGAACTTGCTCGCGCGGGCGGTGTCGAGCACCAGGCCGAGGTCCTTGACGAAGATGTCCACCGCCGACAGCGGCGTGTAGTCGCCGGCCAGCACATGCGCCATGCGGTTCTCGAACATCCAGCTGTTTCCGGCGCTGTGCGTGATGACGTCGTACAACGCCTCCGGGTCCACCCCCTCGCGCAGTCCGAGCGCCATCGCCTCGGCGGCGGCGGCGATGTGCACACCGGCGAGCAGCTGGTTGACGATCTTCACCTTGCTGCCGTTGCCCGCCTTGTCGCCGAGCTTGTAGACCTTGGCCGCCATCGCGTCGAGCGCGCCGCCGGCTTTGGCGTAGGCGGCCGGGGTTCCCGCGGTCATCATCGTCATCTGCCCGCTGGCCGCCTTCGCGGCACCGCCGGAGATCGGCGCGTCGAGGTACAGCAGCCCCATCGCCGCCAGCCGCGATTCGATCGCGATCGAGAAGTGCGGGTCCACCGTCGAGCACATCACGAACAGGCTGCCGGGTTTCATCGCCGCCGCGGCGCCGCCTTCGCCGAACAGCACCGCCTCGGTCTGCGCCGCGTTGACGACGACGCTGACGATCACCTCGCAGGCGGCGGCCACCTCGGCCGGGCTGGCGCAGGCGGCGCCGCCCGCGGCGGCGAAGTCCTGCGCGGCGCCGGGCCTCGCGTCGCAGGCGTGCACGTGGAAGCCGGCGCGCCGCAGCGAGGTGGCCATGCCACGGCCCATCGCGCCGAGGCCGATGACGCCGATGCGGCGCTGGTTGGAGGCGGTGTCTGCAGCGGTCATCGCGTTCAGTCCTTTCGTCCCGCCCGCCCGGCGGGCGCCGGCAGCATAGCCGCTCGCCGGTCACCCACCGGGTGTGCGTGCGCGGGCGCGTGAACGGTCGGGCGCATCGATCTCGGCCTCGTCGACGTTCAGACCTCGACGATTCGCCGCTGCCCCTCGCCGGGCAGCACCCTCAGGCTTCGAGCGATGGCGGACGTGAAGGTCGTGCGGGTCACGTTGTCGACGAAGAGCCAGTCGGCCCGGCACTCGGCGGGCGTGGCGGTGATCAGCAACATGCCGCGCAGCGTGGTCTGCGCATACTTCAGCAGCGGGCCGATCAGCTCGGGCAGGGCCCGGTCCAGGCCTTCGGACCTCTGGCTGTCGATCAGCGGGCTGTCGGTCTCGGAAGAGGTGACCGCCGGTGCAGCGAACTCGACACCCACGGCGCCGCCGGCGTCGTCGCGCAGGTCGCTGGCCCACGCGCAATTGGATTGGCCGGCCAGCGAGACCAGGTTCTTGCCGAGGCTGCGGGCGGTCACGAAGACGCGGTTGCGGGCAGCGGCATAACCATCCCAGTTGCCGAGCGTGTACGGGATCGACGGGTAGGCGCGAATCCGCTCGTCGTTGGCGTCCCGCGGCGGGCGGGCCAGCACCGCCTGGTAGGCGGCGACGCTGAGCTCGCCCGACACCGCCGGCGCCGGCAGGCGCAGCGCGGCCATCGGCACCTGCTGGCCGAGCAGCTGCCAGGTGGCGCCCGATCGAGCCATCCCCGCGTCCAGCCACGAAGCCTGCTCGGCGCCGAGCAGTTGCCGCGTCGGGACACCCGCGTCCTGCTCCCAGGTGCCGTCCAGCAGCGTCGCCCGGGTCCGCGGGCTGAAAGAGAGGTAGCTCTGGATGGCCAGCGGCTCGTCACGCCCCACGTGTCGCGTGTCCAGCATGTGCAGGCAGGCCAGGCTGCCGAACTCGAAGCTTCGGTAGATCCGGTCGGGGCGGGTGGGATCGGGGACGCGGACCGGCATCCACTCGCGGTAGGCCTGCATCGCCGCCGCACGCCGCGCCGAGTAGGGGCCTTGCGTGGCGGGGTCGTGCACACCCCCTTCGGCCCAGCTGCGCGCGGCGACTTCCTGGTCGTCCCAGACCGCGATCATCGGCATTGCCGCATGCAGCGCCTGCAGGTCCGGGTCGCTGCGGTACTGTGCATAACGCTGTCGATACTGATCCAGCGTCACCGCGTCGCCGGCGGGCACGACCAGCCGGCCCAGCTCGGCCGCGGCGGCGGAGGGATGCGCGGACGCGTGGAGGTAGTCGCCCAGATGCACGACCGCATCCACGTCGCCCAGCCTGGCCGCGGCGGCGTAGACGTGAAAGTACCCGGCTCCGTAGTCGCAGCCCGTGCACACCGCCAGCCTGATGCGGTCGACCGGCCCCACCGGCAGCGTCCTGGTTCGCCCGACCACCGACCTTCGGTCACCGGAGATGAACCGGTAGAAGTAAACGCTGGCCGGCATCAGCCCGGACACGTCCACCTTCACGGTGTAGTCGTCGTCGGCGCTGGCGCTCGTGCTGCCACGCAGCACGACGCGCGTGAAGCCGCTGTCGCCGGCGACTTCCCAGTCCAGCGCGAAGGGACCGGGATCTGACGTCGCTGCGGCGGGAACCGCGCGGGTCCACAGCACGACCCGATCAGGCCCCGGATCGCCGCTCGCCACGCCGTGCGTGAAGGTCAGCTCCGGCGTGGGCCTCCCGCCGCCGAAGCCACAAGAGGCGAGCAGGCCGGCGCTGCCGGCCATGGCACCCCCGGCGGCCAGGGCGCGAACCCACCGGCGCCGTGCGGCATCGGTCGCGATCGTTCGACGCATGCAAGCCCTCTGGCGCTGCGACGATGGTCATCGGGTCGCACCCGACGCCACCGGATGAGCATGCGAGTGTTGCACGATGCCGGCGCGGCGCCCGGGCACTAGACTTGCAGCCCCGACCCGGTGCCGAGGAAGACCGATGCGCGATGCTCGTTTGTTGTTGTGTGTGCTGGCCGTCGCCGCCTTGGCGACCACGGGCTGTGCCGTCCGCGACGGTGCCCATGATCACTCCCGGGCGGGGCCGCCCGGCACGATGGGCGGCGGGATGATGCACGGCCGCATGGCGGTGGCGTCGCTCTCGCCCACGCAGGGCAACGACGTTCGAGGGCTGGTCATGTTCCATCAGATGGAGGGCCAGGTGATGGTGCATGCCATCGTCACCGGGCTCAAGCCCAACGGCGAGCATGGCTTCCATGTCCACGAGACCGGCAACTGCGCCAGTGTCGACGGCACCAGCGCCGGTGGCCACTTCAACCCCGACGGCAAGCCGCACGGTCCCCCGGGCGGTCCGCACCACGCCGGCGACATGCCGGCGCTGAAGGCCGACGCCAACGGCCGCGCCGACCAGCGGTTCCGGCTCGTCGGCGTCACCACGGCCAGCGGCCCCACTGCGCTGGCCGGGCGTTCCGTCGTCGTGCACGCGCTACCCGACGACTACACGACGCAGCCCACCGGCAACTCGGGCGCACGACTCGCCTGCGGCGTGATCGCGGCGCACTGACGCGCCGTCCACCCGGCGCCGCAGCGGCCGACCGCACACCGGGCCGCGCCCGCTTGCCGCTGGAGCGGCCCGCTCCAGCGGCGGGCCGTCGAGCTGCATGGGCACGGGGACTCGGGTCACACCTGCGTCACGCCGCACCGAGCAGAGTGCGGAGCCTGTCCAACACCCACGAAAGACTGCCGATGAAACCGCATCTCCACGCGCTGGCCTCGCTGGCCACCGCCTTCATCGCCGCCGGCTGCGCCGGCATCACGGTTGCCACGATGGAGCTGCCGGCCGCGCTGGCGTCGGCGACCCCGGTCACGCTGCAGGGCATTGGCCACGGCCGCAGCGGCCGCTTCGAGTTCGACCGCGGCGAGGTCTCGTTCACACGCGACGCGACGCAGCTGTCGATGTTCGGGCTGGTGTCGCGCGGCCGGGCCGCGGTCGATGTCCAGTGGCGCCCAGACGGAGCGGAAGCCCGCACGCTGCGCTGCAAGGCGCGCCGCGTCGAGATCACGCGCCCGACGATCAGCGCCACCGTGCAGGGGCTGCAGCAGCACTGCGACGGCGATCACGGGGCGACGCTGACGGTGACCGAGCGCGTCGCCGCCCTCGGCGCTCGCCGCGAGCGCGAAGGCGAGTACCGCGGCGGCGGGGTGACGTTGCGCGTGCAGTCGGTGCACCGGCTGCAGGGGGCGGCGCTGACCGTGGAAGAGCCGGCGGGTTATGTCGTGCTGCACGAGGGCCGGGCCGTCGCCGCGCTGGACATGGCCGGCGGGAAGCCACGGCTGTGGCGCGCCGAGCTTGCCGGGCCGCTGCGGGCCGCCGTCACCGAAGCCGTGCTGGTGCTCGCGCTGGCCTGGGATGCGCCGGCCAGCTGATTCGGGTGGCCTCGGCATGCGAGGTCCGGACCACAAGATCACGCTGGTCACCGGTGCCGCGCGCGGTGTCGGCGAGGCCCTCGCCGAGGGCTTCGTTCGCGATGGCGGGCGCGTGAACGCCACCGGGGTGCCGGGCCGGATCGGATCTGCCATCGCGGTCGGCGCTCACTGTATAGCCACTGCTTGACAGTAGCGGTCGGTCAAAAGTACAGTGAACGCTGTACTGTTTGCCGGCCCCCCGGCCCGAAGGAATGCGCCATGAGTGTTTCGCTGCCGCTGTACGTCGGCCTTTCGCAGCGCCGCCACTTCCCCGCCTACCGTGACGACCGGCGCGCTCCACCCGAACCGGTCACGGTGCCATGGCCGCTGAAGCCGCTCGGCTCGGCCGAGTGCGGCGCCGAACGGCTTGCCGACGGCCGGCTGTCGTACTGGATCCGGCACGACGTCGTGCGCGGCGTCACCCCCCGCATGCTGGTGTGGTGGTTCTCGAACCTCGAAGGCGAGATCGACGTCGCCGGCCAGCGCGTCAACCGCTACCGCGCCTGGCACCCGTACGACCATGTGCACGCGAGCTACGCCCGGCGCCGGCCGGACGGGTCGGTCGGCCCCGGCGCGGCGATCCGACTGCGCGAATACCTGGGCGCCAACTCGCGCTACGAGGTCGACACCGTGACCGAGATCGAGAAGCTCGACGAGGAGGGCTTCATCCACAACCCCGGCTTGCACGGCATCCACGGCCTGGTCCGCATGGAGTACCGCTTCACCCGTGTTGCCGAGGGCACGCTGTACGAGAACCGGCTGCTGATCGGCGGCACCTCCGGCTGGCGCCGCTGGTTGACGCCGTTGATCCAGCGCTTCGGCTTCGACCAGGCTCACGGCCTGGCCTGGCTGCGCCACAACATCGAGGAGGTCGGCCTGTTCGAGCACTTCCTGCCGCGTCTGTACCGCGAACAGACCGGGCTCGATGAGTGAACCGATGACCACCTCCCCGGCCACCGGCGGCCGGCGTGGGCCCGCGCCGACCAAGCACATCGACCTGCTGTGGGCGGCGGCGCGCCTTTTCGCCGCCAAGGGCGTGGCGCAGACCGGCACGCGCGACATCGCGGCCGCGGCGGCGACCACCGAACGCACGCTGTTCAAGCACTTCGGCTCCAAGGACGGGCTGGTCCAGGCGGTGCTCGAGCAGGCCGTGCTGCCCCACCTCGCCCCGACCTCGCTGGAGGCGCTGCGCAAGGTGATCGAAGGTTTCGGCGGCGACTTCGCCGCGTGGCACCGGGCGCTGCTGGCCAGCCGCTCGGATGCGATGGCGCAGGCGCCCGAACTCAGCCGGCTGCTGCTGGTGGAGATGCTGCGCGACCCGGCACTGCTGCAGCGCTTCGTCGACGCCTGGCGTCCCGCCGTCTGGCAGCCGCTGCTGGCGCTGTTCGAGCGGCTGCGGGACGAGGGCCGCCTGTCGCCCGCGGTTGCGCCCGACGCGGCGGTGCGGATGTTCCTCTCGCTGAACCTCGGCTACCTGATCGGCAGGCACTTGCTGGCGCCCGGCCACGGCTGGGACGATGCCGCCGAGCAGGCTGCCGTGGCAAGGCTGTTCGCCGAAGGCAGCGGGCTCGGCGCAGCACCTCGGCAGGGTCGGCACCGACCTCCACCCGGCCGCTGAAGCGCGAAGGGAGCGCGGCGCGGCCCCGGGTCAGCGGCTCGCGACGATCTGTCCGCGCAGCACCTGGACGATGTGCTCGATGGCCAGCGCCGGCATCCAACCGGCCTCGACCCCCAGGTGCTGCCAGGTGTCCACGTGCGTGAGGGCGAAGATCCAGTCCGCCGCCGCGGCCGGGGTCCAGGGTGCCCGCAGCCGGCGGGCGCAGACTCCTGCCCCGCCGCGTCGCGCCACCCGCCGGAATGTTGCACCCCCGTCGCGTGGATTTGGGCAGCACGCGAGCTTCCCGCGCGCGCCGGGCCGGCGGGCGACGCGCAGGGGGCTTCAGCCGACCGCCTCCGCCAGATGGCGCAGCAGCGCCGCGCCGTCGCCGCGCCAGGCGCTGCCGTGCATGCAGGCCAGCGTGCGCGGCTGCAGCGCGGCCAGCCGGTGCAGCACCTGGCGTGTCTGCGGTGCATGGGCAAAGTAGTCCAGCGGGCCGCGGAAGGCCTCGCTCGGGCCGAGGATGTCGCCCTCGGTCAGCGCCACCTCGCCGCGGCCGCCCTGCGTGAAGAGGTCGCCGCAGAAGAAGGTCTGCGTCGTCGTCTCGTGCAGCAGCCCGCAGTCCCAGCCATGCGGCACATGCGGGGTGTCGAACCACTGCACCTCGTGCCGGCCGAGCCTGAGCTTCTCGCCGTCGGCCAGCGCACGCGGCGCGCGGTCGGCGAGGTCGCCGATCGACACCATCGCCGCGATCTGCCCGCACAGCGGCGCCGCCTGCGGCGCGGCGGCCAGCCACAGGTTCAGCGAGCCGCACTCGTCGGCCTCGGTGTGCGAGAAGGCCACATGGCGCAGCCGCGGCACCGCGATCACCGCCGCCACCGCCTCCTGCACCAGCGGGAACATCTGCCGCGGCCCGGTGTGGAAGAGCAGCGGCTCGTCGTCGACGATCAGGTACTGGTTGAAGTTGAACGCCTGCCCGTCGGGCAGCGCGACGGGGGTGTTGATGCGGTAGATGCCGTCGGCGATCTCGACGACGTTGGTTCCGGACTGCGGGTTGGTGACCATCGGGGCCTCCTTGGGTTGGGGTGGGAGGATGTGTCGCCAGCGGCACCGGCGTTACAGGAATCTTTTCGCCACCGTCTCGTGGGGTCGGTCCGCGGGCTGGCTATGCTTCGTGTGATGGACAGCACCGATCCGACCGCCTTGGGTGCCCCCCGCGGCGTCGCGGACGGCGGCACCGAGGCGCGGCTCGCGCTGCGGATCGCCACCGCGCCGGCAGGCAGCGCCGGCGACGCCGAGGCCGATCTGTACCGGCTGCTGGCGCCGCGCGTGCGCCGCTTCGGCCGCCGCCACCTGCGCGACGACCACGCCGCCGACGACCTGATGCAGCATGTGCTGGCACTGACGATCGAAAAGCTGCGCGCCGGCGCGCTGCGCGAGCCCGAACGGGTGGTGTCGTTCGCGCTCGGCGCCAGCCGGATGACGGTGACCGAGCTGCTGCGCGGCCAGCGCCGCCGCGACGAGCTGCTGCGGCGCCATGCCGACGAGCTGCCGGTGGCCGACATCCATGTCGCACCGCGGCTCGACCACGACAAGGTCGCCGGCTGCCTGGAGCGGCTGCCCGAGCGTGAACGCGCGGTGCTGGTGGCGAGCTTCTACGATGAGCAGCCGGCCGACGCGGTGGGCCGCTCGCTCGGCCTGAGCGCCGGCAACGTGCGCGTCATCCGCCACCGCGGCATCGACAAGCTGCGCCGCTGCGTCGACGGCGGCCGGGGGGCACGATGAGCGCTCCCGCACGGCCGCTCCGAAGGGAGCGCGTGGCTCCCACGGGGAGGTGGTCACGAAGTGACCGGAGGGTAGGCCAGTGAGCACGCCGAGCGCACGCGGGCGCACCATCGACCACCTGGGCTGGGATGAACTCGTCGCCTACTGGCTCGGCGACGCCGACGCCGCCGCCACCGAGGCCGCCGACGAACACCTGATACACTGCGACAACTGCGGCGCACGGCTCGACGAACTGATCGCGCTCTCGCGCGGCGTTCACGATGCCTTCGTCGGCGGGCGCGTCGCCGCGGTGCTGAGCGGCGCATTTGCCGATGCACTGAAGGCCGCCGGCCGCCGCATCCGGGAATACCGCGTGCCGCACAACGGGGCCGTTCACTGCACGGTGAGGCCGGGCGACGAACTGCTCGTCGGGCGCATCGCCGCGCCGCTGGCCGGTGTGGCGCGCGTCGACGCGCTGCTCGAGACCTCGCTCGACCCCGGCCACCGCGAACGGCTGAAAGACATCCCTTTCGACGCCACCGCCGGTGAGGTGCTGCTGGTGCCGCGGATCGACACCCTGCGCCGCCTGCCGTCGCACGACTTTTCGGTGCGCCTGCTGGCCGTCGACGCGCAGGGCGAGCGCGAACTCGGGCACTACCGCTTCCATCACCGCGGGGTCGGCGCGGGCGGCCTCACTTGATCTTCACGCGCACGCTGTTGGTGCCGTCGATGATGTGCCAGCCGACCGGATTGGCATGGTCGGGCGGGACCAGGTTGCCCTGGTAGGCGGCGCGGGCCATGTACTGGCCGACCTCGCTGCGGCCGCCGGCGACGTACTGGTCGCTGGGCACGTGCTTGTAAAGCAGGTCGACATTCGCCCCCTGTCGCACCAGGATCGATGCCGGGTGGGCGTCGTAGCCGCCGGAGTCCGGACCGAGGTTCTGCATCAAGCGGTACAGCGTCGCGTGCTTGGCGTTGAGCTGCGACTTCAGGTACTTCGCCTCTTCCTCGGCCGAAGACCGGTTCTTGCCGTTGATGAAGACCCAGAGGTCACCCTTCCTCTCCGTGTTGTTCTCGAACTGCCGCACCCAGCCGGCGAAGGTCTGCGCGGCGTTGGCGTGGACCTGTGCGCTGGTGGGCGGGATGTGCACCGCGTACAGCGCATGCGCTCCCTTATAGACCGCGCCCAGGCAACCGCGGATGCCGGTGATGCCGACGGCGTCGTGGTCCCAGCCGTAGCAGTACATGTTGGCGAAGTACATCGTCGACCTCCCGCTGGCGCAGCTGCCGCGATGATAGGCAGCAGCGACCCTACCCGGCCGTCGCGCGCGCCTGCCACGCCTCGTGCAAGGCACGCACCGTGGCGATCGTGTCGGCCTCGGCGGCCGCCTTGTCGGGCCGGTAGCCCTTGACGCGCGCGAAGCGCAGCGCCAGCCCTCCCGGGTACTGCGGGCTCTGCTGCAGCTCGTTGAAGGCCACCTCCACCACCAGCTCCGGGCGCACGAACACCGTGTAGGCGTCACGATGGGTCTCGCGCGCCAGCAGCTCCTTCGTCTGCCAATCGAGCAGCGCGTCGGTCAGGCCCTTGAAGGTCTTGCCGAGCATCACCCAGCCGCCCGCGGGGTCGCGAGCGCCCAGGTGCAGGTTCGACAGGAACCCACGGCGGCGGCCATGGCCCCACTCGGCAGCGAGAACAACGAGGTCGAGCGTGTGCGCCTGCTTGACCTTCAGCCAGCCGGCGCCGCGGCTGCCGGCTTCGTAGGGCGCGTCGAGCGCCTTGGCCATCACGCCCTCGTGCCCACGCGCAAGCGCGTCGGCGTAGAAGGCCTCGGCCGCGTCGAGATCGCTGGTGACGAGCCGCGGCACGATGTGTTCCGGCGGCAGCACCGCCGCCAGCGCGCCGAAGCGCTCGCGCGCGCCGCGGTCGACCAGGGCCACGCCGTCGCGGTACAGGCAGTCGAAGAAGAACACCGCCAGCGGCAGTTCGCGGCGGGGCCGCTCGAGCTCGAGCCTGCGGCCGAAGCGACGCATCGTCACCTGGAACGGCCGCGGCGCGCCGGTGACGTCGAGCGCCACCGCCTCGCCGTCGACGATCAGCTCCCGTGCGGCGGCGGCGCGCACCACGTCGACGACCTCGGGCACCGATGCGGTGACGTCGTTGAGATTGCGCGTGAAGACCGCGACCCGGTCGCTTGACTTGTGCACCTGCACACGCGCGCCGTCGATCTTCCACTCCAGCGCCGCGGTCGACAGGCGCGCCATCGCGTCGGCGATGTCATCGGCCGGCTGCGCCAGCATCGGCTGCAGCGCGCGGTGCGGCGTGACGGCATAACGCGTGAGCGCAGCGGCTCCTTCGGCGAGCGCGGTGCGTGCGACGAGGCCCAGGTTGCCGGCGAACATCACCGCACGCCGCACCTCGGCCGCCGGCACGCCGGCCGCAGCCGCCACCGCGTCGACCATCACGCCCTCGAGCGCACCCTGGCGCAGCTCGCCGATCAGCAGCCGCACCAGGAAGTGCTGCTCCGCGGCGGTGGCCCTCGAGGACAGCGAATGCAGCTGCGCGCTGCGGCCCGCAGCCGCGCCCTTGCCGGCGGTGGCGGCGATGCCGCCGAGCGCGGCGTCGACCTCCCCCAGCGTCAGCGACGGCTGCGCGGCCGGCTCGCTCTGCAGCGCCGCCAGCGTCGCATAGCCGATGCCGAGGCGGCGCTGGCGCGTCTCGCCGCAGAGGAAGGCGACGGCGATCTCGGCCTCGTCACCGGTGGTGCTTCGCAGGACGGCGGCGAGCGCCTCACGCTTGGCGGTCCGCGCGCTCGTCGCGGCGGCGCGGGCGGAGGCGTCGACGACGGCGGCGAGCGGAGTCGGCATCGGCCGATTGTCGGCCGCGGCGTCTCCCGTCAGGCCGCCGCGGCCTCGCGCGCAGCCTTGCGCAGGCGCACCGCGTCGGCCTCGGCGGCGCTGCGTTCGCCAGGCACCAGCCGGAAGAGCGCGATCGCCTCCAGCACCGCGGCCACCTGCGCGTCGAGCGACTTCGAGGTGGCGGCGATCTGCTCGACCATCGCCGCGTTCTGTTGTGTCATCGCGTCGAGCTGCACGATGGCGGCGTTGATCTGCCCGACCCCCGAGCGCTGCTCGCCGGCGGCGGTGGCAATCTCGGTGAGCAGCGCGCGAACCGCGGCCACCGACTGCATCGCCTGCCCCATGCGCTCTCGCGCCTCCGAGCTTTGCTGCATGCCGGCCTCGACCCGCCCGGCGGTCGACTCGATCAGCTGCTTGATGCCGCGCGCCGCGTCGCCCGAACGCTGCGCGAGCAGGCGCACCTCGGAGGCCACGACCGCGAAGCCGCGGCCGGCGTCACCGGCGCGCGCAGCTTCGACGGCAGCGTTCAGCGCCAGGATGTTGGTCTGGAAGGCGACACCTTCGACGACGCCGATCATCTCGCCCATGCGGCGCGACGATTCGGCGATGCGCTCCATCGCTGCCGCGGCGTCCTGCACCGCACGGTGGCTGCCTTCGGCGACGGCGCCCATCTCGTCGGCGAGCCGCGAGCCATCACCCGCCGACTGCGCGGTCTGTTGCGCGATGCCGTTGATCTGCTCGACGGTGGAGGCGGTGTGCTGCAGGTTGCCGGCCTGCGATTCGGTGCGCACCGAGAGGTCGTCGTTGCCCGCCGCGATCTCGGCGCTGGCGCCACGCACCGCGTTCACTTCGGCGCGCACGTCGGCGACCAGCGTGCGCACGTTCACCACCATCTGCGCCAGCGCCTGCTGCAGCTCGCCGGCCAGGCCGTCGGCACCGCAGGCCACCGGGTGCGTGAGGTCGCCGGCGCCGAGCCGACGTGCATCGGCGAGCACCGCGCCGAAGGGCCGCAGCAGCAGTCGCGACAGCGCCCAGTGGCCGACCAGCGCCAGCACCACCGCCGCCGCCACCGCTGCCGTGGGCGGCAGGGTCAGCGCCGCACCGGCCACCGACGCCGCCAGTGCCAACTGCGCCACAGCCGCACGGCCACGCGCACCGATGCGCAGCGCCAGCAGCAGGCGGCCGACGGCGTCGCGGCGGCGCAGCCGGCCCCGGTGCAGCGCGAGGCGCGGGCGAGCGCCCCCGGCGTCGGCGCGCATCTGCACGTAGAGCGTCTCAGCGGCTGCCACCTCCTCGCGCGACGGCACACTGCGCACCGAGAGGTAGCCGGTGATGCGGTGGCCGTCGAGAACCGGCGTGGCGTGGGCACGCACCCAGTAGAAGTCGCCGCTCTTGCGGCGGTTCTTCACCAGCCCGGTCCACGGCTCGCCGGCGGCGATGGTGTCCCACAGGTCTCGAAAGGCCTCGGCCGGCATGTCCGGGTGGCGCACGATGTTGTGCGGCTGGCCCAGCAGCTCGTGCTTCGCGAAGCCGCTGGCGGCGACGAAGGCGGCGTTGCAGTAGGTGATGCGGCCCTTCAGGTCGGTGACGCTGACCAGCGTCTGGCCGGGGTCCAGCAGGTGTTCGCGGTCGGTCACCGGCAGGTTACTTCTCATCGCGGTGCGAATCCGTGGATCGGGGGATGGGCTGATCTTGCCGAAGCCCCGCGCCGCCATCCGCCGGAGTTGCGGGCTGCCATACCGTCATCTGTATCCCGACGCAAGGTCTCCCGACAGGTCTTGATCGATGTCCACCTCGCGGACACGCGCCGCGCCACAAGCACCGTCGGCCGCGGCCCGCGCCACAATGGCCGATCCGACACCGGGAGAGAGACGACGTGACCGAACTCGACTTCCACGCACCGGCGACGCTGGCCGATGCGCTGCGGCTGCTGGCGGCGGGGCCGCCCGCCAAGGCGCTCGCCGGCGGCAGCGACCTCATCGTGCAGATGCGGTCCGGCCGCCTGCACCCCGCAGCGGTGGTGGACCTGAAGCGCATCGCCGAGTTGCGCGGCATCCGCCGCGAAGAAGGCCGCGGCTGGTGGATCGGCGCCGCGACGCCCTGCGCCGAGATCGGCGAACACGAGGCGCTGAGGGCCGACTGGCCGGGCGTCGTCGAGGCCGCGTGCCTGATCGGATCGGCGCAGGTGCAAGGCCGCGCGACGCTCGGCGGCAACCTGTGCAACGCGTCACCGGCGGCCGACGGCACGCCGGCACTGATCGCCGCCGGCGCGCGCTGCGTCATCGCCGGCATCGGCGGCGCGCGCGAGATCGCGGTTGGGGAACTGCCTGCAGGCCCCGGCAGGACGACGCTGGCCAGCGGCGAGCTGCTGGTGGCGCTGCGGCTGCCGCCGCGCGAACCGCGCTCGGGTGACGCCTACCTGCGGCTGATCCCGCGCACCGAGATGGACATCGCGGTCGTCGGCGCCGGCGTCGCGCTGGTGCTCGACGGCGACGGCCGCATCGCGCAGGCGCGCGTCGCGCTCGGGGCCGTCGCGCCGACGGCGCTGCTCGTTCCCGAGGCGGCTGCGGCCATCGTCGGCAGCCTGCTCGACGACGCCGCGCTGCAGCGGCTGCAGGCCTCGGCCCGCGCCGCCTGCCGGCCGATCGACGACAAACGCGGCACCGCCGCCTACCGTACGCAGGTGGCCGGCGTGCTCGCGGCGCGCGCGGCGCGTGCTGCGCACGAACGCGCGCAAGCCGCAGGGAGCCGGGCATGAGCCTCAAGAGACCCGTCAGCGCCGTCGTCAACGGCGAGCCGGTGCAGATGCTGGTGAGCCCGTCGCAGACGCTGCTCGACGCGCTGCGCGACGAGCTCGGCCTCACCGGCACCAAGGAAGGCTGCGGCAGCGGCGACTGCGGCGCCTGCTCGGTGATCGTCGACGGCCGCCTGGTGTGCTCGTGCCTCGTGCTCGCGCCCGAGGCCGAAGGCCGGCGCATCGACACCGTCGAGGGCCTGGCCGCCGGCGGCACGATGCACCCGCTGCAGCAGCAGTTCCTCGAACACGCGGCGCTGCAGTGCGGCTTCTGCACGCCCGGCTTCCTGGTCGCGGCCAAGGCACTGCTCGACCGTTGCCCGAGCCCGACCGAAACCGAGATCCGCTACGCGCTGGCCGGCAACCTGTGCCGCTGCACCGGGTACGACAAGATCGTCAGGGCCGTCCAGGCGGCGGCCGCGCAGCTGCGCGAGGAGGCACGATGAACGAGACCACCACCCGCAACGAGCCGCGCGCCGAGACCAAGCCCGACACCCGCAAGCCGGCGGCGCCGGCTGCGGCGCAGGGCCCGTTCAAGGTCGTCGGCACGCGCCCGGTGCGGCCCGACGGTGCCGACAAGGTGCTCGGCCGCGCGAACTTCGGCGCCGACCTGCGGCTGCCCGGCATGCTGGTCGGCCGCGTCAAGCGCAGCCCGCATGCGCACGCACGCATCGTCGCGATCGATACCACCCAGGCGTCCGCGCTGCCGGGCGTGAAGGCAGTGGTGACGGCAGCCGACTTCCACCCGCTCGACAACACCGCGATCGAAGGCGGCGAAGGCGCAGCGACGCTGCGCGACGTCGGCGACAACTGCCTCGCGCGCGACAAGGTGCTCTACGTCGGGCACGCGGTGGCCGCGGTGGCGGCGACCACGCCCGAGATCGCCGAGGCCGCGCTCGCGCTGATCGAAGTCGGCTACGAGACGTTGCCGCACGTGATCGAGGTCGAGGCCGCGATGGCCGATGACGCACCGCTGCTGCACGCCGACCTCCTCACGAAAGGCGTGACGCCGAAGCCGGCCGCGCCGTCGAACGTCGCCGAGAGGGTGGTGTTCGCACGCGGCGACGTCGCCGCGGCGATGGCCGGCGCCGAAGTCGTGGTCTCCGGGCGCTACGTCACCGCACCGGTGCACCAGGGCTACATCGAGCCGCACGCCTGCGTCGCCGCCGCCGGTGCCGACGGCCAGCACCAGCTGTGGGTGTCGACGCAGGGGCACTTCATGGTGCGAACGCTGTGCGCCAGGCTGCTCGGGCTGCGGCTGGCCGACATCCGCGTCACGCCGGCCGAGATCGGCGGCGGCTTCGGCGGCAAGACCACGGTCTACCTCGAGCCGGTGGCGCTGGCGCTGTCGATCCGGGCCGGGCGCCCGGTGCGGATGGTGATGTCGCGCGACGAGGTCTTCCAGGCCAGCGGCCCGACCTCGGGTGCGGTGGTCGAAGTGAAGCTCGGCGCGCGGCAGGACGGCCGCATCGTCGCCGCCGAGGTCACCGCGAAGTACCAGGCCGGCGCCTATCCGGGCTCGCCGGTCGGCGCCGGCTGCATGACGGCGCTGGCCTGCTACGACATCGAGAGCTTCGTGATCACCGGCTACGACGTCGTCAGCAACCGGCCCAAGGTGGCCGCCTACCGCGCGCCCGGGGCGCCGATCACCGCCTTCGCGGTCGAGAGCGCGATCGACGAGCTGGCGTTGCAGCTAACCATGGACCCAGTGGACTTGCGCCTCGCCAACGCCGTCAAGCCCGGCGTCAAGGCCGCCTACGGCGCCACCTACCGCGAGATCGCGTTCGTCGAGACGCTGCAGGCGATCAAGGCTCACCCGCACTACCGCGCGCCGCTCGCGCCCGACCAGGGCCGCGGCCTCGCGTGCGGCTTCTGGTTCAACATCGGCGGCGAGTCGTCGGCGGCGGTGCACGTCGACGAGGAAGGCGGCGCCACCGTGGTGTCGAGCAACCCGGACATCGGCGGCTCGCGCGCATCGATGGCGATGATGGCCGCCGAGACGCTCGGCCTGCCGGTCGAGCGCGTGCGTGCGACGGTGGCCGACACGACGTCGATCGGCTTCTCCGGCCTCACCGGCGGCAGCCGCGTCACCTTCGCCACCGGCATGGCGGTGGTGCAGGCGGCGCAGGCGGTGGTCAAGGACCTGGTCCGCCGCGCGGCGGTGATCTGGGACTGCCCGGCCGACCAGGTGACCTGGCGCGACGGCGCCGCGCACTGCAGCGACGCGTCGAAGGACCTGAAGCCGCTGTCGCTGAAGGACATCGCCGGCCGCAGCGCGAAGACCGGCGGGCCGATCGGCGCCGAGGTCTCGCTCACCGCCCAGGGTGCCGGCCCCGGCTTCGCGGTGCACCTGTGCGACATCGAGCTCGACCGCGAGACCGGGCGCTGCACGGTGCTGCGCTACACCGCGGCGCAGGACGTCGGCCGCGCGATCCACCCGTCCTATGTCGAGGGGCAGATCCAGGGTGGCGTCGCACAGGGCATCGGCTGGGCGCTCAACGAGGAGTACCTGTACGACGATCGAGGCGCGCAGCTCAATCCCGGCTTTCTCGACTACCGCATGCCGGTGGCGAGCGACCTGCCGATGATCGACACCGTGCTCGTCGAGACCGCCCCCAATCCGCGCCACCCTTACGGCGCCAAGGGCGTCGGCGAGGCGCCGATCGTGCCGCCGCTGGCGGCGGTGGCGAGCGCACTGAGCCACCTCGCCGGCCACCGCCTGACCGAGCTGCCGCTGTCGCCGCCTTGCATGCTGGCGGCGCTTTCCTCCGGCGGCTGACGCCTGCAACGACGATTCGAGAGAGAGGCCGACCTTGCTGAAGTACTCCGAGATCTGCGGCGCCGACGCCAAGCTGCACGAGATCGTCGTCGTCGGCACCCACGACGCCGGCATCACCGGCGGCGCGGCCAACGTCCGCACGCAGGACCTCGACATCTACGGCCAGGCCAGTGCCGGGGTGCGGGTGTTCGACATCCGCATCGCGGCCGACCGCAAGCACGGTGACCGGCTGAAGACTTACCACGGCGCCAAGATCGCGCCCGAGAAGAAGTCGATCCGCGGCGCCTTCGGCGAGGCGCTGAACCACATCCTGATCGATGCCGAGAGCTTCGTCTCGAAGGGCGAAGGAACGGCCGAGTTCCTGATCCTGAAGTTCGACAAGTGCTCCAACTGGGCGGGCATCGCCGACGCCTGCCAGTTCCACATCGGCACCCGCCTGCTCGCGGGCGAGCCCAATGTCAACCGGATGACGCTGGGGGATCTGGCCGGCCACGTGGTGGTGGTCTTCTCGGACGAGGGCTGGAAGGAGGCGCGCGCGCAGGGCGCCAACGTGAAGGGCATCCACAAGTTCGCCAACCTGAAGAACGGCGCCGACTACAACGACGAGATGGACGGCATCCAGTACTACGGCAAGGGCGGCACGTCGATCTGGAAGCCCTTCGGCAAGATCGGGCAGAACAAGGCCACGCAGAAGAAGCTGATGCGCAAGGCCGCGGGCAGCATGGACCCCGAGGTGCTCGGCATGATGTACTGGACGAGCACCGGCATCTTCGAGAGCATCCGCGACCGCGACGCGCGCATGTGGAAGGACAAGCGCAAGCCGGCGCTGCAGCGGCTGTGGAACCAGGGCCTCGGCCAGGCGGTGGTCGATGCGATGCCGGGCCACCTCGACCCCGCCGACTACGCGGCCGGGCCCGAGATCAAGCGCTTCATGCCCAACATCGTGATGATCGACTTCGCCAACGAGGAGCGCTGCGAGCTGATCGCCGGCCTGAACACCGCCGCCGCGACGGCGCTGACGCAGGCGGCGCAGGGGGCGCAGCGGGAGGAGATCTGACAGCGATGGCACGCGTCAGCAGCGTCGCCCAGCCGGTGCGCGACCTCGCCGGCGGCGAGGACCACTTCGAGGTCGACGCGGCGACGGTGCGAGCGCTGCTCGCCGCGCTCGATGCGCGGTACCCGGGGCTCGGCGAGCTGGTGCGCTCGCAGATGGCGATCGCCATCGACGGCGAGCTTCACCACGACGCGCTCGACGAGCCGCTGGCGCCCGACAGCGAAGTCGTGTTGATTCCGCGCATCGTCGGCGGATGAGGTGCACGATGGAGCGACGCCGGGTGCTGATGCTGCTGACGGGCTGCCTGGCCGCCTGTGGGGTTCTCGCCGCCGAGTTGCCGCAGCAACGGCGGGTGCCGGGCGGCGTGGCGCTGCTGGACCTCGGCGCATCGGCGCAGCCACCCAGGGCGCGCTTCAACGGCACGCCGGTGCTGGTGGTCGGCGACGCCGGCCGCTGGACGGCGGTGGTCGGCATCGGCCTCGGGGCGAAGCCGGGCCCGGCGTCGATCGCCGTCGAGCGGGCAGCGGGCTCGGCGCCGCGAACGCTCGGCTTCGAGATCGAGCCCGCCACCTACGCCGAACAACGGCTGACGGTGCCGCCGGGCAAGGTCGACCTGTCGAAGGACGACCTCGCCCGTTACCAGCGTGAACGGGTGCACCTGGCCGCGGTGGCGGCCACGCTCAGCGACACGGTGCCGGCCACGCTGCGCATGCAGCCGCCGACGCCGGGCGTGCGATCGAGTTCGTTCGGCCTGCGCCGCGTCTTCAACAACCAGCCGCGCAATCCACACAGCGGCATGGACATCGCCGCCGCCACCGGCACGCCGGTCACCGCGCCGGCGGCCGGCCGCGTGATCGACACCGGCGACTACTTCTTCAACGGCAACACCGTCTGGATCGACCATGGCCGCGGGCTGCTGACGATGCTGTGCCACCTGGAGTCGATCGCCGTCAAGGCGGGCGACGTCGTGGCCCAGGGTGACCGCGTCGGCACCGTCGGCGCCACCGGGCGCGTCACCGGGCCCCACCTGCACTGGTCGGTCGGCCTGAACCGCGCGATGGTCGACCCGGCACTGTTCCTCGCCGAGGCAGTGGCGTCGCCACCCCGGGGCTCGCCGGGCAAACCTTGACGGCGTTCCGATGAGGCTGCCGCGCCTGACCGAGCACGACGTCGATTGGTCCGCCGTGCGCGCGCAGGGCGCGGGTGGCCAGAACGTCAACAAGGTGTCGAACGCGGCGGTGCTGCGCTTCGACATCCGCGCCTCGGCGCTGCCCGAGGCTTTGAAGCAGCGGCTGCTGGCCTGGCCCGACGGCCGCATCAGCGCCGACGGCGTGGTGATCATCAAGGCGCAGGCGCATCGCAGCCTGCCGCAGAACCGCCGCGAGGCGCTGGCGCGGCTGCAGGCGATGGTGGATGCGGCCGCGGTGGTGCCGCGGCTGCGCGTCGCCACCCGGCCGACCAAGGGCAGCGTGCAGCGGCGGCTGGCCGGCAAGGTGCGCCGCGGCCAGGTCAAGGCGCTGCGCGGCACGGTCGGGCCGGAGTGACGGCCCCGCTGGCGGTCCGGGTCGATGCCGACCCGCGAACTGGCGGCGGCGATCGGGCTTTCTAGAAGCAGGGCCCGCGTTCGTCGCGCTTGCACACCCGAAGCGATTGCGGCGTCGCACCGGCGGCGCGCCGTGCGACGTAGTCGCGCAGCCGCACCGACAGGTACTGGGTGCAGAAGTTGTGCTCCCACAGGTAGCGCTGGCTGTCCCAGCCGAACGGGTGGTCGGGCCTGACGCTGCAGTCGATCGTGCCGGTCGTCACGCGGCCGCAGATGCGCGCCCACTCGTCGACGTACGAAGCCGGGAAGACCTCGCGCGTGCAGCTCTCCACCAGGCGCAACCACTCTCCGATCAGCGCCCGGCCGTTGGCGTCGTTCCACGGCTCGCGGCCGGCCACCGGGCCCGGCCCGCCGCCACCGCCTCCGCCGCCCATCACGCCGGAGTCGCAGCAGGCGTCGGGGCGCGGGTTCGGCACCCCGCTCTTCAGCCAGCAGCGCGGCCGCGGCCCCTGCACGGTGTTCGGCCGCACGTAGGTCCAGGCGCGGCACTGCGACTCACGGGCGCAGGCGTCGCGGCAGGCAGCGGGGTCGGCCACCCCGAGGTCGAAGCTGCGGTAGTCCATGCCCGGCAGGTTGATGCCGGGCTGAATGCCACCGCCTCCGCCGGGCGGACCACCCGGAGGACCACCCGGAGGCCCGCCCGGGGGACCACCCGGAGGACCGCCCGGCGTCGCCGCCAGCTCGCGAAGGATGTGGGTGATGTTGCCGCCCAGCAGGAAGGCCCCGCTGATCAGCCAGCGGCCGCCCTGCTGGCGGAAGACCGTGTAGCGCGTCGAAGGTCGCCCGGCGGCGTTGTAGAAGACCAGCGTGCCACCCTCGACCCCCCAGCGCGCCTCGTTGGGGTGCGAGTAGCCGCCGATGCGACCGTCGGGCAGCAGGCGAAGCGAGCGCGAGATCACCGAGCCGTCGCCGCGCTCGAACTGCCAGACACGCCCGCTGAGGTCCGCCGTCGACAGCGGCAGCTGGCCGGTGAACGCCTTGACGCCGGAGACACAGCAGGCCTCGCCGCGCGCCGCCGGCACCGTGTTCTTCAGCCAGCAGCGCGGCCGCGGGCCCTGCACGGTGTTCGGCGCGACGTAGGTCCACGCCTGGCACACCGCCTCGTTGCCGCACGCGGCCTGGCAGAGGCCCGGGTCCGGCGCCGGCAGATCGAAGCTGCGGTAGTCGCCCCCCTGGCGGTTGGTGTTGGGCTCGAACGTTCCCTGACTCCAAACCCCACCGGGCAGCAGCAGCGCCAGCGCCGCCAGCAACAGGCCGAACCTGGACATCTCGACCTCCTCGTCGAACGATCCGCGCCGCCGCGCTCCCCAGCACCACCACGGCCGCGGTCGAAGACGAAGCTACGCTCCCGACGCGGGTTCGCGTTGCGTGGCATCAAGAGGACGGGGAATGCGACGGCGCGCCGCGCCCGGTCAACGGCTGCGCAACGCCTCGATGCGCGCCAGACAACGCCGGTGGCGTTCATCGACGCGCCGCGCGAACCACTCGGTCGTGAGCTTGCGGGTGAACTTCGGGCTTTGCAGGTCGATTCTCGGCACCACGGCGCGCGGCAGCACGCGCCGGTCGAGCTTCTCGGCATAGGCGAAGACACGCTGGTACAGCGCCGTGCCCTCGAAGTCCGCCTCGTCGCCCCGCGCCAGGTCGCGGCGGATCGCCGCTTCGCCGAGGCCGATGCGCCCGGCCAGCACGTAGGCCGCGCGCTCGGTCTCGCCGGTGTTGCGGCCGCCGCGCGGCAGCAGGTCGCCGTCCAGTGCCAGCGGCAGGCCCGAGGCCAGGCTGAGCGCCTGCTGGAAGGCCGCGTTGCGGCTCGCCCAGCGCCCGGCATTGAAGTCCGCGAAGCGGTGCAGCGGCTGCTCGTAGGGTGCGCGGTAGTCGAGCAGGTGCGCGGCACCGAAGTACAGCCCGCCGCGGCGCGTGAACACCTCGCGCCGCACCGAGCCATTCATCGCGTAGGGGTAGCGCCGCTGCTCCACCTGGGCCTCGGCGAACGCGATGCTCACCTGCATCGGCCCGCCGGTGCGCACCGGGTTGCGGTCGGCGAAGAAGGTCCGCCCGAGCGGCACCATGCCGATGAAGTCCTCGAAGATCTCGCTCAGTTCACGCTCGGTCTTCACCGCGTCGATGCGCTCGGCATAGCTGCGGCCGTCCGGCGAGTCGAGCGACAGCGCCGCCCGCACTGCCAGCGCCGGCACGCCGGCCTGGTCGGCGCGGCGGTCGATCTCCTTGCGCGCGATGGCGGCCAGGCCGGGCACCGGCGGGTCGGCCTGGTAGCCCGACTCCTGCTCGGTGACCGCCATCACCGCGCACAGGTTCTGCGGCGTCGACGGCAGTTCCAGTGCCGACAGCGCGCCGTGGATGTCGGTGGCCCAGCCGGCGCGGTCGCGCAAGCGGTCGGGCAGCAGTTGCGCCACCAGCGCCCGCGCCTCGGTGGGCCCCATGCCGGCAGGCTCGGACACCGGCCCCGGCAGCGCGCAGGACACCAGCCACGCCGCAGCGACCCACGCCGCCACCGCCGGCGCTGCCGAGGTGCGCACGGGTTCCGGTCGGGGCCCCGGGTGACTCATGCGCGGATTGTCCGCATGCCCCGGCGGCCGCGCTGCGCCGGCGCTACTTCAGCCGCTGCAGCATCTCGCCCATCTTCTGGTGCACGAGGTTGACGGCCTTCAGCGGCCGCAGCATGACCTTGAAGTCGGTGATGCGGCCCTGGTCGTCCCAGCGGATGAGGTCGACACCGTTGATCTGGATGCCGTCGATCTCGGTCGTGAACTCGAGCACCGCGTCGCGCTCGCCGACCACCTCGCGCTCGTAGCGGAAGCTGGCGTTGTTCAGCACATGCAGCGCACCGGTGAGGTACAGCGTCGTGATCGCCTTGCCGCGCTGCGGCGTGTGCACCACCGGCGAGTGGAAGACGACGTCGTCGGCGAGCAGGCGGTCGAGCGCGCCGGCTTCGCGCGCGCGCACGAGCTCGTGCCAGGCCTGCAGCGGGTTGTTCATGGGGTTCCTCGAGGGGCTTGCGGGAGCCCGATTGTCGGGCGGCCGGCTGCGGCGACCGTCGCGGCCCGCGCCTGGCTCACCGCCGTGGGTCCCAATCCAGCCGCAGCATGCGCGTCAGGTCGACCGCCTTCTGCTCCTGCTGCGTGCCGACCACGGTGTCGGTGCCGTCGACGCGGTAGTAGAAGTTCGAACCCGCCTGCACCGTCGTGACCTGGTTGGTCGTCGGGTCCAGCGCGCGGTAGGTGCCGGACAGCGTGTCGCCGATCGCGCGCGAGTTGCGTGCGTTCGACTCTGCGCGCTCGGCCATCGCCTGCCGGAAGAGGTCGTTGAGGGACTGCAGCGTCGCCATCACACGCTGGTGGTCGAGCTTCGCGAAGTAACGGTCGATGCGCAGCCATTGCGGGTTGACCTGCGCGCTGCCCACCGCCCGCGCCAGCGCGGCCTCCGCCGTGGCGGCCTGCTGCGGCGCCGCGAGGTAGCCGGCGAGGAAGATCAGCGACCACTGCTGCACGCCCATCGTCGAGCCGTAGACCTCGGTGGCCACCGTGACGCGGCCGCGCTGGCCCCGGTGCTCGAACTCCAGCTCGCCGGCGTGCACCTGGCCGTTCATCACGTTGCCGAAGCGGTAGCGCTCGGCGGCGAGCCGCTGCGCGAGGTCGGGCCGCGGCCGCGCCGCGGCGGCCGTGGCGCCCGCAAGCCGCATCCCCAGCCAATGGCGGGCGAAGGCCTCGCCGGGCAGGTAGCGCAGGATCGGCATCGGGCTGACGCCGCTCGGGTTGTAGACCATGCCCTCGCGCAGGCCGTACTGCGCCAGCTCCGGTGTCGGTGCGGTGAAGGTGCCGGCGCTGCGTTCGCCGAGGAACAAGGTCGCGCCGCCGCCCGGAGCCACCGCGCTCGCCTCCAACCGCGGCGCGAGGGCGCCCTCGCGGTAGACGCCGAGTTCGGAGCGCCAGCCGGACGGGAACTCCACCGTGAAAGCCTGCTCGCGTGGCTCGGTCACCCTCGTGAAGTCGATCCGCGCCGGCGCACCCGCTGGCGAGGGTGGCCGCAACGCGAAGCTGCGCAGGATCTCGACGAGCTGCGGCGCCCGGGCGTGGAAACGGTCCGCCGGCGCGCCCATCAGGTACAGCGTGCCGGCGCCACCGCGCAGCACCACCATCGCCTGCGCCTTCTTGTCCTCCACCGTCAGCAGGCCGCGTGCCGCGTCGCCTTCGTCGCGCAGCGCGATCAGCGTCGGCCCGCGCATCGGCCCCAGCCGCCCGCCGACCACCAGCGCGCGCAGCACATCGGCGGCTCTCCGCCCCCGCCCGGCGCCCACCGGCCCCACGGCGACAAACTCGGTCGCGTCGGGCGAGAACGCGCGCGCCATGCCTTCGTAGGCCTCGACCCGCCAATGGACCGGATGCGTGAAGGCAAACCCCTCCGGGTGCTCGGTGCGGCGGACATCGGCCTGCACTTGCGTGCAGGCCAGCAGCGTGACCAGGGCCAGAATCGCCGGGCTTCCCATCGCTACCCTCTCCATCGACACCTCCACCATCGCGAATGATGCCGCGTGATCGGCAGCCGCCGATCAGGGGGTGGCGTGGGGTCGTGAACCTCGGCGGACACCTGGTCCGCGATCGCCTACCGGCTGCACATCTGCACGTTCTGCTGCACCAGCCGCAACGCGCCGGTGTCCTTGTCGAGCGCCGCGACCGCCAGCCTGAACAGTCCGGCCGGAAAGGCGGTGCGCCGCAGCGCCGGCGCGCCGCTGCCGGCGGGCACCGCGACGTTGTCCACCACCAGCAGCTCGGGGTTCTGCATCAGCGCGCCGCTCGGCAGCGAGATCTCCGGGATCAGCGGCTGCACCTGGCCCTGCCACCAGGCATGGCGGCCGGTGCCGTCGCCGAAGTCGTCGAAGTAGAAGGTCCACAGGCTGCCGCTGGCGGCGTCGACGAGGCCGAGGTAGATCGCCGACTTCGGCGCGTCGATGCCGTTGTTGCCGACGGTGACCGTGGTCATCTTCAACACGTCGGCCGGCGGCGATCCGCAGCGCATGTCCCCCACGTTGGCCGGCGTGGGGACGTCGACGAAGGGCCCGAACCAGACCTTGTCGTAGACGGTGTTGAAGCAGGTGCCGCCTTTGTCGCACAGCCGCAGCTCGATGCGCCAGTCGCCGTTGAACGGGATCGCGAAGACGTCGTGCCCGCGCATCAGCTTCTGCGGGTCGGGCAGGATGCGGACCACGCGCGTGCGGCTGTCGCCGGAGTCTTCGGAGAAGGGCACGATGCCCTGCATCAGCCGGGACAGCAGGTGCTGCGTGGTGTCGGTGCTGCCGACGATCAGCTTCAGCGACGCGAAGTCGAGGTGCTCGCGGCCATGCGGGTCGCGCATCACGAGCTTGAAGCCGCGGCCTTCGAGGATGCTCTTGTGGAAATCGAAGCCCTGCGACGGGTCGGGCTCGATCGCGATGCGGTGGCTGACGACCGGCAGCGTGAACTCGATGTACGACGGGCCGGCGGTGTACTCGCCGTGGATGCTCTCAGCGTCGAAGCTGCCGGTGATCGGCGGGAAGCTCGGGTGACCCGAAGGCACCGAGTAGCGGCTGACACCGTCGTGGGTGCCCTGAATGACGTTGGTCTCGCCAGTCGGCCGGATGGTGCAGGTGGCGGGCGCGTTGCTCGGCGATTCGAGATGCGCCTCGAGCTCGGCGATCCGCCACTCGAGCTGCCCGTTGGCCTGGAGGACGATCGTCAGCGCCGCCTCGTTGGCGCACAGCCCGGAGCCGAACTCGTTGCGAACCGTCACCGTCAGGCGGTAGCTGCCGCTGTACTCGGCGGGGAAGCTGACCGCCGCTGCCGACGGCGGCGGCACGATTGCCAGCCAGAAGGTGAACAACCCGACCGCTACCGTGCTGAACTTCATCGTCCTTGTCCTCTCTTCCCCCTGCCCTGCACGCTACGCCAGGCATCGCCGACCCGCTTGAGATGGCTCAAGCCCGAAGCGGTTGCGCGGAGTACCTTGCCCGGTATGGACAAGAGTGCAACGGCTTGGGCGCGACGTTGGATCGCCCGCTCGCTGTGGGTGCTGCTGCTGGCCGGTTCCGCCACGCAGGCGGCGACCACGCTCGACATCGCTCCGAAGGGCGCGCTGGCCGACGACCGCGCGGTGCGGCTGACGATCACCGCCACCTTCGACCCCGGCGCCACGCTCGAGGACTTCGCGGTCTTCTACGCCGGCGTCGACATCACGCGGCCGCTGCTCGAGAACGCCGCCGTCACGCGGCCCGACAGCCGCACCATCGTGGTCGCGGTGGAATACCTGTTCCCGCCCGGCCCCCACTCGCTGAGCGCGCGGCTGAAGGTGGCCGGCGAGGTCACCACCACCGCGAGCGCGAGCTTCCAGGTGCCCGAGGGTGAACAGGTGCGGCTGCGCAACGCGTTGCTGGCCGGCATCGACAGCTTCCTGCACCTGTACGACAGCTACCAGTTCAGCCGCAAGATCAGCCTTGGGGTCATCGAGAGGTTCACGCTGCGGGCCAACGACCCGAGCTTCCAGATCTACATGAACCCCGAGCTGCTGACCCGCCGCGGCGCGGTGGCGGCGTACATGGATCTCTTTGTCTACGGGGCCTGGCCGACGAGCTACTACTACCGCGACCTGGTGCTGAAGATCGAACCGTCGCAGTTCGTCGTCGGCCCGACGCCCGACCGCCACCCAGTCGTGCTCTGGCACGAGATGGTTCATGCGTTGAGCGATCTCGCCAACACCACCGGCATCGACCGCCTGCCGGCGCCGCGCACCGGCATGACGCTCGAGCAGATCGACCACTTCTACACCGACTGGGCCGAGAGCTGCGGCATCGACGGCATGCTGCGGCTGAAGGCCTTCGAGGACCACGCCGCCAAGCAGGGCCCGGGCGCGCCCTCGGCAAGCGCGATCGCCACCGCGCGCGAGCACTGGCGCGGCGCCATCAGCGAGTGCAACCGCTCGAACAACCCGCTCGGCGTTCCCGACGCGGCGCAGCGCGCGGTGTTCAAGAACCTGGTCGGCTTCGACGTCGACTTCAACCGCCTGAAGACGCATTACCTGAGCCTGAGCTATCCGGCGGCCTACTTCGACGCCGCCGTCGTCACCATCACCAGCCCCGGCCCTTCGAGCACGGTGAGCACACCCGACGTGCAGGTCACCGCGACCGTGAACCGCGTGGCGGGGACGACGATCGACGTCGCCGGCTTCGTCGTCAACGGCGTCGTGCGGCTGGTGACGCCGGGTGGCGACACCTTCACCGACCGCGTGCCGCTGCAGCCGGGCGCGAACACGATCGTCGCCGGCGTGGTGCCGCGCTCGACGCCGGGCATGGTCGAGGAGCCGGTGATCAGCCCGGCGATCACCGTCACGCGGCAGGACCCGTCGCTCACCTGCCCGCAGATCACCACCTGGACCAACACCGACCAGAACCTGTACGCGCCGCTGCGCATCTCGCGCGTCGACCACGCCAACAGCCCCGGGCTGTTCTACTTCTACGTCTGGAACAGCCCGGGCAGCCAGGAGAAGACGATCCGCGGCACCTACTTCAGCCTGCGCGCGACGCCGTCGCTGACGCGCGACCAGACCTTTGCCAACAACGTCGGCGTCAGCCTGATGTCGTTCGCCAGTGGCGCCGAGGCCGCCACCGTCTGGCAGCGCGAGCTGGCCGCCTGGGACGCGACCCCGGCCAGCATGCGCCCCGACCTGATCTCGCGCGAGGCGAACAAGCTGGTCTGGGGCGGCGTCTCGGCCGACGGTTCGAAGTCGATCGAGAGCCTGACGCTCCACCGCGGCAGCGTGATCGCCTATCACAGCCTGAAGAGCTCGGCCGCCGCCGACACCGTGGCACAGGCCGGCATGGCCGGGCTGGCGGCGCGCGAAAGCACGAGCTTCGGCTTGGTCGACGTGAAGTGCGGCGGGCGTTGAAGCGCGGCACCCGGAGTCGGATCGGCTGCTCATGACCTGCGGGTTAGCCTGCCCGTCCAAGCGCACTCCTATACTCGGCGCGGTCCGACAGCCGGAGTAGGCCCATGAGACTGAAGCACCTGATCGCCTGCCTGGTGGTCTTGGTGTCGGTGTGCGGCAGCGCGGTCGCGCAGCAGTACTTTCGCATCGGCACCGGCGGCACCGGTGGCACCTACTACCCGATCGGTGTGCAGATCGCGTCGGTCGTCTCGCAGCCGGGCCGCATCGTCGTCTCGGCGCAGCCGAGCAGCGGCTCGCTCGGCAACGTGATCGGCGTCGCCGCCGGCTCGCTCGAGTCGGGCTTCAGCCAGGCCGATGTCGCCACCTGGGCGCAGACCGGCACCGGCACCTTCGAAGGCAAGCCGCCGCTGACGCGGCTGCGGCTGATCGCGAACCTGTTCTCGGAGAGCATCCACATCGTCGTCCGCAAGGATTCGGCGATCCAGCGCGTGTCGGACCTGCGCGGCAAGCGGGTCGCGATCGACGAGGTGGGTTCGGGCAGCCTGATCAACGCGCGCATGGTGCTGGCGGCACATGGCCTGAAGGAAGCGGACCTGAAGCCCGAGTACATCAAGCCCAACCAGTCGGCCGACCGGCTGCTCGCCGGAAGCCTCGACGCCTTCTTCTTCACCGGCGGCGTGCCGGCGAAGGCAGTCGCCGATCTCGCCGCCAGCCCGGCGGGCATCCGGCTGCTGCCGCTCGAGGGCGAGCCGGCACGGCGGCTGCGAAGCGAGAGCCCCTTCCTGTTCGAGGACACCATCGCCGAGGGCGCCTACCCGGGCGTGCCGGCGACGCCGACGCTGGCGGTGGGGGCGCAATGGGTCACCGACGAAAGAGCCAGCGCCGAGCTGGTCTACCAGATCACGAAGGCGCTGTACGCCGAGCCGGCGCAGAAGGCGCTGGCGAGCGGGCATCCGAAAGGCGCGTCGATCACGCTCGCCAACGCGGTGCGTGGCGCCGGCATCCCGTTCCACGAAGGGGCGCGGCGCTTCTACCGCGAAGCCGGCGTGCTGAAGTGACGAACCGCGAGCGTTCTTCACCACTGAGCACCCCCAGGGCCGGGCCAGCCCGGCCCGCCCCCCGTGGGGGTTCAAGTTGCCCGGCGGAGCCGGATCAACTTGAGAGCACCCCCAGGGCCGGGCCAGCCCGGCCCGCCCCCCGTGGGGGTTCAAGTTGCCCGGCGGAGCCGGATCAACTTGAGAGCACCCCCAGGGCCGGGCCAGCCCGGCCCGCCCCCCGCGGGGGCTCCCGTTGCCCGGCACAGCCGGATCGACTCGAGAGATGAGCTGGCGCCAGCGCCTGGGCCCGGTGGCGCTTGCCGGACTGGCCGGCCTCGTGCTGGCGGGATCGATCGGCACCAAGTCCTGGCGCGAACACCAGACCGCCCTTGCCAACGCCCGGGTCCAGACGCAGAGCTTCGCGAGCGCGCTCGAGGAACAGTCCCGTCAGTCGCTGCACCGCATCGCGAGCGCGCTGCGCGAGGCCGACGAGGTGCTGGCGCAGCTGCGTGCGACCAACGTCACCGACGACGCCACCGAGGTCGGCTACCGCCTGGCCGGCCTGCTGCCGGCCGACCGGCTGATCCACGCCTTCGAGGTGCTGGGCAAGGACGGTGCCACGCTGGCATCGACGCTGACCGCACCCGAACTGTCGGCGGCCGCTTCCGGCGACGGGCTCGACTACCACAGCCCCCATGCGCGCGGCGCCGACCGCGAGCTGGTCTTCGGCGCACCGCGGCGCGCGGCGCCGGGCGGCGACTGGCTGCTGCCCGTCAGCCGCCGCATCACGCTGCCCGGCGGCGCCTGGGGCGGCGTGCTGGTGGCATGGGTGCGGCCACCGTACTTCCAGTCCTTCTACGACACGCTGGCCGACGGGCATGGCGGCTTCGTCGCGCTGTACCTCACCTCCGGCTGGGCCGCGGTGACCGCGCCGCACGACGAGTCGGTGATGGGCCGCAACTGGTCGGACACGGCGCTGTTCAGGCTGCACATGCCGCAGTGGCCGACCGGCACCGTGCGCGAGGCCGCGGCGCACGACGGTGTCGACCGCATCGTCAGCTACCGCGTGCTGAACGACTTCCCGGTGCTCGTCACCTACGGGCTGGCCAGCGACACCGTGCTGGCCGAGTGGCGCCGCTCGGCCACCTGGGACGGCATCGTGCTGCTGATCGCGCTGGCGGTGCTCGGTGGCGCGGCCTGGTTGCTGATGCGCCACGAGCAGGGCCGGCGCGACGCCGAGCAGGCCCACGCGCAGATGCTCGCCGCGCAGGAAGCCAGCCGCGCGAAGACCGAGTTCCTGGCGCGAATGAGCCACGAACTGCGGACGCCGCTGAACGCGGTGCTCGGCTTCGCGCAGCTGCTCGGCGACGACGCCGAGCCGCTCGCGCCGGTGCAGCAGCGCCACCTGCGGCTGCTGCGCGAAGGTGCCGAGCACCTGCAGGCGCTGGTCAGCGACGTGATCGACGTCGCCAGCATCGAGGCCGGCCGGCTCGAGATCACGCTGCGCCCGGTGCCGCTGGCCGAGGTGATCGAGTCGTCGCTCGCGATGTGTGCCGCTGCTGCCGCCGCCACCGGCGTGCGGCTGGAGTCGAAGCTGCCCGCCGGCGGCGCGCTTCGTGCCACCGCCGACGCGACGCGGCTGCGCCAGGTGCTCGCCAACCTGGTCTCCAACGGCATCAAGTACAACCACCCGGGCGGGCAGGTCGCGGTCTCGGCTTCGGCCGACGGCGAGGTCGTCCGCCTCGAGGTCGACGACGACGGCCTCGGCATGACCGACGATCAGCAGCAGCAGCTGTTCACGCCGTACAACCGGCTCGGGCGCGAAGGTGGCACGGTTCGCGGCACCGGCATCGGCCTGGTGCTGGTGCGGCAGCTGGTGGCGCTGATGAACGGCCGCATCGAGGTCCGCAGCGAGGCCGGCCGCGGCACCCGGGTCACGATCGAACTGCAGCGCAGCGACGGCGCACCCGATCCGATCAGCGCGCCCGCACCACTGGCCTCGCAAACCGAAGGTGCCGGCCTCGTGCTCTACATCGAGGACGAGCCGGTCAACCGGCTGCTGGTGCAGGAGACGCTGCGCACCTGCCCGGGGGTCGAACTGCTGCTGGCCGAGAACGGCCGCGACGGCCTCGCGCTCGCGCGCGAGCGCCGCCCCGGCCTCGTGCTGCTGGACATGCAACTGCCCGACATCGACGGCCACCAGGTGCTTCAGGCGCTGCGCGACGACCCGGCCACGCGCGAGATCCCGGTGGCGGTGCTGTCGGCGGGTGCGATGTCGGACGACATCGCGCGCGCACGCGCTGCGGGTGCCGCCGCCTACTGGACCAAGCCGATCGACGTCGTCGCGCTGCGAACGCAGGTGCAGCGGATGCTGGCACGACGAGGAGGCTGAAGGCCTGCGCGGCTCGCGCACCGCCATCGCGCACGATCGTCGCCCGCCGCCACCCTGCCGACCATGCGCCGCCGCCCCTTCCTGCACTCGTTGCCCGGCTGGGCGGTCGCGCCGTGGGCCACCGGCGCCACCAGCACCCCGGCCCGCAAGACCCTGCACCTGGCGATCGCCTCCGGCGAGACGGTGCTCGACCCGGTGCAGACCAACAGCGACCAGAACACGGTCGAGATCCTGTCGCAGATCCTCGAGTCCCCGCTCGGCTACGACTACCTGGCGCGGCCGGTCCGGCTGGTTCCCGTCACCGCCGCGGCGATGCCCGAGATCTCGGCCGACGGGCGCGTCTTCACGGTGCGGATCCGGCCCGGCATCTTCTTCGCCGACGACCCCGCCTTCGGTGGCCGCCCGCGCGAGCTGGTGGCGGCCGACTTCGTCTACGCGATCAAGCGCTTCTACGACCCGCGCTACAACTCGAGCGACCTCTACGTCTTCGAATCGCTGAAGCTGCCCGGCCTGTCGGAGCTTCGCCAGCAGGCGCTGAAGACACGGCAGCCCTTCGATTACGACCGCGAGGTCGAAGGCGTTCGCGCGCTCGACCGCGCGACGCTGCGCATCACGCTCGGCGTGCCCGACCCGCGATTCATCTACGTGCTGGCGCAGCCCGCCTTCACCGGCGCGGTGGCTCGCGAGGTGGTCGACCACTACGGCGAGACGATCGGCGAGCACCCGGTCGGCACCGGCGCCTTCAGGCTGCACAGCTGGCGCCGCCACTCGCGCATCGTGCTCGTGCGCTCGCCGACCTTCCGGCGCGTGCACTACGAGGGCACGCCGGCCGAGGAGCCGGTGGCGCAGCAGATCGCAGCACGGCTGCAGGGGCGCGAGCTGCCGCTGGTCGACGAGGTGCAGGTGCACGTGGCCGAGGAGTCGCAGCCGCGCTGGCTGTCGTTCCTCGACGGCACCTACCACTGGCTGACGGTGCCTCCGGAGTTCCGGCCGCTGGCGGCGCCCGGCGGGCGGCTGGCGCCTTTCATCGCGCGCCGCGGGATCCGGCTGCACACGATGCCGCAGGCCGACATGGCGATGAGCTTCTTCTTCATGGAGAACCCTCTGGTCGGTGGTTATGCGCCGGACAAGGTGGCGCTGCGGCGCGCGATCGGTCTCGCCTTCGACAACGCGGCCTACATCCGCCACGTGATCGGCGGCTTCGGCATCCCGGCGCAGAGCACGGTGGCACCGTTCACGTCGGGCTACGACCCGGACTACCGCAGCGAGATGAGCGAGCACAGCCCGGCGCGCGCGAAGGCGCTGCTCGACCTCTACGGCTATGTCGACCGTGACGGCGATGGCTGGCGCGAACAGCCCGACGGCAGCCCGCTGACGCTGGTGCGCTCCGGCGGCGCGACGCTGCGCGACCGCCGCACCAACGAGATCTGGAAGCGCTCGATGGACGCCGTCGGCCTGAAGATCGGGTTCGAGACCTCGACCTGGCCCGAACTGCTGAAGAAGAGCCGCGCCGGGACGCTGATGATCTGGGGCTATTCCTGGTCGGCCACCTCGCCCGACGGCGGATTCTTCCTCGCCATCGCCTACGGCCCCAACGCGAGCGAAGCCAACGACCCGCGCTTCGCGTTGCCGGCCTTCGACCGCCTGTACGAACGTCAGCGCGCCCTGCCCGACGGCGCCGAACGCGAGGCGCTGATGCACCAGGCGAAGAACCTGCTCGTCGCCTACATGCCGTACAAGGTGCACCTGCACAGCGTGCTGCTGGAGCTGATCCAGCCCTGGACGCTGAACCGCTGGCGCCACCCTTTTATGCGCGACACCTGGCGCTTCGTCGACGTGCTGCCACGCGAAGGCGACTGAACCCGGCAGAGGGCCGCAGGTCTTGCCCGAGGAGCCGCAATCAACCAAGCCGTCGGCGCGGATCCGGCTCCGCCGGTCCGCTGCCGAAGCCCCCCCGGGGGCCGAGCCCGGACACGAGCGGTCCGGTGGACCGATCGTGCCTGGCGAGGGGCCGGGTCACTGACCCGGCGCGGCCTGCAAGGCAGCGACCGGGAGGGAGCGTGGGGGCCCCATCTACGGGTCGTCGCCGACGCGCGGCGAGCCGATCGTCACGCCCCCGTCGACGACGATCGTCTGCCCGGTCATGAAGCCGCTCGCCGGCGCGGCGAGGAAGACCGCCGCGCCGGCGATCTCGTCGGGCTCGCCGATGCGCAGCAGCGGCGTGTCGGCGGTGCGCTTCTTCAGCAGGCCGGGGTTGCTCCACAGCGCCTTCGCGAAGTCGGTCTTCACGAGCCCGGGCGCGATGCAGTTTGCGCGCACGCCCTTCGGGCCCCACTCCACCGCGAGGTTGCGAACCAGCGCCATGTCGGCGGCCTTGCTGATGCAGTAGGCGCCGATCACCGGCGAGCCGCGCAGCCCGCCGATCGACGAGACGACGATCACCGAGCCGCCGCCGCGCGCGGCCATTCCCGGCAGCACCATGTGCGCCAGCCAGAGGTTGCTGCGCACGTTGCTGTCCATGATCTTCGTCCAGGCCTCGTCGGGCATCTCGATCGCCGGGCCGTAGTACGGGTTCACCGCGGCGTTGCACACCAGCGTGTCGATGCGGCCCCACTTCGCGATCGTGGTGTCCACCAGCGCCTGCAGGTCCTCCCTGCGGCCGATGTGGCAGGCCAGTGCGAGCGCCTCGCCGCCGGCGGCCTCGATCTCGCGCACCACCGACTCGCAGGCGTCGAGCTTGCGCGACGACACCACCACCTTCGCACCCTGCTGCGCCAGCCGGCGGCAGATCGCGGCGCCGATGCCGCGCGAGCCGCCGGTGACGACGGCCACCTGGCCCTGAAGGTCGAACAGGCTCTTCGGGGCTGCGGGTGGGGTCACGCGGGTCTCCTGCTGGCGGCGCCGGTCGGCCAACCGCAGTATCCCGCGCGTGGGCAACCGCTGGCCGGGCGAGCGTCCGCGATGCGACACCGCGCTCACAGGCAACTTGATCCCCGCGGGAGGTGGGCCGGCGATGGCCGGCCCTGGGGCCGCTCTCAGGGGTGTTTCCCAGATGAACGGCCCGCGCCGGGGCGGCTCAGCGGCCGCGCGGTGGCTCGCACTCGGTGGGGTCGGCCACCCGAAGCCAGCCGATCGCCACGGCCGCTGGCACCGCCAGCCACCAGGCCGGGCTACCCTGCAGCGCCAGGCCGAGCGCGGCCACCACGCTGCCGGCCGCCAGGCACAGCAGCAGCCACGACAGCCGTCGCCCGACCGTGCGGCTGCGGTGGCCGGGCTTCGGCGCGGCATCGTTCGAGGGGCTCACTTCGCCTTCCAACCCAAGACGCCGAGGTGCAGGTTCTGGATGTACAGGCGGTCGGCGGTCTCGGTGACGCCGGTGGTCTCGGGGTAGCTGCCGGCCGGGTCCTGCAGGTCGGCGACGACGCGGCCGCTCTCGTCGAAGGCGAAGACATGGCCGTAGGGCTTGGGGATCGGCCACAGCGAACGAGGCAGCCGCAACGTCAGCGCGCGCAGGAAGGGCTTGTCGGCCATCTTGTCGACGTTCGGGCTGCGCGGCCCGGACATGCCGAGCCAGATGCGCCCTTCCTGCCCGCGCATCAGGTTGTCGGGGTAGCCGGGCAGGTTGTCCAGCAGCACCGTGGCCTGTGGCGAGCCCGAAGCGACGTCGAGGTCCGAGGCCACCACCGCCACATTCCACACCCGGTACTTGCCGGTCTCGGCGACAAACAGCGTCTGCTCGTCGGCGCTGAGTGCGACGCCGTTGGCGAACGACAGCCCGCGCACGACGATGCGCGTCCGGCGCGTCGCCGGGTCGTATTCGAGGATGCGGCCGGTGCAGCGCTGCTCGATGATGTCGAGCACCGCCGCCTCGTAGGTGCCGCCCCAGGCCGACGGCGCGAAGCGGCCCGAGGCGTCGCTGAAGTAGATCTTGCCGTTGCGCGCCACCACCACCGCGTCGGCATAGCGGATCGGGTCGCCGTTCACCCGGTCGGCCAGCACCGTCACCTGGCGGTCCGGGCCGATCGCCAGCAGCCCCTTCACCGCGTCGGCTGCGATCAGCCGGCCCTCGGCGTCGAAGTCGAAGCCGAGCACGCGGCCACCAGTGCTGGCGTAGACCTCCTGCGCGCTGCCGTCGGGGTTCATGCGCAGCACGCGGCCGCTGGCCACCGCGGCGTAGAGCTTGCCGTCGCGGCCCAGCACGACATGCTCGGGGCCGGTCTCGCCGGCCAGCGTTATCAGCTTCAGCCCCGCCAGGCGCTGGTTCGGCGCATGCGGGCCCCGGTAGCCCGGGTCGGGCGGAGCCGCCCAGGCCACCGGTTCCACCGGCACCGGCCAGAAGGTGAGGTACGCAGCCAATGCCGCCACCAGCGCCAGCAACGCATAGACGAACCTCTTCATGACCCCACCCCTCCACGGCGTGCCTCGCCAACGGCAGGCTATGCCGCTCGCCTGCGCCGCGGCAATCCGCGCCGACCCGCATCGGCGCGCAGGCGGCCAGGGGCGAGGCCCGTGACCCGCGACCGGTGCACCGGGTGTGACTAGTGCATAGCGGCCGAACCCGGCGGTTTCTACACTCGCCGCCGGCCAACAGCCGACACGCCGCTGCGGCGCCTGCGCCGACGCTGCCGACCCGAACCCACCCCGAGGAGAAGACACATGAGAGGTCCGCTACTGCAGTGCAGCTACATGCCCGGCGACACCTTCACCATCGCCGCCTGGCTGGCGCTGCGGCCCGAAGAGCGCGTGGTGCTGCTGCAGGACACCAGCCTGGCCGACGACAAGTCCGGCTTCATCCTGCCGCTGTACGCCAACACCGGCGTCGACAAGCAGGTGAGCGTGGTCGACCTCAAGGCCCTGTACGCCGGCAAGCTGAGCGCGAGCCCCTGCAAGGAGATCTACCGCCTGTGGAGCTCCGACAAGCTGCCGAATTCGCGCGGCGAGATCGCGGCCTACAAGTCGTCGCCGCCCGACGCCAAGAAGGACGAGGTGATCCGCGCCGCGCTGACCGCCGTCTACGACCGCTTCAACCGCTGGCCGCGCGCCGTCACCGCGGTCACCGGCTGGGTCGCCAACGAGGTCGGTGGCGACGTCGACCGCCGGCTGACGACGCTGCTGCAGCGCTGGGGCGTCTCGCTGCAGGTGGACGCGCGCATGAAGGCCTTCGACGAGTTCCTGTCGGCGAAGGCGATGTCGGCGCTGAAGGCCAACACGCTGGTGCTCTGGAGCCGCCAGAGCGGCAAGCGCGGCGGCGCCCACCTCGAACTGGACTCGAGCTACCTCGGCCTGGCGCAGCTGATCGAGGAGTTCCAGTATCAAGGCGGCGGCGAGGACACGAGCCTGATCCTGGTCGGCGACGAGAAGGTCTCGACGCGGACCGGAAAGCTGAAGCTGGAGGAACTCGCCAAGGAGTTCGGCGTGCACTACCTGGGCGAGTTCTGGAAGAGCAAGGAATGGACTTCGCGGCTGGACGACAACCGCATCAACCAGATGGCCTTCTGGGTCTACCTGAACAGCAAGAAGAGCAAGCTCCACCACCTGGGCATGCGCAGCGGCGCGCTCGAGCTGATGTCGCTGCTGAAGATGCCGGCGATATACCTCGAGCCGAAGGGCTCGAAGTCGGGTTCCCGCATGACCGCTTTCGCCGAGAAGGGCATCGAGTACGTGCGGCTGCACATCGAGCACTCGCCCGGCCTCACGGCGCAATGGGGCCAGGACTACGAGGGTGGCGCCTACGGCGCCAAGGTACCGGTGGCGGTGCACAGCAACTGGGAGCGCGAGAAGGGCGACAAGGCCTGGGCGCTGAAGCAGGGCGACCTGAAGGCCAAGGACCTGGAGATCGACCGCAAGAAGGAGGCCATGAACAAGGCCTTCGACGAGGGCCGCAAGAAGCAGGGCTTTGCGCTGCAGCGGGAGTTCTACAAGCTGCTCGAGGAGAAGAAGGCCATCCGCGGCGCCGACTACACCGACGACGCCGTCGCCGAGCTGAAGAAGGTCGACCCCAAGGGCGGCCCCGAGCGCACGCGCGGCTTCGACCCGCAGGATGTCGAGGACGTGATGCGGGTGGTGCTGTCGCGCATCAAGTAGCCCGGCCCCGGGGGACGGCCCGACGTACGATCACCCACCATCCGCCTCGCCGCCACCCATGGAAGCGCTCTCCCCCTCGGCCATCACCAGCTGGCATGCCCATGTCTACTTCGACGCGGTGAGCCGCGACGCCGCCTGGGCGCTGCGCGATACGGTGGCCGCCGCGCTCGCCGGCCGCGTCGAGATCGGCCGCTTCCACGAGAAGCCGGTGGGTCCGCACCCGATGTGGAGCTATCAGCTCGCCTTCGCGCCCGGCGACTTCGCCCGCGTCGTCGGCTGGTTGGCGCTGAACCACGGCACGCTCGACGTGCTGGTCCACCCCAACACCGGCGACGAGCTGCGCGACCACCGCGACAGCGCGCTGTGGATCGGCCGCTCGCACCTGCTGAACCTGGCGGCGCTGCAGGAGTAAAGCAGCGCAAACCCGGCCATCGAGGATTGCCGCGGGGCCCATCAGATCTGTCCGTCACGCACGTACGGCTGGCTCCAAAGGATGGTCTGCAGCAGCGCCGCCTTCATCCAGGCCGTGTGCATCCGGTCGCGGGCACGAACGGGCGCGCCGCGTCGCGGCCGCGTCGACGAGCGGGGTAGCATCGGCGCCCCCCGACGAGCCGCCGCGCGCGCACCGCCCACCGCCAAGGACCGGCCATGTTGACCCCCGACGAGATCCGCGCCGTCCCGCTGTTCGCGAACCTGTCCGACGCCGACCTCGACCGCCTGGTCCGCACCTCGGCCGACATCCGGCTCAACACCGGCGAGTTCGCGGTGCACGAGGGCGGCGAGCGCGCGCTCTACGTGGTGCTGTCGGGCCGCATCGAGGTCGTCAAGCGTTTCGACGGCATCGATCGCCAGCTCGGCTGGCGGCTGCCCGGCGCCATCTTCGGCGAGGTGCCGCTGGCCTTCGCGACCCCCTTCCCCGGCGGCTACCGCGCCGCCGAGCCGTCGCGCGTGATGCGTGTCGAGCCGCACCACTACTTCGCGATCGCGTCGTCGGCGCCCGAAGTCGCCGAGAAGGTCGGTGCGCTGGCGCGCGAGCGCATCGGCGGCCTGCAGGGCATCGCGATGCAGCCGCCGAAGGCGCAGATCACGGTCTACGGCGAGCGCTGGGACCCGGCGTGCAGCGAGGTGCGGCGCTTCCTGTCGCGCAACCAGATCGTTCACGACTGGCTGTCGCCGGAGACCCCGGAACTCACGCGCTCGTGGACCGGCACCATCCCCGCCGCGGCCGATTGCCCGGTGGTGCGCCTGGCCGACGGCACGCAGCTGCCCAAGCCCGCGCTGCGCGAGCTGGCGGTGCAGCTCGGCCTGCAGACCCAGCCCGGCCACGACGACTACGACGCGCTGATCATCGGCGGCGGCCCCGCCGGCCTGGCGGCCGCGGTGTACGGTGCCAGCGAGGGCCTGCGCACGCTGGTCATCGAACGCGAGGCACCGGGCGGGCAGGCCGGCACTTCGTCGCGCATCGAGAACTACCTCGGCTTCCCCAACGGCGTCTCGGGCGACGAGCTGGCCAGCCGTGCGCTGCAGCAGGCGCGGCGGCTGGGCGCCGAGATCCTGGTGATGCGCGGCGTCGAGGGCATGGACCCGGCGACTCGCGAAGTCATGCTCGACGGCGGCCAGCGGGTGCGCGCGCGCAGCGTCATCCTCGCCACCGGCGTCTCGTGGCGGCGACTGGTGATCGACGGCTTCGACCGCCTGATCGGCAAGGGCATCTACTACGGCGCCGCACGCAGCGAGGCGCCGTCGACGCATGGGCAGGATGTGTTCCTGATCGGCGCCGGCAACTCCGCCGGCCAGGCGGCGCTGCACTTCGCGAACCACGCGCGCCAGGTGACGCTGGTGGTGCGCGGCGACTCGCTCGAGAAGAGCATGTCGCGCTACCTGATCGAGCAGCTGGCCGGCAAAGGCAACATCGCGACCCGGCTGCGCTGCGAGGTGAAGGCCGCCCACGGCGAGGCCCACCTCGAGGCGGTCGACATCGTCGACCACCTTCAGGGCCGCGTGACGCGGCACGACTGCGGCGGCCTCTTCGTCTTCATCGGCGCCGATGCCGACACCAGCTGGCTCCCGCCCGAGGTCGCGCGCGACCGCAACGGCTACGTGCTCACCGGCGACGAGGTGCTGAAGTCCGGCCGCTGGTCACAACCGCGCGACCCCTTTCTGCTGGAATCGAGCCTGCCCGGCGTCTTCGCCTGCGGCGACGTGCGGCTGAGCCCGATCAAGCGCGTCGCCGCCGCGGTGGGCGAAGGCAGCATGGCGATCGCCTTCGTGCACCAGTTCCTCGCCCGCGAGGGCCGGCAAGTGCGGCCATAGGTGCAGAGAAGGCTTGACGCGCGCACGGCACGGCGGCAGTCACGGGCGGTCCGTCGAGTAGACGCCGCCGCCCGGATAGGCGACCACGTAGTCGCCGAAGTTGAAGTTCAACAGCACGTTCTCGGCGCTCGTTCCCGCATACACGGGGACGCCGATGGCCCGCGCGATCTTGACCAGCAGCTTCTCGGCTTGCCCGACGGCGCAGCCCTGGATGTGGACGAAACTCTCTCCACTCATCACCTGGCGGAGCTTGCGCAAGTCCCCCTCGTAGTCCTTGATGTTGCTGAGCTCGACGAAGTGGCCGCCGATCTGCACGCCGGCCCGCGAACCATGCCCGATGATGTTCAATCGCTGGATCAGGTCGTCGACGCTGTTGGCGGTCTGGATGGCCTGCGACACCAGGTCCGAGGGCGTGGCCGGCGCAAACGAGTAGCAGCCGGGCCCGATCGAGTACTTCGTCAGCAGCGTTTGCATCTTCCAGCCGGCTTCGATCGAGATCGCGGAGACGATGAGCGAGGCCATGGTCGGTTTCCCTCATACGGGCGTGAAGCGCTGATGTCGTTCAGCGGCGCCGTCGGCCGGCAAGAATATTCGCAGCCGCCATTGCGTGGGGGCTCAGGTCAATGTCTGCGCCACCAGCGGCACCACCGACACCACGTTGCTCGCGTGCGGCACGGTGTCGGTGCTCCAGACATGGCGCACGCCCGTGGCGTGCAGCCGCGCGAGCGCGTCGCCGACGAAGAGTGCATGCGTCACCGCGACATCGACGCTTGCCGCACCGCGGGCGAGAGCGCCGCGCGCGGTTTCGGCGAAGGTATGGCCGGTGCTGACGACATCGTCGAGCAGCACCACCGCGCGGCCATGCAGGTCGAGGTCGGGCAGTGCGACCTCGACGGCTCGGTCGCCGTGTCGCTGCTTGCTGCACACCCCGTGGGCCAGACCCTGCGCCGCCGCCGCCGCGGCCACCCATTGCAGCGACTCCTCGTCGGGCCCGAGCAGCAGGGCATCGGGCTGCCGCTGCGCCACCCAGGTGCCGAGCAGCGGCGCCGCGGTCAGCGCGATGCCGTGGCACTCGGGCAGTACCTCGTCCATCGTGCGGACGCGGTGCAGGTGCGGGTCGACGGTGACCACGGTGTCGAACCATGCGGCGAGCGCACGCCCGATGTGGCGCTGGCTGACCACCTCGCCTGGCGTGAAGGCGATGTCTTGCCGCATGTACGCGAGATACGGGCACACCAGCGTCAGCCGCTGCGCACCCAGCTCGCGCGCGCCGGCGGCGGCGAGCATCAGCTCGGTGAACTTGTCGTTGGGCTGCTGCAGCCCGCGAAGCAGCACGGTGTGCGCCGGCAGCGACGGTGGCAGCCGCAGCCGCGTCTCGCCGTCGGGGAAGCGGTGGCGCTCGATGATCGCCAGCCGGGCCCCGGTGGCGGCCGCCAGGCGCCGCGCGAACGCGCCTTCGTCGTCGAAGGTGAGCAGCAACGGCGCGGGGTTCACGAAGCCTCTCCCGGCGCCGCGGCGGCATAGTCGCGCGGCATTTCGCCGGGCTCGCCGAGTATGAAGCCGTTGCCTTCGGTGGCCATGCGTCGCGCGAATCCGAGGTCGGCCTCGAACTGCGCGTAGACACGGTACAGCGGGTGGCCCGCCTGCACGCGGTCGCCGAGCTTGACGTTCAGGTCGATGCCGGCCCCGGGAACCTGCGGCGCGCCGCTCAGCCGTGCGATGCGCGCCAGCCGTAGGTTGTCGACACCGACGACGGTGCCGTCGCTCACGGCGGCGACGTCGAAGGTCAGCGCCCCCACCACCGGGGGCTGCGTGCGGCGGCCCTGCGCATCGATGATGGCGTTCATCTTCGCCAGCGCGCGGCCCGATTCGAGGATGTCGCGCGCGATGCGGTAGCCGTCGCCGCCGCGCACGTCGGGGTCGAACTCGATCATGCGTCCGGCCAGCCGCAATGCCTTCTGCCGCAGGTCCTGCGGCGCGTCGGGGTGGTTGGCCAGCACCTGCATCACGTCGCGCGCCTCCAGCACCGGGCCGATGCCGCGGCCGATGGGCTGGCGGCCGTCGGTGACGACGGCGTCGAGCTGCAGCCCGAGCCGCGCCGCGACGTACTCGAAGAGGCGCTTGAGCCGCTGCGCCGCCGGCATGCTGCGCACCTTGGCGGTGGGACCGACCGGGATGTCGAGCACGAGGTGGGTGGAGCCCGCGGCGACCTTCTTCGACAGGATCGAGGCCACCATCTGCCCGGGCGAGTCGATCGCCAGCGGCCGCTCGACCGAGATCAGGATGTCGTCGGCCGGGCTCAGGTCGGCGGTGCCGCCCCAGGCCAGGCAGCCGTGCGTGGCGCGCGCGATCTCCTTCAGCCGGGGCAGCGGCAGCTCCACCTGCGCCAGCACGTCCATCGTGTCGGCGGTGCCGGCGGGCGAAGTGATCGCGCGCGACGAGGTCTTCGGGCACAACATGCCATGCGCGGCGACGATGGGCACCACCAGCATCGACGTGCGGTTGCCCGGGATGCCGCCGATGCAGTGTTTGTCGACCACCGGCCCGGCGCCGACCTCGCGCTGCCAGTCGATGCGCTGGCCGCTGGCGATCATCGCCTCGGTCAGGTGCAGCACCTCGTCGCGGTCGAGCTCGAACTGGTTGGTGGCGACGACGAAGGCCGCCAGCTCGATCTTCGAGTAGCGCCCGGCGGCGATGTCGCGAACGACGGCATGCAGCTCGGCGCGCTCGAGCCGCTCGCCGGCGATCTTGCGGTGCAGCGCGGCGATCGAGTCCGGCGGCTCGGCCTGCTCGATGCTCGCCGCGTGGCCGGGCTCGACGCCGAGGCGGCGGAAGGCCTCCTCGCTGAGGCCCAGCTCACGCGGCGCGCAGATGCCGGCGTCGTCGACGACGTTGAGCACCGCGATCAGCGTGCGGCCGTTGGCCTGCACATGCACCTTGGCCAGCGCCTGGAAGCCGGCGGCGCGCACCACCGGGCAGTCGCGGTGCAGGAAGACGACGCTCTCGCGCCAGGTATCGATGCCGACGCGGCGGATCGGCAGGCTGGGGCCGTTCATGGGCAGAGCTTGGCTCCTGTTCGGCCGGATGGCCGGGTTCGCAGCCAGCACCTCCGTTCGAGGTCGGTCAAGCCGACCGCGGCCGGGGTCCGCTCTTGCACCCTCATGTCGCGACGCACCATGCGCCGAGTCTACGGCGCATGCCCCCCACAGCGCGTCAGCGCTCGGTCTCGACGCAGGGCGGGCGGCAGTTGGGCTGCACAGTGAAGCTCGCCGTCGCGGCCGGCGAGCGGCGGCCGTTCTTCTCGGCGAACACCGTCAGGTCGAAGCGGTGCTCGCGCGTGTGGCCGATCGGCCCCTGCCACGTGCCGGGGTTGAGGCCGCCGGCAAAGCTCAGCCCGCCGGGGCAGGCCGGGGTGAGCGCGCTGCCGTTGGCGTTGAAGGCGCCGGCACGGAAGTCGCCGCGCGATGGCGTGCCGCTGTACGGGCCACCGCAGGGCAGTGGCATGCAGGCCGGGCCGCGCACCTCGCTGACGTAGCGCGCGTCGGGGTCGACGTTGCACAGCGTCAGCGCGCGCGACCAGGTGGCCGGGCGCTGGCCGGTGATGCCGGGGTTCGGCGTCACGTCGCCGAGCACCAGCACCGGGGTCGGCGGCGGGCCGGGCACGACGTCGGCAAAGCGCTCGAGGCTGTTGTTGGCGCGATGCGGCTCGGGCTCGCCGGCGCGGTTGTCGGGGTCGGCGACGATTCCCAGCGCGACGCGGCGCGCCTCGGCGACGGTGAAGATGAAGCCATCGCGCCAGACCTCGCCCGGCGCCAGGCTCGGCCGCGTTCGCCGCTCGACGACCTGCCCATCGCGGCGGAACTCCACCACCAGCGGCGCCACCGCCTGCGGCCCGCTGTTGAGCACCTCCCATGCCAGCTTGGCGGCCACCCGCGTCTCGGGCTGCGCGGGCTCGGTGCGCAGCGAGAGCACGCGCACGCGGTCACCCACACGCACCGCGTAGGGCAGGTCGTGGCTGTCTTCGCGCGCCATCGTCTCGCCGGCGGGCCGCCAGCGCATCGTCAGCCGCGCACGGTAGGTGCCCATCGGCAGGCGCAGCGTGTCGATGCGCGAGCAGCTCGTGTCGGGCACGCCTTGCCAGCTCGCGCCGCTGCCCGATTCGGGCCGCAGGCTCACGGTGCAGCTGCGCTCGCCCTGCGCGTTGGCCACCGCCGGCGACGGCTGCGGCTGCACCTGGATCGGCTGGTTCTCGTCGACCGCCGACGCCGGCGTGATCACCAGCCGGTACGGCGGCAGCACCGGCTGCGCCGGTTTGACCAGCGGCACCAGCGGGTCGCGCTTGCGTTCGCCGTCGAAGCGCGGGCCGGCAGTCTGCGCTACCGCGCCGACGACGCAGGCTGCCGCCAGCAGCCCGGCCGATAGGGGTGGCGGCCTCATCGGAACACCGCCGCGCAGCTCGTCGGCGCCTGGGCCGACAGGACCACCGTGCACTCGGTGCTGCCCGCGGCGCGGCAGTTGGCCTGCGCGCCGGCGTTGCAGCCCCAGGACATCAGGTTGCCGTCCTGGGCGCGCAGCGTCACCGTGCTGCCGACCGCAAACGGATGCGTGTCCGGCGTCGCGGAGGCGGCGCTGATGCCCGACGGCTGCGAGGTGATCTTGCCCGGCCCCGAGACCTGCACGCGCAGGCTTGGTGTGCCGGCGAGCCGCAGCTGCACCACCGGCTTGTCCATCACGACGCTCATGCCGCCGCTGCCGAAGCCGGCGAAGTAGCCCGGCGGCAGGTTGTGCGCCGACAGCGAGACCGAGGTGCCGGCGTCGAAGTACTCGCCGCAGCGCGATCCGCACTGGATGCCCGCCGGCGTCGAGGTGACGGTCGCGTCCTTGACCTCGTTGCTCTTGTCGATCACGAGCTTGGCGCGCTCGAAGCGTGCGCTGACGGTCTTGGAGCCGTCCATCACCACCGTGCAGGTGGTCTGCGTGCCGCTGCAGGCACCGCCCCAGCCCATGAAGAGGCCGCTCTCGCCGCGCGCATTGAGCACCACCGGCACCGCGGGCGAATAGCGGTTGCTGCACTTGTCGCCGCAGGCGATGCCGCCGGCCGGCGACGAGACATTGCCGCTGCCGCTGCCGGACTTGGCGACCGTCAAGGTGTGCGGCGTCAGCGTCAGCGCGGGTGCCGGCGACGGCGCCGCCGGCGGCTTGGGCTGCGCCATCGCGGCCCAGGGCAGCAGCAGGCAGGCGGCGGCGGCGAGCAGCCGGCGCCGTGGCGATGCGGAAAGGTCGGGTCTCATCGGAGTCTCCTGTGAGGGGAACGGACGGGGGTTTCGCGGGCCGCGCGATCAGCGCGGCGCCGCGTCGGGCGGCGGTTGCGCAGCCGCCGGCGGCTGGTCGCCTGCGATTGGGTGTGCCCAGAGAGCGTCCAGATACCTCGCCAGTTGGACGGGATGCATGAACTGGCGCATGTCGCTGCCGCAGACCTCGCGCAGCACGGCGCGGGCGGCCACCGGCCGCCGCCACACGCGCAGCAGGAAGAGGCTCGGCTCGGGGGGCTGCGGCGCAACGGCATCCGCCGCCGCAGCCGAGGGCGGGGCGGGAATTGGGGGCTGGGTCATCTCGGGCGCCCCTCGCGTCACCACGCCGCCAGTGAGCGCCACTCGCTCTGCCCCAGCGGCCGGCCCTGCGCGTCGAGCGCCACGACACGCCAGCGCAGCGCGGCGGCGGGTTGGTCGCGCAGGAACGCCGGCGCGGTGTACTGGCCGATCAGCGGCTTGACGTAGGCCGCCAGCACCGGCTGGCCGTCGCCCTCCACTTCGAGCCGGTAGAGTGCCGCGCCCTCGATGTCCAGCCACGTGAAGCGTGGCGGCTGGCCGGAGGGCATCGCCTCGGCGACGCCCGGGGACAGCAGCTCGACGCTCGCCAGCGGCCGCGCCGCGATGGCGGCCAGCTGGTCTGCGGCGCCGACGAAGAAGCGCAGCACCGGCATCGCGAAGCCGGCCACACCGCCGCTGGTGACGACCCGCCCGCCGCCGGTCTGCGACTGGCCCTCCTTGTCGTCGCTGGCCTCGACGCGCAGCAGGATCTTGTAGGGCCCGTCGGCGTCAAGCCTGAGGCCGCGCGTGTCGGGGCCGGGCAGCGTGAGCTCGCCGCCGGGCAGCAGGTGGGCCTGAAAGCGGCCGAGCAGCCGGTAGCGGCGCTGGCTGCCGCGCTGCTCGATCGGCAGCGTGGCCTCGGTCAGCAGGTCGTCCTCGGTCGGCTCGGGGTCGCCGGGCTGCACCAGCTCCCAGCGGCCGCGCAGCTCGCCGCTGCCGTTGTAGAGCACATGTGCGGCAAAGCGCGGCAGTTCGGCGCCGCGGGCGACGACCGGCAGCACGGCACCGGCGCCGGCGCCGTCGAACTGCAGCCGTACGTCGAGCAGCGCCAGCGGTGCGCGTGCGCCGGCGGCCGACATCCGGCAGGTGACGACGACGAAACGCTCGCCGCCCGGCCCGCCGGCGAAGCGCCGCACGTAGAAGAAGTCCGACGCCAGCCCGGCCGCGGCGTCCTGGTAGGCGCGCCGCGCGACGGTCGCCGGGATCGTCATGATGTCGGTCAGGTTGGTGAAGCCGCCGCTCGTCGACAGGCGTGCCTGCTCGTGGCGCAGCGGCAGCCGGCCGTACAGCGTGCCGGGCATGCAGGGGTCGGACGCGGTGACCGCGCCGCCCACCACGCCAGGCTGCACGGCGCCGCACCAGAAAGCCTCGACCGGGCGCTCGCCGGCATCCAGGCCCTGGAAGGTGAGGAACACCGTCGTCGGCCCGCTGGCGCGCACGTTGACGCCGTTCGGGTTGACGGTCACCACGGCGTGCGCCGGCAGCGCGGCAAACGCCCACAACAGCCACAGCAGCGCGCGCTTCACTGCGCCTCCCAGGTCAGGTTGAGCCCGGCGTTGACGAGCCATTGGTGGCCGCGCGCGGCGAGGCCGAAGGCCGGCACCTGCTGGCTCGATTGCAGCCAGGCGTGGCGCACGAACCACTGCCCCGGGCGAGGCCGCACGCCATCACCGCCGCCCCACTGGAAGGCGCGCGCCAGTTGCGTCTGCCAGGTCAGCAGCCGTTGCCTGCTGAGCTGAACGAGGTCGTCGGTGTGCTGTCCGGCCAGCGCCGACTGCAGCGCCCAGCCTTCGGCGACCTGCCAGGCGAGCGACGCGCTGAGCGATCGCGTGACGGTCGCGGCCGCGCGCTCGTAGCTGTACTGGCGGCTGCGGCCGCCCTCGATTGCGAGCTGCAGCCTGTCCGACGCCACCCACGAGGCGCGCAGCTGGTGAGCGCCACTGAGGAAGTCGGCGTTCTCGCGGCCGGTCTGGCGGTTGTCCTGCCAGGCCTGCTGCCAGCCGTAGCCGAACGCGAGCTTGTCGAGCGTCCACGCCAGCGCGAGCCGCAGCTCGCGGTTGGCCTGGTCGGGCCGGTGCGTGGCGGCGACGCCGCCTTGCGCGAAGTCCGGCGCGTTCAGCGCGCGCTGGCGGTTGCGCACGACTTGCACCGTGGTGCTCGGCCACGCCGTGTTGCCGGCGGCTTCGGGGGCGGCGAAGAGCTGCGCCGGCACCACCACCGACAGGCCCTGCAGGCGGGTGCCGGTCTTCAGCAGATTGGGCAGCGCGTCGAGGTTGTCCTCCTTGCGCTCGTCGAACAGCGCGAACTGCAGCGCACCGAGCTGCGCCTGCGCAGCGATGCGGTCGCTCGCTTGGTCGGCTGCCAGGAAGGTGCCCACGGTCTTGTACAGCGGCGGCACGTGCAGGCGCCGCCACTGCAGCGTCAGCACGAGAGGCCAGCGCGCGCCCGCCGAGGGCGCGTCGCGCCACAGATCGGCCGCCAGGTCGACGAGGTAGGCGTTGCCCGCCGATGGGCGCAGCGGCACCAGCGCGGCGCTGGCCCCGGCGCTGCCGAGCTGCGGGTCGTCGGCCGGCCGGTACTGGCTGCGCGCCAGCGCGACATCCCAGCGCGCCCGGCCTTCGCCGGCCTGGCCCTGCAGCCGCAGGCCGAGGCCGCGCAGCCGCTCGGCGTCGGGCACCTGGCCCTGGTTGAACGACGGCACCGCGCGCAGCTGCGCATCGAGCGTGCTCGCCTCGAGCCGCATCGCACCGGGCTGTGCCGGGTCGAGCTCGCGCGCGACGCTGGCCACCACGATACGGTGTTGGTCGTCGCCGAGACCGAGCGGGTTGTCGAAGCCGACGATCGCGCTGCCATTGATCGCCGACAGCGAGAGCTGCCACCCGGCCGCCGGCTCGAGGCTGCCCGAGATGCCGCGGCTGGCATAGCGCTGCAGCAGCAGCGGGTGGTTGCCCACCGGCAGGTGGCCGACCGCGAGCGTGCTGCGCTCCCCGGCGAGGTCGACGCGGTACTCGGCGAGGTCGGTCTTGGTCGCCGCGGCCTGCCGCGCCGCATAGCGCAGCGCCTCGCCGCGGTAGCTGGAGCCGGCCGCCTGCATCGTGCCGCGCAGCGTGTGCTCGCCCCAGGTGTCGTCGAGCTGCAGCCCGGCTCGCAGCGTCACGTCGTGGTGGTTCCAGCGCGGCGCGGGCGGCACGCTGCCGTGGCGGTTGCCGTCGGGCTGACCCTTGAGGCCGAAGTCGACGCGCGGCTTCCAGCGCTTGGCCGACGCAGCCGGCGCCGGTGCCGACGCTGCAGCGGGCGCCGCGGCGGCATCGAGTGGCAGCTCGCCGACCGGTTGCCACTGGCTGCCCAGCACCAGCCACAAGCGCACCCTCGCCGCCCCCGGGGACAGCGCCAGCGCCTGCGCCGGCAGCAGCAGCTCGGTGCTGCCGCGCGGCGGCTGCAGCAGCGCGGTCATGTCGCTGCGGTCGAGCCACAGCGCGAGCGTGCCTTCGTCGCGTGCCGGCAGCTGGTCCAGCTGCAGCCGCAAGCCACCGTCCTCGCGCTGCACCGACAACAGCTGCGGCCCCTGCGCCGCGGTGGCCGCGGCAAGCCCGGCACAGACCATCGCGACCGCGAATCGACGACCCCGAAATTGCACGCCACCCTCCTGTTGCATCGGCGCCGGCGCACGGCCATCGCCTTGCAGGGCAGTCTCAGGAGGGGGCGTTTCTTCGGCGTTTCCCGGCGGTGCGGCCGCGGGCGGCGCCAGGCGTCGGCGGCCGGCCGGACGCCAGCCGGCAGCAGCGGGGATCAGCCCATCAGGATCCGCGCCACCGCGGCGTCCGCCGGCCACGTGCGCGCCTGCTCAGCCGCCGCGGCGCGTGCCGCTTCGTCGAGCGCCAGCGCATCGACCATCTGCACCGCCATCCCCTGTGCCGGGTGCAGCCGCCCGCTGTCGATGGCCGCGAACCAGCAGGCCGCGGCCTCGGCGGGGCAACCTGCGAGCAGGCGGCCTTCACCGTGCACGATCAGCGCCTCGAGCACACGCGTCACGGCACCGGCTATTGCGGCAGCACGCAGCTGCCGTCGCCGCCGTTGCGGATGAAGTAGTCGGTCGACAGGCTGCCGTTGGCCGCCGAAATGACGTTGACACCCGCGCTCAGGAACACCGGCGTGTGCGGCCGGGTGGCGCTCAGCTGCGTCAGCGGCACGCCGTTGACCGACACGTTGAGCAGGAAGCCGCCGTTGTCGAACAGGTGCACGTAGGGCTGCGGCCGGCCGGTGGCCGCGCTCCACGCGCAGCCGGGGGTCACCGTCGCGTAGGACTTGCCGCTGGCGGCGTACTCCAGCGTGCCGTCGGGGCTGAACCAGTTGCCCGAGGTGTCCGGCAGGTCGCACTGGCCCGGCGCAACGGTGAAGTGGTAGCGGTCGGCCACCTTCTTGCTCAGCGCCACGACGACGGTGTTGCTGCCGTCGGCCAGCCAGACCTGGGCCACCGGGTCGGCCGTGGTGACGTTGGCCACCGGCGCGCCGTCGAGCGACACGTTGGCGCTGGTGTTGCGCTTGGGGTTGAAGAGGCCGGCTTCGACCATCGCCTTCGGCGTGCCGCTGGCCGGGTGTGCGGCGCACTGCACCGCACTCGATGCGAAGGTCTTGCCGCTGGGGCCGATCTGCACCGTCGTCGCTGCCGCGGCCGGGCCGAACGACGCCGCTGCGGCCGCCGTGGCCACCAGGCCGGCGACCTTCCCGTGGGTTCCGAATCTCATGCCTGACTCCTTGTCGTCGAATCAGCCGCGTTTGTGCGCTCGCAAGATGAAGCCCGGCTGAAGCGCGGCGACTTGCATGTGCAGCTTCCTTGACCTGGCGCATGGCGATGCGACGCCGGCGCGCACGCCGGCCGCGGAAGCGCTCCGCCGGGCGGCCGGCTCCGGGGTTCCACCGCTCCCCGGCGGTGCGGTGCCGCCTTAGCCTCGCGGCATGAACAAGCTCATCCTCGACCATGTCTTCGACCACGAGCGCGACACCCCCGGTCGTGTCTACCTGACGCAGCCGCTCGGCGGCGGCAAGCTGGCCGAGTACACCTGGGCCCAGGTGCTCGACCAGGCGCGCCGGATGGCGGCGCACCTGAAGGCGCAGAACTTCGAGCCCGGTGCGCGCATCGCGATCCTGTCGAAGAACTGCGCCCACTTCGTGATCGCCGAGCTGGCGATCTGGCTCGCCGGTGGCACCACGGTGGCCATCTTCCCGACCGAGAAGGCCGACACCGTGCGCTACGTGCTCGAGCACAGCGGCGCGAGCCTGCTCTTCGTCGGCAAGCTCGACACCTGGGAGCAGCAGCGCCCCGGCGTTCCGGCGGGGCTGCCGATGGTCGCCTTCCCGCTCGCGCCGGCTTCGGCGCTGGGCGACATCGAGGCCTGGGACACCATCGTCGCGCGCACCGCGCCGCTCGCCGGCCGTGTGCAGCGCGGCGCCGACGAGCTGGCGATGATCCTCTACACCTCGGGGTCGACCGGCACGCCCAAGGGGGTGATGACGACCTTCGCCGCGATCACCCGCGCCGCCGAGGGCATCGCCGCCGACGTGCGCAGCCGCATCGGTGCCGACACCCCGGCGCGCGAGCTGTCGTACCTGCCGCTGGCGCACAGCTTCGAGCGCAGCTGGGTCGAGGCGGCGTCGCTGGTCGACGGCAACACGCACCTGTTCTTCGCCGAGTCGCTCGACACCTTCCTGCAGGACCTGCAGCGCGCCAGGCCGACGCTGTTCATCTCGGTGCCGCGGCTGTGGCTCAAGTTCCAGCAGGGCGTGTTCACGAAGATGCCGCCGGCCAAGCTCGACCGCCTGCTCGGCATCCCGCTGCTGGGCCGCATCGTCGCGAAAAAGGTCCTCAAGGGGCTCGGGCTCGACGCGGTGCTGCAGGCCGGCAGCGGCTCGGCACCGCTGCCGCCGGAGCTCATCCGCTGGTACCGCCGGCTCGGTCTGCGGCTGTTCGAGGGCTACGGGATGACCGAGGACAACTCGTACTCGCACACCTCGAACGAGGACCACAGCGAGGCCGGCTGGGTGGGTGTTCCGATGCCGGGCGTGCAGTGCCGCATCAGCCCCGAGGGCGAGATCCTGGTCAAGTCGCCGGGCCAGTTCGTCGGTTACTACAAGCAGCCCGAGCTGACCGCGGCCTCGTTCACCGACGACGGCTTCTTCCGTACCGGCGACCTCGGCGAGCAGCGCCCCGACGGGCTGCTGCGGATCACCGGCCGCGCGAAAGAACTGTTCAAGACCGCGAAGGGCAAGTACGTCGCGCCGGCACCGATCGAGAACCTGATCAACGCGCACCCGATGGTCGAGATGTCGCTCGTCTCCGGCGTCGGCCAGCGTGCCGCGTTCGCGATCGTCGTGCTCGCCGAACAGCTGCGGCCCCGGCTCTCCGATGCGGCGCTGCGCGCCGAGGTGCAGGCCGAGATGGAGAAGCTGCTCGGCGAGGTCAACCGTTCGCTGTCGGACTACGAGCAGTTGCAGACGCTGGTGGTCGCACGCGAGGCGTGGTCGATCGACAACGGCCTGCTGACGCCGACGATGAAGCTCAAGCGCGCGCGCATCGAGTCGGTGATCGCCGACGAAGTGGCGCGCTGGATGGAGCGGCCCGGCGTGCAGTGGCAGTAGCGCGCGGGCAAGGGCAAGAAGCCGACCCGGCCGGGCAGGCGGGTCATCCGGCCACCCGCTGGCCCGGGCTGGCGCCCTTTCGCATCCGCGGCTTTCGTTATCAATGGCCCGCGGATCTTTGCACCGCCTGGGCCCTCGAGATGGAGACGCTGATCCTGGGCTGGTATGTGCTCGCCGAGTCCGGATCGGTGGCGCTGCTGACCCTGTTCGGCGCGCTGATGTATGGCGGCACGCTGCTGTCACCCTTGATGGGAACGCTGGGCGACCGGCTGGGGCTGCGCCGGGTGCTGGCCACGATGCGCCTGAGCTACGCGCTGCTGGCCGGCGTGATCCTGTGGCTGGCCGCGGCCGGCCGCCTCGAGCCCCCGCTGGTGCTGCTGGTGGCCTTCGTCGTGGGCCTGATCAAACCCAGCGACATCGGCCTTCGCACGGCGCTGGTCAGCGCGGCGGTGCCCCCGGCGCACCTCGTCGCGGCGATGGGCATCTCGCGAACCACCCAGGATTCGGCGCGCATCGGCGGTGCGCTGGCCGGCGCCGGTGTCATGGCGAGCCTCGGCATCGTCAGCGCCTACGTCGCCATCACGGCGCTCTACGGCATCGGCTCGCTGCTGACGATGAAGTCCGGCAGCGCGCCCGGCGGTTCGGCCACCAGCGCCGCCTCCACGCCAGGCCCCTCGGTCTCCTCGGCATCGTCGCCGGCGCGCTCGTCACCCTGGCAGGATCTGAAGGACGGCCTCCGGCATGTGTGGTCGACGCCGGCGCTGCGCGCCGCGATGATGCTGGCGGCACTGGTCAACCTGTGCGCCTTCCCGTTGACCGGCGGGCTGATGCCCTACATCGCCCGCGACGTCTTCCAGCTCGACCAGCAAGGCCTGGGCTGGCTGGTGGCCAGCTTCGCCGGCGGCGCATTGGCGGGGTCGGTCGCGCTGAGCGCATTCGGTGCCCGCCTGCCCCCGGCCCGCACGATGCTGCTGAGCTGTGCGCTGTGGTACCTGTGCCTGCTGGGCCTGGCCCTGCCCCCGAGCGTGCCGATCGCGATGGTGCTGTTCATGGCCGCCGGGCTGAACCAGAGCCTGAGCATGGTCTCGCTCGCAGTCCTGCTGCTGCGCATCTCGCACGCGCGATTTCGCGGCCGCGTGATGGGCGTTCGCATGCTGGCCATCTACACCTTGCCGATCGGCCTGCTGGCCGCCGGCGCGCTGATCCCGGCCGTCGGATTCCGCACGCTGGTCGTGGCCTACGTGGGCTTGGGCCTGCTGCTGACGGCCAGCATCGCCTGGGTGTGGCGGCGTGAGCTGCTGCCGCGGTCGGCGCCGGCCAATGCGCCTGCGTGACCAGCCGGCGCCACGCGGCGCGCGAGCCGTCAGAAGCTGTGAACGAACCCAGCGTGCCCGCGCCGGGGTGGCCAAGGGCCGTGCGCAAGGCGCGGTGCGCAGCCCGGGCTGGCCGCCCGGGCAAGCAGCGCAACACCGCGCACGGCCCTTGGGTACCCCGGCCCAACGGGCGCGCCCCCACAAAGCGCCCACTCGGTGTTGCAAATGCTCGCCGTGCCGGCGGGCACGGCTGTGCTTTGCGCCTTGATTGGGCGCTTGGTGGGGGCGCACGCGGGCACGCTGGGTTCGTTCGCAGCTTCTCAGGCCACCCAGCCACCCGCCGACGTGATCTTCGCCTGCCCGGTCTTGTTCTTGCCGAACTTCGTCAGCACGAAGACGCAGAACTGGGTGCCGTCCCACTCGGCGAACATCGGGAACGCCGGGTTCTTGTGCTGGCGGTAGGCGATCGTGATCTCGTTCACCGCGAACAGCTCGCGCTCGAGGATCTGGCGGTAGTTGATCGCCGCCTGCTTGCGCGCTGCGATCAGCTCGGGCGTGTTGGCCACATCGGACTCGAGCTTTCCGGTCGGGCGCCGCTGCTCGTCGAGCTCGGGCACCTTGGTCAGCCGCCCGATGCCGTAGCGGAAGCGCGGGTTGATCTTGTCCTCCGGCGCGAGCGCGACGAAGTTGGTGCCCATGTCGTGTTCGCACGCCAGCTTCAGCCGCGTCATCTGGCTGCGGTACGAACGCACCAGCGGGTACAGCGGCGAGCTGCGGTCGGCTTTTGCGAGGCCGTTCAGTCGGTGGAAGATGTCCTGGTCGTCGGGCAGCGCGAGCGGCATGAAGACGTACAGGTGCCCCTTCTCCGGCTTGTTGAAGAGCTGCGCGACGATGTCCTGGTTGCGCAGCAGGCTGGCGCTCATATCGTGCAGCCCGAGTTCGGCCTTGCGGCTGGCGCCGCCGGTGTCGGGGCAGAAGTTGGCCGGGTTGGCACGCGCCGCGACGCCGCGGATGCCGACGTCGAGCTCGTAGTTCTTCACCGTCTGGTGCTGTGCCATTCGCGCCGCCGGGCCCTTCAGCTCGGGCTGCGGCTTCTTGAAGGTCTCGAGGTTGGCCATGCCCGGCCGCGCCGCCTGCAGCTCCATTTGCGCCACCATGCCGCGCTTGGCCCAGCGCACCGTCATGCGCTGGTCGGCAAAGGCGCGTGCGAAGCTCTCGTGCTCCTCCCAGTCCTTGTAGTCGGTCCACCAGGGCTCGATGTGCGCCTTGACGTGGTCCCACTGGTTCTTCACGAGCAGCGCGATGTCCTGGCGGCGAAGCAGGCGGTCGAGCGCGGCACGGCTTTCGGGCAGAGGCATCCGGGTCACCTTGGCGGGAGCGGGGCGCCGATGCTAGACAGCACGGCGGTCGGCGGCAAGCCGGGCTTGACTGTCGATCTCGCCGTGCACTGCCGCCGCCGACCCCGTAAGCTGCAGGGCATGGCTGCCGCTGTCGCCGAGAGCCTGACCGACCGCGCCGCGCCCGACGCCGCTGGCAGGCGGCCGGCGGACTGACCCGGGGACTCACGCCCGCATGGCTTCCCCTGCCTGGTGGACCTGGCTGCGCGACCTGCTGCTGCGCGAGAACGACGCGCTGGCCAGCTACCGCGAGCGCATCACGCTCCCGCTCGGCGTGCTGGGCCTCGTGCTGGTGGTGCCCTTCGGGCTCAACAACCTGATCCAGGGCCGCGTCTGGATCGGCCTGGCCGTGATGCTGGTGGCGGCGACGCTGGCACTCGACGTGTGGGCGCTGCGCCGCGGGCGGCCGCCGCCGGTGCCTTATGCGCTGGTGACGGTGCCGGTGATCGGCGCGATGATGGCCTCGGTCGTCCAGCAGGGCATCTTCGGCATGCTGTGGAGCTACCCGCTGGTGCTGGCCTGCTACTTCGTGATGTCGCGCCGCCTAGCGCTGCTGCTCAGTGCGGTGGTGCTGGTCGCGATGACGGGGCTGGTGGCGTGGGTGCTGGGCCCGCCGGTGGCGGTGCGTGTCTTCGCGACGCTGCTGCTGACGATCGGGCTCATCAACCTCGTCCTCAACGTGCTGGCGCAGCTGCAGGCAGCGCTCGTCGAGCAGGCGATCACCGACCCGCTGACCGGCGCCCACAACCGGCGCCACATGGAAGAGACGCTGCAGCGCTTCTGCGAGCGCAACCGCCGACGCGCCGGCGAGCATGCGCTGCTGCTGCTCGACATCGACCACTTCAAGCTCGTCAACGACCAGCACGGCCACGAGGCCGGGGACGACGTGCTGCGCGCGCTGGTGCAGGTGGCCAGGCGGCACACGCGCCGCACCGACCGCCTGTTCCGCATCGGCGGCGAGGAGTTCGCGCTGCTGCTGCCCGACACCTCGCCCGAAGGCGCGCTCTTCGCCGCCAACGCGCTGCGCGAGAGGTTGGCGCAGGCGGCGATGCCGCGGGAGATCACGGTCACCGTCAGCATCGGGCTGGCGGCGCTGGCGCGCGGCGACGAGCCCGCCGACTGGCTGCGCCGTGCCGACGCCGCGCTCTACCGCGCCAAGGAGGGCGGGCGCAACCGGGTGGAGGTGGCGGCGTGAGCGCCTCCGCGGTGGCGGCACGACACCAACGCGACAGGTCCCGCGCCGGCGAAGCGCCTAGAGTCGGGGCTCCGCAGCCACCCCCGCCGACCGAGATGAACCCCTCCCGCAACCGTCGCACCCTCATCGTCGCCGGCGCCGCCTCGGCGGCGTCCCTCGGAATGCCGTCGCTGGCGTGGGCCCAGGCCTATCCCAGCCGGCCGATCCGCCTGATCTGCCCCTGGCCCGCCGGCGGCTCCACCGACGGCGTGATGCGCGCAATGGCCGAGAGCGCGAGCAAGATCATCGGTGGCCAGGTCATCGTCGACAACAAGGCCGGTGCCAGCGGCATGCTCGGCCCCAACGAACTCGTGTCGGCCAAGCCCGACGGCTACACGCTGTCGCAGCTGACGATCGGCGTCGCTCGGTTTCCGCACATGCAGAAGATGCTGTTCGACCCGCTGAAGGACTTCACCTACATCGTGCTGCTCACCGGCTACACCTTCGGCCTGGTGGTGCGAGCCGATTCGCCGTTCAAGTCGGTCAAGGACCTGGTCGACTACGCCAAGGCCAACCCGGGCAAGCTGAACTACGGCTCGCCGGGCCTGGGAACGACGCCGCACCTGGCGGTGGAGGAGTTCGCGCACCGCGCCGGCATCCAGCTGCAACACATCCCGTTCAAGGGCTTCGCCGACGGCATGCAGGCGATGCTCGGCGGCCACACGATGGCGCACAGCGACTCCACCGGCTGGGCGCCGCATGTCGAGGCCGGCACCGCGCGGCTGCTGGCCACCTACGGCTCGAAACGCGCCAAGCGCTTCCCCAACGCACCGACGCTCAACGAGCTGGGCTACGAGACGATCTCCGATTCGCCGTTCGGCATCGGCGGCCCGAAGGGCATGGACCCGGCGATCACGGCCCGCCTGCACGACGTGTTCAAGAAGACGCTGGAAGACCCGGCGGTGCTGTCCACGCTCGAGAAGTTCGACCAGACGGTGATCTACATGAACGGCGCCGACTACACGAAGTGGATCGGCGAGCAATACGTGAAGGAGCGCGCGCTGATCCAGCGGCTGGGGCTGATCCTGAAGAGCTGACGGAGCACGGGTTTCGGGGCATCGCGGCGGACGCGTCCGGCAGGCCGTAAGCTGCCGGGTCATGAACCCTTCCCTCGTCGCCTGCCTGGACGCTTCGCCGCCCGCACCCGGCTTGCCGCCGACCGAGGACGTGGCGGCCTGGTGGCCGCAGTGGCTGTCGCTGGGTGGCGCGGGACGGGACAGCGCCGCGCTGGCGATCGCCGGCGGCTTCGCGGCCGACCGTGTCGGCTGGGCCTTCGCGGCCGGCTACCAGGCGGCGCTGCGCGCGCTGCTGCCCGCGCTGCCGCATGACACGCTGGCCGCCTTCTGCGTCACCGAGACCGCCGGCAACCGGCCGCGCGACATCCGCACGGCGATCACGGTGCTGCCTGGCGGCACGCTGCAGGTCGACGGCGCGAAACGCTGGACGACACTCGGCCCCGCCGGCACCGAGTTGCTGGTGGTGGGGGCGCTGGCGCCGCCGGCGGATTCCGCACGGCCGGCGCTTCGCGTCGTTCGCGTGCCGGTGCCGAGCGCGGGACTCGAGCTGCGGCCGATGCCGCCAACCCGCTTCGTTCCCGAGGTGCCACACGCCGAGGTGCATCTGCAGCGGCTGCAGTTGCCGGAGGGCGCGATGCTGCCCGGCGACGGCTACGACGCCTTCGTGAAGCCTCTCCGCACGATCGAAGACCTGCACGTCACGATGGCGGTGCTGGCCTACCTGCTGCGCGAGGCGCGCGCACGCGGCTGGCCGGCGGCTTTCGCCGAAGAGCTGTTGGCCACCCTCGCGCTGCTGTCGGCGCTGGCCGCCGAAGACGTTTCGGCAGCGTCGACCCATGTCGCGCTGGCCGGAGCGCTGCGGTTCGCGCACCGGCTCTACGCCGATGCCGCGCCGCTGTGGGCCGCAGCCGGCGACGACCCGGCCTCACGGCGCTGGCAGCGCGACGCCGCGCTGTTCGAGGTCGCCGGCTCGGCGCGACGGCAGCGCGCTGAGCGTGCCTGGCAGCGCCTCGGCACCCCGCCCGCCGGCGGCTGACGCCCTTCCGCACCCGGCCCGCCGCACGGGCACCCCCGCCGGGCCGGTTTCGTCGGGCCCTGGCTCGCCGTCGTCGGCAGGAAGCCGGGGCTGATCGGGATCCGGTGGAAGCGCATCGGCAGGCTGCCTACGCTGTCTCCACCCCGGCATCAGGGCTGCACCGAAGCGCGGTGCAGCGACCGCCGGAGCCTCTCGACAGACCGGAGATTCGTCATGCGATTCCATACACCCTCGATGGCCGTTGCCCTCGTCCTCGCCGCCGCCGTTACCGCCGGCCCGCCGGCCGCCGCGCAGCCGCAGCAGGCGGTGATCAGCGCCCCGCGGCCGGCCAAGTCACCGCGGGTCGACATCCGCGCCGCCTGCCCCGACGTCGCCGAGACGCTGAACCGCGAGCTCGCGCCGGCTGTGCTGATGCACGGCAAGCCGGGCACTTCGCGCGTCGAGTTCCGGCTCGACGGTGACCAGGTCTGGGACGTGGCTTCCAGCGGCGGCCCACGCGAGTACCGCGAGCCGATCCGGCGGGCGATGCGCCAGTTGGCCTGCCACCGTGATGCCGACGGTGACCGCTTCGTGTTCTCGATCCGCTTCGACGTCGAGCCGCCGCCGGGTGCACCCCGGCGGCTGGCGCAGCTGATCGCACCGTGACGCAGACCGCCTCCCATGGCTTGCCTGGCCCGGCCGGGCCCGTCGATGATGCGCGGCGTCACGACGGCGCAAGGAGGAGCCGCTTGGACACTGCCGAGTTTCCGCGCCGGCCCACCACGCTGGCCTGGGTGGGCTGGGGCGCGCTGGTGTGCCTGGTGGTGGCCGCAGCCGACTCGCTGCTGGCGCTGATCGGCACCGCGCTGCTGGGCACCGCCGGTGGGCTGGCGGCGCGGATCGAGATCACGTCGGAACTGGCGGCAAGCCTGTTCCTGTCCCAGGGTGGGCTGCGCTTCATCGGCCTGGCCGCGATGCTGGCCACCACCGTCGTCGGGCACCGGCTGCTGCCGCCGCCCGGCTGGCGGCGCTGGGTTGGCCTCGCGCTGCTGGCCACCGGGGCCACCGCGGTGGGCTGGTTCGTCTTCGCGCAGCTGTTCTGCGAGTTCATGCGCCAGTTCGGCCTCGAGGCGCGCTACGGCAAGTACTGCGGCCGCGACGGCCTTCCGCAGGGATCGGTGCCGTTGCTGCTGGCGCGCCAGGCGCAGTACGCGCTGCTGCTCGTCGGCCTTTACGAGTTTGCATTGCGCAGCCGCCGTGCCGCCGAGGCGCTGCACGAGGCCGGGCTGCGACAGCTCGACCTCGAGCGCGAACGGGCGGCGGCGCGTGCGCAGCTGTTGCAGGCGCAGATCGAGCCGCACTTCCTGTTCAACTCGCTGGCCAACCTGCGCCGGCTGGTGCGCACCGACCCGGACGCAGCGGCGGCGATGCTGGCGGCGCTGCTGCGCTACCTGCAGGAAGCGCTGCCGCGACTGCGCGAGACCGGCAGCACGCTCGGGCAGGAGGTCGAGCTGGTCCGTGCCTACCTCGACGTGCAGCGAGTGCGCATGGGCGAGCGCTTGCGCTTCGAGGTCTCGGTGCCCGAGGCACTGGCTGCGACGCCGGTGCCGCCGATGCTGTTGCTGACGCTGGTGGAGAACGCGCTCAAACACGGGCTGCAGCCGCTGGCCGAAGGCGGCCGCATCGAGGTCGAGGCCCGCCGCGACGGCGGCGTGCTGACGCTCACCGTCGGCGACGACGGCCGCGGCATGGGCGAAGGCATCGGGCATGGCACCGGGCTGGCCAACATCCGCGCCCGGCTCCGGGCCTTGTACGGGGCCGCCGCGAGCTTGTCGCTGCAGGTCAACCAGCCGCGCGGCGTGCGCGCGACGGTCACGCTGCCGGGGGCAGCGGCATGAGCGTTGCGGCCATGCCGCGGGTGGTGCTGGCCGAGGTGCTTCGCAGCTGGACCTGGCACGACACCGCGCTCGGTGTCGCGATCGGGCTCTTCAACATCGTGCTCGGCCCGGCCGGCGGCCTGGTCCTCTTTCCGGCCCCGGCCGCCACCAAGCACTACGAGACCGCCGTGCTCTTCAACGTGCTGATGTTCGGGCTGCCGATCGTGCTGGCGGTGCGGCTGGCCGACCGGGCAGTGGACCTGGGTGCCCGGGTGTGGGCCGCCTACGGGTTGGCGGTGCTGGGTGTCGCGGTCGGCGGCAGCTGGCTGGGCTGGCTGCTCGGGCTGAGCTGGTGGGGCGGGCAGCCGGCATCGCAGGTGCGCAACGCGTGGGTGGCGGTGGCCATCGCCACGCTCTACGGGCTGGGGGTCGCCGCCTACGTGCACTGGCGCCGCGCGCAGCAGTCGCAGGCGCGGCTGCACCGGGTGCAGACCGAGCGTGCACGCCAGCTGCAGCAGCTGCAGGCGCAGCGGCTGCTGGCGCTGCAGGCGCAGGTGGACCCGCAGCTGCTGTTCGACACGCTGCGCGGCGTGCTCGACCGCGTGCCGCACGATCCGCGCGCCGCCGATGCGCTGCTGGCCGACCTGATCGCGCTGCTGCGAGCGATGCTGCCGGGCAACGGCCCGGCGGCGACCCGCAGCGTGCAGCGCGAGTGGGAACTGCTGCGTGCGTACGCCGGCATTCGTGGCGGCCCGCCACCGCGCCTGCACGCGCCGCCCGACACCCTGCCGGCGCGCGTGCCGCCGATGCTGCTGCTGCCGATGCTGCGGCTGCTGCAGGGCGCGATCGGCCCGGCGCGATGCTGTGCCTTCAGCGCCCGACGTGACGGCCCGCGGCTGCTGCTGGCCCTGGCGGCCGACGACGATGCGGCCGCCGCCGACGCCGGCCGCCCCGCGGTGCCGCGCACGGTGGTCGATGCCGGCGCGTTGGCGCCACTGCGCGAGCGTCTCGCCGGCCTCTTCGGCGAGGACGCCACGCTGCACCACGATGCCGGGCCGCCGATGGCCCTTGTTCTCGACCTGCCCCACCGCGATGACGACCGCGCTGATCGCTGAAGACGAACCGCTGCTGTGCGACGAGATCCGCGAGGAGCTGGCCCGCGCGTGGCCTGAGCTGGACATCGTCGCCGTCGTCCACGACGGCCACGCGGCGCAGCGGGCGATCGAGCGCGAGAGGCCGCAGGTGCTGTTCCTCGATGTGCAACTGCCGGGGCTGACCGGCCTGGAACTGGCGCGCTTGTGCGGGCGGCGCGCGCACATCGTGTTCATCACCGCCTTCGACCACTACGCGGTGCAGGCCTTCGACGAGGGTGCGGTCGACTACCTGCTGAAGCCGATCGACAGCGCGCGCCTCGTGCGCGCCACCCAGCGGGTGAAGGAACGGCTGGGCCAGGTGCCCGAGGACCTGGGGCGGCTGGTCGACCGCGCGCAGGAGCTGGCCCCGCAGGCCGAGCCGCTGCGCTGGATCAGCGTGCTGCACGGCCGCGAGATCCGCCTCATCACGGTGGAGGACATCTGCTACTTCCGCGCCGACAACAAGTACGTCGCAGTCGTCACCGCCGAGGGTGAGTCGCTGATCAGCACGCCGCTGAAGGACCTGCTCGCCCGGCTCGACCCGAAGGTCTTCTGGCAGGTGCACCGCGGCACGGTGGTCAACCTGAACGCGGTGCGCAGCCTGAGCCGCGACCACGACGGCCGCATGTCGCTGCACCTGAAACAGCGCTCCGAGGTGCTGAAGGTGGGCAGCAGCTACGCCAGCCGGTTCCGCCAGATGTAGCGGCGCGGCGCGCGCTCACGGCGCATGGGGCTCCACCCGCTGGCCGTTGACGAAGACCTCGCCGCCGGCGACCTCGATCAGCATCGCGCCGAAGCGGCTGTGCCACAGGTAGCGCTGAACGCCTTCGCTGGCCAGCGGCAGCGAGGGCTGCGCTTGCTCGCCGGGCGAGAGCACGACATCCGGCACGAACGGCGGGGGTTCGGCGGTTGCCGAGGGGCTGGGCATGGGTGGTGATCGAACGGCAGCAGGAGCGCGGGCATGGTCGGCGCGAGCCGCTTCAGCTCAACACCAGGCCCACAGGCGCCGCAACCAACGCGGCACCCGGTCGGGCGCCGGGCGGTAGAGATAGCGATAGCGGGCGGGGTGCATGGCGACCTCCGGAAAGGGAGGGTGACTGTACAAAACAACAGTATCGATGGCAAGCCGGCCGGTGACGCCTGCGCCGGCGCGTTTCCCGCTGCAAGCCGACGCTCTTCCGACGCCGCGGCGACGACTGAACGGGCGACCTTTCCGACACTGGCGGGCCTCGGGGCTGCCACGCCCCCCAACCCGCACACACCGGAGCCACACGATGACGCACCCGTTCACCACCCTGCTGCTGCTGGCCACCCTCTTCGCCGGCGGGCCCGCGATCGCCGACCCCAGCCTGAAGAGCGCCCTCGGCCTCGACATCGAACAGGCGCGGCAGGTGGACATGATCGAGGCCAAGTACCGCAAGCCCTCCGCCGCCAAGCGCCAGCAGCGCGACGCCGAACTGCGCAAGCTGCGCCGCGCCCGCCTGGCCAACGACAGCCAGGGCATCGCGGAGCAGGAGGCGATCGCCGCCAGGCTGCACGAGGAGTTCAGGCAGATCCACTTCGCCCGCAACGACGAGATCCGCGCCGTGCTGAAGCCCGAGCAGAAGGACCGCTTCGAGAAGCACCTCGTCGCGATGAAGGAGATGCACGGCAGCTCGCGCGACGCGAAGGGGTTCTGACCACCCCCAGGGCCGGGCCCGCCCGGCCCGCGTGGCCCCGGCTACCATCCCACGCGCTCGAGCCACGCTTCGAGCAGCTCGAGGTTGTCGACGCGGAAGAACGGCTCGCCGTCGGCGATCACGAAAGGCGAGCCGAAGGCCCCGGCGGCGATGGCCGCGTCGACCTCGGCGCGCAGCAGCGCAGCGGCTTCGGGGTCGGCGAGGCCGGCGTCGACCACCTCGGCCGGGACGCCCGACGCCATCACCACGCCGCGCAGTGCCGCGGCATCGTCCATCGGCAGCCCCTGCGCCCAGTGGGCGTGGAAGATCGCCTGCGCCGCGGCCTTGGCGCGCGCCGGCTGGTGCACGCGCAGCCAGGCGTACAGGCGCCCGGCCGGCAGCGGGTTCATCGGCGGCGCGCCCGGATCGCGGCCGAGCGTGATGGCGTGGCGCCGCAGGTAACGTTCGATCTGACGCGCCGCGTAGGCGCCCTTCAGCGGCGTCTTCGGCACCGGCGGCAGGCCCATCACCTTCAGCACCGTCACGCCCAGCAGCAGCGGCCGCCAGTCCACCGTGCGCCCGTGCCGCGCCGCCAGCGCGTCGATGCGCAGGCTGGCCAGGTAGCCGAACGGCGAGATGAAGTCGAACCAGAACTCGATCGGCGGCTTCACGCCAGCTCCCAGGCGAGCGCGAATCCTGCCATCAGCTCGCGCAGCTGAGTCGTCGGGACCCGTGCAGAGCTACCCAAAGGAGGCACCGCCGCGGAGGGCTTGAAACTGTGCGGACTTGGCTCGACAGCGCTACTTCTTGCGCCCGGGCATCCCGCGCTTCCACTCCCCCTTCGTGCCATCCCAGTGCACGTACAGACGCTCGGCGTGCTTGCCGGGCTTGTTGTCGCCCTCGCGAAGCGTGACCATCATGTTGAGTGAGCATTCGAAGGTGTCCCGCTGTCCCGGCACGACGCGACAGGGAGCGTCCTTTTTCGCCGACCAGATCTTCGGCTTGAGGACGGTGCTGCGACCTGTTGCCGTCACTGTCACCGGCATGCCTCCAGCCTTGTTGATCTGCTCGTACTCCGCTGTCTGGAGAGCGATGAGGACGTCCTCCGGTGGTTCGCCCGGCGCGGGCTTCGAGTCTTGCGCCGCAGCGGCTTTGCCAGGCGCCGGCGTCGAAGGTGTCTGCTTGCGTGAACAGGCGGCAAAGGTCGTCGCGCCCACAAGCATCACGAGCAGGAGCAAAGGTCGCAGAGGCTTCATGAGTGGGGTGACCGGGTGGTCGATGATCGGCCCGGCATCGTGAATCCGCGTCGATTGTGCAGCTGCGAAGCACGACGACGACGCAGCGAGCCCACCAACACGGGAGGCTTCATCGTCCTGCGCAAGCTCGCGTCCTGCGTGGCCCTCGACTCGATCGGAGACCATCATGGAAACCGCAGGCAACGCCACTCATCGCGAGCCGTGGCCTGGATCACGCAGGCAGCGAACGACCGCGGGGGAACGCGCACGCTCAGTCCGGCAATGCCATCGCACAAGCATGCGCGCTGGACCAGGCCCACTGGAAGTTGTAGCCACCCAGCCAGCCGGTGACGTCGACCACCTCGCCGATGAAGTACAGGCCCGGCTGCTTCGACTCCATCGTGCGCGACGACAGGTCGCGTGTGTCGACGCCGCCCACTGTGACCTCAGCCTTGCGGTAGCCCTCGGTGCCCACCGGCACGAGCGCCCAGCGCGACAGCCGGTCGGCCAGCCGGGCCAGGGCCTTGTTCGACACCTCGGCCACCGGGCGCTGCCAGTCGGCGTCGCCTTGCACCCAGGCGTCGGCCAGCCGGCCGGGCATCAGCGCGGCCAGTTCGCTGGCCACCCGGCGGCGCGACGTGGCCTTGGCCTTCATCAGCGCGGCCAGCAGGTCGGTGCCGGGCGCCAGGTCCAGCGTGATCGGCGTGCCCGGCTGCCAGTAGCTGGAGATCTGCAGCACCGCCGGCCCCGAGAGGCCGCGGTGCGTGAACAACAGGTCCTCGACGAAGGCGCCGCGCCCGCGCCCGGTTCCGGTGGTGATGCCCACCGGCAAGGCCAGGCCGGCCAGGCCGGCGTAGGGCGCCCAGCCGTCGCCGTCGAAGACCAGCGGCACCAGGCCCGGCCGTGTGTCCACCAGGCGCAGGCCGAACTGCCGGGCGACGCGGTAGCCGAAATCGGTGGCGCCGATCTTCGGGATCGACAGGCCGCCGGTGGCGATCACCAGCGAACGGCATCGCACGCTGCCGCGGTCGGTGTCGAGCGTGTAGAGCCCATCCCCGCCGCAGCGGATCGCTGCCACCTTGCAGGGCTGCCAGCGCTGCACGCCGCCGGCGTCGGCCTCGCGCAGCAGCAGCTGGATCAGGTCTTCGGCAGAACGGTCGCAGAACAGCTGGCCCTTGTGCTTCTCGTGGAAGGCGATGCCGTGGCCTCGCACCAGCGCGATGAAGTCGGCCGGCGTGTAGCGCGACAGCGCGGAGCGGCAGAAGTCCGGGTTGGCGCCGATGAAGTGGCGGTGCGGCGCCTGGGGGTCGAGGTCGCGGTTGGTGAAGTTGGCGCGGCCGCCGCCCGAGATGCGGATCTTCTCGGCCACCTTGTCGCTGTGGTCCAGCAGCAGCACGCGCAGGCCGCGCTGGCCGGCGATGCCGGCACAGAAGAGCCCCGCGGCGCCGGCGCCGACCACCACCACGTCCACCAGCGTGTCCGGTGCGCTCACCGGCCCCCCGCGATGCAAGCCGCGGTCCGCGGCGCGCCCGGGGCGCGCCGGGCCCAGCGGCGCGCCGGCGGAGGGTCGTGGCGGGCACGCTCGCCGGGCCGGCGCCGCGCGGCACCGGTGGATGTCGATTCCGCCGCCGTTCGTCCGTCGTGAAGCCGAAGCCTCACCTGCGGCCACCCGCAGGCGCCGACGCCGCTTGGCCCCGATGCCCGACACTCGGCCACGGCAGCGGCGCCCGCACGCCCGCCAAGGCGGAGGCTTCCCCCGCCCCTGAAACCACCCGGAGAACGAACATGACGAGCAAGAACACGGTCTGCCTCTGGTTCGACGGCGGCGCCGTCGACGCCGCCCAGTTCTACGCGAAGACCTTTCCGGACAGCGCCGTGGGCGCGGTCCATCGCGCGCCCGGGGACTTTCCGTCGGGCAGGCAGGGCGACGTCCTGACCGTCGAGTTCACGGTGATGGGCATTCCCTGCCTCGGGCTCAACGGCGGGCCGGCGTTCAAGCACAGCGAGGCGTTCTCGTTCCAGGTGGCCACCGACGACCAGGCGGAAACCGACCGCCTGTGGGACGCGATCATCGGCCATGGCGGCCAGGCCAGCGCCTGCGGATGGTGCAAGGACAAGTGGGGGCTGTCGTGGCAGATCACGCCGCGGGCCCTGATCGCCGCGATCAGCGACCCCGACCCCGCGGCGGCCAAGCGGGCCTTCGACGCGATGATGGAGATGACGAAGATCGACATCGCGGCGATCGAAGCGGCCCGGCGCGGCTGACGGCGGAGCAGCGGGCCGTTCATGGCCTCCGGCGCTCTGCCAGGACTCGCCTCTTTGCGACCGGTGAACGTGAGGAGATCTGCCCGGTCGACGGCGATGCCGCTCGAGAGGCGCGGCCTCGCGTACTTCAGCCGTCGGCAGTTCCGGCTCGGGGCCCATGCTGGGCTTGGCGAATGTTCTTATGCTGCCGGGCCGTGTGCCCTTCGCCGAGGGCGGTTGAGATTCCCATACCCCGGACCCCCGCGATGTACGACTACCACCCCCCTTTGCGCGACATGCGCTTCGTCATCGAGCATGTCCTGCGGGCGCCGGCACAGTGGGCGCAGATCCCTGACTTCGCCGAAGTCGACATGTCGACGGCGACCGAAGTGCTGCAACAGGCGGGCCGATTCACGTGCGAGGTGCTTCTTCCGCTGAACGCGCCGGGCGATCGGCAAGGGTGCCGGCTGGAAGGTGGCCGTGTGTGCACGCCCACCGGCTTTCCGGCCGCGTGGCGAGCCTACGTCGACGCGGGCTGGCCCGCACTGTCCTGCGATCCCCACTGGGGCGGGCAGGGCCTGCCGCGCTTGCTGGACGTGGCGCTGGGCGAGATGGTCAACGCGACCAACCACGCCTGGAACATGTACGCGGGCATCCTGCACGGGGCCTACGAGACCGTCAAGGCTCACGGCAGCGACGACCTGAGGGCTCGCTACCTCCCTCGGCTGGCCAGCGGCGAGTGGCTGTCTGCGATGGCGCTGACCGAACCGCAGTCCGGCAGCGATCTGGCCGGCGTTCGCACGCGTGCGGAGCCCCGCGCCGATGGCTCGCTGGCGGTCACCGGCAGCAAGGTCTTCATCTCCGGCGGCGACCATGACCTGACCGACAACATCGTCCACCTGGTGCTGTGCCGGCTGCCCGAAGCGCCGCCCGGCACCCAGGGCCTGTCCCTGGCGCTGGTGCCCAAGGTGCTGCCCGACGGCTCGCGTAACTCGATGACCGCCGACGGCATCGAGCACAAGATGGGCATCCACGGCAGCGCCACCTGCACGATGCGCTACGAGGGCGCCACGGGGTGGCTGCTTGGCGAGCCGCACCGGGGGCTGGCGGCGATGTTCGTGATGATGAATGCGGCCCGTCTGGCCGTGGCGGTGCAGGGCCTCGGGCATCTGGACATGGCAGCGCAGAACGCCCGCCGCTACGCGGCCGAGCGCCAGCAGTTCCGCGCGTCGATCGCGCAACACCCGGCGATGCGCCGCACGCTTCTCAATGGACAGGCGATGGCCGAAGGCCTGCGCGTGGTCGTCTACCGCGCTGCGATGCGGCTCGATGAAGCCGAGCGCCACCCCGATGCGGCGCGCCGGGCGGCCGCTGCGGCCGAGGCGTCGATCCTGACGCCGGTGCTCAAGGCCTTCGGCTCGCAGCAGGGCTTCCAAGGCGCCAGCGACGCGCTCCAGGTCTTCGGCGGCTATGGCTACGTTGCCGAGACCGGCGTGGAGCAGACCTTGCGCGATGCGCGAATCGCCATGATCTACGAGGGCACGAACGAGATCCAGGCCATCGACCTCTTGCAGCGCAAGTTGCTGGGTCGCGAGGCCGAGACATTCGCAGCGCTGCTGGGCGACCTACGCAAAGAGGCCGAAGGCGCCGGCGACGATGGCCGGCCCCTGGCCACGCAGATCGACGCAGCACAGCACGCGCTGGCGATGGTCCGCGACCGAGCGGCCCGCGACGCCGAGGCGCCGCTGCGCGTGGCGGACGACTTCCTGGCGGGCGTGGCCTACCTGCTGATGGCCTGGGCCTGGACAGCGAGCCTGCGTGCGGCCGGGCGCTGCACGGCCGAGGATCTGGGGCCGGCCGAACGAGCAGCCGTGGCGCGACACGGGCTCGATTGGCTGCTGCCGCAGTCGGCAGTGCACTGGCATCGTGTGAACGCAGCGTTGCCACTGGGCCGCGTGGGCGAGTAGACCGTACGCAGGCCAGACCTCCGCCGTGCTGGTCTGGTCGCCGCACGGCTGCCGGTCGAGCCCGCCACAGGCACCTGCAGCAGGCTCCGCAGCGGTGGCCTACGTCCGGAGGCAGCCCAAGGAGCGGTTGAGTGTCCGTCTTGGACTTCAGGCGTCGTGAGGCAAAGGACTTCAGGTGGTGCGTGTGCGAAGCATGGCCTCGAGAACGGCCGGCAGCTTGCGTTGGCATGCCTCCGGGCAGTCGGCGCGCGCCCACTGCCCTGGGGGCTGTCGCATGACCAGACGCGCGGCCTCCGGCATGCGCTCTGGACCTTCCTGGCCGGATACCCGACGCGCGTTCCTAACGCGCCTGCATCGGAAAACTGAGCTCGACCCGCGCGCCGTCGGGGTCGCAGAGAAAGATCTGCCACGTGTCGGTGTCGGCCAAGCGGCGGCGTTCGAAGGGCTGGCCAACGGCCTCGAGCGTTTGCTCGAATGCAGGCAGGTCGTCGGCGTTGAGCGCGAAATGGTCGATGGCACCCTCGGTACCCGGCACTGCCTCGGCTGTGCGCGGGAGCACGTGCAGCACCGCCTGGTCACCGATGTACAACCAGCGCCCGGGTAGCGCGATGGCCGGGCGGGGGCCGACGCGCATGCCCAGCAGATCGCAGTAGAAGCGCTCGGTGCGCTCGAAGTCGGCGCTGCGCACCGTGACGTGGCCCAGTGAAAGCAGCATGGTCTGGCCCGCCGCGCCTAGGGCTTCTGGGCCGTGGTCGTCGTTGCGGCCGCCGCCGCACTTGGCCTGGGTGCCCAGCGCTTGGTCTCGGCCTCGATCACCCGGGTGAACCCGGCGGCGCTCATCACGCCGGGCATCGCACCCATGGTCGCCACGCGTTCCTTGATGGCCGGCGTGGCCATCGCCTTCTGCAACACGGCCTCCAGCCGCTGCAGCACCGCCGGCGGCGTGCCCGCGGGCGCCAGCACGCCGAACCAGGACAGCGACTCGAAGCCGGGCAGTCCGCTCTCGCTGACGGTGGGCAGGTGGGGTGCCGCCATGGCGCGGGTGGTGGAAGACACCGCCAGGCCACGTACCTTGCCGTCCTTGATGAGTGGCAGTGCGAGTGCGATGTTGCCGAACATGACCTGCACGCGCCCGGCGATCACGTCGGGCCAGGGGTTGCCGGGGTTGGGCACGTGCACCATGTCCAGGCCGGCCATGCTGTTCATGAGCTCGCCGGCGCGGTGTTGCGAGAAGCCGATGCCGCCCGACCCAAAGCTGAACTTGCCCGGCTGACTGCGCACCAGCGCCACCAGTTCCTGCACGTTGCGCGCCGGCACGTCGTTGGCCACCACCAGCACGTTGGGCGTGATGACGAGCTGCGCGATGGGCGCGAGGTCGCGCAGCGTCTCGTAGGGCGGCTTGATGCCGTAGGCGCCGCCGGTGAGCACCAGCGCGGCGTCGCCTGACAACAGCAGCGTGTAGCCGTCGGGCGCCGACTTGGCCACGCGGTCCACGCCAATGGTGCCGCCGGCGCCGGGCACGTTCTCCACCACCACGTTGGCAGACATCGACTCGGTCAAGGCCGGGGCGAGCAGCCGGGCGAGCACATCGGGGGCGGTGCCGGCAGCAAACGGCACCACCAGGCGGATGGGCTTGCTGGGGTAGGCGCCCGGGGCCGAAGTCTCGGCGCTCGCTTGCGCCAATGCCAGGCCGGGCACGGCGGCCAGGGCCAAGGCACCGGCCAGCGTCAGGTGGGTTCTGCGGTTCATGTCGATCTCCTCGTGCGGGGGTGTCGTCATGGTGGCGCGGGTCGCCCCACTTTGGCTCAAGGCGCCGCTCAAGGAGTTCTCGTGGTTTTCTCAAGCAGGCCCTCGAACCGGGCACCTATAGTGCCGGGGGTGGCGCATCTTCCTCCAGGTCCCCTGCCCGATCGCTTCACCCTCGGCCCCTGGCAGGTGAATGCCTTGCGCGACGAAGTGGCGGGGCTGGGTCAGGTGCACAAGCTCGAGCCGCGCGCCATGCGGCTGCTGGCGGTGCTGGCGCAGGCCGGCGGCGAGGTGGTGCTCGCCGATGACTTGCTGAACGCCGTCTGGCCGGGCCTGATCGTCACGCCCAGCTCGCTGTACGACGCCGTGGCGCAACTGCGCAAGGTGCTGGGCGCCGATCACATCGCCACGGTGCCACGCAAGGGCTACCGCCTGGCGACGGCGGTGACCCCGCTGGCCAAGGCCTCCGTGGTGACGGAGGTTGCGCCCGAAGCAGCGCCGCCCCCCGGCACCGCACCCGCGGAGGCCGGGGATCCGCGCCTGGGCCCGCGCTCGGTGGCCGTGCTGCCCTTCGTGATTCGCGGGCTGCCGGAGACGCTGTCGTTCCTGAGCGAGAGCCTCACCGGCGCGCTGATCTCCGAGCTGTCGCGCCAGCCGGGGCTGGCGGTGGTGGCGCTGGGCACCATGCTCACCTTCGGGCAGCGCCACCCGCCGCCGCAGAAGGTGGCCGGCGACCTGGGCGTGCGCTACGTGGTGGACGGCCAGCTCGAACAACGCGGCCAGATGCTGCACGTGGGCGTGCAGGTGGTCGACGGCCGGCGCGGCACACAGACCTGGGCGGACGAGCTGACGCTGCCAACCAATGCCTGGCACGCCACCGCCAGCGTGGTGGTGGGCCGCCTGGCGCGTGCGCTGCGCTTCGAGCTCAACGACCTGGCGAGCCGTGAAGCCCTGGTGCCGGCCAGCGACGCCGAGGTGCAGGCGCGTGCCTTCGCCGCCCAGGCCTGGGTGCAACTGTTTGCCCGCGCCCAGACACCCGACACCAACCAGCGCGCCACGCGGCTGGCTCGCTCGGCCGTGGCCCTGGCGCCCGAGCTGAGCCAGGGCTGGATGTGCCTGGCCTATGCCGACTGGCGCGCCGGCAACTACCGCTGGAGCGACGAGCCGCGCGACGAGCAACTGGCGCGCGCGCTGACCGAGGCCGAACGCGCCGTGGCGATCGACCCCCGCGACCCCGACGCCCACTATGTGTTGTCGCTGGCTGCGCGCCACTACCGCGGCCAGCGGCAACGGGCCGACGAGGCCTTGCGCCATTGCCTGCGGCTGTCGTCGTCGTACGCGCCCGCCTATGGGCTGCTCGCCTTTTCGCTGGAGCGACACGGGCGGCACGACGAGGCTCGCGCCTACTGCGACAAGGCCTTCGAGCTGAGCCCGCTGGAGCCACTGCGCGTGATCTGGCACTTCGTGCGGGCGGAAGCCAGCCTGGCCACCGGTGACGCGCAGGGCGCCCTGGAAGAGGCGCAGCGCGGCATGGCCGTCAACCCCTCGTACGGGCAACTGTTCTTGGCCGGCGCGATTGCCGCCTGGCGGCTGGGCGCGGTCGACCAGGCTCACGAGTGGATCGCCACGTTGCGCCAACACCCGGCGTTCGGCAGCCTGGCGGCCGTGCGAACGACCATCGAACCCACCTACGACCCGGCCTGCATCGGGCAGATGGAGCGGATGCTGGACACGCTGCGCGAAGCCGGCTTGCCGGCGCAGTGAGCGTTCCATCGGCAATCCACCGGGAATCAGTCGACACCGGTGGCGGCCGCTTCAACGACGTTCGAGTTCCGTCTGCTCGACCAGAGGGCAAGGCCAAGTCTTCGCCGTGAACGCCTTGACGGGTTGCGACGCCACGAACCCGCCCATCACCTGCGTCGGCCATCGGCCGAGACCGGCCACCCTCCAACCGGGCAGCCAAGGTGCCGCGCCACCATCGCCAGCCCGCGGCAGGCCTGACGGCTACGCCGCAACCCCCACCGCCCGCGCCGCCGGCCGGCGGATCCGCTCCACCGCCTGCAGCAGCGTCAGGTGGAGCACGTCGCGCTGCGCGTGGCTGCCGCCGAGGCGGTGGGCCCGGGACGGCAGCCCGGCCAGCAGCGCGATCGCGAGCGGGTGGTCGCCGTCGCCGAAGGCGGCCAGCGCGCGGCAGGCCGGCAGCCCGAGCTGCCGGGTCGTCAGGCCGTGGCGCGTGCGGCGCGACTGGGCGGCCTTCAGCGACTGCAGCATCCGCCGCACCCGCAACCCGTCGCGGGCGCCGACGAAGGCGAGCATCGCGTGCACGTCGCTGAAGCTGCAGAAGCGGTCGTCGATGTGCGGCGCCCAGGCATCGGCCAGCGCGCGCCAGCGCCCGCCGACGTCGCCGCCCTTCAGCTGCACGCGCCACAGCAGCGCCGACGCGTCGATCAGGTCGGCGACGTCGCCGGTGGCCGCCGCCGCGATCCAGCGGTCGCCCAGCGCGAGCGCGGCCCCGATGTCGCCGAGCTCGAGGTGGAAGAGCGCCAGGTGCCACGCGCAGTGGGTGGCCACCATGCCGCTGGTGGCCCAGACTTCGGCGTGCTGCTCCATCCAGCGCACGCCCTCGGCGGCCCGGCCGCTGGCCTCGAAGACATGGGCCATCACGTGATGCGCCCGGGCGTCGAGCGGTTCCAGCGCCAGCGCGGCCCGCGCCGTGCGCTCGGCGGCCGCCACCTCGCCGCGCTCGCCGAGGCCGAAGGCGTGCATCGAGAGCACCGCGTGGCGGCCGGGCAGCCGGCTGTCGTCCCACGCCGGCCTCACGCGCGACAGCCGGTCGGCGAGCTCATCGAGGTCGCCGGTCAGGTAGTCCAGCGAGTGCGCCGAGTGCAGCGCCAGCGCATCGAGCGGCCACTGCTGCAGCAGCTGCCCGAGCAGCCCCTTGGCGCGTGGGTAGTCGTCGTCCAGCAAGGCGCCGATGGCCGCCAGGTGCAGCCGCTCGCGCTCGTTCGCCGGCCCCGACTGCTGCGCAACGTCGAGGGCGGACCGTGCCCGGCGCGCACGCCGCGCATCGCGGCCGAGCACCAGCAGCCAGGCCTGCAGCACATGCGCCATCACGAAACCCGGCGCCTCGTGCAGCGCGCGCGACAGCGGCTCGTCGACGCCGCCGCGCCAGGCCAGCAGGGCCGCCAGCGCCTGCTCGAAGTGGGCGACGGCTTCGGCGTTGGCACCGGTCAGCGTGCAGCCACGGGCGTCGTGGCTGGCGTCGCCGGCGCCATCGGTGGTCGGCGTTGGGGTGGGAACGGGTAGCATGGTCGGTCCTTTCGCGGCCGGACTGTGCTGCAGGGGCCGTTGCCCGGGCGTTCCTCACTGTCCATCCTTGGCGTCCGTTCGGCGTCCGGGCCGCAGCGGCTTCAACGGCCTCCCCCGCCGGCGCGCGACAGGAAGTCCCGCACGCCAGCCCCACTGCGAACCACCTTGCGGATGGCGCCGTCGTCGTCGAAGCTCAGGTACTCCGCGGCGACATGGCGCTGCCGCTTGCGGCACGCGGCGCCGGGCACCTCGAGCCAGCGGTGATAGAACAGCAGCCACTGGCCGCGGAACTCGACGATCGAGTGGTGGTTGTTGCTGTCGTGCTCGGGCTCCATGAAGACGGGTTCTGGGCCCAGGCGCCGGCGTGCAGCCCGGCGAGCAGGCACACGATTGCCGCAAACGCCCTCATGACGCGGGCCGGGCCGGCAACGAGACCCGTTGTCCCGGCCGTGCCGGACCTACATCTTCACCGGCCCGCCGATCTCCGGCGGCGGCACCGCCGCGGCCGCCGCTTCCCGCGCCTGGTGCTGCCGCGTGCGGTCGACGTAGTTGTCGGCGCGCGCCAGCTGGTCGCGGATGAGCTTGTTGTTCTGGCCCATGACGTCGATCGCCTTGGCGCGGAAGTTGTCCATCGCGTCCATCGCCTGGAAGGTCTGGTCGAACATCTCCTTGATCTTCTCGATGCCGAGCATCGGATTGCTGGCGAACTGCGTCGTCGCGTCGACATGCTGGTTCAACGCGCGGCCGGTCTCGCTGATCAGGTTGCCGATGGTCGCGTTGACGCCCTGCAACATCTCCATCACGCGGATCTGGTTGCCGGTGGCGCGCGCCACCGTCTGCGCCACCGCGAGCGCGCTCATGCCGGTGGTGGCGACACGCGTGCAGCCGTTGATCATCTCGCGGCCGGTCTTCTTCAGCACGTCCAGCGCCAGGTAGCCATTGACGCACACCGCCTGCTGGGTCTGGATGTCGGTGAGGTTCTGGCGCGCGTAGAACAGCACCTCCTGCCGCAGCGCCTGCGCCTTCTGCGGGTCGCTGGTCTCGAGCGACTTCACCTTCTCGTCGAGGCGGGTGTCGAGCTGGGTCGCGAAGCGCTGTGCGGCGGCGAGCTTCTGCATCGCCTCCCACAGCTTGCCGCGTGTGGCCTCGATGTCGACCACGTCCTTCTGCATGTCGTCGCGCGCCGCGTAGAGCTGGCCCATGCTGGTCTTCAGCTGCTCGGCGGCGCTCTGGTACTTGCGGAAGTAGGCCTCGAGCTTGTTGCCGAACGGGATCAGCCCGAGCAGCTTGCGCGGCTGCAGCAGGTCGCCGTCCTTGCCCGGGTTCAGCTCGTCGAGCTGGCCGCGGATCGACGCGATCGCCTTGTACGCCGGGCTGTCCTCGATGCCGGCGAAGTTGCGCTGCATGAAGCGGCCCTGCATCAGCGCCGAGGCGTTGCTGATCTCCTCCTTGCCGAGCGCGAAGGCCGAGTCGAGCCGCGAGCGGAAGGCGTCGGAGTGCACGTCCTCGTGGGCCAGCGCGTCGATGAAACGCATCACCTGATCGTCGACCTGCTGCGCCACCTCGGGCTTCAGCGGCACCGCCTCGCGGGCGGCCTCGGGCACCACCGGGGTGATGACCTCGGGCGGTTCGAGCACGAAGGCCGGCGGCGCGGCGGTGGTGGTGGCGCTCTGGGTGGGGGCGGTGCTCATCTCAGGGCTCCTTCTTCGGCAACTGCAGGGCGGGCGCCTCGGGCGCGGGGGCGGCGAACTTCTGGCTCAGGAACTTGCTGTGCACGAGAAAGGCGTGCGCGTCTTGCGCGGCAAGGTCGTCGCCGAGCTGGCGCACCTTGGACTCGAGCTCGCCGATGGTGTCCTTGAAGGTGTCGACCGCGGTCTTGCCGTTGTCCAGCACCTTGGTGGTGGCGAACTTGGCGGGGATCGACAGGTAGGTGTTCAGCGCGTCGGGCAGGTAGCTGATCGCGATGTGCCGGGCGTGGAAGCTGTCCTGCAGCGACAGGCTGCCCTTGCTGCGCTCCCACTGCTGCAGCAGCTCGTCGAGCGCCTTGCACAGCTCGAGCACACGCGCCTGCAGGCTGGCCGGGATGCGGTTCTCGGGGTTGTATTCGGTGAGCCGGCGCACGCCGTCGAGCGCACGCTCCATCGCCACCCGTGCGTCGCCCTCGTCCTTGAACTGCAGCTCTTCCCACGCGGCGCCGCTCCAGCTCGGCCAGCCGAACCACAGCCCGCCGACGCCGAAGCCGACCACGTAGCCGAGCAGCGCGACGCCGAGCCCGAGCGTGCCCAGCAGCCCGACGGCCTTCAGCCCGAGCACCAGGCTGGCGAGGCCGAGGCCGCACCAGTTGGCGGGGGAGACGACGATGCGCAGGAGGCGGGCGCCTAGGTTCATGGCCTGTCGTGGACTGCGGGCAGCCGCTCGTCGCGGCAGGCGGTACCCGGCAGCGGCGCCCGATGGGGCGGCCGGCCTTGCTGGCCGGCTCCCCTGCGGTGCTCGGCACAGGGTCGCGCCGCATAACTCGCTCCGTTCACTTCGCTCACTGCGCTCGGACAGATCCGGCGAGTCAGTTCACGAAGCGCGCGCTGCGCGCGCGCCGACCCTGTGCTTGCGCTCCTCGGCGCCCCATAGGTTGCCGCCGCCGGGCACCGCCTGCCGCGAGTCCCACCGCTCGCTGCCCCTTGACGACGCGCCACCGACGGTGTCGAGCCGCTGCGGGGTGGCCGGCCGGCGGCCCGTTGGCGCCGCCGAGAAGCACAGCGCTCCTGGCCGCGCGCGCAGCGCGCCTCGTGATCTGACTCGCGGCCGTCTGTCCGAGCGCAGCGAACGAAGTGAGCGTAGCGAGTTGGGCCGCGGGCCAGGAGCGCGAGCATCGCAGGGAAGTCCCGCAGCGCAGCGGAGGGACCCAGCCTCCGGGCCGGCGGACGGCCACCCCGCAGCGGCTGCGCGCCGATGCCGGCGGTCTCAACCTCACTGATACGCACGAATGTCCTTGAACACGCTGTACAGCGAGCGCTTGCGCGCGTCGAAGACCTGGCCGCCGGTGAGCTTGGCCAGCTCCTTCAGCGCGCCTTCGTTGGCCTCGCCGAAGAGCACCCAGAACACCGGGATGCCGCGAACATCCTCGGGCAGCGCGGCGTAGTCGCGCTTGAACTGCTCGAGCGAGCGGCCTTTGTTGTTCTCGCCGTCGGTGAAGGCCACCACCGAGTACTGGTAGCGCGGGTTCTTCGCCCGCTCCTTCAGCATGTTCTGCAGCGAGACGTAGACGGCGTCGTAGAGCGCGGTGCCGCCTTTCATCTCCAGCGCGTCGGCGAAGTTGCGCACGTCGGCCAGCACCTTCTGCTTGGCCTCGCTGTCGGCCTGCTCGGCCACCCCCTTCGCGGTGGACGAGCTGGCCGGCACGTCGAAGCCGACCAGCCCGTACGGCGCCTCGGCGAAGGGCTGCAGCCAGATGCGCTCGCGGTTGGTCAGCTTCGCGATGCGGCCGGTGAGCGACGCGTCGGCACCGGCGATGTAGTGGATGGCCTGAACCAGCTGCTGGCGGCGGCCGCCGCCCTGCATGCTGCCGCTGGTGTCGAGCACGAAGGTGCTGGCGATCGGGGTGCGGAACTCGTTCAGGTAGGCGGCGATCAGCCCGTCGGCGAGCGCGCGGTCGGGCGAGAACGGCAGCTCCACCTGCAGCCCCTGGCGCGGCAGCACGTCCTCGACGCGCGCGGCCACCTCGGGCTTGATCGGCCGGCGAAGCGTCTGGCGCGCCAGCCAGGTCTGCGCGGCGTCGCTCTTCAGGTACTCCACCACCTTCAGGTAGTCGGCGCGGCGGCTGTCGTCGAGCAGCATGAAGGGGTAGTCGGCGGTGCTGACGCCCTCGAAGGGGTGCAGCGGCACCAGCTTCTCGCGCAGCTTGCCGCTGGCATTGAGGCTCAGGATCCAGCTCTCGTAGTTGATGAAGGCGTTGGCGCGCGTGCCCTGCAGCGCGATGAACTGCTCCGAGAGGTAGGTCGAGTTGTCGCCCGGGATCTTGTAGCCCTTGAGGAAATCGGCGATCGCGCCGCGGTCGACATCGGCCGCCGACAGCGCCTCGGTCTTGCCGCCGGCCGCCGCCACCACGCCCATCAGCGCCATGAAACCCTGGTTCGAGGTGGCCGGGTTCGACAGCGCGTAGGTCAGCTTGCCGGCCTTCGCGGCAGCGGCGAAGTCCTTCCAGGTGAGCTTGACGCCGGGCTTGTCCCAGCCATGCCTGCGCGCGTCGGATTCGCTGACGCCGACGACGATCGGGCTCAGCATGATCTTTTCCTGCAGCTTCACGCGCTGCTGCCCCTGCGGGCTGGACAGCAGGTACTTGGCGTTGGCGAACCACGCCGCGGCGGCCTTCGCTTCGCCGGTGAGCACGGCCTCGGTGCTCTCCATCGTTCCGCCCCAGCGGAACTTGACCTTCACGCCGGTGGCCTTGGCGATCATCTCCGAGAGCGGCTCGAGGTCGCGCAGGTCGCTGGTGGCGAGCACGTTGAACTCCGGCGCCGCCTCGGCCGCCGGCTTCGGCGGCGGCGGCGGTGGCGGCGCCTCCTTCTTGCCGCAGGCGGCCAGCAGCAGTGCGGCGGCCAGCGTGGCGAGGGCGGCAACTCGGCGCTTCATTGCGTCATCTCCTTGGCCACGACGTCGATCATCTCGGCCATGATCTCGAACGACGGCGGGTCCACCACCTGCGTCACGCGCGGCTCGACCGCCAGCCCGGTGGGCTTGACGGCGGCGACGAAACGTTCTGCGTCGGCGATGCGGAAGCCGTACTCGACCGCGATGGCCTGCAGCTCGGGGTCGCTGCCGAGCAGCGTGCCGAGCGCCTTGGCGCGCTCGTTCATCGCGACGAAGACGACCTTGTTGACGATCGTCGGCTGCGGGTACAGCAGCACCATCTCGGCACCGACGCCGCCTTTGGTGAGCGCATAGCGGACGAGCTGGTTCTCGTAGATGAAGGCCATCGGCGTCTTGCCGATGCCGATCGCGACGTAGTCGTCGAAGTTGCCGTCGACGTAGTTCTCCTGGTAGCCCTGTCGCTTGAACAGCTCGGCGAGCTTCAGCGCGGTGGCCTGCGCGGTGGCGCGGTCGGTGACGATGTCGCCGGTGAGCGCGTGGCTGGTGAGCGCGAGGTACATCGCGCCGGAATTGCTGCGCCGCAGGTCGGTGGTGGAGACGAGCACGCTGCGCGAGACATCGTAGGCGGCCGAGTCCTTCAGGTCCTTCCAGCGCTTCTTGGCCAGCATCAGCTGCGTCAGCCTGGCCATGTCGACGCCGTAGACCTTCGGCGAGACCGGCTTCGCAACGCCGTTGGCGACCAGGATCTTGGCCACCGGCTCCCACGACGCGATCACCAGCGGCGTGTGGAAGGGCGCCATCTGCGTCGCCGGCAGGTTGGCGCGGCGCGCCGCCTCGACCACCTGGTTGGCGGCGACGACACCCGAAGAGAAGAAGAAGTCCGGCGTCTGCCCCGGCGCGACCTTCGAGGCCATGTCGCGGCTGCCGATTCGCAGCACGTTGGCCGGCAGCCGCTTCGCGGCCAGCGCCTTGATGACGCGCGGGTCCTTGAAGTAGCCCTCGACGTCGAGCGCGATCAGGCCCTTCAGCTCGGCGGTGCTGGCAGTCACCGCCGCCTCCTGCTGCGCGATCTGCTCGTGCTTCTGGCCGCGCAGCGCGAAGTACAGCGCGCCGCCGAAAGCGGCGGCCAGCGCGAGCGTGATCGCCAGGCGCTTGGGCGTCGTCATCGCCATCTTCTGCTTCCCTCTCGGCCGACCCCAGAAAGTGCGCGGCAGTGTAGCCGCCGCCATCGCACGCGCGCGCACCTTGGCCTGCGCGTCGATCAGGCCTTGCGCCCGGGGCCACGGCGGCGAATCTCGGGGCCTCGCCCTCGCACCTCAGCGCCCGCTCGCAGAGCACTCCCGGCGCGATGACCGCCGGCCCCAGGCACCAGCACACCGGGGGCCAGGAGGCGTCTTCCAGCTAACCCGCGCTCGGGCCGATCGATGCGCGGTGCAGCCGCGTGCGAAGCCGCGGCCGGGCCAGCAGAAGCGCACCGAAGCTCAGCAGCAGTGCGGTCGGCGGCTCGGGCAGCAGCGGCGTGATGACGGCCACCACATTGGCGGCGCCGTTGTTGATGTTGTCGGTGGTGCCGATCATGTCGCGGATGAAGGGGCCGCCGGGCAGGTCGCGGACCTCGGAACCGAAGGCCGAGATGCCGTCCGGATTGCCGAAGGCCGCACTGCCGATCGCCACCTGGTCACCGATATCCCACGACAGCAGGTTGGCGTTCACGCCGCTGATCGTCTGCACCGTCGTGGGTGCGATCAGCGTGATGTCGTTGCCCGTGTCGGAGAAGAACGAAGGCACCGGGTTCAGGGTTCCGGTGTCCGGATTGAAGAGGTTGACGTTGATGCGGAAGCTGCCCACGAAGGGATGGGCCGGCGACGCGTGGAGGTCGATCGTGTAGGCCCCGGTGACGCTGTCGAAGGTGAAGTCCAGGCCGGTGACGTCGACGGTGCCGGCGTGGTCGCCGACCGGGTCGGAAAAGGAGAAGTGCAGCAGTGCCGCCTGGGCGCTGCTGATGCCGAAAGCCAACAGGCACGCCAGCGCGGTGGATCGGAGGTTCATCGTCGGTCTCCCTTCCCTGCAGGGCCGCCATGACATCGGCGGTCGACTCGCATGAAGGCATGCTAGCCACGTTGCCCGGCCGCGCGAAGGGCCCTGGCGGGCGAAGCCTGCACGAGGTTGACGGGCATCAACCGAAGCGAAGGAGGCGGCGCACGGGCGCGCAGGCGAGGTGCCTCAGCCCGCGTCCAGGCGGTCTCGCGGCGGGCGTGCCGGTGCCGCCAGTTCGTCGAGGCTCCGCCCCTGGTGCGCCAGCAGCTTCTCCAGCGCCGGCAGCAGCGGGCCGAGGCGCTCGTCGATGGCGGCGCGGACGGTGTCGACGAAGACCTGCGTCTGGCGCTCGATCTCGATGTGCACCGCGCCGCCTTCGGCCTTGTCGCCGAAGGTCGTCATGCGCAGCGTCTCGGGGATCAGCCAGACCTCGAACCAGCCGCTGCCGTCGCGCTCGCGGTGCGCCTCGGCCACCGTGAGGCTGGCGCCGTTGACCGCGATGTAGCCCTTGGCGAAGACGTAGCGCATCCACGGCGACGGCACCGCGATGCGCAGCACATGGTTGTTCTCGGGGCGGCGCACCTCGGCGATGCGGGCCATGAAATCGACATGGCCCGAAAGCGGGTGGCCGCCGATCTCGGCACCGTCCTTCGCGGCGCGCTCGGCGTTGACGCGGCTGCCCGCGGCGAGCGTGCCGAGTGTCGTCAGCGCCAGGCTCTGCTGCATGACGTCGAAGTCGGCGGCGTCGGCGCCGGCCAGCCGCGTCACCGTCAGGCACACACCGTCGATCGCGACGCTGGCGCCCACCGCGAGCCCTTCGCCGAAGCCGGCCGGGAACTGCAGCGTGATGCTGCGAAGCCCCGGGCGGTCGGTGACCGCGACGACCCGTGCCACGCCCTGGACGATGCCGGTGAACATGCGCAGCAGCTTAACTCGCGGGCACGGCCCGGCGCCGGCGGTGTACCCGCCGGGGTGTCGCGGCCGTGCTCGGCAAACGGGCGCCGTCCGCGCGAAAATCGCCCGGTTCTTCCCCCTCTCTTCCCCAGGACCCCCCATGAGCACCTACACCGACACCCGCCTGCTGATCGACAACCAATGGCAAGACGCCGCCAGCGGCAAGACGCTCGACGTGCTGAACCCGGCCACCGGACAGGTGATCGGCAAGGTGGCGCACGCCGGCACCGCCGACCTCGACCGCGCGCTCGCCGCCGCGCAGCGTGGCTTCGAGGCCTGGCGCAAGACCCCGGCGCACGAGCGCGCGGCAATCATGCGCAAGGCCGCGGCGCTGATCCGCGAGCGCGCCGAAGCGATCGGCCGGCTGATGACGCAGGAGCAGGGCAAGCCGCTGATCGAATCGAAAGGCGAGACGGTCGCCGGCGCCGACATCATCGAGTGGTTCGCCGACGAAGGCCGCCGCACCTACGGCCGCATCGTGCCCAGCCGCAACCTCGCGGCGCAGCAGCTGGTGATGAAGGAGCCGGTGGGCCCGGTGGCCGCGTTCACGCCGTGGAACTTCCCGATCAACCAGATCGTTCGCAAGATGGGCGCGGCGCTGGCCAGCGGCTGCAGCTTCCTCGTCAAGGCACCGGAGGAGACGCCGGCGTCGCCGGCGGCGCTGCTGCAGTGTTTCGTCGATGCCGGCGTGCCGGCGGGTGTGGTCGGCATGGTCACCGGCAACCCGGCCGAGATCTCGAGCTACCTGATCGCCAGCCCGGTCATCCGCAAGGTCACCTTCACCGGCAGCACGCCGGTGGGCAAGGAGCTGGCCGCGCTCGCCGGCCGCCACATGAAGCGCGTGACGATGGAGCTCGGCGGCCACGCGCCGGTGATCGTCTGCGACGACGCCGACATCACGATGGCGGTCAAGGCCGCCGGCGGCGCGAAGTTCCGCAACGCCGGGCAGGTCTGCATCTCGCCGACACGCTTCCTGGTGCATAACGCGGTGCGTGAGGAGTTCGAGAAGGCGCTCGTCGCCACCGCGCAGAAGGTGCGCCTCGGCGACGGCCTCGCCGAGGGCACGACGATGGGGCCGCTGGCCAACGCACGCCGGCTGACGGCGATGGCCAAGGTGCTCGACGACGCGCGCAAGAAGGGTGCGACCGTGGCCGCCGGCGGCGAACGTGTCGGCACCACCGGCAACTTCTTCGCGCCGACGGTGCTGACCGGGGTGCCGCTCGACGCCGATGTCTTCAACAACGAACCCTTCGGCCCGGTGGCCGCGGTGCGCGGCTTCGACACTCTCGACGAAGCCATCGCCGAAGCCAACCGCCTGCCCTACGGCCTGGCCGGCTACGCCTTCACGAAGAGCATCAAGAACTCGCAGGCGCTGGCCAACCGGCTCGAGGTCGGCATGCTGTGGATCAACCAGCCCGCCGCGCCGTCGCCCGAAATGCCTTTCGGCGGCGTCAAGGACTCGGGCTACGGCAGCGAGGGCGGGCCCGAGGCGATGGAGGCCTACCTGGTGACCAAGGCGGTGTCGATCATGGCGGCGTGACGCCGGCGCAGCGCCGGCCACCGCCGGCCCGCGATTGGCTCACCGCCGCCCGCGGGCGGCCCCGGTCCGGTCAGATCACTGCACCGGTGTCGTCAGCGTCACCGTGCGTGGCTTGCCCTTCTCCACCACCAGCGTGTTGATCATCCGCACCGGCGTCGCGCCGACGTTGGTGAACTGGTGCGGCAGCCCGCCGAGGTTGGAATACGCCTCGCCGGCTGCAAACCGCCGTGCCGCCTGGCCCTGCACACGCAGCTCGATCGCGCCGTCGATGATGCTGCCGTAGCAGTCGCCCGGGTGGGTGTGCGGCGGCGACGACGCACCGGGCTCGAGCGTGACCGCGATCAGCACCAGCTCACGGCCTTCGACACCGGTGATCGCACTCGCCAGGGTCGGCCGCGACGCGAAGCCGGGCGCCGCCGGGGCCGGTGCCGTCTGTGCCCAGCTTGCACCGGCGGTAGCCAACAGCGCCAGCGAGCACGCGGCGCGGCGGAAACGAAGGGACGAATTCGACATCGGCATTCCTTGTTCTGACTTCGAACGAGCTGATGCTCCGCCTTTCCCCACCGCTGCCGTTGAAGTGAATCAACAGGCCACGCGCCCGTCGCCGCGGCGCAACGGCGCTCACCCGCCGTAATGAAGCGCGCCTGCGACGCGACTCAAGCCCTGCGCAGGTTCCCGCGGGCCCGACCGGCGCACCCGGTCGACCACCGGGCCCGCTCCAATCCGATCCAACCGACCCCCTATCCACCGAGGAGTCCCCCGATGAACACGAAGCAAACCCTGAAGGCGCTCGCCGCCGGTCTCACGCTGGCCGTGGCGGCCTCGTCCGCGAGCGCGATCCCGGAGATCGACGACGGCACCGCCTTCGCCATCGTCACACGCATGGAACGCATGGACGCCGACAAGGACGGCATGGTCTCGAAGAAGGAGTTTCTCGACACGATGGCCCGTGTCTGGGACATGAAGGCCAAACAGATGAAGGCCACCGGCGGCCGCTTCACCGAGGCGCAGATGCGCGAAGTGCTGATGTACCTGCGCGCCGGCGCCTGAGCCGCGAGACCCGGGCCACCCCGGGCTTCGGCCCGGCGGCGGCGGCGCGGATTGCCTGTAACCTCGCGGCCGAGAATCGGCACCTGCCCCGATGGCCGCCCGCACCGAGTCCCCCCTGAAGACGCCAGTCGCCGCGCTGCACGAGCCGCTGCTGCGTGTGGCGAGGCCGTGGCTGCGCATCGACATGCCGGCCGGGCACGCGCCGCTGCGCACCGCCGAACGCACCAGGCCAGGCCGGCCCCTCGTCATCCGCAGTGGCTGCCGCGATCTCGAGGCGCAACCCGGTGTGCTGCGCCGCGCGGTGCAGCGCCTCTCGCGCGGCGGTCCGCCGAAGGAATGAGCAGCCCGACGTTGCCGGCCGGCTTCAGCCTTGCCACGCCGCCGGCCGGGTTCGTCGACGACCCCTACCCGACGTATGCCGCTCTGCGCGAGCACGCGCCATTGCACGCGCTCTCGCCGCAGAGCCTGCTGCTGACGCGCTACGACGACGTGCTCGCGGCCTACCGCAGCGCCGCGGCGCTCTCGGACAAGCGGCGCGAGTTCGCGCCCAAGTTCGGCGAGGGCACGCCACTCTTTGCGCACCACACGACGAGCCTGGTCTTCAACGACCCGCCGCTGCACACCCGCGTGCGCCGCATCCTGATGGGGGCGCTGAACCAGCGCGCGATCGCGCGCATGGAGCCCGGGCTGGTGACGCTGGTCGACACCCTGCTCGACGGGCTTGCCGGCGAGACCGATCCCGACCTTGTCGAGCACTTCGCGGCGCGAATCCCGGTGGAGGTGATCGGCAACCTGCTCGCGGTGCCGCATGCCGACCGCGGCCCGCTGCGCGGCTGGTCGCTGGCGATCCTGTCGGCGCTCGAGCCCTCGCCTTCGGCCGAGGTGCTCCAGCGCGGCCACGAGGCCGTGAGCGAGTTCCTCGCCTACCTGAAGACGCTGGTCGCCGAGCGCAAGCGCCGGCCGGGCGACCCCGACAGCGACGTGCTGACGCGCCTGCTGCAGGGCGACGACCAGGGATCGTTGACCGAGGCCGAGCTGCTGCACAACTGCATCTTCCTGCTCAACGCCGGCCACGAGACCACCACCAACCTGATCGGCAACGGCCTCGACGCCCTGCTCACCCACCGCAGCCAGCTCGACCGGCTGGTCGCCGAGCCGGCGCTGGTCGGCTCGGCGGTCGAGGAGCTGCTGCGTTTCGAGAGCCCATTGCAGCTGAACAACCGCTACGCCGCGGAGGCCATCCAGCTGCCCAGCGGCACCGTGCCGCAAGGCTGCTTCGTCACGCTGGCAATCGGTGCCGCCAACCGCGACCCGGCGCAGTTCCCGCTGCCCGACACGCTGGACATCGCCCGCCGGCCGAACAACCACCTCGCGTTCGGCCAGGGCGCCCATGCCTGCTCGGGGATGAACGTCGCGCGGCTCGAAGGGCGCATCGCGATCGGCCGCCTGCTCGCGCGCTTCCCGCGGATCGAGCGGCGCGGCACGCCGCAACGCGACCGGAGGGTGCGTTTCCGGGGCCTGACGGCGCTGCCGGTGCGGATGGGTTGACCGCTCGCGCGAATGGCCGAGCCCTTCAAGCTGCTGCTCAACGCCCCGCTGGTGCAGCGCTGCGGCCAGCGCCTGTGCGCCGCCTGGCCCGGCTTCGATGCCGCGCACTTCACGCGCCAGGCCGTCGACGGGCTCGACGGGCTCGAGATGAAGGCCCGCGCGCTGCACATCTGCGGCGCGCTCGAGGCGACGCTGCCGCCGGACTTCGACACCGCCGCGGCGGTGCTGCTGCAAGCGCTGCAGGAGCCCGAGCCCCTCTCCGGCTGGATCCTGTGGCCGGTGGGCGAGTACGTCGCCCGCCGCGGCATCGACACCCCCGGGCGTGCGCTCGAGGTGCTGCATGCGCTGACGCAGCGATTCACCGCCGAGTGGGCGATCCGTCCGTTCATCGTCGCCCACCCGCAGCTCGTCTTCGAGACGCTGGCGCGCTGGGCGCGGGATCCGAACGAGCATGTGCGCCGCCTGGTCAGCGAAGGCAGCCGGCCGCGGCTGCCCTGGGGCATCCGCCTCGCGGCACTCGTGGCCGACCCGAGCCCGACGCTGCCGCTGCTCGCCCAGCTTCAGGACGATGGCAGCGAGTACGTTCGCCGCAGCGTCGCCAACCACCTGAACGACATCGCGAAGGACCACCCGGCGCTGGTCGCCGATTGGCTGGAAGCCCACCTCGACGGTGCGCCGCCCGAGCGCCGCGCGCTGCTGCGCCATGCCAGCCGCACGCTGATCAAGCAGGGCCACCGCCGCGTGCTCGCCGCCTGGGGGCTGGCGCGGCCGCTGCAGGGCCACGCAAGGTTGGCGCTGAAGCCCCGCACCGTGCGGCTCGGCGGGCAGATCGAGCTGGCGGTCACGCTGGCATCGACCGCCCGGCGGCCGCAGAAGCTCGCCATCGACTACGCGGTGCACCATGTCAAGGCCGATGGCTCGCTGTCGCCAAAGGTCTTCAAGGGCTGGCTGGTCGAGCTGGCCGCCGGCGAAGAGCGCTCGCTCGCCCGACGCCACCCGTTGAAGCCGGTGACGACGCGCCGCTACCACCCCGGGCAACACCGCATCGAGCTGCTGGTCAACGGCCGCAGCGAAGCGGCCGCCGACTTCACGCTGCGGCTGGACGCCGCCTGACCACCGGCCCACCGCGCGGGCATGGCCCCGGCAACGCCCTGCCCTGCACGGCTGGCACACTCGGGCGCACCTGCTGCGATGTCCGACCCCAACGCCACCGTCATCGTCCCCGAGCCGCCTCCGCTCGGCCGGCTGGCGCAGTACGAGCTGCTGCGCAAGGTGGGTGCGGGGGCCATGGGTGAGGTCTACCTGGCGCGCGACACCGACCTCGACCGGCGCGTCGCGATCAAGCTGCTGCACGGCGAGGGGCTCGGCCGCCCACGCCAAGCGCACCGGGCCGAGCGCTTCCTGCGCGAGGCACGCACCGCGGCGCAGCTGGTGCACCCCAACGTCGCGGTCGTCTACCAGGTCGGGCGCGACGGCGACAACCCGTTCATCGTGATGGAGTGGCTCGATGGCACCGACCTCGGCCGCTGGGTCGATACACAGGGGCCGATGCCGTGGCGCGAGGCGGTTCGCGCGCTGGCCGACGCGGCTGCCGGGCTCGCCGCGGCGCACGACGCCGGGCTCGTGCACCGCGACATCAAGCCCTCCAACCTGATGCGGCTGGCCGACGGGCGCGTGAAGCTGGTCGACTTCGGGCTCGCCCGGTGGCACGGCCTGGCCTCCGACCTGACGGCGGTGGGCGGCGTCATGGGCACGCCGGGCTACCTGTCGCCCGAACAGTGCTGGGGCGAGGAGGCCACGCCGCAGTCCGACCTCTATGCGCTGGGCTGCACGCTGCACTACCTGCTGACCGGCAGGCTGCCTTTCGACGCCGACAGCTTCCCGGCGCTGGCCAAGCTGCATGTCGAGGCCCCGATGCCGGACCCGCGCAACTGGGCACCCGATGTGCCGGAGACCGTGGTCGGGGTGATGGTGCGGGCTGCCGCCAAGCAGCCCGAAGACCGCCACCCCGGCGCCCGCGCGCTGCACGACGAGCTGCTGCAGCTGCTCGAAGGCGGCCGCCAGCCGGTGTCGGCGGCGGCGCGTGCGGCCACCACCTTCGTTCCCGGCCGCGGTGCAGCGGCTCCCGCGCCACCCCCTGCGCCGCCGCCGGGCAACCTGCCCGTGGACGTGACCTCGTTCGTCGGCCGCGCGCTGCAGGTGATGAGGGCCAGGGCGATGCTCGACCACGCGCGGCTGCTCACGTTCACCGGGCCCGGGGGCACCGGCAAGACGAGGTTGTCGCTGCAGGTGGCGCGCGAGGCAGCGCCCACGCTCGCCGACGGTTCCTGGTGGGTCGAGCTCACCACCGTTCCCGCTGGTTCACCGATCGATTCGACGCTCGCCGCCGCGCTCGGGGTGCCCGAAGTGGCCGGCCGCCCGCTCGCCCGCAGCGTGATCGACCACCTGCGGGCGAAGTCGCTGCTGCTGGTGATCGACAACTGCGAACAGGTGGTCACCGAGGCGGCGCAGTTCACCGCGCAGCTGCTCGCCGCGGCGTCCGGCGTTCGGGTGCTGGCCACCAGCCGGCAGCCGCTGGGAGTGGCCGGCGAGGTGGTGCTGCCGGTGCCACCGCTCGGCCTCGGCAGCAACGCCGAGGTCGACGTCACCACCGGCGGCAGCTTCGTCGCGGAGCCGGCCACGCTGGGCGAAGCCGCGGCGAGCGAGGCGGTGCAGCTGTTCGCCGCGCGCGCACGGGCGGTGCGGCCCGACTTCGTTCTCGACGACGGAAACATCGCCGCGGTGGTCGCGATCTGCCGCCGGCTCGACGGCATTCCGCTCGCCATCGAGCTCGCCGCGGCGCGCGTCAAGGTGCTGGCACCGGCGCAGATCGAGGCGCGGCTCGGCGACGCGCTCAAGCTGCTGGTCGGCGGCCAGCGAACGCCGCAGACGCGCCAGCAGACGCTGCGAGCGCTGTTCGACTGGAGCTGGGATCTGCTCGGCGAGCAGGAGCGGCTGGCCTTCGCGCGGCTGGCGATCTTCCGCGGCAGCTTCGACCTCGAGGCCGCCGAGGCGGTGCTCCCCGACGACACGATCGAGGCCTGGCACGTGCTGGACCTGCTGAGCGAGCTCGTCGACCGCTCACTCGTGATCGCCGGCGACAGCGGCGGCACGATGCGCTACCGCTTGCTGCAGACGACGCAGCAGTACGCGGCCGATCGGCTCGGTGCCGGCGATGCCGTGATGGCGCTGCGCCGCCGCCATGCGGTGCACTATGCCGGGCGGCTGCAGGCCCAGGCGGCGCTGCTCGATGGCAAGCAGCATGCGGCCGCGATGGCGGCCATCGGCGCAGCCGCCGACAATGCCAATGCCGCGCTCGAAGCCGCGACCGCGGCGCGCTGGCACGAAGCGGCGCTGCCGCTGGCGAGTGCGCTCGCCGCCTACTGGTTTGCGAAGGGCCGCGCGGTCGACGGCCTGGCAAGGCTCGAGCCGCTGCTCGGCCAGCCGATCCGGCCGAGCGAGGAACTCGCGCTGCTGCTCAAGCGCGCCGGCAGCTTGGCGCTGTTCGTCGACCGGCGTTTGCTCGCCCATGCCTGGCTCGACCGCGGGCTCGCGATCGCCCGCGCCTACGACGACCACCTGCTCGAGAGCGAATTGCTGCGCGGGCTGGGCAACCTCGCGTTCCGCGAGCTGCACCTCGACCGTGCACAGCAGAGGTACCTGGGCGCCATCGAGGCCGCGCGCCGCGCCGGCAACCGGCTGGCCGAGGGCAAGGCGCGACACAACCTCGCCGCGGTGGCGGCCGAGAACGGCCGTTTCGAGGTCGCTCGCGATCACCTGCTGCAGGCCTTGCAGATCGAGCGTGAGGCCGGCGAGCAGCGCGGCCAGGCCGAGACGCTTCGCAACCTGGCGCTGTGCGAGTTCGAGCTCGGCAACGACGCCGCTGCAGCCGGGCACTTCGACACCGGCCTTCGGATCCAGCTCGCGCTCGGCGACGCCTGGGGCGCTGCGTACACCCGCTGGCAGATCGGCCGCTGCGCGCTCGAACGCGGGCATCTCGAGCGCAGCCGCGAGGCCGTCGAGCCGGCGCTGGCGGCGGCGCGGCAGTTCGACGACCGCGGCATGGTGGCCTACCTGCTCGACCTGCTGGCGCTGATCGAGCTGCGCGAAGGGCGACGGGCCGCTGCACGGGTGCACGCGCGCGAGGCGCTTGCGCTGCGCCGACGCTCGGAGGCGGTGGAGGACGTCGCGCACTCGCTCGTCACCTTCGCGGAGCTGAACCTCGACGACGACGCCGAAGCCAGCGCCCGGCTGCTCGCCGGCGCCGCGGCGCTGCGCGCGCAGCGGGGCGCGCCGCTGCAGCCGCGCAAGCAGGCGGCGGTGGACCGGCTCGCGCAGCAGGTGGCCGGGCGCGTCGGCGCCACGCGTTACGAGGTGCTGGTTGCCGAGGGGCGGGAGGTCGACCATGCGACCTGGCTCGAACGCCTCGGCGCCGGCGGCTGACCGCCGTCGACCGGCCGCTACGGCGCCCGACGCGATTGCCGCGCCGACGTGAAGGATTGCCGCGGCGCCGGCCACCGGCACCGAGGCCGGTCCCCGAATCCGGGGGGGGGCGGCGGCTCAAGGTGCCGGGCCGGGTATCCGATAAGCGTCCATGGACTCCGCGCCGAGCGAACTCGTCTCCGGTCTTTCGCCCTGGCTGGTGGCGATCGGCATGCTGGCCTCGGCTGCGGCCGGCGCCGCGCTCGCGCTGTGGGTGGCCCGGCGCCGGCGCCCGCTCGTCAAGGTGGTCGTCGACCCGCCGCGCGGCTCGGCGGCCGAACTGGCCACGCTTCGCGACCCGGTGACCGGGCTGATGCCGCGTCCCCGCTTCGAGACCGCGCTCGACGACGCGGTGCTGTGTGCCGACCGCATCCAGGGCAAGCTCGGCGTCTTCTATCTCGGACTCGACGACTTCAAGTTCGTCAACGACGCCTACGGCCATGCCGCCGGCGACCAGGTGCTGGCGCGCGCGGCGCGCTGCATCCGCGACCAGGTGCCCGGGCTGCTCGGCGCCGCCCGCATTGCCGGCGACGAGTTCGTGCTCGTCGTCGAGGGCGACCGCGAGGTGCTTCACGAGCGCGCCCGCGCGCTGCGCGAGGCGCTGCGCCAGCCGCTGAAGGTCGACGGCCACGAACTGCGCACCGAGTCGTCGATCGGCATCGCGCTGTACCCGCTGCACGGCGCCCGCGCGCGGCTGATCACACACTCGGCCGCGGCGATGCGCGCCGTCAAACAGCATGGCGGCGCCGCGCACGCGGAGTTCGAGCCTTCGATGGGCGTCGACATCCGCGCCCGTGCCGCGCTGCGCGCCGACCTGCGCAGGGCGATCGAGCGCAACCAGCTCTCGCTCGTCTACCAGCCGAAGATCGACGCCCGCAGCCTGCAGATCACCGCCGCCGAGGCGTTGCTGCGCTGGCACCACCCGACCCGCGGCGCGGTGCTGCCGGGCGAGTTCATCCCCGAAGCCGAGCGCCATGGGCTGATCGGCGCGCTCGGCCGCTGGGTGATCGAGGAGGCCTGCCGCCAGGCCGGCGCCTGGCGCGACCGCGGGTTGCGCATGCGGGTGGCGGTCAACATCTCGGGTGCCCAGCTGCGCCAGGACGACCTCGTCAACCACCTCGAGGCCTGCCTGCAACGCCACCAGATCGCACCCTCACGGTTCACCTGCGAGATCACCGAATCGGTGGCGATGGAAGACACCAGGGTCGCCCGCGCCACCTTCGAGCGGCTCGGCGCGCTCGGCGTGCATGTCTCGATCGACGATTTCGGCACCGGCCACTCGAGCCTGGCCACGCTGCGCCGGCTGCCGGTGGCCGAGCTGAAGATCGACCGCGCCTTCGTCACCGACCTCGAGACCAGCGACGAGGCGCAGCTGATCGCCGGCACCATCGTGCAGATGGCGCACACGCTCGACCTGCGTGTCGTCGCCGAAGGTGTCGAGACCGCGCAGCAGCGCGACCTGCTGGTCGCGATGGGCTGCGACGAGCTGCAGGGTTATCTCTTCGCACGGCCGATGCCGCCCGAGGAACTGGCCGAATGGGCCGGCAAGGCGCTGCAGGACACTGCGACGCTCGGCTTCCGCGAATCGCTGTTCGCCCAGACGCTGCCGATCGATCTCTAGGAGTCTGCGCGGCAGAGATCGGGGCTCGCACCGGAGCGGGGCTCGGCGCCCGCCCGGGCGGCAGGTGCCCTCAGGCCCGCCAGGCCTTCTCGTCGAAGCCGACGGTGACGCCGCGTGCGTCGCCCCACTCGACCACCGGGCGCCTGATCGTGCTCGGGTGCGCCAGCATCACCGCGCGCGCGCTCGAGGCGTCGGTCACCGCCTCGCGGGTGGGCCCGGGCAGTGCCCGCCACGCGGTGCCGCGGCGGTTCAGCAGTGCCTCCCAGCCGAGCCGGGCCAGCCAGTCGTCGAGCCGCGCCTCGGGAACACCGGCCTTCTTGAAGTCGTGGAAGCCGTGTTCGACGCCGTGCGCGGCAAGCCAGGCCCGCGCACGCTTGACGGTATCGCAGTGGGGTATGCCGTAGAGCTTCGGCGGCGCCGCCATCACCGCCGCCTCAGCTTTTTGCATCGCCGTCGCCGAGGTCGCAGGTCGGGTCGATGTTGTAGCCGCCGGAGATCACCCGCTGGTCGTCGCCGAGCGAGACCTGGAACCACAGGCAGTCGTTGGTGGGGTAGCGCCAGGACCACAGCTCGCCGCCCATGCGGCCGCCGTGGCGGCGCTCGCCGGGCGTGCCCAGCGTGCGCAGCAGCTCGTCGCGCGACATGCCCGGCGCCTTTTGCTGGAAGACGGCGAAGTGGGCCTCGTTGAGCACCTGCTCGAAGCGCACGCTGCGGCCGCTGGCGGGATCGAGGTCGACCATCCAGGTATGGCGGCCGAAGGGGCCGCGGGCAAACTCGAGCCGCGTCTGGCCGCCGCCGAGCGCATAACGTGCGGTCGGCCGGCCGAGCTGGGCGACCAGCTCGCCCTCGGTCTGCCCGACCTTCAGCTCCGGGCCGAGCAACAGCGCGCAGCCGCCGAGGCCGGCCAGCACAGCCCCGACGGCGAGGAACGACAGCGATTTCATCGGTTTCTCCTGCAGCGGCCAGCCGTATACGGCCGACGCCGCCGCGATCTTGCGCCGTCCGCGGGCGCCGCGCCCGCGGTCGACGGCTGTCACGGCTCGAAGCGCATCGAGTAGTCGATCGCGTGCACGTCCTTCGTCAGCTTGCCGGTCGAGATGCGGTCGACCCCGGTGCGCGCGATCTCGGCGATGTCGCCGAGGTCGACCCCGCCCGAGACCTCGAGCAGCGCACGGCCGGCGTTGACCTCGACGGCGCGGCGCATCTCGGCGGGCGTGAAATCGTCGAGCAGCACGCTGGTCGCGCCGGCGGCGAGCGCCTCCTCGAACTCGGCCAGGTTCTCCACCTCCACCTGCACCGGAACGCCGGCGTTCAGCGCCGCCGCGGCGCGCAATGCGGCGGTGACGCCGCCGGCAGCGGCGACATGGTTCTCCTTGATCAGGATGCCGTCCCAAAGCGCCAGCCGCTGGTTGTGGCCGCCGCCGACGCGCACCGCGTACTTCTGCGCCTGGCGCAGCCCGGGCAGCGTCTTGCGGGTGTCGAGCACCTGGCAGCCGCGCGGGTTGGGCGAGACCCCCTCCACCGCCTGCGCATAGGCGCGGGTGGTGGTGGCGACACCGGAGAGCAGCTGCAGGAAGTTGAGCGCGGAACGTTCGGCCGACAGCAGCGCGCGCGCGTCGCCCTCGAGCCGGCAGACGACGGTGCCGGAAGCGACGTCGGCCCCCTCGGGCACCACCCAGTGCAGCTGCGCCGCGGGGTCGAGCGCGTGCACACAATCGTCGACCCAGGCCTGGCCGCACAGGCGCGCCGCCTCCTTGGCGACGATGTGGGCGCGGGCGCGGGCGCCCTCGGGCACCAGCCGCGCCGTCCAGTCGCCGCGGCCGATGTCCTCTGCCAGTGCGTCGCGCACGTTGCGCGCGCGGGCCTGGTCGAGCGTCTCGTCGTGATCGAACATGGCGGGCATTGTCGCGCGCGCCGCCACGGTCAGCCGGCCGCTTCCGGCGGCGGCAGCGACGCCGAGTCGCAGTAGACCGCCGCGGCCTCGGCATGGCGGCGTGCCACCAGCGCGGCCAGGCTCGCGGGCTCGAGCACGCGCACCTCCGGGCCCTGGCGCAGCACGTCCATCGCGATCTCGGTCTCGTCGACGAAGGGCACACGCAGCTCGTAGCCGCCGTCGTCGAGCCAGCGGCCCTGCTGCTGCGGGTGCCACTGCTCGCGGCTGGCCCACATCGCGGCCTGGGGGTCGAAGCGCAACCGTGCCCAGCGCGGCGTGGCGCCGGCGAAGATGCCGTAGCCGGCGTCCATCTGCTGCTGCACCTGTGCGGGTGCAATCTCGCGCGCCGGCTCGTCGAGCACCTGTGCGTCCTCGATCGCGTCGAGCGCAAAGCGCAGCAGCCGCTGGCGCGTGTGGCACCAGGCATCGAGGTACCAGGTGCTGCGGTAGTGCGTGAGCCGCTGCGGCGACACGGTGCGTTCGCTCACTTCGCGGCGGCCTCGCGTCAGGTAGCGCATCTGCAGCCGCCGCCGCGCGAGCAGCGCCTCGCAGACTCGCTCGAACCAGCGCTGCGGCACCGGGCGCTTCGCCGGCGCGACGATCTTCACCCGCTCGGCCAGCGCCTGCGCCCGCGCGCCGCCGCCGAGCACCTGGTGGATGCGCTCGAGCAGCGGCTGCAGGTGGCGGCTGATCGCGCCGTCGCTGTCGATCTCCGACAGCAGCTGGTGCGCCATCAGCAGGCTGTAGAGCTCGCGCTCGTCGAACCAAAGCCCGGGCAGCTCATGGCGCTGCTCGCGGCTGTTGCCGGCGAAGCGGTAGCCGTTGACGAGCGCGTCGTACTCGATCGGCGCACCGAGGCGGTCGCGCAGGTAGTCGAGGTCGCGCTTCAGCGTCGCGCGCGAGACCTCGAGCTCGTCGATCAGCTCGCGCATGCTGACATGCCCGCGCGCGCGGAGCAGCTGCTCGATCTTGTAGACACGCTCGGTGTTCGACATCGCGGTGTCGGCTCGGGGAGGTGGCCGACGACCCTGGCTCAGAGCGGCGGCAGGCCGGCGACCCGCAGCCGGAAGCGCGGTTGCACCTCGTCGGCCGGCGCGCCCTGCAAGGGCAGCGGCCGGCAGGAAGCGTGGGGGCCCAAGGTCACCCGCGGTTCTCGTAGATCCCGAGCTTGGCGTGCAGCGGCGCCTCGTCGGCGAGAAACAGGAACGAGGGCGTGCCGGCGGAGCGGTTCTCGAGCTGGATCGCCTCGTACCCCGGCGCGCAGCAGGTGTCGGCCTCTTCGAGAACGAAGTCCGCACCCGCGACCGAGACCGCGGTACCACCTTCGATCTGGTGCAGCACCATCGCCGGCGACCTCGCCGGCAGCCGCAGCCGTTGCCCCGGGCGCAACATCAGCGCGTAGAAGCCGAGGATGTTCTCGGCGTGGCCCCCGGTCTCCGGGTTGACGTAGGTGATCTGCACCGCGTCGAGCGCCGGTTGATCGTCGGCCAGTGCCAGCAGTGCGGCCCGCGCGCGCCCCCAGGGGTAGCGCAGCACCGGGTAGGGCCTGGCGGAGCGCTCGAACATCGGCGTCGGCAGCAGCGTGCCATGGGCGTAGCCGCGTTCGGATTCGCCCGGCTTCACCGCCTGGCGCGGTCCGTCGACGTGGTAGCTGGCCTCGAGGTAGTGGACGAGCGGCAGGTCGAGCACGTCGAGCCAGACCACCGGCTCGCGGCCGTCATGGCCATGCTCGTGCCACAGCCCGGTGGGCGTGAGGATCAGGTCGCCGCGGCTCATCGGGCACTTCTCGCCGTCCACCGTGGTGTAGGCGCCCTCGCCCTCCACCACCATGCGCACCGCGTTCGGCGTGTGGCGGTGGCTGGGCGCCCATTCGCCCGGCAGCAGCAACTGCATGCCGAGGTAGATGGCGCTGCTGGCCTTCATGTTGTCGAGCCCGTGGCCGGGGTTGGCCAGCACGAGCACGCGGCGCTCGGCCTTCTCGATCGGCGTCAGCTCGCCGGCGCGCATCAGCAACGGCCGCAGCGCCTGGTAGCGCCAGTGCGTCGGGCGCGTCGCCGGGCGCGGCTTCTCCGGCGGCAGCAGCGCACGCAGGCTCGGCCACAGCGGCACCAGGTTCAACCGCGCCAGCGCCTCGACGTAGTCGCGTGGCAGGTCTTCGAGTTTGCCGAGATCGTTCACGTGAAGGCTCCGCGGCTCGGGGGACCTGAGATGCATGGCGGGGGCGGCCACACGCCTGCGAGCGCCCCTGCGGGGCCGGGGGTCCGGGGGGTCGTTCTCCGGTCGCCGCTCGCCCGCGAAGGGCCGGAGAACGCGGGTGCCGCCGCCGCCCTGCCGCAGGGGCGTCGGCAAGCGACAGTCCCAGTCAGGCAGAGGCGGCCAGACAATTCTCGACCTTCCAACCGTAGAGCCACTCCAGCGCGTCGTAGAAGCGCTCCGGCGTCCGGCCGCGCCAGAGGTCGTTGCGGACCAGGCGCTCGACGCCTTTGGCATGGTAGATGCGCCCCATCTCGCGCGAGCTGAGCACGATGCGCGCGGTGCGGGCGACACGCGAGCGCTGGTAGAGGTCGAACGCCGGTTCGAAGCGGTTGCCGTGCACCCGCAGCGCCTCGCCGAGCGTGACCGCGTCCTCGAGCGCCATGCACGCCCCCTGCGCCATGTACTGCGTGGTAGGGTGGGCGGCGTCGCCGAGCAGCGTCGCGCGGCCGAAGCTCCAGGTGGCGATCGGCTCGCGGTCGGCGGTGGCCCAGCGCTTCCAGCTCTTCGGCAGGTCGATCAGCTGGCGCGCGCGCGGGCAGACCTCGCGGAAGTAGCTCTGCACCTCCTCGCGGCTGCCTTCCTTGACGCCCCACTCCTCGCTGCCGCGGCTGTGGAACGTGACGACCACGTTGTACTGCTCGCCGCCGCGCAGCGGGTAGTGAACGAGGTGGCAGTCGGGGCCGACCCAGATGCTGGCCGCGTTCCAGCGCAGGTCCTCGGGGAAGTCGGCCCTGTCGACCACCGCGCGGTAGACGACATGGCCGGTGACACGCGCCGGGTCGCCGACGTACTGCTGGCGCACCACCGATTTGACGCCGTCGGCGCCGACCAGCGCCTGCCCCTCGTGAACGCGGCCATGCTGGTCGATCGCCGCCACGCGATCGCCGGCCTGTTCGATGCGCTCGACGCGGGTGGAGGTGAGGAACTGCACGCGCGGGCTCTCGCGCACCCCTTCGAGCAGCGACTGGTGCGCGTCGACGCGGTGGATCACCGCGTAGGGGTTGCCGAAGCGCTGGCGGAAGGCCTCGCCGGTGGGAACGCGGCCGACCTCGAATTCGTCGATCGCGTCGTGCATCACCAGGCAGTCGGTGTAGACGGCGCGCGAGCGCGCCTGCGGGCCGACACCGAGCGCATCGAAGGCCGAGAACGCGTTCGGCCCCAGCTGCATGCCGGCGCCGATCTCGCCGATCTCGGGCGACTGCTCGAGCACCTTGACCGCGAAGCCGCGGCGAACGAGCGCCAGAGCCGCGGCCAGCCCGCCGATGCCGCCGCCGGCCACCAGGACCGGGAGTTCGTCAGTTGCCATCGGTGTCATGCCGTCACCACGCCGGGACCGCCAGCGTACAGCAGCGCCACCTGCTCGGCGCGGCGGCGCAGCACCGCGCCCTGGTTCAGATAGCCCTTGTCGGTGATCTCACCGCCGTCGGCGCTCGGCGGTTCGGCGAGCACCAGCGCGCGCCGCGGCAGCTGCGACGAGCCGCCACCTTCGGCCGCCATCGCTCGCAAAGCGGCGGCGATGCGCGCGTGGAGCTCGTCGGTCGGCAGCGCGGCGCCGGCGGCGCCGGGAAACACCAGCACGCCGACCTCGTCGCGGTCGTGGCCGGTGATCACGACATCCTGCGCCAGCGGCGACAGCGCCGAGACCACGCGAACGCGCAGCGTGCCCACCGAGACCCAGGTGCCGGTGGTGAGCTTGAAGTCCTCGGCGACGCGGCCGTCGAAGACCACCCCCTTCTCGGGCGCCGACTCGTCGGCCAGGCGGCCGGCGTCGCCGATGCAGTAGTAGCCCTCTTCGTCGAAGGCGCGCGCGGTGAGCTGCGGCGCGTCGCGGTAGCCGGGGAAGACGTTGACGCCGCGCACGCGCATCTCGAGCTTGGCTCCGCTCGGCACCAGCTTCAGCTCGACACCGGGCAGCGGGTTGCCGATCACGCCGGCGCGCTGCAGCCCGTAGTGCGCGCTGGTCACCGCCGGCGAGGTTTCGGTGGCGCCCCACGACGTGGTGAGCCAGATCTCGCTGCCGCGGATCCGCCGCGCCAGCGCCTGCATCCGGTCCCAGGTGGCCTGCGGCAAGGCGGCGCCGGCGTAGAACACCATTCGCAGCCGCGCGAAGAAACGCCGCGCCGCGGCATCGTCGGCCTCGAGCAGCGGCAGCAGCAGGTCGAGCCCGCGCGGCACGTTGAAGTACAGCGTCGGCTGCACCTCGACCAGGTTGGCGAGCGACTTCTCGATCAGCCCCGGCGCCGGACGCCCCTCGTCGACCACCAGCGTGCCGCCGTTGCGCAGCACGAGGTTCGTGTTGTGGTTGCCGCCGAAGGTGTGGCTCCACGGCAGCCAGTCGCAGATCACCGGCTTCTCGTGCTCCAGGAAGCGCCACACCTGGGCCATCATCTGCTGGTTGGCGCACAGCATGCGGTGGGTGTTGATCACCACCTTCGGGTGGCCGGTGGAGCCCGAGGTCAGCAGGTACTTCGCGTGCGTGTCGGGGGTGATCTCGGCGAAGGCCGCCATCACCGCAGTCCCCTCGGGCTCGGCGGCCAGCCGCTCGAACGGCAGCGCTCCCTGGAAGGTTTCCGCGCCGCGGCCGAACACCACTGGCGAGGTCAGCCCGGCATGGGCGAGCGCCGGACCGTAGATGCGTGCATCGTCGGCGTACACCAGCGCCGGGCCGAGCGTGTTGAGAATGCCGTGGATCTTGCTGTAGTCCTTGGTCAGCCGGCAGTAGGCGCTGGAGACGGTGCACACCGCGCGGCCGATGTGCATCGTCGCCAGCGCGAGCAGCAGGTGGTCGATCGCGTTGTCGGAGAGCACCACCACCGGTGCCTGCGGCGCCAGGCGCATCGATAGCAGCCCCTGCGCGATGCGGCCGACCTGCTCGCGCGCATCGCGCCACGAGAGCCGGCGCCACGAGCCGTCGGCGCGGCGCTCGGCGAAGGCGGTCGCGTCCGGCGTCTCGGCGGCCCAGCGTTCGAGCCATTCACCGACACAGCGCGCGTAGGGCTTCAGCGGCTCGGGCGAGCGTAGAACGAAGCTGCCGTCGTCGAAAACCACGCGCACGGTGCGCGGTGGCGCGAGCGAGCGCGGGTCGTCGAATGGAAGATCCATTGCAGTACATCACTGTATGGTCGTGAGAGCAGAATTCTCTGCTTGCTCCTTCTCGCTGTGATCAGGGTTTTCTCTCATCTCCATACAGTACCGCATGGCATCATTGCCCACCGCCGCCGGATCGCCGGCCACCTCTCCGTGAACGACAAGACCTCCGTCCCCGCCACGTCCGCGGCACCGCGAGCCGTGCGCGCGCCGCGCCGCGCGGCACGCCCCGACGGCGACGGCGCACGCGCTGCGCTCACCCCAGAGGCCTGGATCCAGGCCGCCACCGAGCTGCTGGTCGACCAAGGCATCGACCGCGTGCGTGTCGACGTGCTGGCGGGGCTGCTGGGCGTGACACGCGGCAGCTTCTACTGGCACTTCCGCGACCGCGACGAATTGCTGCGGCGCGTGCTCGAAGCCTGGCGGCAGCAGGCGACCGAGGGCTTGACGGCACGGCTCGAACATGCGCACCGGGATGCGCGCGAGCAGCTGCGCGACGTCATCTCGCTGCCCTTCCGCGGCCGCGCCGCCAACCGCGCTGCGCGCGTCGAGCTGGCGATCCGCGCCTGGGCGCGGCGCGACGACACCGCGCGCCGTGCGGTCGACGAGGCCGACGCCAGCCGCATCGGCTACATCGCGCAGATCTTCTCGTCGCTCGGCTTCGGCATCGCCGAGGCGCGCCAGCGTGCCTTCCTGCTCTACGGCTACGTGGTCGCCGAATCGCTGCTCGCGTCGCAGGGCAGCGACGCGCAGAAGGCCGATCGCGCGCGTTTCGTCGAGCGGCTGATCGGGCAGGCGCTGACCCCGGTGGGATGACGCCGCGGGCCTTGCCCGTTGGACACCCACGCCGGCCGCAGCGCCGACGACCCTGCCCGGCTCAGGGCACCGCCAGCTCCCAGGGCTTGCTGCGAAGGCGCGTCTTCGCGAGGTCGATCAGCGCACGCGTCTTCGCCGGGGGCGCGATGCGGCCCGGCCAGGCGGCATAGAGCGAGATCGTCGGCAGGCGCACCTCGGGCAGCAGCCGCACCAGTCGTCCGGCCTCGATGTCGGCGCGCAACGTGAAGTCCGGCCCGCCGAAGACGCCCGCGCCCGCCACCGCGAGCGCGCGGCCGGCCAGCGACACCGACGAACTGAGCCGCCCGCGCAGCCGCACGATGACCTCACGCCGGCCGACGCGGCAACGCAAAGTCCGGGGGCTCGGCAGCTGCGTGAAGGCAATCCACTCGTGATCGGCCAGGTCCTCGGCGCGCCGCGGCGTGCCATGCGCGTGCAGGTAGGCCGGCGCTGCGACGCACCAGATCTGAAGGTCGGCGAGCCCGGCGGCGCGCAGGCTGAAGTCTCTCCTGCCGGTGACACGCAGGCTCAGGTCGACGTTCTCCCGCACGAGGTCGACGAGCTGGTCGGTCGGCAGGTACTCGACACGCATCGCCGGGTGCCGGGCCACGTACTCGGCGATCAACGGTGCGACGAGCGCCGTGGCGTCGATCGAGGAGGTGACCCTCAGCAGGCCCGACAGTTCGCCCTGGCGCGCCCGCGCCCGCTCGCCGACCCGCGCCGCATGGGCGAGCAGTTCGCGGCAGTCGGCGAGGAAGGCCTCGCCGGCCTCGGTGATCGACAGCCGCCGGGTCGACCGCAGCAGCAGTTGGACACCGAGCTCGCGCTCGAGCGATGCGACACCGTGGCTGACTGCCGACTTCGTCAGCGCCAGCCGATCCGCAGCCGCGGTGAACGAACCTGCTTCTGCGACGGCGACAAAGATGCGAAGGCGGGCCAGATCCATACTCTCGATTGTCGAATCTGATTGGACGGTGAATTCTCGCCGTGCCGCTTTACCGGAACAATGCCGCACGTGACGATGCCGCCTCCGCCGAACCCTTCGGCCCTTTCGATCGATGGAGAGAGCCTTCATGTACGTCCTGCTCGGATCCCACGGCAACATCACCTCCCGCGCTGCTCGTTCACTGCTCGGGCAAGGCGTGCCGGTACGTGTCATCGGCCGCAACACGGCCTCGCTCGCGGCGCTGCAGCACCTGGGCGCGCAGCTTGCGATCGGCGACGCGCAGGACGCCGGCTTTCTGGCGCGCGCCTTCGCCGGTGCAAGCGCGGTCTACACGATGATCCCCACCGACTACGGCGCGGCCGACATGCGCCGTTCGCAAGCCCTCTTCGGAACCGCCATTGCCGATGCCATCACCCAGTCCGGCGTGCGCCGGGTCGTCAACCTGTCGAGCATCGGCGCCGACCTGCCCGCGGGCACCGGCCCGATCGCCGGCTTGCACGAGCAGGAGCGGCGTCTGGGTGCCTTGCCGGCCCTGGACCTGCTTCATCTTCGGCCCGGCTACTTCATGGAGAACCACCTGCACGGCGCCGCTGCGGTGGCCGCGTCGGGTGTCTACCCCTCGCTCGAGAGCCCGCAGGTGCCGGTGCCGATGGTGGCCACCGCGGACATCGCCGACGTGGTCGTGCGTGAACTCGTCAGGCCCCGTGCCCGCGGGGTTCTGCACCTGCTTGCGGCCCGGCGCTACACCTTCCGCGAGGCGGCAGCGATCCTCGGTCGGGCGATCGGCCGGCCGGACCTGCCGTACGTGCAGGTCGAGCTGGCGCAGGCCCTCGGGGCGATGACTGCGATGGGCTTCTCCGCCGACGCCGCCGCACGCATGGCAGAGCTGTCGCAATGGCTGTCGGCAGGAACGCACGCGACGCCGCCGGGGCCTGTCGAGTTGACGCCGACGACGCTCGAGGACTTCGCGCCGCGCTTCCGCGAAGTGTTCGAGTCGCTTCCCGTCACCCCCGCGACCTGAAGGCCCGGGCGGCGGGGTTCCGGCCACTGCCGGCGTCGCGGCCGCGCGCGCTGTCGAATAATCGGTGTTCTGCGGCCACGACCTCCCGAGTCACCGGCCGAGACCTCCGAAGGAGCCCGCCATGCCCACCCCGGTCCTGCCCCTCGATGCGCTCGCCGCCCAGGTGCGCGATGGCGCGAGCGTCACCGTCCAGAAGGGCGACGAGGCCGACGTGCCGATGGCGCTGGCGAAGGCACTCGTGCGCCGCGGCGTGCGCGGCCTGCACGTGATCACGCTGCCGACCGCGGCCTACCCGGCCAGCGGCATGATGGTCGACCTGCTGATCGGCGCCGGCTGCGTCGAATCGGTGGAGACCTCGGGCATCTCGCTGCACGAACTCGGCGCCGCGCCGCGCTTCACGCAGGCGGTGAAGGCGGGGCGGCTGAAGGTCGTCGACGCCACCTGCCCGGCGGTCTACGCCGGGCTGCAGGCCGGCGCCAAGGGCCAGCCCTTCGCGCCGCTGCGCGGGCTGATCGGCTCCGACCTGCTGCGCCACCGCAGCGACTACCGCGTGATCGACAACCCCTACACGCCCGGCGACCGCATCGTCGTCGTGCCGGCGATCAACGCCGATGTCGCGATCTTCCACGCCACCCGGGCGGATGCCGAAGGCAACGTCTGGGTCGGCCGCGACCGCGACCGCCTGCTCGCCGCGCACGCGGCGAACACCGTGCTCGTCACCGTCGACCGCGTGGTCCCAGGCAGCTTCTTCGACGACCCGGTGCTGGGCGCCGGCGTGATTCCGGCGCCGTATGTCGACGCGATCGCCATCGTTCCCGGCGGCGGCGTGCCGCTGGCGGCCGACGGCGGAGTCGACCTCGCCGAGGTGCGCCGCTACCAGCGCTCGGCCGCCAGCGACGAAGGTTTCGCGGCCTGGCTGCGCGACGAGGTCTTCGCCCCCGAAACCGCGCTGACGGCGTGATGAACGGCAGCGCCGCCCCGCCACGCCCCGAGGAGCTGTACGCGAGCGTGATCGCCGGGCTGCTGGCCGGCGTGCGTCACGTCGCGGTGGGCATGCTGTCGCCGGTCCCGGGGGCCGGTGCGCTGCTCGCCGCCGAACTGGCGGGCGGGACGATGCGCGTCTCGATCCTCGGCAGCCACGAGCACAACCGCTGGACCAACGGCGGCGCCGAACTCTTCGACCTCGCCGGCCGCGGCGGTGTCGACGCCTTCTTCCTCAGCGGCGGCCAGATCGACGGCCACGGCAACATCAACCTCGTCGGCACCGGCGCCTACCCGGCCACCGAAGTGCGCTGGTCGGGGTCGTTCGGCTCCGCCTACCTGTACTTCGTGGTGCCGCGCGTGATCCTCTTCCGCTGGGAACACAGCCGCCGCACGCTGGTCGAGCAGGTCGACTTCGTCAGTGCGCCGGGGCGCAGCGAGCCCGGCATCTTCCGCCCTGGGGGGCCGATCGCGCTCGTCACCAACCTCTGCCTGTTCGGCTACGACAAGGCGCGCGGGCGCTTCCAGCTGCGCTCGGTGCACCCCGGCCACACGGTGGAGGAGGTGCGCGACCAGACCGGGTTCGACTTCGATGTCGATGGCGAGGTGCCGACCACGCCGGCACCCGACGCCGAGCGGCTGGCCCTGCTTCGCGGCCCGGTGGCGCGGCAGATCGCCGGCATCTACCCCGCCTTTGCCGGGAAGGTGTTCGGGCCCCTCCGCGCCGCGGCGGGCTGACTACCCGATGGCGCGGTTGCGGCGCAGGGTGGGCAGGCCGACGCCGGTGGCGTCGAAGCCGCCGTCGACCGCGATCACCTGGCCGTTGACGTAACTCGCGGCGTCGCTGCACAGGAAGCCGACCACCTGCGCAATCTCGTCGGTGCTGCCGTAGCGCCCGAGCGGGATGGTGTCGTGGTAGTCGGCGCGGATCGCCGGGGTGTGCACGAGCCGCGCCATCTCGGTCTCCACCGGCCCCGGCGCGACCGCGTTGACGCGCACGCCGACATCGCCCAACTCGACCGCATGCTGCCGTGTCATGTGGATCAGCGCCGCCTTGCTGGTGCCGTAGGCCACGCGCAGCGTGCTCGCGCGCATGCCGGAGATCGACGCCACGTTGACCACCGCGCCACCCCCCTGGCCGATCATCAGCGGCGCATAGGCCTGGGTGCAGAGGAAGGCGCCGTCGAGGTTGGTGGCGAGCACCTCGCGCCACTCTTCGAAAGAGGTCTCGAGCACCGGCTTGAACACCGCCACCCCGGCGTTGTTGACGAGCGCATCGACGCGACCGAAGTGCGCCATCACCGTGGAAGCCGAGCGGGCCACTTGCGCCGGGTCTGAGACGTCGCCGTGCACGCCAATCAGTTCGTCGGGCCGAGCGATCTCGGCCACGGCGCGGTCGAGCGTCGCCGCATCGCGGTCGATCAGCGCGACCCGCCAACCCTCGTGCAGGAACCACTCGCCGATCGTTCGGCCGATGCCGCGTGCGCCCCCGGTGACGACGGCGACGCGTTGTGGCGGCAGATCGGGAGTGTTCATCGCCTGCGGTTCGGTGGTGGCGGGCCGATTCTCCACGCGGCGCGGGAAGCGCGTCACTCCAGGTCGGCTTGCCGCACCATCACCGTCTCCCAGCCTTCGGCGGGCGCCCGCCGCGCGACGATTCCGTCGATCAGCGCCCGGTGCCGGCGGTAGCCGGCCACCCAGCCGTCACCGTCGATCGCGGTGACGCCCAGGCTCATCAGATGTTCGCAGCTGATGTAGCCCTGAGCCGTGCGGCCGCCGACTTCGACGACGAAGGCGACACCGCGGATCTCTTCCTCGTGGTAAGGCTCGGAGGGGGTCATCGCGAACCGCCGGCCGCATGGGCCGGACGGTGCCCTCGATGGTGCGCACGAAGCTGAGGGCAGGCTGAAGACGAACGCCGCGCTCTCAGCACCGCTTCAGGTACGCCCGCGACGATGGCCTTGCCGGCCCCCCGTGACCCGACTCCATCACACGCTCATCCACCTGCTCGGCCGCGCCCGCGTCGCCGCCCTGCTGATCGGCCTGTGCGCACAAGCGCTCGCCGGCGGCGCCCGGTCGCCGGCGGAGGAGTTTGCAGCGCTGGAGGCGGCGGGAACGCGCTTCGGCGAGATCACCATCCGTGCCGAGGACATCTTCGACACCTCGGACCCGCGCGAAGACTACGCGCTGTTCAGGCTCGCCAACCGGCTGCACCTGCAGACCCGCCCCGACGTCATCCGCCGCGCGCTGCTGTTCAGGACCGGCGACCCGGTGTCGGTGCGGCTGATCGAGGAGACCGAGCGGCTGCTGCGCGGCAACCGCTACCTCTACGACGTGCGCTTTCGCGCGTTGCGGGTGCACGACGGGGTCGTCGATGTCGAGGTCGTCACACGCGACACCTGGTCGCTCGATGTCGGCAGCAACGCCTCCCGCGTCGGCGGTGCCAATGCCGGCGGTGTCCACGTCGCCGAGTACAACCTGTTCGGCACCGGGACCACGTTGACGCTCGGCCGCAGCCGCAACGTCGACCGCTCGAGCACCGCGATCGGTGTCGCGAACCATCGCGTCTTCGGCACCTGGACCGACTTCGCCGCGAGCCACGCAACCAACAGCGACGGCCGCCGCGACGCGATCACCGTCGTGCGGCCGTTCTACGCGCTCGACGCCCGCTGGGCGGCCGGTGGCAGCGGCGTGAAGGAAGACCGCGTCGAGGCCGTCTACGAAGGCGGCCACATCGTCAGCCAGTACCGTCACCGGCTCTCGCAGGGCGAGCTGTTCGCCGGCTGGTCGAGCGGGCTGCGCGACGGCTGGGTGCACCGCTGGTCGATCGGCCTGCAGGTCCAGGACGACGCGTTCGGGCCCGAGGACGGCCTCGTCGCTCCGGCGCTGCTGCCACCGGACCGCAGGCTGCGGGCGCCGTTCCTGCGCTGGGAGCTGATCGAGGACCGATTCGAGCGCGAACTCAACCGCAACCTGATCGGCCGGCCGGAGTTCTTCTCTCTCGGATGGGCGTCGAACATCCAGCTCGGCCACACCGTGCGATCGCTCGGATCGACGCAGGACGCGGTGCTGTACTCGGCCATCCTCGGCCGCGGCTTCGAGCCGGCGCCCGGGCAGGTGCTGATCGCGACGGCGGCACTGTCGGGGCAGTACTTCGACGGCGAGGAGCGCCGCCAGCGCGGCATGGTGCAGGCGCAGTACTACTGGCCGCAGGGTTCGCACCGGTTGTTCTACGCCGCGGCGTCGTTCCAGCGGCTGAACCGCCCCGACCCCGGCGACGCACTGCTGCTCGGTGGCGAGGACGGGCTGCGCGGCTACCCGCTGCGCTACCAGTCGGGCACCCGCCGCGCGCTCTTCACGCTCGAGGAGCGCTTCTACACCGACCTCTACCCGTGGCGGCTGTTCCGCATCGGCGGCGCCGCGTTTCTGGACGTCGGCCGCGCCTGGGGCGGCGAGATCACCAACCACCGCGACCCCGGATGGCTCTCCAACGCCGGCGCCGGGCTGCGCGTCGTCAACGCCCGTTCGGCGTTCAGCAGCGTGCTGCACATCGACATCGCGATGCCGCTGAACGGCACCGCCGACGTCAGGAAGCTGCAGTTCCTGGTGAAGACGAAAGCGAGTTTCTAGGCACGGTGCAGGGCTCGAACCCGGCGATGATGACCCGCGCGCCGATCTCGTGGGAACGGTAGACCGCCGCCTGCACGCGCAGGTTCACCAGGTAGTCGCGCGCGCCGTTCTCGAGCGGCGTGCCGTCGCGCAGGTGCGCGAGCACATGGGCCTGCAGCGCGCCGCAGGCGCCGCCGAACGCGCCGGAGAAGCGGCCGCGGTCCCAGGCGTGCCCGGCTTCGTCGCGATGATGGGGCTTCCACCACAGCCGCGCGTCGCCGTCCAGCCGCATCACGCCGGCCTCGCCTTCGATCCACGCCTCGCCGAGCGTGCGCCGCGGGTCGGCGGCGACATGGTCGTTCAGGCGGTTGCCGTCGAAGACGGCGATGCGGTCGTCGTCGAACTCGAAGACGATCAGCGCGGCGTCCTCGCCGGCGATCGCCGGGTTGAGCCGGCGCAACCGTGCCGTCACCGCACGCACCTCGCCGCACAGGAAGCGGAAGGTGTCGATGAAGTGCACCGCGGTCTCGCGCACCAGCAGCTGCGGCATGCCGCGGAAATACGGCTGGCGGTCGAGGTAGGCAGCCGGGCCCTGGCCGTCGCCGGGGCGCAGCCGGAAGGTGATGCCGTGCAGCCGGCCGAAGAAGCCGGCGTCGATCAGGCGGCGGCACTCGCGGAACCAGGGCGCGAAGCGGAAGTTCTCGTGCACCACCAGCGGCACGCCTGCCGCCTCGGCCAGGCGCGTCATCGCCTCGGCGTCGGCGAAGTCGCCGCCGAAGGGTTTCTGGCAGACGGTGGCACGGCCGCGGGCCACCGCGGCGTGCACGACCGCCGACTGCGCCGGCGGCGGCAGCACCACGTCGACGACGTCGCACGCCACGTCGTCGAGCATCGGCCTCGCGTCGCCGTAGACCGCGCGCACGCCGAAACGATCGGCCAACGCGCGGGCGCGCGGCAGGTCGAGGTCGCACACCGCCACCACCTCGGCGCCGGCCTGCTGCCAGCCTTCGGCGTGGAAGGGCGCGAAGTAGCCGGCGCCGACGATGGCGACGCGCGGCGTCACGGTGCAAGCCTCGCGATCACCGCGCGCGTGATGTCGGCGGTGCCGCTGTGGCCGCCGAACTCGCCCGGCCGCGCCGCACCTTCGGCGAAGGTGCGCTCCAGCGCACGTTCGATCGCCAGCGCCGCTTCGGCGAGCGCGGCGTCGGCATGCCGCTGCCCGAGCCAGTCGAGCATCATGGCCACCGACAGCAGCATCGCCGTCGGGTTGGCGATGCCGCGGCCGGCGATGTCCGGCGCCGTGCCGTGCGCAGGCTGGAACAGCGCGTGGCGGTCGCCGATGTCGGCCGAAGGCGCCATGCCCATGCCGCCGGCGAGCGCGGCGATCAGGTCCGACAGGATGTCGCCGAACATGTTCTCGGTGACGAGCACGTCGCAGGCCCAGGGCTTCATCACCAGGTTCAGCGCCATCGCGTCGACATAGGCGTGGTCGGTGGTGACATCGGGGAAGGCCCGCGCGCGTTCCTCGAACACGGCGCGCCAGAACGCCATCGACGCGAAGACGTTGGCCTTGTCGACGTTGGTGACATGGCCGCGCCTGCCGCGCGCCTTGCGTCGCCGCGCCAGCTCGAAGGCGAAGTCGCAGACGCGGGCGGTGCCGGCGCGGCTGATCCTCATCGTGTCGTACGCCGCGTCGCCGTCGACGACGCCGCGGCCGCGTGCGTGGAAGAGGCCTTCGGTGCTCTCGCGCACGAGCACGAGGTCGATCTCGGCCGCGCGCGGGCTGGCCAGCGGCGACGGCAGGCCGGCGAAGGTGCGCACCGGCCGCACCCCGGCGTAGAGGTCGAGCGCGAAGCGCAGGTCGAGCTGCGGGATGATCTCGGTGCCATCGGCCGCGCGCACGTGCGGCAGCCCCATCGCACCGAAGAGGATCGCGTCGGCGGCGCGGCAGGCCGTCAAGGTGCTTTCCGGGAGCGCGACCCCGGTGTCCAGGTAGTGCTGCGCGCCCGCCGGGTGCGGCTCGAGCGCGAAGCGCCGGCCGATGCGCGGGGCCAGCGCCTCGATCAGCGCGACGCCGGCCGCCGTGACCTCGACGCCGATGCCGTCGCCGGCCAGCACCGCGATGCGGTAGCCGGTCCGGGCCGTCATGCCTGCGCCCCCCGGTCGCGATCGACCCTCGACCTTGACTCCGGGTTCGCCGGCCTGGGCCAGGCCGTGCCGACCGGCGACCCGCGGGCTCGAGGCGGCGTCATCGGTAGTCCCAATGCACGGGGCGCACACCGGGTGCCGGCAGGCGCAGCGTCGCGAGGTGGTCGCCGAGCAGGCAGCCGAGCAGGGCCGTGCGGCGGTCGGCACCGCAGAAGGCGATGCTCGAGATGTTCTGCAGCACGCCGCTCCTCACCGTGTCCAGGTGCGGGCGGCCCATCGTGTTCGCCTGGTACGCGGCCTCGACCCACGCCAGGTGCCCGGCATCGGCGTCCTCGAGCCAGAGCGTGGGCGTGCCGTCCGGCGCGATGCGGATCAGGCGGTTGCTGACGATGCTCACCACCCAGGCGTGGCCTTCCTCGTCGAAGGCCAGGCCGTCGGGGAAGGTGCCTTCGCCGAAGTTGGTGACGGTCTCGCGTGCCCCGAGAGAACCGTCGGCGCGCAGCACGAAGCGCGACAGCCGGCGCGCGAAGGTCTCGTTGACGTAGAGCCAGCGGCCGGACGGGTGCAGCGCCACTTCGTTGGTGTAGCCCAGCGCGTCGGCGACGATCGCGGCGGCGCCGTCGCGCCCGACACAGACGATGAAGCCGTCGGCGACGTCGCCGCGGTAGGCCGCGGCGCGCGGCTGCCGCCGCGTGCTGACGGTCACCCAGGTGCGGTCGAAGCGGTCGCGCAGCACGAAGTTGGTGGGCGGCAGGTCGATGCCGTCGACCCGCATCAGCCACGGTGAGGTCGAGCCGTCGCGCTGCAGCCGGTAGACGCCCCCGTCGCGGTCGCCGAGCTGCGCGAGCAGGAAGCTGCCGTCGGGCTGCAGCGCGATGCCGTTGGGCCGCAGCAGCACGCCGTCCGGGCCGCAACCCTGGACCAGCCCCTGGCTGCCGTCGGGCCGCAGGTGCGCGACGCCGCCCCGCCAGTCGGCGGTGAAGACGTCCCCGCCGGCGGTGGCCAGCACGCATTCCGGCCGCACCAGTCGCGTGCCGAGGGTGGCCAGCGCGTCCAGGCGCTCGGCGGCCGCCGCCGCATTCGTTCTCGGGTTCATCGACGTTTGCGTTGTCGCACGCGTCACCGGCGGGGTCCATCGGGGCCGGCCCCGGGCGATCGCGATCGTCGCCGCCGCCACTTGCGATGCTTGCCACACCGCTTTCCAGGCGCATCCCGGCACAATCCTGGCACAGTCAACCCGAGCGTGGCACAACCACGGCACAGTGGGCCGCGCTTGTTTCTCGCCCCGCCACCTCGAGCCGGCACACGAGAGCGCGACACCTCTCACGCGTTGGCGACTCGATCGCGCCGAGCTTGACACGACCGACCCGGTTGGATATCTTAAAGATATCTCATCACAGGAATTCATGTCATGGCGACCCGCGGCTCCATCGATCAAATCGCGTTCCGCTACCGCCCGGCAGATAGCACGACCGGCGTGACCCGCAACACCGCCAAGCGGCTCGCGGAACGCCTCGGCGTTGATGAGACCCAGGTCATTCATCTCGCCCTACACGAAATGGCGGTCAAGCTGCTGCCCCAGTACGAGGCAGACGACGCCCCTCTGACGGCCGCTCAGATACGGCAGATCAGGAAGCGATCGCCCCAAGGCAAGAAACGATCCGTGCGTTCGAGCCTATTCGAGGTGGCGCCCGCATGACTCCCCGCTGGTGGGCCGAGCCCACCGCTGGCGATATTGTCTGGTGCCACTTTCCCGACGACATCCATCCTCGCCCGAAGCCAAGACCGGCACTGATCCTGGCCGTCTTCGATGACGACGCGCCGCAGTTCACGGTGCGCGTGGCCTACGGCACCAGCCAGAGAACCACCACGCTGCACCGGGGCGAGTTCTCGATCCTGCGTGACAGGAACCCCGCCGCCTACGAAGCCGCAGGCCTCAGCTACGACACGAAGTTCGACCTCGGGCAAGCCCTCGACCTGCCATTCACGACCGAGTGGTTCTCGGTTCCGCCGGCCGCGCCGCATGGGCAGACGCCGAAGCTAGGCACCCTGCATCCTTCGCTGGTACGTGCCGTCCAGGCCGCGTTCCGGGCGGCCGCGGCATGAACTGACGCTCGCCCGCCGTTGGCAATTGGCAGTGCGACCCAGGGCTGGCGCCGCCCCTGCTGTCCTTGGCGATGACCCGAGGCATCGCTTGCGTCCGCGGCTTCAGATCGTGGTGACTAGCATCTCCGTGACATGGCCGCATTCGACCTCGAGTCTGGGCTGCGTGCTGCCAACGTCACTGGTCTGCGATGGTCGGCGGTCGACCTGAACCGCAAGCTGGCTTGGGTGCATCCCGACGAGGCGAAGGCGCGCAAGGCGATTCCGGTGCCGTTGAATGGTCAAGCCATGGCGATCCTGCAGAAGCAGATCGGCAAGCACATACGCGCAGATCGCGGCACGAATTCGTCACAACCGACGGATGCGGCGCCGACGAGATGATGCGTCGATCAACGCAAGTGCTTGTCGCGAGAGGGAGATTTTGGTGGGCCCTGCAGGATTCGAACCTGCGACCAACGGATTAAGAGTCCGCTGCTCTACCAGCTGAGCTAAGAGCCCGAAATCTTCGAAAGAGCCTGCACGTTGGTGGGTCGTGCAGGATTCGAACCTGCGACCAACGGATTAAAAGTCCGCTGCTCTACCGACTGAGCTAACGACCCGTCCGCCGCAGAGCCGCGCATTATAGCGATGGCATCGGCGGCCTCCCCGGCGCGGGAGCGTGCCGCAGCCACTCGAGCGCGACCCCCGCGGCGACGAGGCCGAAGGTGGCGGTGACGGTGACGCTCGAGCCGTAGCCGGCGCAGGCCAGCGGTGCCCCCGGCGGCCCGGAGGTCGGGGTTTCGCAGCCGGGATCCGGGCGCACGACGCTCTCGCGCGAGAAGACGCAGGCGAGCCCGATTCTGCCGCTGCGGGGGGCCGCACCGGCCTTGCGCAGGCGCTGGCGCAGGCTGGCCAGCAGCGGGTCGTGGCTGGCCTCGGCGAGGTCGGCCACCTCCACCCTCTCGGCGTGGCGCTTGCCGCCGGCGGCACCGACGCAGACCACCAACCGGCGCCGCCGCAGGCCATCCGCCGCGATCGCCGCCTTGGCCGCCACCTGGTCGCAGCAGTCGAGCACCACCTGCACCGGCACCGGCAGCAGCCCCGGCCAGTTGTCGGCCGCGGCGAAGGCCTCGACCGCGTGCACGCGGCAACCGGGGTGGATGAGCGCGATGCGCTCGGCCAGCGCCTGCACCTTGGCCATGCCGAGGGTGGCCTCGGTGGCCTGCACCTGGCGGTTGATGTTCGATTCGGCCACGTGGTCGAGGTCGACCAGCGTCAGCTCGGCGATGCCGCTGCGCGCCAGCGCCTCGGCCGCCCAGGAGCCGACGCCGCCGACGCCGACCACCGCCACGCGGGCGGCGCGGATGCGTGCATAACCTTCGTCGCCATGGAGCCGGCGCAGGCCGCCGAAGCGGCGCTCGAGGTCGGCCTCGGTCACCACGCCACCGGGCGCCGGTGCGGACGCCGGCCCGTTCAGGCCAGCTGCTCCAGCCGCCACATCTGGTAGCGCAGCGCCAGCACCGCACCGGCGACGATCGCCGCCAGCGCGACGAAGCTGCCGAGCGCCAGCGTCGAGACGCCCGAGAGCCCCTGGCCGATCGTGCAGCCCATCGCGGTGACACCGCCCACGCCCATCAGCGTGGCGCCGACGAGGTGGTTCGCGGTGTCTTCGGTGCCGCCGAAGCCTTCCCAGCGAAAGGTGCGCGTCGCCACCGCCACCCCCGCCGAGCCGGCGATCACGCCGAGCGAGGTGACGATGCCGATCGTCAGCACCTTGCTCTTGTCGCTGAAGAGGATCAGCCAGTCGATCGTGTAGGCGATCGGCGCGACGAAGGTCAGCGACTCCATGCGCTGCGTGTTGGTGGCGAGGAAGGTCTCCTCGAGCGTCACCGGGTGCTCGGCCAGGTGCCCGAGCCGGCCCGACACCCACCACACCGCGGCCACCACCGCGCCGATGCCGATGCCGGCCAGCAGCACCTCGCCGCTGCGGCCTTCGGGCCGTGCGAGCGCAAACATCACCAGCGCGAGGCCGATGCCGCCGCCGAGAACGAGCGCCAGCGTCTGCTTGGCGATGCCGGTGCCATGGGCCACCAGCGACGGCAGGTCCTGGCCCACCGGCAGTGTCACCGCCACCGCGTCGACGCTGGCCACCCGCGCCACCGCGGCGATGCCGCGCAGCGTGGCATAGGCAGCAATGCCGAGCACGGCGAAGACCACCAGCGATTTCAGGCTGCCGGCGCCCACGCGCACCAGCGTCTTGCTGCCGCAGCCCGAAGCCAGCACCATGCCGAAGCCGAACATCAGCCCGCCGACGAGGTTGGACAACCACACCCAGCGCGGCGGCGCGTAGACGCTGTGCCGGGCCTCGACCCAGCCGAGCCCGGCCATCACGCCGAAGCCGATCATCGCGACGCCGATCGCCAGCGCCCACATGCGCAGGCGTGTCCAGTCGCCCATGTTGACGATGTCGGCCACCGCGCCCATCGTGCAGAAATGCGTGTGCTGCGCGATGGCGCCGAAGACCACCGCGAGCGCAAACGCCGCCCACAGCACCTGCGACACCAGCCCGGGAAGGTCGCTCTCCTGCATGGGCGGCGATTCTAGGGACGCCGCCCCGCGAGGGCCGGCGCTGCCGCTACTTCAACGAGGCCAGTCGTTCCTTGCCGGCCTGCGCCGCCTCGGATTTGGGGTAGGCCTTCAGCAGCTCGTCGATCGTGCGCCGCGCGGCCTTGTTGTCCTTCATCTCGGCCTGGCTGTTGGCGGTGGCGAGCATTGCCTCGGGTGCACGCGGGTGGTCGGGCGTCGCAGCGACGAAGGCGCGGAAGGTGCCGATCGCCTCCTTGTAGTCGCGCTTCGCGTAGAGCGCGTTGCCGAGCCAGAAGCGCGCCGAATCGGCGTAGCCGCTTCCCGGGTAGCGGCGGACGAAGCCGGCCAGCGCCGCTGCCGCGCGGTCGAAGTCGCCGCCACGCATCAGTGCCACGGCCTCTTCGTAGCTGCGGCGCTCCTCGGGGTCGGCCATGAACTCGCGGCCGTCGACGCTGACCTTCACCGGCTCGAGCTTGCGCAACCGCTCGTCGACCGCCTGGCCGATGTCCTTCTGGCGGCGCTGAAGCTCGGCCACCTCGCGCTGCATCTGCTCGTCGCCACCGCGCAGCTTTGCGATGTCGCCGCGCAGCTGCTCGAGCTGGTTGTTGAGGTCGAGCAGGCTGCGTCGCAGCGCGGTGAGCTGATCGAGCAGCTGCGTGTTGGCGGCTGCCAGTTCGGCCAGCCGCGCCTTGTTCTGCTCCTCGCTCTGCGTGACCCGGGCGCGCAGGTCGAGGATCGCCTTGCGCGCCTCGCCGTCCTCGAACAGCGCTGCCCGCGCCGGCGACAGCGGCAGCAGCAGAGCCAGCAGCAGCAGCAGCGCGGCTCGCAGCATCACGTCACCACGCCTCTTGCCTGGCCTTCCCCAAGGATTGCCGCGGATCCGACTCTGCCGGTCCGCTGGCAAAGCCCCCTCGGGGGCGAGCCCGGACGGCGACAGTCCGGCGGACTGTCGCCGCCTCGCGAGCGGCTGGCCGCTTGCGGCCTGCGCGCCCTGCAAGGGCAGCGACCGGGAGGGAGCGTGGGGGCTCCATCCCCGCAGCGACCGGGAGGGAGCCTGGGGGCTCATTCAGCGGTCCTTGAGTTCCGCGCGGCGGTTCTTCGCCCACGAGGCCTCGTCGTGGCCGGCTGCCGCCGGGCGCTCCTCGCCGTAGCTCACCGCCTCGACCTGCTGCTGGCCGACACCGAGCAGCGCGAGCGACTTGACCACCGCCTCGGCGCGCTTCTGGCCGAGCGCGAGGTTGTACTCGCGGCTGCCGCGCTCGTCGGCGTGCCCCTCGACCACCGCGCGCTTGACCTTGCTCGTGGACATCACCTTCGCGTGGCCTTCGATCAGCGGCTTGAACTCGTCCTTGATGACGAAGCTGTCGAAGTCGAAGTAGACGATGCGCGCCAGCGTGCTGGCCGAGGTGGCGGCGGCGGGCTTCGTGAGGTCGACCGTGGCCACCTGCGATTGCGGCGTTCCGCCGGCCCGGGCACCTGGCGTCGCCGAAACCCCTCCCGCTGCCACCGGGGTGGGGGTGCGGCTCTCGACCGGGGTCTCGTCGAGCTTCACGCTCGACGCGCAGCCGGCCAGTGCGGCGGCGCACAGCAGCGCCAGCGTGGAGGGCAGAGCAGGAATCTGTTTCATCGGTTTCTCCTTCGGGCCAACAACCAGAGGCGGGGCAGCAAGCGGCGGGGTCGATGCCTTGTGGTCGCCGCGGTGGACTTCAACGTGCGAACGGGCCCCAGCAGGGTTCGAGCATGTCGGCGCCGCTGCTGACGAGTCGTGTTTTGATCTTGCCATCGAGCGTGGTGGTCATCAACACGTCGCGCCCCTGCGTTCGTGTTGCATAGACGATCAGGCGGCCGTTGGGCGCAAAACTCGGGCTCTCGTCGTCGACGGTGTCGGTCAGCAACCGCACGGCGCCCGATTCGAGCTCCTGCGTGGCCAGGCGGAACGACGAACCCTGACGGGTGACGTACGCGAGCAGCCGGCCATCGGGGCTGACCGCCGGGCTCAAGTTTTGCAGCCCCTGAAAGGTCACACGTTCCGGATTGCCGCCCCCGGCACCGACGCGGTAGATCTGCGGGCCGCCGCCGCGGTCGCTGACGAAGTAGATGGTGCGGCCGTCGGGGCTGAAGCAGGCCTCGGTGTCGATCGCGTTGCTGTGCGTCAGCCGCCGCAGCTGGTTGCCGTCGCGCGACATCAGGTACAGCTGTGCAATGCCGTCGCGCGACAGCGTCACCGCCAGCTCGCGCCCGTCGGGCGACCACGCCGGCGCGCTGTTGCTGCCGCGGTAGTTGGCCAGCTGGCGGCGTTCGCCGCTGGTGATGTCCTGCAACCACACCACCGCCTTCTGCGTCTCGAAGGAGACGTAGGCCAGGCCCTTGCCGTCCGGCGACCAGGCGGGCGAGATGATCGGCTCGGCGCTGGCCAGCGCGGTCTGGCCGTTTTCGCCATCGGCGTCGGTGACCAGCAGCGTGTGCCGCCGCCCGCTGCGAACAACGTAGGCGATGCGGGTCGCGAAGACGCCGGGCTCGCCGGTGACCGCCTGGTACACCTCGTCGGCGACACGGTGCGCCGCCAGCCGCAGGTCGGCAGCCACCACCACCTTGCTGCGGCCGAGCAGCTCCTCGCCCTTGACGGTGTCCCAGAGCTTGTAGCGCACGTCGAAGCGGCCATCGGCCAGCTTCGCCACCGAGCCCGCCACCACCGCATCGATGCCGCGGCCGCGCCAGGCGGCGGTGTCGATCTGCGAACGTTCGTCGAGCGGCTCGCCCGCGGTGGCGACCCGGAAGAGCCCGCTGCGAGCGAGGTCGGCGCGCAGCACGTCGGCCACCGCGAGCGGCGACTTGTCCTCGTCGCGAAAGGCGGCGATCGCCACCGGCACCTGGGTGGCCCCGACGCCGGAGATCTCGACGCGGAACTGGGCCGCGGCACCACCACTGGCCAGTGCGGCCAGCGAGGCGACGAAGCGGCGGCGCGGCCACACAGACATGGTGGCGATGGATCGCCGGCCCGGGATTTGGTTCACTGCCCTGAACGAGGCCCGGGCTGAACGCGGGCCGACTCCGAATGGGCCCGCATTGTAGGCAGCGCGCTGCGGCTGCCCGGCCGCGGACCCGGCCGCGATAATCCGCGCGCCCCGCCCCGCCCTCATGCCCTCCGTCGCCAAGCGCCTTGCCCGCATCGGCCCGTACCTGAAGGCCGGACGCCGCGGGCTGATGGCTGCATTGGCTGGCGCGGTGGTCGGCGCGGCCACGGAGCCGATGATCCCGGCGCTGCTGCAGCCGCTGCTCGACAAGGGCTTCACCACCGGCGAGCTGCCGCTGTGGACGATCCCGCTCGCGCTGATCGTGCTCTTCACGGTGCGTGGGCTGGCGGCCTTCGTCGCGCATGTGGGGCTGGCAGCGGCGGCCCAGGGTGGCGTGCTGGCGCTGCGGCGCGAGATGTTCGAGCGTCTGCTCGCCGCCGAGCCGGCGCTGCTGACGAAGAACAGCGCCAGCCAGCTCACCAACACGCTGGTGTACGAGGTGCAGCAGGGCACGACGCAGCTTGTCGGCGCGCTGCTGACGCTGGTGAAGGACTCTCTGACGCTGGCCGCGCTGCTGGCCTACCTGCTGTGGCTGAACTGGCAGCTGACGCTCTTCGTCGCGCTGCTGTTCCCGGCCATCGCGCTGGTGATGCGCAAGCTCGGCGCGCGGCTGCACCGGCTGACGGTGGCCGGCCAGGGCGCCACCGACGAGCTGGCCTACGTGGTGGAGGAGAACGTGCTCGCGTGGCGCATCGTGCGGCTGCACGGCGCAGCGCGGCAGCAGGCGGCACGCTTCGGCGACCGCGCGCAGGCCTTGAGGCGGCTGCTGCTGAAGTCGGTGGTGGCGGGGGCCTCGATTCCGCCGCTGACGCAGCTCTTCGCCGCATTCGCGCTCTCGGCGGTGATCGCAATGGCGCTGTGGCAGAGCGGCAGCGGCGGCGCGTCGGTGGGCAGCTTTGTCGCCTTCATCACCGCGATGCTGCTGCTGGTGACGCCGATCAAGCACCTCTCGGACGTGCTGGCGCCGATCACGCGCGGCCTGGCCGCGGTGGAACGCAGCGTCGAGCTGATCGAAGGCAGCGCATTCGAGCGCGGCGGCAGCCATGCGGTGGAGAGAGCGCGCGGCGGCATCGAGCTGGCCGGCGTCGGCCTGCGCTACCGCGACGACGCCGCCCCGGCCCTCGACGGATTGAGCGTCACGATTGCCCCCGGCACCACGGTGGCGCTGGTCGGCCCGTCAGGCGCCGGCAAGTCGTCGCTCGTCAACCTGCTGCCACGCTTCATCGAACCCAGCAACGGCGAGCTGCGGCTCGACGGCGTTCCGCTGCCGCACTGGGACATCGCGGCGCTGCGGCGGCAGTTCGCGCTCGTCAGCCAGGACGTCGTGCTGTTCAACGACAGCGTCGCCGCCAACGTCGCGCTCGGTGCGGCGGTCGACGAAGTGCGCGTTCACGAGGCGCTGCTCGCGGCGAACCTGTCGGACTTCGTCGCCACGCTGCCACAGGGCATGCACACGCCGGTGGGCCACAACGGCAGCGAACTCTCGGGCGGGCAGCGCCAGCGGCTGGCAATCGCCCGCGCGGTGTACAAGGACGCGCCGGTGCTGATCCTCGACGAGGCGACCTCGGCGCTCGACGCCGAATCGGAGCGCGCGGTGCAGGACGCGCTCGAGCAGCTGATGAAGGGCCGCACGACGATCGTCATTGCGCACCGCCTGGCCACCATCGAACATGCCGACGAGGTGCTGGTGCTCGATGCCGGCCGTCTGGTCGAGCGCGGCAGCCACGCCGCGCTGCTGCAGCAGGGCGGCCTCTACGCGCGGCTGCACGCCATCCAATTCCGCAACTGAAGGAGAAGCTCGATGGACCAGCCGATCTCGCGCTACCCGGTGCCCGAGCTGAAGGACCTGCCCGACGACCTGCGTACCCGCATCCTCGAGGTACAGGCCAAGGCCGGCTTTGTTCCCAACGTCTTCCTCGCGCTGGCGCACCGGCCGGCCGAGTGGCGCGCCTTCGTGGCCTACCACGACGCGCTGATGCTCAAGGAGACCGGCAGCCTGACCAAGGGCGAGCGCGAGATGATCGTCGTCGCCACCTCGGCCGTGAACCAGTGCCTGTACTGCGTGGTGGCGCACGGCGCGATCCTGCGCGTGTACGAGAAGAAGCCGCAGATCGCCGACCAGGTGGCGGTGAACTACCGCAAGGCGCCGATCCCGCCGCGCCAGCGCGCGATGCTCGACTTCGCGGTCAAGGTCGCGACCGCGTCGCACACGATCGACGAAGCCGACTTCGCGCGCCTGCACGAACAGGGCTTCGACGACGAGGACGCCTGGGACATCGGCGCCATCGCCGCGTTTTTCGGCATGTCCAACCGGCTCGCCAACCTGACCTCGATGCGGCCGAACGAGGAGTTCTACCTGATGGGCCGGGTGCCGCGAAGCAAGGGCTAACCCCGTCCGACGCCGCGGCACGTACAACGGTCTGGCAGCCCCCGATGGCCCCTGCCGCCACCGAACCCGACGACGACGAACTGATGCGCGCCTATGCCCGCGGCGACGCGGCCGCCTTCGGTCGCCTCTACCGGCGCCACCAGGCGGCGCTGTACCGCTTTGTGCGCCGGCTGCTCGGCACTGCCCATGCCGCACAGGCCGACGAGGTGTTCCAGGACGCCTGGGAGCGGGTGATCGTGTCGCGCGAACGCTGGGCGCCGCAGGGCGCCACCTTCCGCACCTGGCTCTTCACGCTGGCGCACCACCGCGCGATCGACCTGCTTCGCCGCAGCGGACGCGAGGTCTCGATCGACGCCGACGACGACGGCGGCGAGACGCTGGTGCCCGCCGGCAGCCCCTGGTCGGCCTGGCCGGCGGCCCCCGGCGAGGGCGCAGGCCACGCCGACGACCTGGCGTTCTGGCGCGCCGCCGGCCGCCGCCTGCTGGATTGCCTGGAGACGCTGCCGGTGGCGCAGCGAGCCGCCTTCCTGCTGCACCACGAGGACGGGCTGACGCTCGACGAACTGGCACGCTCGCTCGACATCGGTTTCGAGACCGCGAAGAGCCGGCTGCGCTACGCGATGACCAAGCTGCGGCTGTGCATGGGCGCCTACCTCGACGCGCCGGAGCTGGCGCGATGAGCATGGGCCGCGACCCCGCTGCCGGCGCGCCGCGCGACGAGCCGCGCGACGCCCACCTGCGCGCCGCGCTGCGCCATGCGCCGGACCATGCCGGCGCGGCGCCCGAGCTGCTGAGCGCGCGCATCCTCGCGCGATCGCAGGCGGCGCTCGGCGCGCCGGCGGGCGCCGAAGCGTCCGGCGCCCCCTCCGCCGCGCCGTGGTCCGAGCGCTGGTTCGGCTGGATGTCGCGGCCGATGGCCGCCGGCGCGTTCGGCACGGTGCTGATCGCCGGCGTCGTCGGCTTGCTGTGGCGCGGCGGCGTGCCGCCGGAAGCACTGCCCGGCGGCGAGCGCGAGGCCGCCGAGACGGTGGCGCGGGCACCGGCGGCACCGACGGCGGCGCCCGCTGCCGCGCCGGGGCCGACGAGCCCGGCTGCCACCGCGCAGCCCGCCGCACCGGCGGAGCCCGCCCGGGTTGCTGCGGCACCACGCGCCGTCGCCCCACGCGCGGCCGCCCCGCCCGAGGCTCCGGCCAGGGCCGCGGCGCCGGCACCACCAGCCGCTGTGGCCACGGCCGAAGCCCCGCGCCGCCCGATGGCACCCGAGCCCGAGCGCAAGTCGGTCGCCGACGCGGCCCCCGCCCGCGAAGTGGTGCGCGAGCAGGTGGCCTCTGCCGAGCGCGCCGCCCCGGCAGCGCCCGCGGCGCCGCCCGTCGTCGTGCGCCCTCCCGCGGCACCCCCGCCACTGGTCGCCGCGCGTCCGGCGGCGGCGCCGCCGGCCGTGGCTGCGGCCCCGCCGGTCGCGGTACCCGCGCCGGCAGTGGCCGCAGCCCCCGCGTCACCTCCCCCTGCCGCGGCGCCGCTGCCCGCCACCCCGCCAGCGCCTGCGCAACCGCCCGCGGCCGCGCAGGTGCTCGCGAAGGCCGCGCCGCCACCCCGCGACGCCGCCGGCCCAGTGACGGCCGCACCCCTGGGCGAGACACGCGGCCGCGCCGAGCTGTCGTCGATGGCTCGCCCCGCACCCGCCGCCGCGCCTCCGGTGGCCGACCCGCTGGCCGACGCGGTGGCGGCGCTCACCGCCGCAGCCGACGCGCCGGCCCGGCAGCGCCTGTCGCAGCTTCGCGAAGCCGCGCGTGGCCGCTGGCAGCGCGCCCCGGCCGAAGCGTCGCGCGGCGAGCCGGTGGTCGCCGCCGACGGGCGCACGCTCGGCCACCTCGCCATCGACGGGCCTAATCTCACCTGGCACGACGCCGCCGGCAACGCCTGGCGCGTGGTGCTGCCCGCCGCCCCGATGTCGCGCTGAAGGCACATCGTCGAACCCGCACCCCACGGCCCGCGGCGTCGCGGTTATGCTGGCGCCCGTGAACCACCCCTCGCCTCTGCGCACAGTGTCGCTGCGACGACTCTCCCGACGTCATCGTCGAGAGGTGTCGTGCCGCCACGAACGTTAGTCGAGAGACCCGTTCACTGCCCCGAAGGCCACGAGACCCCTCGTGGCCTTCTTGCTTGGGCGCCGCCGATCGATCGGCGCCCGGGTCAACCGGCCCGAGGACCGTCACACGAGGCCTTCGTTTCCCACCCCACCCGAGGAACGAAGCCGATGACCCCGACCCTCACCCCCGAGATTGCCGCCCCCGCCGCCACGCCGGCGGGCCAGCGCGCGCTGATGCACGTCACCCACCGCCCGGACGCGGTCTTCACGCAAGGCCGCGGCAGCTGGCTGTGGGATTCGCAGGGCCGGCGCTACCTCGACCTGGTGCAGGGCTGGGCGGTCAACACGCTCGGCCACGCCAGCCCGGTGGTGACTGCGGCGCTCGCCGGACAGGCGGCGCGCCTGGTGCAACCCGGCCCCGGGCTCTACAACGACCGCGCGCTCGCGCTCGCCGATCGGCTGGCGCAGCTCTCGGGCCTGCAGCGCGTGTACTTCACCGCCAGCGGCGCCGAGGCCAACGAGGGCGCGATCAAGCTCGCGCGCAAATTCGGCCAGGTGCACCGCGGCGGCGCGCACGAGATCGTGACCTTCGAGAACGCCTTCCACGGCCGCACGCTGGCAGCGATGAGCGCGAGCGGCAAGCCCGGCTTCGACCGCCTGTTCGAGCCCAAGGTGCCGGGCTTCCCGAAGGCGCGGCTCAACGACCTGGCGAGCGTGGCCGCGCGCGTGCACGCCGGCACGGTGGCGGTGATGCTCGAACCGGTTCAGGGCGAGGCCGGCGTGATCGAGGCCACGCCCGAGTTCCTGCGCGGGCTGCGCAGGATGTGCAGCGAACTCGGCCTACTGCTGATCTACGACGAGGTGCAGACCGGCGTCGGCCGCACCGGCACGCTGTGGGGTTGGCAGGCCAGCGGCGCCGCGCCCGACGTGATGACGCTCGGCAAATGCCTCGGCGGCGGGGTGCCGATCGCCGCGCTGCTGGCGCGCGACGAGGTCGCCTGCTTCACGCCGGGAGACCAGGGCGGCACGTATCACGGCAACGCGCTGATGTGCGCGGTGGCGCATGCCGTGCTCGACACGGTCGCCGAGCCGGCGTTCCTGCAGCGCGTGCAGGACCGCGGCGCACAGCTTTGCCACGGCCTGGCGCAGATCGCTCAGGCGATCGGCAGCCCGCCGCCGTTCGGCCGCGGGCTGCTGCTGGCGCTGCAGTTGCCGCGGCCGTTGCAGGCCGAGCAGGTGGCCGCCGCGCTGCTCGAGCGCGCCGCCGCCGGCCGCGACGGCGCCATCGTCAACGCGGTGCGCCCCGAGCGGCTGCGCTTCGTGCCGGCGCTGACGATCGAAGAGGACGAGGTCGATCTGCTGCTGGCGATGCTGCGGGAGGCGCTCGGTCTCGGCTGACAACCGCACACTGACCGGCATCCGCAACGAACTGGGCCAGCGCTACGCCGACTATGCCTACGACATCGAAGGCCGCGTGACGATCCAGCGCTGGCACGACGGCGCGGGCGGCGTCGTCAACACCCACGCCTTCAGCTACCCCGCGGCCGGCGAGACCAACTACGTCGACGCGCTCGGCCTTGGGCGCACGCACCGGTCCGTCAACCTCAACGGCGTCAACCTTCCCACCTCGGACTCCCAGCCCGCCGGCTCGGGCTGCCCGGCCAGCGCCAGCCAGCGCAGCTACGACGGCAACGGCAACCTGCTCTCCAGCGACGACTTCGACGGCCGCCGTACCTGCTTTGCCTACGACGCGGCCCGCAACCTCGAGTCGGTGCGCGTCGAAGGGCTGGCCAGCAACGCGGCCTGCCCCGCGCTGACGGCCGCCGGCGCGGCGCTTCCCGCCGGCAGCCGCAAGGTCAGCACCCAGTGGCACCCCGACTGGCGCTTGCCGCTGCGCAGGGCGGAGCCCGGACGCATCACGACATGGGTGTACCAGGGCCAGCCCGACCTCTTCGACAACCACAGCCCAGCCGCCTGCGCGCCGGCCACCGCGATGCTGCCCGACGGCAAGCCGCTGGCGCTGCAGTGCCGGCGGGTGGAACAGGCCACCGGTGACGCCGATGGCGCGGCCGGCTTCGGCGCCACGTTGCAGCCGAACGTCGCCCCAAGAACCCAGAGCTGGACCTACGACGCGCAAGGCCAGGTGCTCAGCCACGAGGGGCCGCGCTCCGACGTCAACGACCTCACGCAGTACAGCTACCACAGCGAGACCACCGCCGACCACCGGATCGGCGACCTGCGCAGCGTGACCAGCCCGCTCGGCCACACGACCTGGTTCACGCGCTACAACGCGCATGGCCAGCCTCTCGAGACGGTCGACCCCAACGGTGTCGTCACCACCCACAGCTACGACCTGAGGCAACGCCTGGTCGGCAGCAACGTCGGCGGGCGCCTGACGAGCCGCACCTATGACGCCGCCGGCCGGCTGACGCGGCTGACCCGGCCCGACGGCAGCTATATCGACCACACCCACGACGCCGCTGGCCGCCTGCTGCAGATGCAGGACAGCCTGGGCCAGCGTGTGCAGTACACGCTGGACGCCGCCGGCAACCGCGTCGCCGAGCGCCACTACGACGCCGCCGGCACGCTGCGCGGCGAACTGCGGCGCAGCTTCGACGCGCTGGGCCGGGTGCAGCAGACCATCGGCGGGGAGTGACGGCGATGAACGGCCACACCTACCGCATCGCCGGCACGGCTCTGCTCGCAGCGGCGGCCTTCGCTGCCCTGGCCCAGCCGTCGTCGCCACCAATTGTGGTGACCCACGAGTACGACGCCAGCGGCAACCCGACTCGCCGCATCGTCGCCCCCGGCGTGCTCGGCATCACCACCACCACCGAATACGACCGCCTGCAGCGCACGAGCCGCATCACCGACGCCCGCGGCGCTCGCATCGAGCTGGGCTACGTGGGAGGAACGACGCCGCTGGCCCATGTGCTGGACCCGCGATCGCTGCTGACGCGCTACGACCGCACCGGTCTCGGCGACCTCGCCGTGTTGACCAGCCCCGACACCGGCCAGGCCACGCAGGCCGTGGACGCGGCCGGCAACGTCGTCTCGCGGACCGACAGCCGCGGTGTCACCGCGCAGCTGTCGTACGACGCGCTCAACCGCCTCACCGCCGTGACCTACAGCGCCGGCGGCCAGCAGGTCAGCTATGCCTGGCGCTACGACGAGACCGGCGCCGGCTTCACCCACGGCATCGGGCGGCTGACCTCGGCCCTGCACCCGCGCGGCTGGAGCGCCTTCGCCTACGACGCCGAAGGACGCGTCACCACCCACACGCAGCAGGTCACCGACCACGCCGGAGCTTCGGCGCTGACCACCACCGTGCACTACGTGTACGACGCCGCGGGCAACCCGGTGCAGATGGTCTATCCCTCCGGGCGCGTGCTGGGCATTACCTACGCCGCCGGCCGCCCGGTGGCGATGAGCCTGGCCGAGAACGCCGCCGCGACGCCGCTGCCGCTGGTCTCGCAGATCGGCTTCGACCCGCGCGGTGCGGTCACCGGCTGGCTGTGGCACCTGGACAGCGGCACCCAGGCGCACCCCCGCAGCATCGACCTCTCGGGCCGCCCGGTGCGCTACCGGCTCGGCCCCTGGCAGCGCGACCTGGCCTACGACGCGGCCGGCCGCATCACCGGCTACACGCACAGCGATGCGGTCACCGGGCAGCCCGCTCCGGGCCTGGACCAGAGCTTCGGTTACGACGAACTCGGGCGCATCACGTCGGTGGTGGCGGGCAGCCTGAACTGGAACTACGGCTACGACGCCAACGGCAACCGGACAGCGGTCGTGCACAACGGCTACGGCAACACCTACACGGTGTCGCTCACCAGCAACCGGCTGCTGGCCACGGCGTACACGATCTACAGCCACGACGCCGCCGGCAGCGTGACGGCGGCCAACGCGTTGTTCTTCAGCTCGCCGCCGCAGAACCGCACGGCGAGCTACGACCTCAGGGGCCGTCTCGAGTCTCTGCAGGGGCCCTACCTGCGGGGCGACTATGTCGTCGATGCCTTCGGCAGACGGGTGCTGAAGACCGTGTCGAGTTCACTGGCCGCCGGTGGCTACTACGCCGGAGCACCGCCGGCACCGACAGTGACGGTCTTCGCCTACGACGAGGCCGGGCAGCTGATCGGCGAGTACGACGGCGCCACCGGCAGTGCGGTGCGCGAGTACGTCTGGCTCGGGGCGACGCCGATTGCGGTGGTGGTGCCCGGGGCGCCGGGCGGCCCGGCGCAGGTGCTGCTCGTTCACGCCGACCACCTGGACACGCCGCGGGTCGCGGTCGACCGGAGCAACAGGCTGCGATGGACGTGGCTGTCGGAGCCCTTCGGGACCACGGCGCCGAACGAGAATCCGGGCGGGCTCGGGGCGCTGGAGTTCAACCTGAGGTTCCCGGGGCAGTACTTCGACCGCGAGTCGGGGTGGCACTACAACTACTTCAGGGACTATGAGCCGGGGACGGGGAGGTATGTTCAATCCGATCCCATCGGGCTGGTGGGGGGGATCAATACGTATGCGTATGTCGGGAGCAATCCGCTGAATGCCGTTGATCTCCTCGGCCTGTTTGCGCCGGGACACCATGTGCACATGACGCAAAACGTCGCTCGGCGCCTGTGCCCAAAGCTAATGCAATACCTCCCGAATATGGTGGCGCAAGTCGACTGGCAACCTGGTTCGCAGTCTCCCGCGAACGCCTTCCGCCACGGGATGAGTGACGGCCAGGCCAATCAAAGCGCAAACGACGCTCAAGTCGTCACTGACAGGTTCATCGACAGGGAGGTACGGAAGTGCACCGCCGCCGGGCTAGCGAACGCGCTTCATGCCGAGCAAGATAAGCACTCAGCGCCTCACACGGGCTTTGCACCCTGGAGCGGAGGATCGCCGAGCGCTTCCCACGTTTGGGGTGACACCGTAGGCGCGTTGGGAGGGCCTTTTGGGCGCGCGGAGGCGGCGACCGAGCAACTCATTCGACGATTCAAGACTCTGTGCCCATGCGTTTGCGACTAGCGATCGCGCTCACAACGACCTTGCCGTTCACGTTTGCATGCGCGCCCGACGTGCAATTGGACGCGATTGGGGTCCAGCACGGAAGTCTCGCCGAGCTTCCCGGCCGCATCTGCATCATCGTGGCGAGCGGCTCAAGACGTTGGCCGGTCCAAGTCGCCAGCGGAACGCTGAAGGCCGAGTCTTCTTGCGAGATCGCTCACTCCGAGCGCCTGGAAGCTTCGTCGCGTTTCGACGAAGTCTCCGCGAGGTTACCGGCGTTGTCGGATCAGGAGTATCGCGGCTCATGGGCAGTCAGCGAAAATGGCAAGCTTGTCGCTGCTTCGTTCGGCAGCAAGAACGAGGCGCGCTTCACCGAGCACAGCCTGCTCATCGCCCGCGCGGAAGACCGCGCCGAGGTGGCCCGGATTGTCAAGCGAACTGGCGAATACCAGGTTGCGTTGTCGTGGTCGCCGGACGCCGCTCTTCTTGCTGTTGTATATGTGACTGAACAACGCCAGCTTTGCGCCGGCGCTTCGGTCTGGGCCTCGTTGGCGGGCCACCCCACGAGATGCCAGACCTATCGCCTGGAGATCTTCGATGCCAAGGGATTGCCTCGAGGTGGGCTGGTGATTGCGCGCAACGTGCTCAACGGCGGCGCGAAGGTCGCGTGGAGCCGCTGACGGGCGATCAAGTCTCGTTGCCGCGCAATTGCGATACATTGGCCGCATGAAGACCGCCACCATCCCCTCAGTCCGCGTCGATCCGGCGTTCCGTGCCGAGGTCGAATCGGTGCTGGCCGAAGGCGAGACGCTGTCGCAGTTCGTCGAGGCCTCGCTTCGTGCCGGCCTCGAACGGCGGCGCGCGCAGGCGGAGTTCGTCGCGCGCGGCCTCCGCTCGCGAGACGAGGCCCGCCGCAGCGGCGAGTACGTCGATGCCCGCACCGTCGTTGGCAAGCTGCAGCGCAAGCTGGAGGCCGCGCACCAGCAGCTCGCCAAGAAGCGACGGTGAGCTTCCGGGTCCGCTTCACGCTCGAGGCCGAGGCCGACCTCGAACGCCTGTTCGACTTCGTGCTCGATCGCGAGCTGGTTCGCGAGGGTGGGGGCGACCTCGCGCTGCCCGCTCGCGCGCTGGCCGCCATCCAGTCCGGGGTGGCCACGCTCGAATCTTCGCCCTTCACCTGCCGCAAGGCCGGGCCGAGCCCCTTCCTGCGCGAGCTGATCATCCCCTTCGGGCGATCGGGCTACGTCGCGCTGTTCGAGATCGAGGACCCGGCCAACGTCGTGATCGTGGCCGTGCGCCACCAGCTCGAAGACGACTACCACTGAGCGGCAGCCGGAACGGAACGTGGCGGGCTCCGTGATGCATGCCCGGAGAGATCAGGTTTCGATGGTGCCGAGCACTTTCGCCGCGGCGCGCTGCACCGCATCGCGCCACCCGAGCTGGTCCGAGGCCCAGAGATACAAGGCACCGGCAGGCCGGCGTGGCGGCTGCGGCTGGCCGAGCGCCCCATCCGCCGCGCAACCTCCAGAACGGCGCCGGCGGGCCGATATCAGCCAATGGCCTCCGCCGCGCCCGCGCCGGGCTTCGCCCTCCTGCTCTCCGCCGACCGCACGACCCGCCTGCAGCTCGTCGGCCTGCTGATCTCGGCCGCCACCTACGTCGTCTACGTGGCCATCGTCGCGATGCTGGTCGCCCTGTCGATCGTCGACGCCGGCGCCGGCGCCGCGCTCGCGGCGTCGATGCTGGTCGCCAACGCCGGCTTCTACGCCTGGGTTCGCAGCGGCCGCGCGCACGGCGGGCGCGACCCCGGGCTGCGCGCCACGCAGATGGTGGTGGGCATCGTCTTCATGTACGCCGGCTACCTGATCAGTGGCCCGGCGGCGCCCGGGTTGACGATCATCATGGCCAGCCATGTCGTCTACGCGATGTTCTGGCTGCCGCCGCGCCGCGTCGCGCAGCTGGTGGCGGGATCGCTCGCCGGGCTGGCGGCGACGATGGTGGCCTGCGCCACGCTGTGGCCGGCCCGCTACCCCGTCGGCATCCAGGTCGCGACCTTCCTCTTCGCGGCGTTGGTGATGCCGACCATCGGCCTGCTGGCGCGCCGCATCACCACGATGACCGAGCGGCTGAAGGCGCAGCGCGGCGAGCTCGAGGCCGCGCTCGCCCGGCTGCAGCTGCTGGCCACCCGCGACGAGCTGACGCGCACCCACAACCGCGCCCACATGACCGAGCTGGTGGCCCACCAGCACGACGAGCACCGCCGCAAGGGCGAGCCGCTGGCGCTGGCGCTGCTCGACATCGACCACTTCAAGCGCGTCAACGACGGCCACGGCCACGCCGCCGGCGACGAGGTGCTGCGCCGCTTCGCCGGCCTGACGCTCGCCCACCTGCGCGAGCAGGACCTGCTCGCGCGCTGGGGCGGCGAGGAGTTCCTGCTGCTGCTGCCGCAATCGACGCGCGACGAGGCCCTCGGCGTGCTCGACCGCCTGCAACAGCTGCTGCACCACGCCGACCCCGCCGAGATGCCGCACCGCCAGCGCGTCAGCTTCTCGGCCGGCATCACCGAGCTGCGGCCCGACGAAGCGGTCGACCACGCGATCGAGCGCGCCGACCGCGCGATGTACCGCGCGAAGGAAGCCGGCCGCGCGCGCTGCGTCGCGGCCTGAAGCCGACGGCGCGGGCGCGGCTCGCCCGCCCTTCGTCTGCCACCCGAACGCGGTCGCCGCGTTGCGCCCGCGGCCGCGGTTCGTCGTCATCGCCGCGGGCACGGCCGGCGCTACAGGGACAATGCCGTCGCATGGAGACCGGTGCCGTTCACGAGGAGGTTCCCGGCGGCGTGCCGCTGAAAATGTGGACCCGCGGCGTGCCGGTCGAGGACGAGGCCAAGCGCCAGCTGGCCAATGTCGCGCGGCTGCCGGTGGTCTTTCGCCACGTGGCCGCGATGCCCGACTTGCACTTCGGCATCGGCGCCACCGTCGGCTCGGTGATCCCGACCGTGAAGGCGATCATCCCGGCCGCGGTCGGTGTCGACATCGGCTGCGGCATGATGGCCGCCAGGACGACGCTCACCGCCGAGGAGCTGCCGGACAACCTGGCGCCGCTGCGCTCGGCGATCGAACGGGCGGTGCCGCATGGCCGCACCCCCGGTGCCCGCGACCCCGGCGCCTGGGGCAAGGTGCCGGGCGCGGTGGACAGCGCGTGGGCGCAGCTCGAGCCCGACTTCGCCGAGATCTGCGCGCGCTACCCCAGGCTCGAGAAGACCAACCACCGCGTGCACCTGGGCACGCTCGGCAGCGGCAACCACTTCATCGAGGTCTGCCTCGACGAGGAGGGCTCTGTCTGGTTCATGCTGCACTCGGGTTCGCGCGGCGTCGGCAACGCCATCGGCACGATGTTCATCGAGCTGGCGAAGCGGGACGCGATGCGCCACCAGGCCAACCTGCCCGACCGTGACCTGGCGTACTTCGAGGAAGGCAGCCGCTACTTCGGCGACTACGTGCGCGCGGTGGGCTGGGCGCAGCGCTTCGCGGCCGCCAACCGCGAGCTGATGATGAAGCGCGTGATCGAGGCCGCGAAGAGCGTGATCCGCAAGAGCTTCCAGAGCCACGTCGAGGCGGTGAACTGCCACCACAACTACGTGCAGCTGGAGCGCCACTTCGGCCAGGAGGTCTGGCTCACGCGCAAGGGCGCAGTGAGCGCGAAGGCCGGGCAGCTCGGGATCATCCCCGGCAGCATGGGCGCGCGCAGCTACATCGTTCGCGGCAAGGGCAACCCGGATTCGTTCGAGAGCTGCAGCCACGGCGCCGGCCGCGCGATGAGCCGCGGCGAGGCGAAGCGCCGCTTCACGCTGGCCGACCACCGCGCCGCGACCGAGGGCGTCGAGTGCCGCAAGGACAAGGACGTGATCGACGAGACGCCGGCGGCCTACAAGGACATCGACGCGGTGATGGCCGCGCAGCGCGACCTGGTGGACGTGGTGCACACGCTCAAGCAGGTGGTGTGCGTGAAGGGGTAGCCCGATGACGACGCCCGTCTCCCGGCAGCTGCTCGCCGCCGCCGACGAACTCTCGGGTTCGCTCGCGGCGCTTCGCTTCGCGCCGCCGATCGCCCATGTCTACGACCCCTTGCAGTACGCGCGCGCACCCTACGAGGCTTACGTCATGCGCTACGGCGGCACGCGCAAGAAGGTGGTGCTGCTGGGCATGAACCCGGGGCCGTTCGGCATGATGCAGACCGGCGTGCCCTTCGGCGAGGTGGCGGCGGTGCGCGACTGGATGGGCATCACCGCGCCGGTGGCGCGCCCGCCGCGGCAGCACCCGAAGCGGCCGATCGAGGGCTTCGACTGCCCGCGCTCCGAGGTCAGCGGCCGGCGGCTGTGGGGCTGGGCGGCGCAACGCTTCGGCTCGGCGGCCGCGTTCTTCACCGACTGGTTCGTGCTGAACTACTGCCCGCTGGTGTTCCTGGAGGCCTCGGGCCGCAACTTCACGCCCGACAAGCTGCCCGCCGCCGAGCGGCAGGCGGTGGCCGCGGCCTGCGACCGCCACCTCGCCGCGGCACTCGGCGCACTGCAGCCGGAGTGCGTGATCGGCGTCGGCGCCTTCGCCGAGCGCTGCCTGCGCGGCGTTCTCGAAGGTGGGGGTGTCGACGGCGACTTCGCGCGCCGCGTCAAGGTGGCGCAGATCCTGCACCCCAGCCCGGCCAGCCCAGCGGCCAACCGCGGCTGGGCCGAGGCCGTCGACCGCACGCTCGCGCCGCTCGGGCTGGTGCCGGCCGCAGCGGGGCGCTGATGGGCCCACGGCCGCGTGCCGCGGCGTTTCCCACCCGTCTCACTCTCGATCGCTCGGATGCCGCGAGCACAGGTCTTCGTGCAACGTCTCGGGCCAGCGAGGTCGACGGCGCGGGCCGAGCGGTCGGCCGCTGGCCTTCGCTCAGCGCCACTGCTCGGCAAAGAAGCCCGCGACCTGGTCGTCCAGTTCGGCCAGGAAGGCCCGACGGTCGAAGCCCGGCGGATTGGCGGCGGCGTCGCCTGCGGCCGATGGCAGCGGCACGGTCGATTGCGCCATGAACGCGAAATGCCCTGCACCCGCCACCGTGCTGGCCCGGGCGCCGGGCAGGTGGGCGACCACGTGCGCAGCGTGGTAGGCACCGTTCAGCACGGCATCCTTCTCGGCGACCAGCACGCGCACCGGCACCCGGATGGCGGCCATGCTCTCGGGCGTCAGCACGACCGCCATCGGCGCGAGCACGACCACGGCGCGGATGCGGGGGTCGGGCACCGAGACCCGTTGCGCATCGCGCGGCGCGGCCTCGACAGCGGGCGCGGGCTGCGATGCGGTTGCCGGGCTGCCGGCCGGGCTGACCGACGGACTCTTGGCCAGGGCACAGAAGCCGGGATCGTCCTGCACGGTGCGGCAATGCTGCGCGGCGCGCGCCGGCTCGGCCTGCGCACCCGCCAGCGCCAGCACGCTGTAGCCGCCGGCGGAATGCCCCACCGCGCCGATGCGGTCGGCCGGGATGCGCGACCCCCACTCCGGGCTCGCCAACAGCGCATCGAGGACCCGGCTGAGTTGGCGCGGGCGTTCGCTGAAGTAGCGGCCCGAGGTGACCAGCGAGCGGTCCTGCCAGTTGTCGCCCGCGTGGCGCACCGCCGCCACCAGGTAGCCCTCGCGGGCCAGCCTCGTGCCGAGGTTGTGGTGGTTGAGTTCCGTACCGCCGGTGCCGTGCGAGATCAGGATCAACCCCTTGAGCCGGGCCTCGGAGACCGGGGCGCCCGGGGCCACCACCGGCTGCCAAGGCCCCATCGGCAGGACACGGTCAGCCGCGGCCGTGGGGTAGTACAAGGCCACGATCGCGGGCATCTCTCCGGCGATCGTGAGCGTGCGGTAACCGGCGTGCTGCGCGCGCGCCGGCCCCGCCAGGGAAAGCAGCGCGGCGGTGAGGATGGCTGCAGGTTGCAGGACGGCGCGAAACAGGTTCATGGTGGGCTTTCTTAGGCCGCTGACACAGCGGCATGCAGGGACTTTGGGGCGGCCGCTCGCTGTCGGCGAGTGCGCTGCGACGAAGTGGCGCGGGGCGGCGCGAGACGGTGATCGTTCGGCGTGGGCGTCGGGTCTGTCGGCACGGGCCACCTCGTTGAGTCACGGACGCGGCGACACGAGCAGCGACACCGCTCGGCGCGCGAGCGGTGCCATCACCAGCACCACCGGGAAGGCCACCAGCCATGCGGTCAGCCAGGCGCCGATCCACAAGCCGGCAAAGCCGTCGCCGAAGCCGACGGCGCGCCAGGTCGAGATGCCGGCGACCAGCAGAGACATCAGCCCCGACAGGATCAGGCCGAACAAGGCCGGTGCGAACTTCTGGGGGAACATCGAAGGTCTCCTGGGAAGGGTGCCGTTCATGCCGGAACCATCACGCGGGCGAGGCTGTGCGCGAAGTGGCGGCCGAACAGGCGCGCGGTCTTGACGTCGCCGGGAACGAACGAGTCCGCCGGTGCGGCATGCCCGGCCTGGGCCATGAGCCCCGACCACGAGCCGAGCCGATTGGCTGCCTCGTCGTACGGCACGCCGCTGTGCTGCTCGGGCAGGATCGGGTTGCCCACCCACAGCATGCCGTGCTGCATGCTGAAGACGAACATCGACAGCAGGGTCGACTGCTTGTCGCCCGACGGCAGCGACGACACCGTGAAGCCGGCGGCGAGCTTGCCCTTGAGCCGCTGGGTGCGCCAGAGGCGGCCGGTGGCGTCCATGAAGCTCTTGAACGGGCCGCTGACGCCGCCCAGGTAGGTCGGCGAACCGAAGATGAAACCGTCGTAGCCGACGAGCTCGTCCGGCGTGCGCGCGATCTCCTCCGCCCTGACCAGTCGGGCATCGACGCCGTCGACTTCCGACGCGCCGAACTGCACCTGGCGGGCGATGAACTCGGTGTGCCCGTGGGCGCTGTGATAGACGATGGCAAGCTGGCTCATGAGCAGGCTCCTTTGGGGTTTGAATCAGGCAGCGAGAACGGCCAGAGCGACGGCCGCCCCGTACAGGCCGGCACCGAAGACCACGTGGTTGGCCAGGTTGCGCAGGGCGTTCTTCAGCGGCGTCGGCGTCTTCAGGGCCAGGAAGCCGGCACCTATGGCCGGCTGCATCACGAACCAGGGCGCCGCCACCGTGAGCGCGCCGAACACCAGGGCCGGCAGGACCGTCGGCCGCTCGAGCCAGGCGGTGCCCTGAAGCGCGACCAGCAGCGCCGCGTAAACGATGCCGATGGCGTAGTGAGTCAGCCAGCCGAGGCCGAGTTCGAAAGGAATCGGGTCGGCCTTCGAGACGGCGGCGTGGGCGAACCGGCCCCGCGCGAAGTGCCCGACCCAGCGGCCGACCATCGCGAAACCGGTGGTGGGCACCCCCAGGCGCGACAGCAGCCAGAGCCAGACGTCCATCAGCGCGGTGGCGCCGATGCCGACGAGGGCGATCTGTGCGGGGGCGGAAAGCGCGGGCATGGAAGTCTCCTGGGTCGGTTGACGCGTCGATGTCTTGCAGGCATCCTAGAAGTTGAAGTCAACTTCAAGTCAAGCGCTTTTTTCCCCGATGGACATCTCCGAAGTCGCCCGGAAATCCGGCGTCGCCGCCTCGGCGTTGCGCTACTACGAGCGCAAGGGCCTCATCCACTCGCTGGAATCGGAGGGCGCCCGGCGCCAGTTCGCGCCGGCGGTGCTGGATCAGCTGGCGCTCATCGCGCTCGGGCAGGCGGCCGGCTTCTCGCTGGACGAGATCCGGGTGATGTTCACCCCCGGGGGCGAGCCCAACATCGACCGCGCGATGCTCTCAGCCAAGGCCGACGAGCTCGAGCGCATGGTCAAGCGGCTGCGGGCGATGATCGAAGGCTTGCGGCACGCGGCGGCTTGCCCCGCGCCAAGCCACGCGGCCTGCCCTTCGTTCCAGCGCCTGCTGAAGGCCGCGTCGGCCGGGTCGCTGGAAAACCGGCCGCGGCGGCTGACGCCGCGGCGAGCGGGGTGAGCCGATGCGCTACCGAGTGGCACTTGATCCGCGGTGCAACCCCTTCGAACCGCTACGTCAGCACGATGTCGTGTCGAGAGGGCCGCCGCAAGAAACGCTGGCACGACAACGGCCTGCGCTGACGCCTGCCGCGAGGCTCGCCTCGAGCCACCCGTCTGGCGACCCGGATCGCATGGGCTGTCATGGAACCTCGCGGGGTGCAGTGAGAGCGGGCGTTGCTGATCACCCTCGTCTCCTCACCCGGCCACGCACTCAACCGCCCGCACTCTCTGTAATGAGCACCTCGGCGGGAATGCCGAGGCTGCGGTGCAGTCGTCGGATCATGGCAAGCGTCAACGGGCGTTTCCGGCTCAGCACCTCGTACACGCGATTCGGTCGGCCGATGATCGGCTCGAGGTCCTTCACCGTCAGGCCGCTCTGCTCCATCCGGAACTTGATCGCCTCCACGGGGTCAGGCGCGTCGATCGGGAAGTGCCGGGCCTCATAGGCCTGCACCAGTGTGGCCAGGATATCCAGCCGGTCACCCTTCGGCGTGCCAGGCGCCGGGTCGGACTCCATCAAGGCCGAGATGTCGGCGAGTGCAGCACGGTAGTCGGCTTCGGTGTGGATGGGGCGGATGTTCACGGTGGCCTCGTTCAGCTCGGTTCGATGGTGTGGGCGTCGATCGCGTCGTACTGCCGGTGCGTGCCGATGAACTTCACGTAGACGATCTGCAGCCGGTAGGCGATGGCGACGACGAGCCGGTACTCGTTGCCCTTGATGTTGAAGACCACCCGCCGGTTCTTCAGGATGCTGGCACTCCGGTACTGCGCCTTGATGTCCGAAGGCTGGTTCCACAAGGCCTTCGAGGCTTCCTCGAACCACGCCTTCAGAGGCTGTTCGGCATCGGGGTGCTGCAGCCAAAAAGCTCGCAACGTGGCGACAGCGATGACCCGCATTGAATAGTTTAGTCCCAAATTGGGACCACCGTCAAATGCACCCACGCTTTGGCGCCGAGGACGCACAACCGGCCCGATCCCCGTGGCCCTGGAGGCCGATGTCAGGGTAGCGGCCGATGGTCAGTTCGCGGCGCCGGCCGCCGTGCCGGTAGCGCAGGATCCAGCCGGCCACGCCAGCGGCCGAGAGTGTGAACGTGAGGCCGTCGGCCTTGGCCAGCGGCTTGCCGGCGTTGATCCAGTGCCTCAGCTGCAGATCCGTCAGGTGGCCCTTGTCCCGTGCCATGCGCACGCCCGTTGTTCGGATGTGGGCCGGATCGCAGCCACCCGCCTGGCTACCCGGCCAGCTACCCGATTGGAGCGGGACTTGTTGATACTTCAAGAGGCTCAAGAAGCGCCATCCGAAAACGCCTGGGAAATCAGGCGCTCGGGGGTGGCAACTGGTCCGGGGCGAGACCCCGTGCAGCACTACATCAGAACGATGTCGTACTGCTCCGGATTCATCGTCGGCTCCGCGCTCAACGAGATCGGCTTGCCGATGAATTCGCTCAACCCCGCGAGGTGCACGCTCTCCTCGTCGAGCAGCATCTCCACGACCGCGGCCGACGCGACGACACGGAACTCCTTGGGGTCGAACTGGCGCGCCTCGCGCAGGATCTCGCGCAGGATGTCGTAGCACACGCTGCGGGCGGTCTTCACCTGGCCGCGGCCTTCGCAGGTGGGGCAGGGTTCACACAGCATGTGGGCCAGGCTCTCGCGGGTGCGCTTGCGCGTCATCTCCACCAGCCCCAGCTGCGTGAAGCCGCTCACCGTGGTGCGGGTGCGGTCGCGGGCGAGCTGCTTGCGGAACTCGGCTAGCACCGCCTGCTGGTGCTCCTCGCGCGTCATGTCGATGAAGTCGACGATGATGATGCCGCCCAGGTTTCGCAGCCGCAGCTGGCGGGCGATGGCGCCGGCGGCCTCGAGGTTGGTCTTGAAGACGGTGTCGTCGAAGTTGCGCGCGCCGACATAGCCGCCGGTGTTGACGTCCACCGTCGTCAGCGCCTCGGTCTGGTCGAAGATGAGGTAGCCGCCGCTCTTCAGGTCCACCCGCCGCGACAGCGCGCGCGCGATGTCCTCCTCGATGCCGAAGAGGTCGAATATCGGCCTTTCGCCGCGGTAGAGATCGAGCTTGCCGACCGCGCCCGGCATGTAGGTCTCGCCGAAGGCCTGCAGCGCCTCGAACTGCAGCCGCGAGTCGATGCGGATGGTCTGCGTCGCTTCGGTCGTCAGGTCGCGCAGCACACGTTCGGCGAGGTTCAGGTCCTGGTGCAGCAGCGTTCCCGGCGGCTGCGTGTGCGCACGCTGGCGGATCGTCGCCCAGGTCTTGCGCAGGTAGGCGATGTCCTCGGCCAGCTCCTCGTCGCTGGCTTCCTCGGCGTTGGTGCGCAGGATGAAGCCACCGCCGCCGCCCTCCTCGGGCTTGCCCACCAGCACCTGCATTCGCGCACGCAGCTGCTCGCGCAGCTCGGCGCTGCCGATCTTCTGGCTGATGCCGATGTGGTTGTCCTGCGGCAGGAAGACCAGCAGCCGCCCGGCGATCGAGACCTGCGTCGACAGCCGCGCGCCCTTGGTGCCGATGGCGTCCTTGATGACCTGCACGGTGAGCGTCTGCCCCTCGAACACCAGCCGCTCGATCGGTGGCGGTGGCTCGTTGCGCGGCCCGCCGCCGTTGCCCTGCGTGTGCAGGTCGGCCACGTGCAGGAAGGCGGCCCGCTCGAGTCCGATGTCGACGAAGGCGCTCTGCATGCCGGGCAGCACCCGCGCCACCTTGCCGAGATACACGTTGCCGACCAGGCCACGCTCGAGCGTGCGCTCGATGTGCAGTTCCTGCACGGCGCCGTTCTCGACGATCGCGACCCGCGTCTCCTGCGGCGCCCAATTGATCAGGATGTCCTGGCTGGCCATGCCGCGAGCTTACAGACTACAGGTCGAGCCGCACGCGTGCCTGCGCCAGCAGCCGCCGCGTCTCGGCCAGCGGCAGCCCGACGATGCCGGTGTAGCTGCCGTCGATGCCTTCGACGAAGGCGGCGATCCGCCCCTGGATCGCGTAGGCACCGGCCTTGCCGCGCGGTTCGCCGGTGTCGACATAACGCCTGATCGAGTGCATCGACATCTCGGCGAAGCGCACCTTCGAGACGCTGGTCTCGACGAAGTGCAGCGTGCCCGACGACACCGCCACCGCCGTCAGCACGCGGTGGCTGCGGCCCGACAAGGCCTGCAGCATCGCCACCGCGTCGTCGGGCGTGTCCGGCTTGCCGAGGATGCGCCGGCCCAGCGCCACCGTGGTGTCGGCGGTGACGATCGGCGCTTCGGGCAGCCGGCGACGGGCCAGCCGCCGGCGCGCGGCGCCGAGCTTCAGCACCGCGACGCGCGTCACGTACTCATGCGGCAGGTCGCCCGGGCGAACGGCCTCGAGGCCTTCGATGTCCTCGTCGGGGTCGGGCAGCAGCGGGCGGTGCTCGACCCCCATCACGCGGAGCAGCTGCGCACGGCGCGGGCTCTGGCTGGCGAGATAGACGAAGTCGTGTTGTCCGGGCAGGGCCATGGCTCGGTGCCGCGCAGTGGCGTCGTGGCGCGGCGGGCGTCGCCGCGCCGGCGATTGTCGGCCTCGCGCGTGCACGCTCGCCGGATTCGCGCGGCGGCGTCGCGTCCGATGCTCAAGTTCGGGCGGTACACGCCGATGTGCAGAGACCTCGTCAGGAGATCTCGATGACCCTGTTCCACCGCCTGTTCCCCTCCGCGGCCTCGGTCGCCATCGCCGCTGCGCTGGCGCTCGCCGCCGGCAGCGCCAGCGCGGCCGCCCCGGCCGGCAGCCCGCGCGCCGTCAAGGCCGCCGACCCCAAGGCCGCCCCGGCCGCGGTCGATGCCCGCAGCGTCAAGCAGGCGGCCCTGCGTGGCGCGCGCGAGCGTGCGCAAGCCAGCACCACCTCCGCGCCGCGGGCGCCTGGGCAGGACCTGGGTGACGGCGACCGCTTCAAGTACGACAGCTGCGGCTGCTCGGGCGCCTGATCACCCCGGGGCCGGTCCCGCTCGGCCCGGCCCCGCGGGGGTTGGGTGGTGCGGCGACGCCGGACCCACCGGGAGTGCGGGGCGCTGCCTCCGGCGGCGTCATTCGCGGTGGTAGGGGTGCCCTTCGAGCACCGACCATGCACGGTACAGCGCCTCAGCCAGCAGCACGCGCGCGAAGGCGTGCGGCAGCGTCAGGTCCGACAGCCGCAGCGTCTCGTTGGCGCTGGCGGCCAGCGTGCCGTCGACACCGTCGGGCCCGCCGATCACCAGCGCCACGTCGCGGCCGTCGCCACGCCAGCGCTGCAGGCGCGCCGCCAGCTCGGCGGTCGTGGCACGCTGCCCTTGTTCGTCGAGCAGGACACGGCGCACACCGCGCGGCAGCACGGCCTCGATCCGCGCCGCCTCGGCCGCCTTGCATTGCGCCGCCGTGCGGCCCGCACGCGGCTCGGCCTTCACCGCCTTCAGCTCGAGCCGCATCTCGGGTGGGAAACGCTTCGCAAACTCGGCCCAGGCCTCGTCGGCCCAGCCCGGCTGGCGCTGGCCGACGGCCACCACCAGCAGCTTCATCGGTCAGCCGCGATGGGCCGGCCGCTTCTTCGCCGCTGCACCGGCCGGCCGCTTCTTCGCCGCGGATGGCGCGGCGCGGCGCTTGGCCGGCGTCGACTTCGCCGCCACCTTCTTCACCGGCGGGCGCCGTGCGCCGGACACGCCCGCTGCACCCGGGCGTCGGCCCTTGGCCGCCGCGGTGCCGCGCGCAGTCGGAGCGGCAGCCCTCGCCGCAGGCTTCTTCTTTGCAGGCGCGGGAGCGGGGGCGGGTTCGGCGGCCTTCGGAAGCGCCGCAGGGGCACCCTGGTTCACCTTCATCCGCACCGACTTGCCGCCCCAGATCTCCTCCAGGTGGTAGTAGTCGCGGATTGCCGGCTGCATGATGTGCGCGACCGCGGCACCGCAGTCGACGATGATCCACTCGCCGTTGTCCTCACCCTCGGTGCGCAGCACCTGCATGCCGCGCGACTTGACCGTTTCGCGCACGCTGGAGGCCAGCGCCTTGGTCTGCCGGTTGCTGGTGCCCGACGCGATGATCACGCGTTCGAACAGCGGGGAGAGGTGTTCGGTGTTGAAGACGGCGATGTTCTGCGCCTTCACGTCCTCGAGGCCATCGACGATGGCGCGCTGCAGCTTGCGGATGTCCATTCAGCTTTCTGTTGGCGGGGCCGCCGTTCGGTAGAGGCCCTCGCGGGCAATATAGCGCGCCACCTGGGGCGGCACCAAGTCGTCGACCGGCTGGCCGCGCGCGACACGCTGGCGGATGTCGGTCGACGAGATCTCGAGCATCGGCAGCGGCACCACGCGGTGCGCGTGCCGTTGCACTTCGGGGCGTGGGGTCGCAACGACACCCGGGCGCGAGGCCACCGCGAGCCCCACCCGCGACAGCAGCTCGCGCCAATGCTGCCAGCTGTGCAGCGTGACGTACTGGTCGGCACCGATGATCAGCGTCATCGCAACGCCGGGCCGCGCGGCCTGCAGCGCGCGCACGGTGTCGAGCGTGTAGCTCGGGCCCTCGCGCTCGAGCTCGCAGCGCTCGAGCACGAAGCGCGGCTCGCCGGCGATCGCCAGCCTCACCATCGCCTCGCGGTGGTGCGCCGGCGTCACCACGCGGTCCTTCTGCCAGGGCCGGCCGGCCGGCACCCACCACACCTGGTCGAGCGGCAGTGTCTCGAGCGCGCAGCGCGCCAGCGCGAGATGTGCGTCGTGCACCGGATCGAAGGTGCCGCCGAAGAGGCCGGCGCGCAGCGTCATGCCGGCGTCATGCGCGATCGCCACACCAATCGCGCGGCGGCAGGAAGTCGGTGAAGAGGCGCGCCTCGGCGCTGCCCGGTTCCGGCTTCCAGTCGTAGCGCCACCTCACCAGCGGCGGCATCGACATCAGGATGCTCTCGGTGCGCCCGCCGGACTGCAGCCCGAACAGCGTGCCGCGGTCGTAGACGAGGTTGAACTCGACATAGCGGCCACGCCGCCAGGCCTGGAAGTCGCGCTCGCGCTCGCCGTAGGGCAGCCCGCGCCGGCGCTGCACGATCGGCAGGTAGGCACCGAGGAAGGCGTCGCCGACGGCACGCATCGTCGCGAAGGCGGGGTCGAAGCCGCCCTCGTGGAAGTCGTCGAAGAAGATTCCGCCGATGCCGCGCGGCTCGTTGCGGTGCTTCAGGAAGAAGTACTCGTCGCACCAGCGTTTGAAGCGCGGGTGCAGGTCGGCGCCGAACGGTGCCAGCGCGTCGCGGCAGGCGCGGTGGAAGTGCGCCGCATCCTCCTCGAAGCCGTAGTAGGGCGTGAGGTCCATGCCGCCGCCGAACCACACCACCGGCTCGCGGCCCTCGGGCCGCGCGGCGAACATGCGAACGTTCATGTGCACCGTCGGCACATAGGGGTTGCGGGGGTGGAAGACGAGCGAGACCCCCATCGCCTCGAACGGCGCGCCGGCCAGTTCGGCGCGGTGCGCGGTGGCCGAAGGCGGCAGCGCCCGGCCCTGGACATGGCTGAAGTTGCAGCCGCCACGCTCGAGCAGGCCGCCCTCCTCGACCAGCTGCGTCAGGCCGTCGCCCTGCAGCGCGCCACCGTCGGGCCGCCGCCAGCCGTCGGAGAAGAAGGGCTTGCCGTCCTCGGCCTGCATCGCCGCGACGATGCGCTGCTGCAAGCCGAGCAGGTACTGGCGGACGGCTTGTGTGTCGGCCATGGTGGGTAGCGATCAACGGTCCAGCAGCCGCACCGGCGCGGCCAGCCTCGGCAGCCGGCCGTGGCAGTCGGCGAGCCGGGCGGCAAAGGTCGCAAAGTCGGCCGCGGCGTCGCCGCTGACGAGCCAGAAGCTGTCGAAGCCGATCACGCGGCGGCCGTAGTCCATTCGCACCAGCCCCACCGGCACGCCGGCGGCGAGCGCGACGCGGTAGAAGCCGCTGCGCCAGCCTTCGCCCTTGCGGCGCGTGCCTTCGGGCGCCAGCGCCAGCCACATGAAGCGGCCGGCATCGCGCGCCGCGCGCATCGCCACTGCCGCCTGCACCACTGCGCCCTGCGGCCGGTGGCGCCGCACCGGCATTCCGCCCAGCCAGCGCAGCCAGCGGCCGAACAGCGGCACGCGGAAGAGGCTGGCCTTGCCCCAGAAAGTGACCGGGATGCCGATCGCCCACTTGGCCATCACGCCGACGACAAAGTCCCAGTTCGAGGTGTGCGGATAGACCACCGCCACCCCCTGCGCCGACGGCAGCCCGTCGAACTGCAGCCGCCAGCCGGCCAGCCGCAGCAGCGCGCGCGCGAAGCGGCTGCCGCGCAGCTGCACCGGGCGCGCGAGCAGTTCGGTCGGCCGCGCGGGCGTTGCGCCCGGCACGGCGCGTGTGCGGGCCTCAGTGCTTGACTGCACGATGGCCGATGTCGCTGCGCCACTGCGCGCCGTCGAAGCGCACGTGGCGCACGCCTTCGTAGGCGCGTTGCTGCGCGGCACGCACGGTGTCGCCGAGCGCGGTGACACACAGCACGCGTCCACCGGCGGTGACGAGGTGGCCGTCGGCGAGCGTGGTCCCGGCGTGGAAGACCTTGAGGTCCGCCGCCTCGGTCGGAATGCCGGTGATGGTGTCGCCGCGCCGCGGCGAGGCCGGGTAGCCGGCAGAGGCCATCACGACGCCGAGCGCGGTGCGGCGGTCCCACTGCAGCTGCACCTGCTCGAGCGTGCCGGCGGTGGCGTGCATCAGCACCTCGAAGAGGTCGCTCTCCAACCGCATCAGGATCACCTCGGCCTCGGGGTCGCCGAGCCGGCAGTTGAACTCCACCGTGCGCGGCACGCCATGGGCGTCGATCATCAGCCCGACGTAGAGGAAGCCGGTGAACGGCCGCCCTTCCTGCGCCATGCCGTCGAGCGTGGGCTGGACGATCTCGCGCATCACGCGCGCATGCACGTTGGGCGTGACCACCAGCGCCGGCGAGTAGGCGCCCATGCCGCCGGTGTTGGGGCCGCGGTCGCCGTCGAAGATGCGCTTGTGGTCCTGACTGGTGGCCAGCGGCAACGCGGTGGTGCCGTCGCAGACGACCATGAAGGTCGCCTCCTCGCCGGCCATGAACTCCTCGATCACGACCCGCGCGCCACCCTCGTTGTGCTGCACGCCGAGGCGGTTGCCGCCGAGCATGTCGTCGATCGCGTCGTGCGCCTCGGCCAGCGTCGCCGCCACCACCACGCCCTTTCCGGCCGCCAGCCCGTCGGCCTTGACGACGATCGGCGCGCCCTGCGCGTCGACATAGGCATGGGCCTCGGCGGCAACGGAGAAGCTGGCGTGGCGCGCGGTCGGGATGCCGTGGCGCTGCATGAAGCCCTTCGCGAAGTCCTTCGAGCTCTCGAGCTGCGCCGCGGCGCGCGTGGGGCCGAAGATTCGCAGCCCACGGTCGAGGAAGACGTCGGCCACGCCGGCGGCGAGCGGCGCCTCGGGGCCGACGACGGTGAGCGCGATGGCTTCCTTGACCGCGAAGTCGGCCAGTTGCGCGGGGTCGGTGATCGAGACGTTGCGCAGCGCCGGCTCGAGCGCGGTGCCGCCGTTGCCGGGGGCGACGAAGACCGACTGCACGCGCGCGCAGCGTGCCAGCGACCAGGCCAGCGCATGTTCGCGCCCGCCGCCGCCGATGACCAGGACCTTCATGCCGCGATCGATGCGTTGGTGTAGACGGCCTGCACGTCGTCGAGGTCTTCGAGAACGTCGAGCAGCTTTTGCATGCGCTCGCCGTCGTCGCCCGCCAGATCGACCGGATTCTCGGCGCGCATCGTCACCTCGGCCAGCTCGGGCATCAGGCCGGCGGCCTCGAGCGCGGCCTTCACGGCGGCGAAGTCGCCGGGCGCGGTCAGGACCTCGATCGCGCCGTCGTCGCCGGTCACCACATCCTCGGCGCCGGCTTCGAGCGCGACCTCCATCACCTTGTCCTCGCTGGTGCCGGGTGCGAAGACGAACTGCCCGCAGTGCTTGAACTGGAAGGCCACCGAGCCGTCGGTGCCGAGGTTGCCGCCATGCTTGCTGAAGGCGTGCCGCACCTCGGCGACGGTGCGCACGCGGTTGTCGGTCATGCAGTCGACGATCACCGCCGCGCCGCCGATGCCGTAACCCTCGTAGCGCACCTCCTCGTAGTTGACGCCCTCGAGGTTGCCGGTGGCCTTGTCGACGTTGCGCTTGATGGTGTCGGCGGGCAGGTTGGCGGCCTTGGCCTTGTCGATCGCCAGACGCAGCCGCGGGTTGGCATCGGGGTCGCCGCCGCCCTGGCGGGCGGCGACCATGATCTCGCGGATGACGCGGGTCCAGACCTTGCCGCGCTTCTCGTCCTGGCGGCCCTTGCGGTGCTGGATGTTGGCCCACTTGGAATGACCGGCCATGTCGGGCGGGGCGCTCGCGGCCCTCGTTCTCGTTCAGGGGCCGCGATTTTACCGGTGGCCACCTTGATCCCCGGCAGGCGGGACAGGCGTCCCGTGCCCGCCGCCCCCGGCGGCCGGTCCTGCGCTGCCGACGGGACCGCTGCCCGCATGCCGGGCCGGCCGAGTCGTCCGTAAATCCAGGGGTCGGCGCCGGTGCCGCCGAGACCAGCCAGGAGCCATGCCATGAGGACCCTCGAAGCCGACTACGCCTTCATTCGCGACCCCGACCGTCGCCGCGCTGCGCCCAGGCCGCTGCAACGCGTGGACCCCGCCGCCGAGGCGACGACGCCGATGCTTGCCCGCCCCCGGGCGCTGCCGGTGAGCGAGCGGCTGGTGTTCTGGGATTTCCCGTCGTCACCGTTCTGCGTCAAGGTGCGCTCGATCCTGCACTTCAAGGGCCTGAGCTTCGAGGCGGTGGACCCGATGCAGGCTGGCCGCTGGCGCGAGCTGCGCCGCCGCGGCATCGGCAAGGTGCCGGCGCTCGAGATCGACGGCCGCTTCGTCACCGACTCCACCGACATCGCGCACGAGCTCGACCGGCTGTACCCGCAACACCCGGTGCTGCCGGCCGACCGCCGCCACCGCGCCGCCTGCCACATGCTCGAGGACTGGGCCGACGAGGGGCTGTACTTCATCGGCCTGTACTACCTGTGGCTGCACCCGCAATCGCGCGGCGGCATGGCCGAACACTTCGGCAGCGACCTGCTCGGTCGCATCGCGTACCGGCTGTACCTGCGGCGCATCCGGGCCCAGGTTCGCGGCCAGGGCACCGGCCGCAAGAGCGCCGAGGCGGTCGAACGCGACCTCATGCGCCACCTCGACGCCGCCGAGTCGATGCTCGAAGGCCGCCGCTTCCTGCTCGGCAACGAGCCGCTGCTCGCCGACTTTGCGCTCTTCGGGCAACTGACGCTGCTGCTCGCCGCGCCGGCCAGCGCCGCACTGCTGCAACAGCGCGCGCCGCTGATGCGCTACATCGACCGCATGCGCCTGCAGGCCGCACCGCCGGCCGAGAAGCGCGCGGCCGCCCCGGTGCGGCGCGCTGCGTAGCGCCGCCGGCAATCGCTCGGGACGAGGGCCGCGCCGGCGGCCGCGGCAATGCTTGTTTGCACCGCCGTCAAGCAGGCGTTGCAGCACTCGGCGACGATGGGGCCCCTGTTGCCACCATCGCCGCCGCCCATGCTGATGCCCACCCGGGTCATCGCCGCCACCAGCACCGCCGCAGCGCTGGCCGCGTGCGGCGGCGGCGCCAGCGTCACCGAGCCGGTGCCCGGCCTGGCCGTCCGCGCGGCCGCGGCAGCGGCCACCGCCGAGCGGCACGGCGCCTGCGTCGACGCGCAGCCGTTCTACTGGTCGGTCGGCGACGCGACGGGGCGCCTGGCCTCGGGCCGTGCCGGCAACGCCGCGCCGCAGGCCGATACCGTGATGCCGATCGCGTCGGCGTCGAAGTGGCTTTTCGCGGCCTATGTCGCCGAGTTGCGCAGCGGCCAGCTGCTCGCCGCCGACATTCCGCTGCTCAACTTCACCAGCGGCTACACCGAGTTCGACTTCTGCCTGCGCGAGCAGACGGTCGCCGAGTGCCAGTCGCACCAGGGGCTTGTGATCCGCAACGGTGGCCACGCGAGCGCGCACGAAGGCCGCTTCTTCTACAGCGGCGGCCACATGCAGAGGCACGCCGTGCTGCTGGGGCTGGGGGGCGACAGCAACCCGGCACTGGCGGCGCGCGTCGGCCAGCGGCTCGGCATCGAGATCGCCTACACGCAACCGCAGCTCGCCGGCGGCGTGGCCACCAGCGCCGCGCAGTACGAGCGGTTCCTGCAGCGCGTCACCGCAAGGCAGTTGCACATCGCCGCGCTGCTCGGCGCGAACGCGGTGTGCACCGACCCCGTGAGCTGCCCGACGGCGGTCTCGTCGCCACTCGCCGGCAGCCTGCGGTGGCACTACGCGATCGGCCACTGGGTCGAGGACGACCCGTCGGGCGGCGACGGCGCCTTCAGCAGCGCCGGCGCGTTCGGCTTCTACCCCTGGGTCGACGCCGGCCGGCGCTGGTGGGGCGTGCTCGCACGCCACGAGACCGCCGGGCTCACCGGCGAGGGCCCCGACCAGCGCCCGGCCCGCGATTCCGCCGCTTGTGGCGCGCGCATCCGCGAGGCCTGGGTCAGCGGCCGCGTGCCGGATTGACGGTGGACGGCATGACAGCCGCCGACCTGCCGACCCTGCACCGGTGCTGACGCCGGTGCCGGGTTTGCCCGTCGCGGCGGCTTAGACTCCGGCGGCAGGACGGCCACCACAGGAGAGCGGCGCATGCCCGACCCCATCCACGTCGCCCAGCATGGCGACATCCGCTGCGAGCTGCTGCCGGCGCTGGCCAACCGCCACGGGCTGATCACCGGCGCCACCGGCACCGGCAAGACGATCACGCTGCAGACGCTGGCCGAGAGCTTCAGCAAGATCGGCGTGCCGGTGTTCATGGCCGACGTGAAGGGCGACCTCACGGGCATCACCCAGCGCGGGCAACTGTCGCCGAAGATCGCCAAGGTGATCGAGGAGCGCGGGCTGCCCGCCCCCGAGAGCATGGCCTGCCCGGCCTCGCTTTGGGACGTCTTCGGCGAGCAGGGCCACCCGGTGCGCGCCACCGTCTCCGACATGGGGCCGCTGCTGCTGGCGCGCATGCTCGCGCTCAACGAGACGCAGGCCGGCGTGCTGAACCTGGTGTTCAAGATCGCCGACGACCACGGCCTGCTGCTGCTCGACATGAAGGACCTGCGCGCGATGCTGCAGCATGTGGGCGACAACGCGAGCGCCTTCACCACCACCTACGGCAACATCAGCGCGGCCAGCGTCGGCGCCATCCAGCGCGGGCTGCTGCAGATCGAGGAGCAGGGCGGCGACAAGTTCTTCGGCGAGCCGATGCTCGACATCGCCGATTTCATGCAGACGGTGGACGGCAAGGGCGTCGTCAACATCCTCGCCGCCGACAAGCTGATGAACGCGCCGCGGCTGTACGCGACCTTCCTGCTTTGGATGCTCTCCGAGCTGTTCGAGTCGCTGCCCGAGGTGGGCGACCTCGACAAGCCGAAGCTGGTGTTCTTCTTCGACGAGGCGCACCTGCTGTTCAACGACGCGCCGAAGGCGCTGATCGAGCGCATCGAGCTCGTCGTTCGGCTGGTGCGCAGCAAGGGCGTCGGCGTCTACTTCGTGACGCAGAACCCGCTCGACGTTCCCGACACCGTGCTCGCGCAGCTCGGCAACCGCGTGCAGCACGCGCTGCGCGCCTTCACGCCGCGCGACCAGAAGGCGGTGAAGAGCGCCGCCGAGACGATGCGCGCCAACCCGAAGATCGCCGACATGGCGACCGCGATCACCGAGCTGGCGGTCGGCGAGGCGCTGGTCAGCTTTCTCGACGCGAAGGGCCGGCCGAGCGTGACCGAGCGCGTCTACGTGCTGCCACCGGGCAGCCAGATCGGGCCCATCACGCCCGAGCAGCGCAAGGCGCTGATCGCCAGCTCGCTGGTTGCCGGGGTCTACGAGAAGGCAGTCGACCGCGAGTCGGCCTACGAGAAGATCAAGGGCCGCGCCGAGGCCGGCGCGGCGCAGTCCGGCACGGCGCGTGCGCCCGCGGCACCGGCGCAGCTGCCCGGGCTGCCGGGCAGCGCACCGCCCGCCGAGGCCGGTGGCGGCATGCTCGGCGGCCTGAAGGAAGCGGTGTTCGGCCGCACCGGGCCGCGCGGCGGCCAGTACCCGGGGCTGGTCGAGAAGGCCGCGTCCTCGGCGGTGCGCAGCATTGGCTCGGCGGTGGGCCGCGAGATCATCCGCGGTGTGCTCGGTTCGCTGCTGGGCGGCAAGCGGCGGTGATGTGAGCCCCCACGCTCCCTGCCGGTCGCTGCCCCTGCAGGGCGCGCTGGCCGCAAGCGGCCAGCCGCTCGCCAGGCGGCGACAGCCCCCCGGACAGTCGCCGTCCGGGCTCGCCCCCGAGGAGGCTCTGCCGGCGGGCCAGCCGGGCCGGATCCGCGGCAATCCTCGGCCAGGGGGTTGCCGGTCGCGCCGATGCCGACGCTGATCGTCGCGAAGTGGCTGATCGCCGCCGGTATCGGCGCGGTGGCCGGCGTGCTGCTGGCGGCGCAGCTCGGTTTCTTCCGCGGGCCGGTGCCGGTGCAGCTGGGCGTTCGCGACGGCCGCTTCGCACCGCCCTCGAACACCCCCAACAGCGTCAGCAGCCAGGCCGACCTGTGGCCTGCGCACCCGCAGCGTGAATACGCGCGCATCGCGCCGCTGCCGGTGGCCGGCGGCGACGGGCCGGCAACGATTGCGAAGCTGAAGCTGCTGGCGGAGGCGATGGGCGCCCAGGTGGTCGAGCAGCGCGCCGACTACCTGTACCTGCGCTTCACGACGCGGCTGATGCGTTACGTCGACGATGCCGAGTTCTGGTTCGACCCCGCCGCCGGCGCCGTCCAGGTGCGCTCGGCGTCACGGGTCGGCCGGCGCGACTTCGGCGTCAACCGCGCGCGCATCGAGGCGCTGCGCAAGGGGCTGGCGGCAGGCTGACCGCCAAGGCGAAGCGGGCCATTGCCCGCCACGCCGCGCAAACGCACAAGCGCCCCGCATTCACGGGGTGGCTGCTTGGCATGCACCCGTAGCACATTCGGCCACCGAGGCCACGCCCGGGAGGATCCATGCGCGCGAGACATCTTCTGGCCACCGGGCTGCTCGCCTGGTGCGCGCTCGCCCAAGCCGGGGAGGTCACGTTGCCGGCCGTTCAGACCGGTGGCTTCTATGCCGACGGCGGAAAGAACAACGACCCGGCGTTCCAGAACTACTTCGTCGGCTACGGCACGACGCCCGGCTTCCCCCGCACCGGCGAACGGCGCAGCTTCTTCCACTTCGACCTCTCCTCGCTCGCTGGCGCAGGCCCGATCGTCTCGGCCACGATGCACCTGCGGCTGCCGTTCGGCGGGCTGATCTTCGGCGCTGGCCCTGGCGACCCGCTGGCCGGCCCGCTGCCGACCGATCCCACCGAGACCTTCTCGCTCGGGCTCGTGCACCTGCCGAGTGCGATCGTCACCAGTCCGTCGCTGAGCGGACCCGAGGTCATGCTGCTGTTCTCGCTGATGGACGACTTCGCGGTCGCGGCACCGACGGTGTTCGTCGACGGCGCGGGCCTTCCGGACCCCGGCGACGGTGGCCCGCCGATCGTCGCCATCGCGCTCGACGGCCTCGGGCTCGCCGAGCTGACAGCGCGGCTGGGCGGCGAGATCGTGCTCACGGGCTGGATGCCGAGCTGGAGCGAAGACTTCCGCACCGGCCCTGGTGGTGGCCTCGTCGAAGGCAGCGAACTGATCTTCGGGCTGACCGACGTGCACGCACTCGAGCTCCTGCGTCCGAAGCTGACGATCACCTTCCGCGACGCCGCCGCGGTGCCCGTGCCGCCGACAGCGGCGCTCGCCGCCCTCGCGCTCGGCCTTCTCGCCTGGCGCCGCCGGCGCCGCTGACGCCGCTCAGCGCCCGGCCAGCCGCTCGCGCGCATGCGCCGCGAGCGCGCCGAGCATCCCATCCACCGCGCGCTGCACACGCTCGAAGCCGGCGTTGGGCTGCAGCTGCGCGTCCATGTACAGCGAGCGCTTGATCTCGATCTGCAGCGCGTGGCGGCCCTCGGCCGGCCGGCCGGACGCGCGGATGATCTCGACGCCCTTGAACGGGTCGTTGCGTGCGACGCTGAAGCCGCTGCCGCGCAGCGAGCCTTCGATGACCGTGACCGTTGCCTCGTCGCAGGTGGTGCCATCGAGATTGCCGAGCACGAAGTCGGCGAGCGGCTTCACCGGCAGCCCGAGCTTGCGGTACGCGTCGTCGGGCATCGAGTGCGCGTTGATGTGCCAGCGTTTCGGCCAGCGCGCGGCGGCGGCATCGAGCACGCGGTTCAGGGCCTCGTGGTATGGCGCCCAGCAGCGGTCGATGCGCTGCTGCACCTCGGCCACCGAGAGCCGGCGGTCGTAGATCGGTCGGCCGTCCATAAGCCGCCAGACGAGGCCGATGCCGAGTTCGGTCTTGCGCCCCGGCGTCACCGGCCCCGGCCAGGGGGCGTCGAGCAGCTCGGCGTCGATGTCCTCGAGGCTGCGATTGGGGTCGATGTAGGCGCGCGGGAAACGCGCCGCGAGCAGCGTGCCGCCGTGCTTCGGAATGCTGCCGAACAGGCGGTCGACCCAGGTGTCCTCGCCGCCGCGCAGCTTCTCCGGCGGCAGCACGCTGCCGAAGTCGGCCGGGTAGTCGGTGCCGCTGTGCGGCGAATCGACGACCAGCGGCAGCGCTTCGGCCTCGGGCAGGCCGAGCGTGTAGGCGGGGTGGGTCACTGGCGTACCTTCGGGCTGCGCCCTCCGGCATTCGCCCTTGGGGCGGCCCGGCAGGCTGATGCGGCGATCCTACGCCCGGCATCGCCGCCGCCATGTGCCCGGCCAGGGCACGGGATTCGAGTCTCTCGAGTGATCCGGCTTTGCCGGGCAACTTGGTCCCCGTGGGGGGCGGGCCGGGCTGGCCCGGCCCTGGGGGTGCTCAGTCGCCCTTCAGCGCCTGCGCCGTCTGCCAGGTGTCGACGCGGTGGCGGAAGCGCCGGACCTTGCCGGCATCGTCGAAGTGCCAGATGTGCACGGCCTCGGGTTCGATCACTTCCTTGCCGGTGGCCTCGACGACGAAGCGCACGTCGACGAGGTCGACCACCGTGCGGTCGTCGCCGAAGAACTGCCTCGGCTCGAACTGCGTCAACCGGATCGCACCCAACGCCTGGAAGAACGCCGGTACGTTGGCGCGCCCCTTGATGGTCTGCAGCCAGGGCGCGGGGTTGGGGAAGGCGTTGTACTCCCACTCCACGTCGTCGGCGAGGTGGGCCAGGATGGCCGGCACGTCGCCGCGGCCGAAGGCGGCATAGATCTGCTGCACGGTCTCGATCGGGGTCATCTCTCGTCTCCTTCGTATCAGGATGCGAGCCGCATCGCCGGCGGCTCGGCGGCAGCACGCGGGCGGTAGCCGCGCACTTCGATGTCGTGTTTGTCCTCGGCGGCTGCGGCCGCGACCTCGCGTCGGATCTGGCCCACCAGCAGCGGCCGGATCAGCGCCCCCACCACCGGCGGCAGCGGCAGCCGGATGCGGATCTGCACGTCGGTGCCGGCGGCGCCGCCGCGTGCCTCGGGCGTGAAGGTGAAGCGCAGGCTGCCGCCCTTGTTGAAGCCTTCGATCGACGTGTCGACCATGGTGCCGTCGGGCTCGAACTCGCGAACGAAGACGTCGCGCTGGCGGATGCCGAGCAGCGTCACCTGCTGCACGTAGCGGGCGCGCTTGCCGTTCTGCTGCAGCACCTCGAAGCGCAGCTTCGGGTGCACGTCGGTGGCGATGTGGTGCTGCAGGTCGGCGAACTGCGAACGCACCGTGTCCAGCGGTGCGGCGATCCATTCGTGGTGGGTGACTTCGGCGTAGCGCATCGCGGTTGCTCCGGGCGGCGGTTGTCGGCGAGGTCTACGGCGCGGCTGCCGGCCGGGATGCATCCCGGGCGCGATGTCCGCGTACGGCGCAGGGTTATGCCGATCCGGCGGCGGCGGCGCCGCGTAGCCCGGGAACAGCGGGCTTCACCGCCCCCGCCAGCAGCCGCCGATGTTCGCCACCGCCACCCCCTCCCTCCGCCCCGGGCCGCTGGTGCATCTGCTAACGTTGCCGCCCCTGCCACCGCCACCCGCACGCCGGATGAGCCCGACGGCCAGCCGCCGCGACCCTGCCCCTCGCGCCCCCGAACCCGCCACGCCCGCGGCCCCGGCTGCAGTGCTGCCGGACGAGGCGCGGGTGAGGCGCGACGCCGAACTGGCCTCGCTCGTGCAGGCTGCCGCCGATGGCGACTGCACCGCCTTCGAGGCCTTTTACGACCGCACGCTCGGCTACGCGCAGGCGGTGGCCGGCCGGATGCTGCACGGCGCCGATCTCGAAGACCTGCTTGCCGACGCCTACTTCGAGGCCTGGCGCTGCGCAGCGCGATTCGATGCCGCGCGCGGCAGCGCCGTCACCTGGCTGTTGACGATCGTTCGCAGCCGCTCGCTCGACCAGCTGCGCCACCGCGCAGCGCGGCCCGAGACCGCCGATGCCGAGGCCGCCGACCTGCGCGCCGACGAGGGCGCCGATCCGGTCGACGCGCTGTGGCGCCGCCAGTCCGGCCAGCGGCTGCACGCCGCACTCGCCGGGCTCGACGCCCGCGAGCGCTGGACACTCGGGCTGGCTTACTTCCACGACCGCTCGCACAGCGAGATCGCCGCCATCACCGGCATGCCGCTCGGCACCGTGAAGTCGCTGCTCTCGCGCGCACAGGCCAAGCTGCGGCAGATGCTGGGTGCCGGCACGGAGCCGCGAACATGAGCCCGCCGGACCGCCCCAAGGGCGAGTTCCGGAGGGCGCAGCCCGAAGGTACTTCTGTGAGCCCCGAAGACCTCAACCGCGACGACGAGCCGGCGCTGCCCGAAGACCTCGCCGCGCTGATCGACGAGGCGATCGAACCGGTGCCGCTGCCGCGCGCCGCGCACCAGCGCATCAAGCAGCGCGTCCTGCGCCGCATCGCCGGCCTGACGACACCGGCCCACCTGACGCTTGCCGCCCCGCAAGGCCAGTGGCAGCCGTTCGACCAGGGCGTGCAGATCAAGGTGCTGCACGAGAGCGGCGGCGTGATGTCGTACCTGCTGCGGCTCGACGCCGGCGCCTCGCTGCCGCCGCACCGCCACCCGGTCGACGAGGAATGTGTCGTGCTCGAAGGCGACATCCGCATCGGCGACCTGCACCTGCACGCCGGCAGCTTCCACCTCGGCCGACGCGACGTGCTGCACGACCGCCTGTCCACCGACGGCGGTGCGGTGATCTTCCTGCGCGGCGCCACGCCCGAGGTCGCGCACCTGGTCTGACGGCGGCCTCCGGTCGCCGTCGCCCCGCGCTGCGAAGAGGCTCCGGGCGCCGACGTTTCGCGCCGCCGGGCGACGCTTCACGACACCGGTCCCCGTTTCGTCGCAGCCCTGCTGCCGCACCGCGGCCAGGCGCCGAGCATGCGCTCCCGACATCCATCCAGGAGAGCGCGATGCCCCGACAACCCGCATCCCCCCCGACCACCCGCGCCGCCGCCGCGGGGTTGACCTCGGCCACGCTGCTGCTGGCCCTGGCCAGCCTCAGCATCTACCTGCCCGAGGCCGCGGCGCAGCCGCCGGGCGCGGCGGTGCTGCCCGCCGCCGGCGCGGCCAGCACGCCTTTCGAAACCGCCGTCGTGCGATTCCGCCACACCGCGGCCGGCCAGTCCGACGCCATCGATGACGCCGTGCGGCGCTTCGACGCGCTGCTGGCCCAGGACCCGGCCGACCCGGTGCTGCGCGCCTACGCCGGCGCCGCGCAGGCGATGCGCGCGACGACGACGCTGCTGCCGTGGCGCAAGCTCGGCCATGCCGAGGACGGCCTGGCGCAGATCGACAAGGCGCTGGCGATGCTCGGCAGCGGCACGCCGGCCTCCGGCCACCGCGGCGTGCCATCGGCGCTGGAGACGCGCTTCGTCGCCGCCAACACCTTTCTCGCGGTGCCGTCGTTCATGAACCGCGGCGAACGCGGCCGCCGGTTGCTCGAAGAGATCCTGACGAGCCCGCAGTTCGAGACCTCGCCGCTGGACTTCCGCGCCGCGGTGTGGCTGCGCGCGGGCACGCTGGCGGTGCACGACAAGCGCGAAGCCGACGCCCGCCGCTGGTTCGACAAGGTGGTGGCCAGCGACGCGCCGCAGGCGGCCAGCGCGCGCTCGGCGCTGAAGGGACTGTGAGATGAAGCCCCCACGCTCCCTCCCGGTCGCTGCGGGCATGGAGCCCCCACGCTCCCTACCGGTCGCTGCGGGCATGGAGCCCCCACGCTCCCTCCCGGTCGCTGCCCCCCAAGGGGGCTTTGCTGGCGGACCGGCGGAGCCGGATCCGCGGCAATCCTCGGCCGGTCCGCGGCCATTCACGACCGGCTCGAGGCTTCCGCCGGTGCTGCGCCTGCGCGGCGTGCACAAGACCTACCGCCTCGGCCAGCATGTGGTGCCGGCGCTGCAGGGCGTCGACCTCGAGCTGCACGAGGGCGAGATGCTCGCGCTGACGGGCCCTTCGGGCAGCGGCAAGAGCACGATCCTCAACCTCGCCGGCCTGGTCGACCGCGCCGACGCCGGCGAGGTCACGCTGCGCGGCCGCGAAGTCACCAGCCTCGACGAGACTGCGGCGACGCTGCTGCGCCGCGACGCGATCGGCTTCGTGTTCCAGGGCTTCAACCTGGTGCCGGTGATGACGGTGGCCGAGAACGTCGACTACCCGCTCTTCATCGCCGGTGTCGCGCCCGCCGAGCGCCGGGCGCGGGTGGCGGCGATGCTCGCCGCGGTCGGGCTCGACGCCCACGCCGAACACCGCCCGGACGCGCTCTCCGGCGGCCAGCGCCAGCGGGTGGCGATCGCACGCGCGCTGGTCAAGCAGCCGGCGCTGGTGATCGCCGACGAGCCGACCGCGAACCTCGATTCGGCCACCGCCGACCAGGTGCTCGAGCTGATGCGCGCGCAGGGCCACGCGCGGCGTGCCGCCTTCCTGATCGCCACCCACGACGAGCGGCTGCTCGCGCGCTGCGACCGCGTGCTGCGGCTGCGCGACGGCCGCATCGCTGCGGCACCGTCGGCGGTTCGCCCCGCCGCCACCGAGGAGGTCTCCGCATGAACACCCACCTCGCCCTGCTTCGCTGGCTGCGCTTCGCGGCCGCCAACGCGCTGCGCAACCGCCGCCGCTCGGCGGTGACGGCCGGCATCACCGCGCTCGGCACCGCGGCGATCCTGCTCGCCGGCGGCTTCGCGATCTACACCTACCAGGCGCTGGCCGAGTCGTCGGCGCGCACCACCGGGCACCTCGTGATGGCCAAGCCCGAGCAGTTCACCCGTGACGAGGACGTGCCGCTGCAGCATGGCCTCTCGGGCTGGGCCGACATGCGCCGGAAGCTGCTGGCCGATGACGCGGTTCGCCAGGTGCTGCCGCGGGTCGAGTTCAGCGGCCTCGTCAGCAACGGCGACAAGAGCACGGTGATGGTCGCCGCCGGCATCGACCCCGACGCCGAGTTCGCGATCAAGGGGCCCTTCCTCGCGCTTCGCGACGGTCGTGTGCTGACCTCGGCCGACCGCCAGCAGGTGATGCTCGGCGAGGCCCTGGCGCGCAGCCTGAAGGCCGCACCCGGCAGCTCTCTGACGCTGCTGGCCAGCACCACCGACGGGGCGCTGAACGCGATCGACGTCACCATCGCCGGCACCGTCTCCACCGGTGTCCCGGAGCTCGACAAGCGGCTGGTCTACACCGACCTCGCCAGCGCCCAGAAGCTGCTGGCGAGCGACCGCGTCTCGAGCCTCGGCGTCTTCCTCGACCGCATGGCCGCGACCGCGGCGGCGCGTGAGCGTGTGCAGGCGGTCTGGCCTGCGCTGGCGGTGCAGACCTGGGACGAGCAGGCGGTCTTCTACCGCAGCGTGAAGGCGCTCTACAACCGCATCTTCGGCGCGCTCGGCGTCATCATCGGCGTCATCGTCGTCTTCGTCGTCACCAACGCGATGGCGATGGCGGTGATCGAACGCACGCGCGAGATCGGCACGCTTCGCGCGCTCGGTACGCTGCCGGCGCAGCTGGTGCGCAGCTTCGCGCTCGAAGGCTTCGTGCTCGGCGGTGGCGGCGCGCTGCTCGGTGTGCTGCTGGCGCTGGCGGTCACCGGTGCGCTGCTCGTCTTCCCGGTGCAGATGCCGCCACCGCCCGGCCGCAGCGCCGGCTACCCGCTGCAGATCGCCTTCGACGGCACCCTGTATCTCGCGACGCTGGCCGCGATGCTCGGCCTGGCCACCGCCGCCTCGGCCTGGGTGGCGCGGCGCACGGTGCGCAAGCCGATCGTCGATGCGCTCGCCCACACCTGACCTCACCTCATTGCGCGAAGGATTCCGAGATGAAGACCCCGCTGCTCGCGGCCGCGCTCGCCTGCGTGCCGCTGCTGGCCACCGCCAGCGCCGACGTCGCTGCGATGCTGAAGTCCGCCGACCGCTACCGCACCGGCGCCGAACACCTGCAGGTCGAGACCCAGGTCACCGTGCTGCAGCGCGACGGCAGCCTCGACAAGGAGCGCCGCTACACGGTGTTCGTTCAGCCGCAGCGCAAGTCGCTGGTGCTGATGCGATCGCCGGCCGAGGCTGGCCAGAAGGTGCTGATGCTCGGCGACGACTTCTGGCTGCTGCTTCCCGGCAGCCAGCGGCCGCTGCGAATCACGCCGACGCAGAAGCTGCTCGGCGACGCCTCCACCGGCGACATTGCGACGCTCGCCTGGGCCGACGACTACAGCGGTCGCCTCGTCGGCGACGAGCCCTGCCCGGCCCCCGACGAGCGCCGCGCCTGCGTGCACCTGGCGCTGCAGGCGGCACGCAAGGGCGTCAGCTACCAGCGCATCGAGCTGTGGCTGGGCAAGGTCCGCCACGAGCCGGTGGCTGCCGAGCTGTACGTGCACTCCGACAAGCTCGCCAAGCAGGCGCGCTTCGTGATGGACGCTTCGTCGGCACAGGTCGACCAGATGGTGCTGATCGACCGGCTGGGATCGAACAAGGAGACGCGTGTTCGCTACCTCGCCCGCACGCCGAAGCAGGTGCCCGAGAACTGGCTGAATCCGATGTTCCTGGCGCGCAACCCGTCCCTGGAATGAGCGCCCACGCCCCCTCTCGGTCGCCGGCCGGCCTCGCCCCCGAGGTGGCCTTGCCGGCGGACCGGCGGAGCCGGATCCGCGGCAATCCTGGGCTGTCCGGCTTCCTGCGGCGCGGCACCAAAGTGATCACCGTCGGCGTCGTGGCGATTGCCGCACTGTCCGAAGCGATGCCGGCACTCGCCGACGAAGCCCCCGCACACAGCGCCGATGCGCGGGCCGAGGTCACGCTGCGAGGCGATGCACGCAGCGCCAACGCGTCGGGCCCGCTGGCCGCGGCCGAGCGGCTGCAGCCGGGCACCGCAGCGCCACCGAGCGACGGCCTGATCGTGCAGGCCGAGCTTCGCAACACCTGGCGGACGAAGGCCTTCGGCCCCGGCGTCGCGCTCGGCGCCAATGTGCTGCTGGCGAGCGAGCGCACCGGCGCGCGCTGGCGCGGCGCGAGCCGCGTCAACGAGCTGCAGGCCTCGCTCGACCTCGGCGCCTGGCAGGCGAGCGCGGGCAAGAAGGTGCTCGGGTGGGACGTCGGCTACGGCTTCCGCCCCAACGATGTCGTGCAGCAGCAGGAGCGGCGCACGCTCTTCGGCCAGACGCCCGAGGGGCGGCCGCTGGTGCAGCTGGAGCACTTCGACGCCGAGTCGGCACTCTCGCTCGTCTGGGTCAACCCCGAGCGCTGGCGCGACGATGCCGACCAAGCGCGCGGCGCGCGCGAGAGCGCTTTCGCCGCGCGTGCCTACCGCCGCGCCGGCGCGGCCGACTGGCACTTCTTCGCCCGCCACGGCCGCCACACCGGTGCCAGCACCGGCGCCGCGGTGTCGTGGGTGGCCGACGACGCCACCGAGCTGCATGCATCGGCGCGCGCCTTCGAGCGCCACGACCGCTGGAACGACGGCGGCGCTGCCGCGGGCGCGTTGCTGCACGCGAGCCCTTGGGCGATGGCCACCGGCGGCGGCGGCGTCTCGTGGCTGGCGGGCGGGCAATGGACCGGCGAATCGCGAATCGGCGTGCTGGCCGAAGCCTGGCACGATGCCACCGCACCGTCGGATCGCGACTGGTCGCGCTGGCGCGACCGCAACCGCGCTCTTGTCGCGATGCAAAGCGCGCCGGCCGCGGCCGTGGCCGGCAACCTCGCGTGGCAGGCCACACCGCTGGCCGGCAGCCTGCGCCGAGACAACCTCTTCCTGCGCCTGTCGTGGTCCGAGTCGCCCTGGCAGCTGTCGCTCGACGCGCTGTGGCAGCCGGCTGACCGCGGCCGCGTTGTCACCGCGGCGCTGCAATGGCAGGGCGACCGGCTGCGCATCGACGCCGCGTGGCGCCATTTCGGCGGCCCCGCCGGTTCGCTGCTGGCACAGCTGCCGGTGCGCGGCACCGTGCTGCTCGCAGCCAGCCTGGCACTGTGAATCCTTGAGGACGGCCCCGATGGCGATCTCTCTGCTGCGCCCGCTGCTCCTGGCCTGCACCTGGGCAAGCGCCTCCTTGGCCGCAGCCGCGGTCGGGCTGACGACGTTGCCCGGGCTCGACGACGACGGCCCGGTGACCGTCTTCCACCCCACCGAAGCCGCCGCGACGACGTTGCAGCGCGGTCCGTTCACGCTGCGCGCGGCGGCCGACGCGGCGCCGGCACGCGGCAACGGGCGGCTGGTGGTGCTGTCGCACGGCTCGGGCGGGTCGCCCTGGCCGCAGTCGGAGCTGGCCGCCGCGCTCGTCAATGCCGGCTTCGTGGTCGCGATGCCCGACCACCGCGGCGACAACTGGCAGAGCACTGCCGACGCCGGCCCGGTGGCCTGGCGTCGGCGCCCGCAGGAGGTCTCGCGCGCGATCGACGCCGTGCTTCGCGACCCGCGCTTCGCGCCTCTGCTCGACGCGCAGCGCGTCGGTGTCTTCGGCTTCTCGGCCGGCGGCCACACCGCGTTGTCGCTGGCCGGCGGCCGCTGGTCGACGCAGCGCATGCGCAGGCACTGCGCCGCCCACCTCGACGACGACTTCGCAGCGTGCACCGGCGGCTTCCTGCTCGACGGCGGCTGGGCCGACGGCATCAAGCGGCTGGTCGCGCGGCTGCTGATCCCGATGCATGTCGCCGACGACGAGACGCCGCAGGCGCACCGCGACGAACGCATCGCGGCGGTGGTGGCCGCGGCGCCCTGGGCGGCCGACTTCGACCCCACGTCGCTCGCCACGCCGCCGGTGCCGCTGGCGCTGATCGAGGCGCCGCTCGACCGCTGGCTGCTGCCGCGGTTCCACAGCGGCGCGGTGCTGCGCGCCTGCACACGATGCGAGACGATCGCCGCACCCGCCGATGCCGGCCACGGCGCGCTGCTCGGCCCGCTGCCGCCGGCGCTGCCCGGATGGCTGCGGGCGCTGCTCGACGACCCGCCGGGCTTCGACCGCGCAGCACTGCCGGCGATGCACCGGCGCATTGCCGACTTCTTCGTCCGCCGCCTCGGGACCACGTCCTCGCCGACCCCCGGCTCCTAGAATCCGCCACGCATGCCCGCCCCGCTCAACCCCGACGAGATCGACCGCCTGGCGCGCAAGCGTGCCGGCGCCAAGCTCGGGTGGTACTTCCACGCCGCGATCTACGTGCTCGTCAACCTCGGGCTGTGGCTGGTCTCGAACCAGGGCTTCGGCACCCGCGGCTGGTCGGTCTACCCACTGCTCGGCTGGGGCCTGGGGCTGCTGCTGCACGGCGCTTCGGTGTGGCTGATCGGCGCCGGCAGCGGGCTTCGCGAGCGTCTGGTCGCAAAGGAACGTGAGCGGCTCGAGCGCGACCAGCGCCGATGAACACCATCGACTGGATCGCCAAGCTGCGGCACCTGCTGCAGACGCTGGCCTTCTGCCTGACGATCGCCGCGTTGCAGGCCTTCTTCATGGAGATGCCGTACTGGGTGCCGGCCACCTACTCGACGGCGATCGCGGGGCTGAGCTGGGTGTTGATCGACTTCGGCCGCCACGCCTTCCCGTCGGCGCGGGAGACCGGCTGGCCTGCCGGCGCCGCGGGGTTGCTGCTTCCGGCGCTCGGGCTCGTCGCCGGTTTTCTCGGCGGCACCATGATCGGCGACTGGTTCTGCGGCTACGACTCCTTCTCGGCGACGCGGCGGCCGCGGCTGCTGGTGTCGGTCACGATCTCGGCGTTGGCCGGCATGGTCATCACCTATTACTTCTACAGCGTCAACCGCGGCCGCTACCTCGAGCAGCGCATGGTGCAGGCGCGACGCGAGGCCGCCGAGATGCAGCTCAAGCTGCTCGAATCGCAGCTCGAGCCGCACATGCTCTTCAACACGCTGGCCAACCTGCGCGTGCTGATCGGCATCGACCCGCCGCGTGCGCAGGCGATGCTCGACCGGCTGATCGCGTTCCTGCGCTCGACGCTGCGCGCCGCGCGCGCGCCGCAGCACCCGCTGAAGAGCGAGTTCGACCGCCTTGGCGACTACCTCGCCTTGATGCAGCTGCGCATGGGCGAGCGGCTGCAGGTGCGGCTGGACCTGCCCGCCGATCTCGAGGGTGCTCCGGTGCCGCCGCTGCTGCTGCAGCCGCTGGTCGAGAACGCGATCAAGCATGGCCTCGAGCCCAAGGTCGACGGCGGGCGCATCGAGGTGCGCGCGCGCCACGAGGGCGGCGAGCTGGTGCTCGACGTCGAGGACACCGGCGTCGGGCTCGCCGACGCGGCCGGCAGCGGCGACGACGGCGGTGTCGGCGTGCAACTGGTGCGCGAGCGGCTCGCCACCTGGGCCGGCGAGCGGGCCGCGCTGACGCTGCACGCCGCCACCGGCGGCGGCACGCTGGCGCGCCTGCGGCTGCCGCTGACGCCCGGAACACAGCCGGCGTGACGACGAAGGAACCTTGATGCCGAGCTGCCTGATCGCCGAAGACGAACCGCTGCTCGCCGCGGGGCTGCGCGCCGACCTCGCCGCGCTGTGGCCCGAACTGACGGTGGCAGCGACGGTCGGCGACGGCGCGAGCGCGGTCGAGCGCACGCTCGCGCTGGCGCCCGACGTCGTCTTCCTCGACATCCGCATGCCCGGCAGCAGCGGCCTCGAGGCCGCGACCATGCTCGCCGAGGACTGGCCCGACGGCCGTGCCTTCCCGCTGCTCGTCTTCGTCACCGCGTACGACCAGTACGCGCTCCAGGCCTTCGACGCGCAGGCGGTGGACTACCTGGTGAAGCCGGTCGAGCCACCGCGGCTCGCCGCCTGCGTGCAGCGGCTGAAGGCGCGGCTGGCCGACCGGGTGCCGCATGGCGACTCGATCGCACAGGCGGTCGAGCAGCTGCGCGCCCTGCTCGGCCCGTCGCCGGCCGGCACCCCGGCGGCGACGGCGGCGCCCCGGCTCGAGGTCATCCAGGCCCAGGTCGGCGCCGTCGTCCACCTGGTTCCGGTCGAAGAGGTCGTGTACTTCGAGGCCGCGGACAAGTACGTGCGCGTGATCACCGCCGAGCGTGAACACCTGATCCGCCTGTCGCTGCGCGAGCTGCTGCCGCAGCTCGACCCGGCGCGCTTCTGGCAGGTGCATCGCGGCACCGTCGTGCAGGCGCGGCTGATCGCGAGCGCGAAGCGCGAGGAGACCGGCAAGGTCACGCTGACGCTGAAGGGCCGGCCGGAGAAGGTGGTGGCCAGCCGGCTCTACGCCCATCTCTTCAAGGGCATGTAGCCGAAACCGCAGCCGGGGCTCAAGCCCGGGAAGTAGCGGCCGAAAACTCCCTACATCCGGCCCACGGGCTGGAGCGGGGGAGGTGAGACTTCCCGACACCGGCTCCCGATGGCAGTACGAGCTGCCGGTGACTCTCCCGAGTCAACTTCGTCCGTTTCGAACAGGAGCCCCCATGCGCAAGCCCATCGCCGCCCCGCTCGCCGCAGCCGCCCTCGCGGCCTGCTTCGCCACCCCCGCCGCCGCCACCGCGGTCGACGGCATCAGCGCCGCCGAGGTGAAGATCGGCATGGTCAACGTGCAGAGCGGCCCCGCTTCCGGCCTGGGCAAGGGCATGCGCGCCGGCGCCGAGGCGGTGTTCAAGCAGGTCAACGCCAAGGGCGGCGTGCACGGGCGCAAGATCAACCTCGTCGTCGGCGACGACGGCTACGAGCCCAACCGCGCCGTCGACGAGACGCTGAAGATGATCGAGCAGGAGAAGGTCTTCTCGCTCTTCGGCTACGTCGGCACGCCCACCGGCAACGCGGTGCTGCCGATCGTCAAGGAACTCGACGTGCCGCTGGTGGGCCTCTTCACCGGCGCGATGACGCTGCGCCAGCCGGTCACCAAGCAGGTCTTCAACGTGCGCGCCAGCTACGACGACGAAGCGGAGACGCTGGTCGCGCACTTCCTGGCCAAGGGTGCGAAGTCGGTGGCGGTGTTCTACCAGGACGACGGCTTCGGCCTCGCGGTGCTCTCGGGTACCGACAAGGCGCTGAAGAAGCGCAACATGCAGATCGCCGCGAAGAGCACCTTCCAGCGCAACACACTGGCCGTGAAGGCCGGGCTGGCGGCGATGCTCGAAGCCAAGCCCGACGCGGTGGTGATGGTCGGCCCCTACGCGCCGCTGGCCGCGTTCATCAAGGAAGCGCGCGCCGCCGGGCTGAAGTCGCAGCTGGCCACGGTCTCGTTCGTCGGCACCGACAACCTCGTCGCCGAGGTCGGCAAGGACGGCGACGGCGTGCTGATCTCGCAGGTGGTGCCCTTCCCCGAGGACAACGACCTGCCGATCCAGCGTGAGTGCCGCGAGGCGCTGCAGGCCACCGGCGAGAAGCTCGGCTTCGTCAACTTCGAGGGCTGCATCACCGCCAAGGTGCTGGTGGCGGCGCTCGAGCGCGCCGGCAAGGAGCCCGAGCGCGCGGCGCTGGTGAACACGCTGCGTGGCATGAACGGCGTCGACCTCGGCGGCATGAAGCTCGCGTTCGGCGAGAGCAACCACCAGGCGCTGTCCGACGTCTTCCTGACGCAGATCCGCGACGGCAAGATCGCCAAGATCCGCTGACGCGCCGCCCGCCCGACCTCGCGTTCCTCCCATGAAGATCGCCCACCGCCTGCTGGCGTTGTCGGCGTTGTCGGCGGCCGGTCTGGCGCTGGTGGCCGGCGTCAGCTACTTCGCCGTCACCTCGATCCAGCATGACCTGCAGAGCCTGACGCTGCGCGCCGCGCCGCTGCAGACCAAGACCTTCGAGGTGCAGGAGCGCACCGAGCGGCTGCTCGGCGCGCTGCTGCGGCTGTCGCTGGCGCAGAACAAGGACGACGCCGCGCGGTCGCTGGCCGCCGCCGACGCCGACGCGAAGGCGATCGCGCAGCTGCGCGGCGAGATCCGCGCGCTCGACCCCAAGGCCGCCGGCGAGCAGGCCGACTTCGGCGCCGCGCAGGCCGAGATCGCCCGCAACGTCGACAAGCGCCTGGCCGACGTCGACTCTTACAAGCAGGAGACCGACAGCGCGCGCCAGGCGCTCGAACGCGCCGAGAAGGCGGTTGCGGTGACACGCCAGGCGGTGCAGCAGATCGGCGTCGACGCCGGCAAGGCCGCCGACGCGGCGCAGGATGCGTCGCGCCGGCTGGCCCACGCGATGAAGCTCGCGCTGTCGGCGCAGAGCCGGCTGAAGGAAGTGGCGGTGGTGGTCAGCGAGGCCGACCTCGCGACCAACCGCTTCCGCCTCTCGCCGCTGAAGGACAAGTTCAAGAGCCCCACCGACAGCATCCTGCGGCTGGAGGCCGAACCCGGCAGCGACGACGTGCTGAAGGAGACCCGCACCGTCGCGGGCACCATCCACGACCTGGCGACGCGCGACGGCACCGGCCTGCTTGCGCTGCGCGCCGCGGTGCTGGCGGCCAAACCCGAAGCCCGCGCCGAGGCCGAGGCCGCGTACCAGAAGCAGCGCCGCGCGGTGCTGGCGCCGGTGGACGAGCAGGTGACCAAGCTCGGCGCGGTGCTCGACACCACCGAGGTGCAGGCGGTCAAGCAGCGCCAGGCGCTCGAGGCGGCGCTGAAGCTGCGCAACGAGCCCGGCGGCGTGGTCGCGACGAGCGAGGACGTCTCGCTCGCGATCCGCGACATGGTGGGCAGCCTGAGGCTGCTGATGCTGGCCGCCGGCGAAGCCGACGCGGCCGCCGCGCGCGAAGGCCTGGGCAAGCTCGGCGACAAGCTCGCTGCCGACATGAACACGATGAAGGCCGGCCTCGTGAAGATGGGCCGCCCGCAGCTTGCGCAGCAGGTCGACGGCGCGCTCGAGGCGCTGGCCAGCGTTCGCGGCTCGATCGACAAAGTGGCCGCGAGCAAGCAGCAGCTGCTGGCCAGCGAAGCGCAGATGGCCGCCTCGCTGGCGCAACTGAAGGCACTCGCCGCACGCCAGGCCAGCCTCGGCGAGGAACAGGTCAAGCGCATGCGAACGCTGCAGAGCGAGGTGGTGTCGGCGGTCGACCAGCGGGTGCAGTCGTCGCTGGCCGGCATCCTCGGCATCGCGGGGGCCATCGTTGTCGCCGGCGGCCTGCTGTCGTGGCGCATCGTGCGCACGATCACCCAGCGCCTCGGCGCCGCGGTGCGCGTCGCCGAGCAGGTGTCGAAGGGCGAGCTGGTGCAGGTGCCCGAAGTGAAGGGCAACGACGAGACCGCGCGGCTGATGTCCTCGCTCGGCTCGATGGTCGGTACGCTGACCGGCATCGTATCCGGCATCCGCGGCGCCGCGGTGCAGATCCACGCCGGCTCCGGTGAGATCAGCCAAGGCAACCACGACCTCTCGGGCCGCACCGAGCAGCAGGCGGCGCAGCTGCAGCAGACGGCGGCGTCGGTCGAGGAACTCACCGCCACCGTGAACCGCAATGCCGAATCGGCGCGCACCGCGCGCGAGCTGGCGGCGCAGGCCAGCGTGGTCGCTGCCGAGGGCGGCGAACGTGTCGGCCGGGTGGTGGCGACGATGGCCGAGATCGAAGGCTCGTCGCGGCAGATCGGCGAGATCGTCGGCGTCATCGACGGCATCGCGTTCCAGACCAACATCCTGGCGCTCAACGCCGCGGTCGAGGCGGCGCGCGCCGGCGAGCATGGCCGCGGCTTCGCGGTGGTGGCCGCCGAGGTGCGCACGCTGGCACAGAAGAGCGCCGAGGCGGCGCGCCAGGTGAAGGGCATCGTCGACCAGAGTGTCGGCACCATCAGTGGTGGCTCGACGCTGGTCAACGGCGCCGGCCAGACGATGCAGGAGATCGTTCGCCAGGTCGAACGGGTCAACGCGCTGATCGCCGAGATCGCCTCGGCCAGCGAGCAGCAGGCGGCCTCGGTGGGCGAGGTCGGCACCGCGGTGCAGACGCTCGACGCGCTGACGCAGCAGAACGCGGCGCTCGCCGAGCAGAGCAGCGCCGCCGCCGCCAGCCTGAGCCGGCAGGCCGAGGGGTTGAACGAGGCGATCGCGGTCTTCCGGCTGCAGCAGCAGGACGCCTGACCCCCTCGCCGGCGGCGCGTGCCGCCGGCGACTCCCCGCACTCCCGGCGGCGCAAGCCAGCGCAGACACGTCGGATGGCCGGTGCGCGAACCGCCGGCGACGTCTCGCGCCTCCGCCCCGCCGCTTCGTCGGCGCTGCCGCCACGCCGTCGCACCTCGGCTGATGGCGCGCAACTCGCCTCCTAGCATGGCTTCCATCGCAGGCCACTCGCCTGCCCGGGAGGCCCGAGATGAACCCCTTCGCCCGCCTGCTCGCCGACCACCCGCTGGTCTTCTTCCACCTCGCCACCGCGTCCGCGGCGCTGGTGCTCGGCATCGTCATCATGACGCGCCGCAAGGGCACCGGCAGCCATCGCGTGCTCGGCTGGGCCTGGGCGGCAGCGATGGGCAGCACCGCGGTGGCGAGCGCCTTCATCCGCGACTACCGGATGCCCAACCTCTTCGGCTACACGCCGATCCACTCGCTGACGCTGCTGGTGGCGGTGATGCTGCCGCTGGCGATCTGGTTCGCCCGCAGCGGCCGCATCCCGGCCCACCGCAGGACGATGCAGGGCATGTTCTTCGGCGCCTGCGTCGTCGCCGGGCTCTTCACGCTGCTGCCCGGGCGCTTCCTCGGCCAGCTGGTTTGGCAGCAGCTCGGGGTGCTGGCCTGAAGGTCCGCGCCGGGCGACCAACCCCGGCCGATAAAATTCCGCGATGCCCGCCGACCCCCGCGACGACCGCAAGCCGAGCCCGAACTTCCTGCGCTCGATCATCGAGCGTGACCTCGCCGACGGCACCTACGCGCAGCGCCGCTGGGGTGGCAGCCCGGGCGACGCCGCGCACCACGCCGCCGGCGGACCGGACCCGGCCCGGATCCGCACCCGCTTCCCGCCCGAGCCCAACGGCTACCTGCATGTCGGCCACGCGAAGAGCATCTGCCTGAACTTCGGACTGGCGGCCGAGTTCGGCGGCGTCTGCCACCTGCGCTTCGACGACACCAACCCCGAGAAGGAGGAGCAGGAGTTCGTCGATGCCATCGTCGAGATGACGCACTGGCTGGGTTGGGACTGGAACGCCCACGGCACCTCGCATCTGTACTTCGCGAGCGACTACTTCGACTTCATGTACCGGGCCGCCGAGGCGCTTGTCGGCGCCGGGCTCGCCTATGTCGACGAGCAGAGCGCCGAGGAGATGCGCGCAAGCCGGGGCGACTTCCAGACCGCCGGCACCGCCAGCCCCTTCCGCAGCCGCACCCCCGACGAGAACCTGGCCCGCCTGCGCGAGATGCGCGACGGCAGGCACCCCGACGGCGCGATGGTGCTGCGCGCGAAGATCGACCTCGCCAGCCCGAACATCAACCTGCGCGACCCGACGCTCTACCGCATCAAGCGCGCGCACCACCACAACACCGGCGACCGTTGGTGCATCTACCCGATGTACACCTACGCGCACCCGATCGAGGACGCGCTCGAGCAGATCACGCACAGCTTCTGCACGCTCGAGTTCGAGGACCAACGCCCGTTCTACGACTGGCTGCTCGAGCGGCTGGTCGATCTCGGCCTGCTGGCGCACCCGCTGCCGAAGCAATACGAGTTCGGGCGCTTGAACCTCACCAGCGTGATGACCAGCAAGCGCAAGCTCAAGGCGATGGTCGACGAAGGCATCGTCTCGGGCTGGGACGACCCGCGCATGCCGACGCTGGCCGGCATGCGGCGCCGCGGCTACACGCCGGCGTCGATCCGCCGCATGGCCGACGACACCGGCGCCAGCAAGACCAACATCTGGGTCGACTACGGCGTGCTCGACATCGCGCTGCGCGACGACCTCGAAGGCAGCGCACACCGCGCGATGGCGGTGGTCGACGCGCTGCCGCTCGAGCTGAGCAACTGGGCCGAGGTGTTCGGCAGCGCTGCGCACCGCGAGCCCTGCCATGCGCCGGTGCATCCCCAGCGGCCGGAACTCGGAGTGCGCCGCTTCGAGCTCGGCCCGCGGGTCTGGATCGAGCGCGACGACTTCACCGAAGTGCCGCCGAAGGGCTTTTTCAGGCTCTTCCCGGGCAACCGGGTGCGCTTGAAGTACGGCGTCGTCGTCGAGTGCACCGGCTGCACGAAGGACGCCGCGGGCAACGTCACCGCGGTGCAGGCGGCGGTGATTCCCGACACCAAGAGCGGCACCCCGGGCGCCGACGCAGTCAAGGTCAAGGGCACGATCACCTGGGTGGCCGAGCACGACGCGCTGACGGCCGAACTGCGCCTCTTCGAGCGCCTGTTCCTGACCGACCAGCCCGAGGAAGGCGGCCGCGACTTCCGCGACAACCTGAACCCCGAGAGCCGCAAGGTCGTTCGCGGCTTCGTCGAGCCGACACTCGCCGGCGCCGCGCCGGCGGCGGCGTTCCAGTTCGAGCGCCATGGTTACTTCGTCGCAGACCGCGTCGACCACCACGACGGCGCCGCGGTGTTCAACCGCGTCACCCCGCTGAAAGAGCGCCCGCTGGGCAAGGCCGCGGCCCCGGCCAGCGCACCGAAAGGTGCCGGGTAGACCGGCAAGCCGGACCCACCCGGACAACCGCGGCAAGTAAAGATTCGCTCTCGCGCCGGAACTCCGCGGCCTGCCGGCGTATCTTCACGCCACGCACAACCGACGGGAGATCCCCATGCGCGTGACACCCCTGGTTCTGGCGCTGGCCGCGGCGGCCGGCTTCACGGCGGCGCAGGCCGCCGGTGTCGTCGATGTGAGTTTCGTCAACCCGCAGCAGTTTGCCGACGCCGGCCGCGGCAGCGTCGAGATCGAGCACAACACCAAGATCCTCGCCGAGCATCTGCAGGGCCTGGCCAAGCGGCTTCCCGACGGCCAGACGCTGAAGGTGGAGGTGCTCGACGTCGACCTCGCCGGCGAGGTCAAGCCCTTCTTCCGCCACCGCGACGACGTTCGCGTGCTGAAGGGCACCGCCGACTGGCCTCGAATCACGCTTCGCTACACGCTCGCCGCCGGCGGCCGCACGCTGGCCAGCGGTGAGGAGCGCGTGGCCGACCTCAACTACATGCAGGACCTGCACGGCTACCGCAGCCAGCAGGCGCTGGCGCACGAGCGCCGCATGCTCGACCGCTGGTTCGACGAGCTGATCGCCAGGTCGCACTGATCGACCCCGGAGCCGGGCCGATCGCCTCGCCGCCCCCGGTTGGGGGTTCGGGCAGATGGCAGAGCCCCGTTGGCTCGAGACCGGCAGCCCCGGCCGCGGCTCTACAACGGCCAAAGGCCGACGATCGCCAGCGAGCCGATCGTCACCGGCACGCCGGTGCGGGCGTGGCGCAGCCAGTCGATCGTGATGCCGCGCTTGCGCGCGGCGTCGACGACGATGATGTTGGCGATCGAACCGACGATCAGCAGGTTGCCGGCGAGCGTGCTCACCAGCGCGAGCGTCGCGCCGGCGGCACCGGCGCCTTCGGGGGCACCCTGCGCCACCGGCAGCAGCAGCATCACCGCCGGCACGTTGCTCACCAAGTTGGACAGCAGCAGCGTCAGCCCGAAGAGCATGCCGCGGTCGGCCGGCTGCACGCCGTGCACCTGCAGCCACTGCAGCGCCTGCGCGGTGAGCCCGGTGCGTTCGAGCGCGTGGTTAACGATGAAGAGCCCGATGAACAGCACCAGCAGTTCCCAGTCCACCAGGCTCATCACGCGCGACGAATGGAACCGCTGGCTGAGCAGCAGCACGCCGGCACCGACCAGCGCCGCGACATCGCGCGGCCAGTCGGTGGCCAGGAACACCGCCATCAGCAGGAGGGCGACCGCCAGGCCCTTGGCCGTTTGCCAGCGGTCGAGCGGGGGTTCTTCGTCGGCCGCATCGGCGGCGGAGGGCACCGGCGGCGGGCCGGGCGGGACCGCCTCGCGCGAAGCCGAGCGCGCGAGCACCGACCACAGCAGCAGGAGACTCAATGCCACCGGTGCCAGCGCATGCAGGCTGTACGCGGCGAAGGGCAGCTTCAGCACCTCGCCGATCAGCATGTTCTGCGGGTTGCCGATCAGCGTCGCGGCCGAGCCGATGTTGCTGGCGCAGGCCAGTGCCAGCAGCCAGGGCACGGGGTCGAGGCGCCTGCGCAGGCAGGCATCCACCAGCACCGGCGCCATCGCCAGGCAGACGATGTCGTTGGTGAACACCGCCGACAGCGCCGCGGCGACCGCGATCACCACCGCCATCAGCGCCCGGGGCGAGACCGCCAGCGCGGCGATGCGCCGCGTCACCGCGGCGTAGAAGCCGCCGAGCCGCATCTGCGCCGAGATCACCATGAACGAGAACAGCAGCAGGATGGTCGGCAGGTGGATCGACAGCGCCGCCTGTTCCGGCGTCATCACGCCGCCGCCGACGAGCGCGATCGCGCCGAGCAGCGCGACGCCGGTGCGGTCCAGGTGCAGCCGCGGCAGCCCGCCGAGCATCATTCCGAGGTAGACGACGCCGAAGACGGCGGGCACCAGCGCGGCATGCGGGTGGTCGAGGGCGGCGGACAAAGCGCGTGCGAGGCAGGCGGCAGCGAAGCTGCGATGATCGCATCGTCGACTCCGAGGAGACCTCACCCGTGCTGACCCTCTTGCGCACCACCGCCCTCGCCATCGCCTGGCCGCTCATCGCCTCCGCACAGACCGCCGGCGCACCGGCCGCCACCACCGACCCCGCGCTGAAGGCCGCAGCTGCCGAGAAGGGCGCCGTGGTCACCGCCAGCGGCCTCGTCTACCGCGCGCTGAAGGAAGGCAAGGGCGCGAGCCCGGGTGCCACCGACACCGTGCGCGTGCACTACCGCGGCACCTTCCCGGGTGGCAAGGAGTTCGACAGCTCGCATTCGCGCGGGCAGCCGGCGGAGTTCCCGCTGAACCGCGTCATCAGGTGCTGGACCGAGGGCGTGCAGATGATGAAGACCGGCGGCACGTCCCGGCTCGCGTGCCCGGCGTCGATCGCCTACGGCGAACGCGGCACCCCGGGTGGGCCGATCCCGCCCAACGCGACGCTGCTGTTCGAGGTGGAGCTGCTGGCGGTCCTGCCGACGAAGTAGCGGGCCGCCTGGATGCCGCATTTCGGGGGGTGACGCGGCGCCAGGCGGCGCACAGAATGCGCGCGTACGTGGCCCCCACGTTCAGGAGTGCGCATGCAGCTCACTCTCTCGCCGAAGTACTGGTCCGCCACCTTCGCTTCGGTGGCGATCGCCTTGGCTGTCGGCGCGGCCCAGGCTGCGCCAGTCACGATCAGCAATCCCTCCACGTCGGTGACGGTGTACGGCGGCGAAGCCGACAACGGCCTGGTGCCTCTCGGCGGTTACTTCGAGTACACCGACCTCACCATACCGACCATGCCCACCTGGTCGATCGACCCGGTACTGCGCTTCCCCGATGGAACGACCGTCGTGCTGAGCAACGGCGCGGCGGGCGGGTTCGGCTCGCCGACCGACCTCGGTGGCGGCCTCGTCGGCAGCTCGGTGGTGACGGGCGGCGTCACCGTCACCGCGGTGACCGAACTGGTCGGCACGATCGCGCGCACGCGCTTCACCTTCACCGCGGCACCCGGGGCGGCACTGACGGGCACGACCTTCCTCTTCTATGCCGAGAACGACATCTTCGGCTTCGGTGACGACACCGCCGCCTTCACCGGCAGCATTGCCGGCGGTGATCTCGCGCTCTTCCAGTACGACACCATCGCCGGCAGCACCACGGTGCGCCTGTCCGGCGCCGCTGAACCCGGCTCCGCCCTCGTCGCCTTCGGGTCCGGCATCTGGCCCGCCTGGGGCTCCGCGCTCGAGACGGGCGATTTCAGCCTGAATCCGGCAGTTACCCCGTCGCCGGCAGCTCCGGAGGGGGCTGCGGCGTCCCGATGACGGGCGCGATGCGGTCGCTGATGTAGCGCAGC